>Ga0209624_10001285_pt1 | contig 20080 bp, 14 predicted proteins | sample JacPinW_OM2H0_O1_FD_188565 | JGI IMG/M metagenome (GOLD analysis project Ga0209624, IMG submission 188565) | Forest soil microbial communities from Algoma, Ontario, Canada - Jack Pine, Ontario site 1_JW_OM2H0_O1 (SPAdes) (version 2) | ecosystem: Environmental > Terrestrial > Soil > Boreal...
GTAGAGTTTCGCAGGAGTATGCCCTCCTGCGAGCGCGATCGAGAATTTTCCTGTTTCCTTGAGCGCAGCCCGCATCGCTCGCAGCACCTCGTCGAGCGCAGCCTGGCTCACTGCATCGAGATCGGGAAGCACTCGCGTGTCCATGTTCATCGTAACGCGCCGGTAGCCATTCGGTGTCGGCGGCGAGCCGGCTCACGGTTCGGCGGACTTATTTTGTCGACTTCACGGCATGGCCGCCAAATTCATGGCACATCATGGCCAGAAGTTTGTTTGCAAAAGGTTCTGGATCCTGGCGCTCAGCTGCCATCCGCCGTCACTCCCAATCTCGCCAAATCCCCGCGCAACTGCGTCACACCGGTGAACTGAATCGTGTGCATCCCCATCTCTCGGGCGCATTCCAGGTTCAACCCACGATCATCGATCAACACGCATTCCCCGGGTTCGCGCTGAGTGATCTTGAGCGCCAGGCTGTAGATCCCGCGGTCCGGCTTCCGCACTCCCAGATAGCACGAGCTGAAAAACGCGCCAAAGCAATCCCGCAGGTAAAACGTCCGGATGCGGTACTCGTTGATTTCGAGAGACTCGTTGTTGAGCGCCGCATGCGTCTGCCGCCGCGTCTTTGCCAGTTGCCTCAGGAAATCGAGCGCCTCGGGCATCGCCTGCGACTGATCAAACATAAACTGCTTAAATTGGTCTGGTGTGAACTCCCGCTCGCGATAGAAAACCGTCCGCCTCACGTATTCGTCCAGGGTCGCTTTACCGCATTCAAACGCGTTCAGCAAAAGCTCGTGGCGATCTTCGAAATCCGCCCAGTCGAGATGAAATTTCTCGACCGCCTTCTGTCGCGACCCGCGGTCCCAGCCATTGGTCAGGATGACGCCGCCGTTGTCCCAGAACAGTGTGTTGACTTCCGCCATGAATCCTCCGGCAATCGCGCCTTTCGCTGTGAACAAATTCTGCGGCACCCATTATCCCCGATACCGCTTCCATCGCAGAAGCACAATTCCGGTCCGCAATCGCGTCGGCGGTGGCAAACAGCTCAGTCCTCCCAACTGGACTTTGCAGGTGTATATTCCTGATCGCAATCGCAGTCCGGGGGTGCGGGTGTGAAACGTGATCCAGCAGGTCAGAGAAAACTGTCGCGCCGAAATTTTGTCAGCAGGGCCGCGGCCGGCATCGGCGCAGCAGCGCTCACCGGCCTTTCCGCCCCGAAAGCCGAGGCACGAGGGAATTGGGATACGGACGCAGACGTCGTGGTCGTCGGAGCCGGCGCCTCAGGTCTGCCCGCGGCCGTTGAGGCAGCTGAGCACGGCGCGTCCGTGATTCTGATAGACGCCAACTTCGACGTCGGTGGCCACGCCATCATCAGCGGCGGCAATATCGCCCTGGGGGGCGGCACGAGCCGTCAGAAAAAGTACGGCATAGAGGATTCTCCCGACACGGTGTTCCGCGATCTCACGGATTGGTCCGTAGTCGAACCCAACGGCTTCCCCGACTACCGCTACAACGATAAGGAAATCATTCGGGCCTTCGCAGACGAAAGTGCGCCGACCTTTGAATGGCTCCTCGCTCACGGCGTCATTATTGCCGAGAAGGCCCCCGACGCGGCAGGCGGGAGCGCAGTCGGAAACTCCGTTCCGCGCGAACACCATGCAGCTCCGATGTCGTGGCCGCAGATGCAAACCGGCAGACCGACAGACCCCGCGGTTGCGACGACGGGATCCTCCGGCATCGGTCTCATCCGGCCATTGGAGGCCGCGGCCCGCAAAGCTGGCGTGCAGATCCTGCTGAAGCATCGTATGTCGAGCCTGGTTCGCCAGGAGCAATCCGCGGGACGAGTCTTGGGAATTAGGGCGGTGAACGATGGCAGGAATCTGAATATTCGCGCACGCAAGGGCGTCATCCTGGCCACAGGCGGCTCCAGCAGCAACGTTAATTTTCGGAGGATTTTCGACCCGCGCCTTACCGAAGAATATAACGGTGTCGCCGGCGAGCCGTATTCGTCCCAGGACGCCAGCGGCGAGCTGGCTGCCATCGCTATCGGGGCATCACTCTGGGGCGCCTACAATCAGGTCGGAGAGTTTGGCCTGCGCCTCGCGAAGGCCGGCCGGATCGGCTGCCAGTACGGCTATAACAACCTGGAATGGCAGCCCGGGAGTCCCGTGTTCCACCTTGCACGTGCGCGAGGTCTTCAAGTGCGGGATTTTCAGAATCTGATTCTCGTAAATCAGGCCGGGTTGCGCTTCTACGACGAGACACAGGGCCAGTATACGGCTAACAATTACAATTCGCTTCAGCCCTACACGCAGGGAAGTTACCTAAACGCAGGCAGCATCAAGTATCAGCCGGCGAATTTCCTCGACGCAGCGCTTGCCGGCACCGGAGATGCGGTCAACGGCGGCGGGCCCATCTGGGCGATTTTTGACGCCGACGGCGTGAAACGCGAAACGTGGACGGTCGAGCCGCCCTGGGTGGATACCGCCGAAGGATATTTCTTCCGAGCCAGCTCACTCGCCGCATTGGCCGCCGCCATTGTGAACAAATATCAGCGCAAGCCGATGCCCGGCGCTGCTCTTGAGGGCACCATCGCACGCTACAACTCCTTTGTGGGCGATGGCAACGATGCGGACTTCGGTAAGCCTGAGCCAAAATACAAGATCCAGACGCCGCCGTTCTACGCCGCCTGGGCCACGCCTGTTATCCACGACACACGAGCAGGACTTCGAATCAACCCGAAGTGCCAGGTCATGGATTTTTCAGGCGATGTCATCGCCGGGCTGTACTGCGGAGGCGAAAGCGCCGGCGGATTCAGCCTGCACGGCCTGGCCCGATGTATCGTGCAAGGCTGCATCGCGGGAAGAAATGCCGCTCTGGAATCGGTGCGGTCCTCGAAGGCCTGACGCGGGAACCAGGCGGTACGGGCCCCGGGTCGGGCGAAAGGAGCTAGTGCGGCGGCGGGGCGTCGCGCACCACCGCAGCCGGCTTCTTCATGACGAACGCCAGAGGAATCAGGCACGCAACCACCAGAGCCAGCGTCGAAACCACGTCCCGGAAAGCCAGGGCCGAGGCCTGTTGCTGCATCATCATTGCCAGTCGCCCATAGGCCTGGTGAGTCGCGTCCGCCGCGCTCACGCCCTGGCCGCGCAGCATCGCCACCAGTCCCTGGACCATTTCGCGGAATTTCGGATTCCCGGACTGCATGTTTGCGGAAAGATAGTTCTGCCGCCGCTGCGTGCTGCGAGTCACCATCGTGCTTACGATGGCTATGCCCGCGCTCCCGCCAATGTTTCGCACGAAATTCATCATGCTCGCGACCTGGTTATTTTTTTCGCGGGGTACGCCCTGGTAGCACAGCACGTTCGATGGAATGAAAATGAACGCAAGCCCGGCGACCTGGTAGGTGCGCAACATTGCCGCCGTACCGAAGTCCATTCCCAGACTCAAATGCGTCGACATGTGATAGAGCCCGAGGGACGTTGCGGCGTATCCGAAAACCAATAGGTACCGAGGATCTACTTTCCCGCTCAGCGCTCCGGACAGCGGCATGGTGATCATCATGAGAAAACCGCCGAGCGCCATGCATTCGCCCGCTTGCGCGGCTGAATATCCCATCAGCGTCTGAAGAAACTCCGGCAACAGCACCGTGGTGCCGTACAGAACCGAGCCAAGCATCACCATCGAAAACATTGCCGTGGCCAGATTGCGTTTCTTCAACAACCTCAGCTCGACGATCGGATGCGGATGCCTCCATTCCCACCAGACCCACACCACCAAAATGATGGATGCGATGATGGTCCCGCCCAAAATGTAGTGCGAGGCGAACCAATCCTCTTCCTGTCCCTTGTCGAGCACCATCTGCAGCGTTCCTACGCCCAGAGCCACCAACCCCAGCCCTGTATAGTCGATGGTTCCTCTTTTCGCTTTTGCCTGTTCCTCTTTCAGATACGGCGGATCCTCGACGAAACGATGGGTCATGTAGAGCGATACCAGGCTGATGGGCACGTTGATGTAGAAAATCCAGCGCCAATTGTAGTTGTCCGTTATCCAACCGCCGATCGTCGGACCGATCGCCGGCGCCAATACCACCGCCATGGCGTACATGGAAAAGGCCATTCCACGCTGCGAGGGAAGAAAGGTATCTGCCAGAATCGATTGTTCGCTCGGCTGCAAACCACCGCCGCCAATTCCCTGAAGAACGCGAAAGAACACCAGCATCCCCAGCGTGGGAGCGAGGCCACACAGAAAGCTGCTCCCGGCAAACACCACGACGCAGGACATGTAATAGCGCTTGCGCCCGAACCGGGTAGCGAGCCACGCACTGATCGGCAGGACGATGCCGTTCGACACCAGATAGCTGGTCAGCACCCACGTGGATTCATTCGTGCTCGCGCCGAACGTGCCGGCGATATGCGGAAGGGCAATATTGGCAATCGAGGTGTCCAGTACTTCCATGAACGTCGCAAGCGTCACCGTGAAGGCGACGAGCCAGGGATTGTACCGGGGGCGCCAGGCGCCATGATCGATTGCAGCTGTAGAGGAAGCCATGAATTCCTGTTGTATTCGGACGAACTCTCAAATAATATACATGCATGTATGTATGCTGTAAAGTTTGTGTGGCACTGTGGGCATGAATCTGACACTGGCGCGCCGCTCCGGTAGGCCTCTACGACACAGGATAAGACCCACCGCTTCCCGGCAACAGGCGCGCACCGACCTAACCCGGCGAAAACTTCTGGTCGCTGCGGAAAGAATCTTTGCACGCGACGGATTCGAGGCTGCGCGCCTGGAAGATATCTCAGGGCTCGCCGGTTACACGCGCGGGGCCTTCTACGCCAACTTCCAAAGCAAGGAAGACATTTTTTTTGCCCTGCTCGAGCGCTGGGTCGGGCAGCGCATCTCTGAAGTGGAAGCGCTGCTTGCACAGCAGGAACGCCCTGCGAAGCTCCTGCGCGCGCTGCGAGAGCATTACGCCCAGTTCACGCAGGACCGCCGTCTTGCCCTCCTGTCGCTCGAATTCAAGCTATTCGCCATCCGCCATCCCGAAGCGCACGCGCGGCTGCGCGCGCGCCAGAGACGCCTTCGCGTTTCCGGAGGCGATCTGCTTCGTCGCATCGCCCGTCTGGCGGGACGGACGCTTCCGATTTCATGCACCGCCGCCGCAACTGGTTTCGGGGCAATCTCCAGCGCCCTATCGCTTGAACATCTCGTCGATCACACCTTGGTGTCGGACCAGGATATTCGCCACCTGCTCGGCGTTTTTTTCGACGCCGTCCTCGGGCCCAAGCCCACACGGTAATTTCCCCGCGACTGTAACGATTGGCGTGCGCGAGCGGGCCTCGTGCGATTCCTGCTTTTGTGGCACAGTAGAAACTGATGGCTGATGTCGGGAAACGCAATCTCGCCGGACGTATCGCGTTCACCTACCCCGCGTTTGTCCTTTATCAGCTCGCACGATTCTCCATTGTGCTCGCAACAGAAATGCAGGCCGTCGCAATTGGATGGCAGGTCTACGAAATCACCAAGCGTCCGCTCGACCTGGGTCTGGTGGGACTGTCGCAATTTGTTCCCGGCATTCTTCTGTTTCTCGTGTCCGGGTACACCGCCGATCGCTTCGACCGGCCCAGGGTGCTGACCGTAGGTTACGCGGCGTTCGCGACCTGCTCGGCTTTGCTGCTTGTGATCACCCTTCACGGGTCGCACACCGTGTATCCGATCTATCTGGTGAGCGCGCTGGTCGGAATCGTGCGTTCCTTCAACGCGCCCGCCAGTCGCGCAATTCTTCCGCTGCTCGTTCCCGAGGAACATTTCAGCAGTGCCTTTGCCTGGGGCGCGACGATCATGCAAATTGCGACCGTTTTGGGTCCGGCCGCCGGTGGCGTCATATATGCGTTGTTTCATGGGCCGGCAGCCGTGTATGCCGGAGCGATGTTAACGGCCGCTACTGCCGCCGTTTCAATGCTCGGCGTGAAACCGCAATTCCGGCCCCGCCCGCGCGAGGCTTTCAGCTGGAAGACGGTCCTGGCTGGAATGCATTACATCTGGCAAGAAAAACTGGTGCTGGGATCCATCTCGCTTGACATGTTCGCTGTGCTCTTGGGCGGAGCGGCCTGGCTGTTGCCGGCGTTCGCGCGCGACATTCTGCATACCGGTCCGTGGGGACTCGGATTGTTGCGATGCGCGCCGGCGATTGGCGCGACGGCGATGGCATTGCTCCTTGCAAACCGACCGCTGAGCGGTCAAGCCGGCGTAAAGATGCTGTGGTGTGTCGCCGGTTTCGGTGTCTCCACGATTTTGTTTGGCATCTCCCACAACCTCGCGTTGTCCATGATCGCGCTCATATTGGTCGGTGCGACCGACATGGTGAGCATGGTGGTCCGCGGAGTCCTGATTCAGCTTGCCACGCCAAATGAAATGCGCGGACGGGTGAACGCCGTGGACATGATTTTCATCGGTACCTCGAACGAACTCGGAGGATTCGAATCGGGCGTGACCGGGCAGTGGCTGGGAATCGTGACCGCCGTGGTCGTCGGAGGGATCGGATCGCTGGTCGTTACGGCGGTTTGGGCCGTGCTGTTCCCTGAAATTCGAAAACTCGATCGCCTACCGACCAGCGAAAGCGAGCGAAAAATTCCCGCAACGCTCGTCTAGCGCCTAGCTGGCGCTGGCCTTTTTTTCCGGCGGTGCGACAGCGCCGGTATATACGTGGGCGCGCTTCCACGGCTGCACGGTGGTGCCGCCGCTGATGCGTCCTTGCGTCATTGGAGCGAAGAAAACGTACGGGTGAGCGTCGTCGAGCGCACTGGCCTCATTGATCCTCTTGCGAAGTTCGGCAGGAATTTCAAATTCGATCGCGCCGAGGTTGTCCTCAAGCTGCGCGACCTTGGTCGCGCCCAGAATCACCGATGTGATGCCTGGTTGGGTGGCAACCCAGTTCAGCGCGACTTGTGCCGGCGTTTTGCTGATCTGCTTGGCCACGTCAAGGAAAGCGTCGAGCACGCGCCAATTGCGTTCGGTAAATCGATTGAAGATCTGATTCGGCGCGGTAAGGCGCCCGTCGCCTTTACCGGTATTGCCATCGCGCTTGTACTTGCCGCTGAGGAATCCGCCGCCGATCGCACCCCATGGACAGATACCGATGCCCAGTTCCTGCGCGGCGGGAATATGCTCACGTTCCAGGGTGCGCTCAATCAGCGAATATTCGTGCTGAAGAGTGGCGATGCGCTCCTTGCCTTCCTTCTCTGCGATGGTCTGCGCCCGGGCAACGTACCAAGCCGGGCAATCGGACAGGCCGTAGTAGCGGATCTTGCCTTCACGAATCAGGTCGGAGAGCGTCGAGACGACTTCTTCTACCGGCGTGACGATGTCCCACGCGTGCAGGTAGTAGAGGTCTACATAATCCATCTTCAGGCGGCGCAAGGAGGCATCCAGTGCGCGATAAATATTCTTGCGGCCGTTCCCGCCGGAATTCGGATTGCCGGGCTGCGCGTTGAACGTGAACTTTGTCGCGATGACCATTCGATCGCGCAAATTGCCGTCGCCGACAAACTTTCCGACCAGCTCTTCGCTGTGGCCGTTCGTGTAAGCGTCGGCGGTATCAATAAAATTGCCGCCCGCTTCGAGGTAGCGATCGAACATCTGCTTGGACGTAGTTTCGTCCGCGCCCCATCCCCACTCCGTGCCGAAAGTCATCGCGCCGAAGCAGAGAGGACTGACGCGCAGCCCCGTGCGTCCCAGCGTTACGTAGTCGTTCAGTCTCATATCCTTCCTCCTGGAAAGCCACCCGATGCGGCCCGCAAGCTGCGGGATTCGCGATTTGGCTGCGTAGAATCGAAAGCTGGAACTGGAAATCGAAAACGCGCGCGCGGTCGCGGGGTTTGGCCGGACCGCCCCTGTTGACCACCATGGATTATCCTCTTCACGCATACATCTTAGTACACGGAGGTGACATTGCAAGTGCGAGGGCCTGTGGACTCTTGGGGCGACGCGGCGGGTGCGCGGAAAATTGGCTGCGACGAGGTGCCCGTGGTGGCGAACAGCCCTCAATTCCGGGGATTGGTCGCGAAGATGGACAGTTCCGGCGTGAAGCCGCGGTCGTCCATTTCCAGGATGGCTTTCACCATGTGGGCAATGTCCTCGGCACGCAGCTTTGTGGGATTCTCCTTTTGCTCGAAGCCGGCGACCACGGAGAAATTCGTGAGGACTTCACTCGGATTGACCAGGAATACGCGGATGTTGTGCTTGCGGAGCTCCGCGCGCCAGCATTCGGTCATCCCGCGAAGCGCGAACTTGCTCGCATAGTACGCAGTGCCGTTCGCCGCACCGGTCAGTCCAGCCGTCGAGGAGATGTTGACGATGTTGCCGCGCTGTCGCCCGATGAAATGTTTTGCCGCACCGCGCGCCATGAGCATCGCTCCGGTGACGTTCGTCGCGAATACGGCTTCGAAGCTGGCCAGGTCGAGGTCGACAAGATTCTTGAAAACGCCGAAGCCTGCGTTGTTGACGAGAATATCGAGATCGCCGAATTTCCCGAGGACTTCGCCGTAGGTGCGATCGACGTCGGCTTCTTTCGTTACGTCCGCATGAATTGCATGCGCGCCCAGGGAACTTGCCGCGTCCTCGAGGCGGCGCTTGTCACGCCCGGTGATCGCCACTCGGGTTCCGCTCGCCGCAAGGGATTGGGCGATGGCCCGTCCGATACCGCTGCTGCCGCCGGTAATCAACGCAACTGCGTTTCGCAGATTCATTTTGCCTCCGAACGGAATCGAACCGAGACCCGATTGTACTCCACGCGGATTGAGCGAGACGGTCGACTTACAGGGGAATCCGGAAGCTCCTCGTCTCGCGCGCGTCCCTGCAGAGTCGCTGGGCTCCACTCGACGCAGGTTGCGAAGCGGGACCGGCAAGTGCGGGAGGCGCCTGCACCGCGCGAAGGGCCTACGGAGCTTGCTGGATTTTGCCGCCTTTCGCCGAGACCATCAGCTGGACGAGCTCTTCGGTGATTTTAGGCTCAAGGCCCTCCGTGTGGCCCTTGCCGTTGCGAATGACGTCGGCCACGACGCGGCCGTCCTTGCAATCTGGGTACTGAAGGATCTGGGCAGTGCCAGGCCTCGGCAAATGTCCCCAGGAATCGGAGCCTGGATTTTGTCGCGTGGCATCGTAGACGTAGCCGGCTTTGGTGTCGGTGATTTCCGTGAGGCGAACGCGCGCGCCGCACCCGTATTTTTCGGCCCAGGGCGAAGCCTCCGGCAAGGGCTGGCCACCGAGCTCCTGTTCGCCTGTTTCGAAAATAAACGAAAAATCTGCGGCAGGAGGGTCGCGCAGAGAGGCCATGGCCGCGGCAAGACTTGCGGCACTCAGAAGCGGAGGCGTCGAGGCGCTAGCCGCCGAGGCTGGCCGGGCTGCATTGAAAAAACTGGCCGGAATCGGCGGCTGCGGTCCCAAGCGGCCACCGGAAAGACTCAGCCAGCCATCCACCCTGCTCGCAAAGTAATCCGTGCGGATGAGCCGGTTGGACGTCATGCCGCCCTGCGAATGGCCCACCAGCCAGAAAGCTTTGACGTTCTGCTTGCCGATCTGGTCCACGGCAGAGTCGACGATATTCTGCAAATACTCGTCGTCGGCTGCAGACCAGATATGCGTGGGCGAGTTCGGCGTGGCGACGACAAGGCGGTATTTCTGGACGAAATCGAGCAGCGGAAAATAATGTCGTTGCCAGTTGCCGTACGACCCGGCGCCGTGAATGCTAAGAATGAAGACGACTTTTTCGCCCGGCTTCAAATCGCATGGGTAGTCAAGAAAGTAAGTGCGGCGAGTCTTCATCTCAACGACCGGTCCCTGATTGATCTCCCGATCGGCCGTGCAGTCCGCGTCGGGACAGTGCAGCACGGGAGGCGTGACACACGGAGCGCCGGCAAACTGCAGGGACTGTTGTTGGGCGCCGGCGTATCCCGTCAAGGCCGCCACGGCACCGATTATCGCGACGAGTCTGATCCAATCGACCGAGCGCTTCACCTGGTTTCCCGCCGACATGTAAGTACCTCCGTCATCGGGGCGAATCTTATACCCGCTTTCGTGTTTTTGATAGTAACTAACATTATTTAGACAGCAACCCGTCTCATCCGATTCGGAATAACGAGTGAAACAACGCCCGCGAGCGTGCGACTGGGTCTATAGACCGGACTGCTTTTGAAAATTTCGTGTGCAAGAACGGTTTTCTGGAATATGGTGGCTTCGTTTGGAGGCGTGTCACCAGAAACGGTTACGAGCAAGGTCACTCAAGGAATCCACAACAGGGAGGCTGGTCATGAACACGCGATGGTCAAATGAGCGAACGACGGGGCTGGTTGCTCTGGCAATTTTGATGATCGCCACTGCGGCGCTGATCGGAAGCGCGTTCGGGCAATCCAAGGCCGAGAGTTCTGCGGCCGCGCGTCTGCGCAAAGTGGAAGATCGTCAGGCGATCGAGCAGCTGCTGATGGGCGATTATCCCAGGGCGTTGGACGCAAACGACTGGAAGGCGTACGCGGCGCTGTTTACCAAGGACGGGACGCTCATCATGACCGGCGGGAACACGAGGAAAACCGGGCCTGCGGCAATCCAGGAAATCTTCAGCACGCAGCCCGCGAGACCGGCTCCGGCGACGCCGTCGCCTTGCCCCGTTGCTCCAGGGGTGAACAGATTCATGCACGTGGTGACCAACCTGACGCTCCAGATTGACGGAGACACGGCGACCGATCAGGCCTACTGGGAAACTATCGGCACAACGGACTGCAAGTCAGCTGTGTTGGGTGCCGGGCATTACCAGGACACCCTGAAGCGCGAGGACGGACACTGGAGGTTCTTCAGCCGCGAAATCTTCGATGATGTTCCGCCGCGCGCTGCGGCACCGGCGGCGTCGAGGCCGTAGAGATCCGTGCGAGAACAGGGGCCGGAGCAAACGCCTCTGCGGGTTTCCGACCTCCGTGACAGCCCGAACGATCGGCGCCGCACGGGAGGCTGCCCTCGGTGCGAGGTAAACCTCGCCCAGGTGTACTTCGACCCAAGTCCAGGCACACGCGGACACAACGTAACCAAAGGACTCGATTGAGATGCCCGAAATCAAGATCAACGGCTACGTGACGTTCTACGAGGACGACGACTTCGCCGAACCCTGGAAGCCGCACCAAACGATCCTGATCCAGCACGGTTTCGGCCGGACGTCACAATTCTGGCGCCAGTGGGTACCGATGCTTGCCGGGGACTACCGCGTGGTGCGACGCGACTTGCGTGGGCATGGCGGATCAGCCGATCCTGGAGCGAGCGATCCGTGGACGTTTGACGGACTCGTGCGAGATCTTGTGGGATTCTGTGATGCGCTCGATTTGAAAGACGTTCATCTCCTGGGCGAATCCACGGGCGGGATGCTCGCAATCGGATTCGCGGCCACACATCCCGTGCGGGTGCGTTCGCTGACCTTGTGCGGAACGCCGATGACGATTGGTCCGGCCCAGCAGAAGTTCTTCGCCAACGGCCACGACTCCTGGCAAAGCGCACTCATCGAAATGGGCTCCGAAGGCTGGGCGCGATGGCTGCTGTCGCAACCTGGGACCGCGCCCAAAGGCGATCCGGGGCGAACGGAATGGTCGATTCAGCAATTCGCACGTGCACAGGCGGCATCGCTCGCCGGATACAGCCGCGTGATTTCCACGACCGACGTTACGCCGCTGCTCGCGAACGTGAAAGTGCCGTCCCTGGTTCTTGCGCCCACGCGTAGCGCCGCGACGCCGATGGCCGAGCAGGAGCGGATCGCGGCGGCGCTGCCACGCGCGGACCTGGTTCGCATCGCGGGCGAAGGGCACGAGATCTACATTGACCGGCCGGAAGAATGCGTCTCGGCACTGCGCAGCTTTCTCGCGCAGTTCAACTGAGCGTGCGATAGCGTCCGACGACGACGCGAGCCGCACAGCTGACCCACATCCCTCTGGAGTTGATCCGCAAATAGTCGGTTCCGATCGCGCAATCCCTTCAAGGCGCGAAGCGACCGAGCAATCCGGATCAGGACAAGTGGAATTCGACAGTGACGTTGAGCCGGATGGAAACCGGTTGGCCGTCCAAAACCGTTGGCGCGTATTTTCTCTCAGAAACTGCCTTGAGCGCCGAGGAAAGAAGCAACGCGGGGCCACTGATCACATGCACCTGCGTGACATTGCCCTGCTCGTCTATGATGGCGTCGAGGACGACCGTGCCCTCGATATGGGCCTGTCTGGCAATGGGCGAATACACGACCGGCGGAGCGGAGAGGAGACGCGGCTGTGTCATGCCGGAGCTGATGCGGATGGGTCCCTTGGGCCTGACGGCAGCGGGCGGCGGAGGAGGAGGTGCACCAAGTGAGCCTCCCAGAACGTCACCTGTTCCGCCAGCCACTCCACCGGCTGTATCCGATATTGCCGGCGCCGAGAAACTCGCGTCAGCAACTGTTTCCACAATTTTCTTGGGAATGATGGTTGGCGCAGTGAGCAGCGGATGCAAAAAAGCCTGCTTCGGCACAACCGACTGCGCGCGCACTGCGGGAGGTGACGGAGCGGCGGGTGCAGGCGGCGCCACCAACAGAGTTTTCTCGAACTGATGGAGATCGATTCCCTGCGTAAGGAATAACGGCACGATCAACAGGGCGCCGACGACCGCCGCCTGGACAGCGAACGCAAGACCGGTTTGCGCCGCGCGTTTGCCGCGAGACAGGGCGTCCTCTTCCAGGATCGCGGCGGCGAACATGCCGCGATGGCCACGGGCAATGGGAGGCGATGTCGGAAGCGTACGGTGAGGATTCGGATCGAGTCTTAGGTTGCGCTGTTGAAGTGCACCTTCATTGACTGCTGACATGTTCATCTCCTTTTCAAGTGGAACTGCAACGGCCATGGGGCTTCGTCGGAATCTCAGCCGAGATCCAAATTGAGCCCACAGCGCCACCGTTTGAAACCGCGGTGGAAAATCCGTATCCACGTGGAAAGCAGATGAAGCTGACTACACTTTAAAGTCTTAGACAGTTTGCGGATTGAGGCCGAAAACAGCAAACTCAAAATATGGATGGGTGTGATTAAAGGCCATGATATCTGCGTAGCGCGCACATTTGCATTGGCTTATGGGGCGGATTCTGGTTAAGGAACTCAGATTAAAATCTGATGAGCGACCAACGGGCAGCGATCCGCCAGGCGCCTGCGACTGGAACGGCACACTCTGCCACTCGCACACAACGACACACGCGACGCGCAAGTGTGTGTCTCCCCCAGCAGAACAAAGTGCGGACGACACTGGTGGAGGGCCGGCGATTGACAGGCGCAGGCGAGCGGCATATCGTTCGCATAAGAGCTCGTAGGTTCCGATGGCTGAACCCCGAATGAAGCCGAATCCCTCCCCACCCTCGGCCGAACTGAGCGGAACAATCGAAGGCCGCTTTGTGATTCGCAATCTGCTGGGCGCGGGTGGCATGGGTGAGGTATATCGCGCCGAAGACACGCGACTGAAGCGCATGGTGGCCCTGAAACGCATCGCGCCGGGAATCCGCAAGAACGAAAGCAATCGCAGGCGCCTCTGGCAGGAGGCGGAATGCGCGTCGCGACTGAACGACTCTCACATCGCGGCGGTCTTTGACATTTTCGAATCAGGCGAAGATATCTTCCTGGTGATGGAGTACGTCGAAGGGCAGACGCTGCGGGCCCGTCTGACGCAACCGCTTTCGGTCGCCGAATTCCTTGGAATTGCCGAGCAGTGCGCCTCAGCGCTGGCCGCCGCTCACAAAGGCGGGGTGCAGCATCGCGACATCAAACCGGAAAATCTGATGCTCACTTCGGCCGGCGAGCTGAAAGTTCTCGACTTCGGGCTGGCGCGAACACTGTTGCGGGAAGACGGGACGACGCTGGAAACCGCAGAGGGCGCGAAATTCGTGGGCACATTTGCCTACATGGCCCCCGAGGCGCTGCAGGAAAAAGTGACCGACGCGCGTGCAGATATTTTTTCCCTCGGGGTCGTGTTTTACGAGGCGCTCGGCCGGCGGCACCCTTTCAAGGTTCGGGGCGCGGGCTTCCTGGAAACTTACGAGCGAATAGTGAATTCCGAGCCAGCGCCTTTACGGCAACTGAATACGGAAGTACCGGCGGAGCTTGAGCGGATCGTCACGAAAATGCTGGCCAAGAATCCGGCTGACCGATATACGTCGGCCGCCGAGCTGACCACAGATCTGCGGATGCTCCGGCGCACGCCGGCCGCAATTGTGCTGCCGGACACACCCGCACCCTCGAAATGGATTCTTCGGACGGCCGTCGGCATACCCACGGTCCTCGTCGCTGTGGCCCTGGCGATACTTGCGGCGATTCCGACCGCCCGGGAGCAGGTTAAGTCCTGGTTGCGAATCAGCAGCATCCCCAAACAGAAGCAGCTTGCGGTATTGGAATTTCAGGCGGTTGGCGGAGGCCCTGAGGAAACGGCGTTCACGGCGGGCTTGACCGACACGGTAACTACAAAGCTCACCGAACTTACCTCGGATCGCTCGCTGCTGGTGGTTCCAGCGCGAGATTTGCGAGAGCGGCATGTGACAACGTCCGAGCAGGCCTTGCGAGATTTCGGCGTGAATCTGGTTCTGGAAGGCAGTCTGTATAAGTCGGGAGATTTTGTACGCGTGAACTATGCGTTGGTTGACGCGCGGACCCGGCGCCAGCTGCGGGCGCAAAGCGTCACGCTTGCGGCATCGGATCCTTTTGCATTGCAGGATCAGATCGTTGACGGGGCAGTTGACATGCTCCAGCTGCAAATTCCGCCCGCAGAACGCGACGCCATCCGGCCTCACGGAACCCAAGTGCCCGGTGCCTACACGCTCTACCTGCAGGGAAAAGGCTACCTGGAGGACTACGATAAACCCGATAACATCGACATCGCCGTGAATTTGTTCCAGCAAGCGCTGCAACTCGATCCCACATATGCACTGGCCTATGCGAGCCTGGGCGACGCGTATTGGAAGAAATATCTCCACACCAAGAATATTCGGCTGATCCAGAGCACGCGGGCGCCCTGCGAGCAGGCGCTGCATCTGGACGAAAAGCTTTCGGCCGCGCACGAGTGCCTGGGGACTGTCGAGGCCGGCACCGGGCACTACGAGCTGGCGGTGTTGGAATTCGAGCGCGCGATCGATTCCGAACCGGCCAATAACGACGCCTACGTGGGTCTCGCTCATGCCTATGAACTGCTGGGCAAGCCGGCAGATGCAGAAAATACCTACCGCAGAGCCATCGATCTGCGCCCTCAGTACTGGGGCGGATACAATTCGCTGGGGGCCTTTTATTTTCGCCAGCAGCAGTATCCGCGAGCCGCCCAGATGTTCAGCAAGGTTGTGGCGCTTGCGCCGGACAGTTTTCACGGCTACGACAATTTAGGCGCTGCATATCTGGGACAGGGCCAGTATCCGGAGGCGATCGAAACCTTCAAGCATTCGATTTCGCTCCGTCCGACGGCCTATGCGTACACCAATATCGGAACCGCGTATTTCTACATGCACCGGTTTGATGACGCGGCGAGCAACGACGAGCAGGCTTTGAAGCTCGGCGGGGGAGACTTCGAGCTCTGGTGGAACCTGGGCGACGCGCTTTACTGGAATCCCGCGAAGAAACCGCAAGCCGAACACGCCTATCGCCAATGCATTGCGCTTGGCACGCCTGAACTCGATGTGGATTCGCGCAACGTGTACGCGATGGGCATCCTGGCGGTGTGCCATGCGATGCTGAACGACCGCCAGAGCGCCCTGGAATTGCTCCAGAGGGCTCTCGAGCTTGCGCCCCGCGACGCTGACTTGAGCTTTAAAGCCGCCATTGTGTACACTCAGCTGCAACAGGAGGACCAGGCCATAGAGCGATTGGGCGAAGCAATCGCCTCCGGCTATTCCGCAAAGCTGGCAAGTGACACACCGATTTTCGATCAATATCGCAGCAGTCCCCGAGTGCAGGAGCTGTTTCGGTCAAGATGACGACTGAAAAAGGAGGGGCCATGTCAGCACATCCAGCCATGAGCGAAGAACGTGTGAAAAGGATTGAAATTACGCTCGATGAGAACAAATACCCCCAGGTTTCCGCGGAGTACCTCACGGTGACGATCCATCAAGCGAAGGGCGAAGAGGTGATGTGGGTTTCCGAAGTGCCTTTTCGAATTGATTTCAAGAGCGGCACACCGTTCTACGAAGACCAGTTCAACCAGACGCACAGCCGGAGCGGATTGGTTCGTCGGGACGTGCTGCCAAGTCCGTACCGCCCCTACGAGTACACAATCAATGTGAACGGCAAGACTCTCGATCCGCAGATCATGATATTTAACTGATCGGATCGAACTTCCCCGAGCGTTGCCGAGAATCTACGGCGGGAACGTTTTACCGGTCCTGCGAACGGAGCAAATCAAGCGCCTCCAAAGGTCCGTCCAGTCTGCCCCGCTTGGTACTTACTTCTTCGATTTGGCCGGCTGGTTTTCCGGCAACTCGAAGACCCAGATGGCCGCACCATGGTCTGGCGGATTCTGGATTTCGGGGACCAGGACCGGGAACGTCGCGGTCTGCGCGCCACCATTGCCAACGACAACCGCAACGTACTGCTTGCCGTTGACGCTGTAGGTGATGGGGCACGAACTCGGCACGTCGTTCATGCGCACCTGCCAGAGTGTTTCGCCCGTGGAATCGTCATAGGCTTTGAGAACGCGGTCGAGCGAGCCTGCGAACAGGACCCCTCCTGCGGTCGCGAGCACGCCCGTGGATTGCGGCGCACGCTGACGGTTGATCCATAGAACTTTCTTCGTCTCCAGATTGAGCGCCTCCAGTCGTCCGTACTTCCCGTCGGTGTCCGGCCGAGGTCGAATGAACCAGTTCACGCCCGATGTGAGGTTGCCGCGCTCGCCTGCGGGCGCAGGGATCAGATCCATGCACGATTCGACCATCGGGACGTAGAGTATTTTCGATTCGGCGTCATAGGACGTAGCAATCCAACTTCGACCGCCGCCCGGGTGCGGGCAGATCATGTGGGCCTTGCCGTCTCCCACGATGACTTCGGGGTTGATGGTTTTCTCTCCGGTCTGCGGGTCAATCGAAGAGATGACATTCTGTATGCCGAGGTCTTTCGAGAAAATATATTTCCCGGTTGCGGCGTCCATCCCCTCGTAGATACCCATCTTGCCGGACGTAACGACGAGTTTCCTGTCGGCGCCGTTCACCGGCAAGTGGATCACTTGCTGCTCGAACGCCCAATCGAGATCCCACTGGTCGTTGTGCACGTGCTGGAAATACCAGACAAGCTTTCCGGTTTCCGGGTTGAACGCGAGCGTTGAATCGGTGAACAGCCCGTCGTTTGAGACCCCCGGCTTGTCCACGCGATGCAGAACGGGCCCGGTGTCGTAGGTCTGTCCGACGCCGAAATAGGCGAGGTTCAGTTCCGGATCGTAGCTTCCCGCCGTCCAGACGGACGCACCGTTGCGCTTTTCGGCCGGCAGATCGTTCCAGCTGTCCCCCGGCTCACCCGGTTGCGCGATCGTATGAAACCGCCACGCCTCTTTTCCGGTGTCCGCGTCGAGCGCAACTATGAAGTTGCCGCCGGGCGACTGCCCGGCGATTCCCTGCATCACTTTTCCTTTGGCGACGAGCGGTCCGCCTGTGGTCTGGTACCCCTTGGTATAGTCGGCAAGCTCGCTATCCCAGACCACGTTTCCCGTCTTCACATCGAGCGCGACCAGGTGATCGTCGGAGGTCGGGACCAGCAGCGTGTTGCGATACAGCGAGAGGTTGCGCTTGACGGCGAGCCTTGAGTCGCTTGGCAGTTGCCGCGAATATTGCCAAAGCAGGTCCCCGGTCACCGCATTGAGTGCCTGCACCTTGTCGCCATAACTATCCACAAACAACACGCCATCGTGCTCAAGCGGCGTGGCCTCGTTCTGTCCGATGGGCAGCGACCAGGCCCAGGCGACTCGCAGATCGCCCACGTTGCTCTTGTTGATTTGCTTCAAGGGGCTGAAGCCGTGATCGTTGTAGGTCCGCCGCCAGATGAGCCAGTCGCCCGCCGGCGGATTGTCGAGGAGTTCGTCCGTTACCGGCGAGAATTTTTCAAGAGGATTCGGAAGCGTCACCAGCGGAATGGGAGGGGCGAGCGGTGACAGAGGCATCATCGGCCCTGACCTTGCGGTGGCGCCCCGCGGGATCGTCATCGCGGCCAGTGCGGTTGTATCCGACGGCAGGGTCTTGTCGCCTGGCTGCACACCGTTTCCCTGAAGAATGTAGGCCACGACCGCTGCAGTCGTCTCTGCTCCGAGCTCACCGGGGTTCGCAGGCGGCATTTTCGTGGTGATATACGTGAACAAAGACTCGGCGCTCTTGCCACCCCAGTTCTGGCTGAAGGACGGACCGCGCAGCGCACTCGCGAATTCACCGCCGTTCAGATTTTGGCCGTGGCACGAGGCACAGCTTTTTCCGTACGCAACCTTGCCTTGCGCGGCCTGGCCAGCCGTGAACGTGGCTATGTTCCGGCTGTTAAACTGCTGCGCACACAACGGCGAAGACGCAATTGCGGCGATACATGCGCCAAGCACGAACAGGCAAGTTCGAGTTTGAACAATGAGAGTCTTCTGCGGAATCATGCGGCCCCCCGGTCCTGGTTCGAAATGCAGAACCTCTGGCGAGGACGTCGCTCGGTTGGACCGCCCCGGCAGGCTCGCCGCCGTGCATTGAACCACTATCGAAATCAGAAGACTAGGAGAAATGTTTTCGACCAGGCAGCGATGTCATCCGAGTGAATCTCCCTACTCACCGCACAGGCGCGAACAAGAACCAAGCAAGGCCATGAAGGCGGTCGGGAGCAGACACACAGAATAGACGGGACCGCCTGGAAGGCCTCCAGGCTCGTTATTGCGGGGCCGGTTCGCTTGCGGCGAGCAAGGCTTCCACGCGCGCCGTGACTTCTGCTTTCAGCTGGCCGTTAAAGTCGCCGCTTGCCGGGCTGGCGAAGCCGGCGTGGATACTCTTGACCAGGCCGTCGCGCCCGATGAAGACCGTCGTGGGCCAGGAGTTCAGATTGACGAGCTGCGGAATTTTCTTGTTCACATCATCCGGGTCACCGGCAACCAGCACCGTGTACTGAATCCCGTAGTGATAGACGAACCAGCGAAGGCGGTTCAGCTCGCCGAACTCCGACGCTTCCTCAAAATCCAGAGCAACAATCTCTAGGCCGCGTTCGCGGTAGGTGCGATACAGTTCGGCCAGAAACGGGGCTTCGTCGTGGCAATTCGGGCACCAGCTTCCGGTGATGTTGACGAGAATAACCTTGCCACGAAAACGAGCGTCGCTACTGGAGACCATGCGTCCGGAGATATCCGGGAAGCGAAACTCAAATGGCGCGTTCGGGTCCGCGACGTGAGTCTGCTGGGCCGGATCGGTAGGTTCGGGTAAGCCCTTCGTACGGGCGTCGGCTGGACGATAGGCCGGCAACTCCCTTTTGCCGTTGTAGTCGTTCAAGGTGATCGCCAGGCTGCCGTCCGGCTTCGGCGCAACCTCGATCAGGTACGGGCGCTCGCCGGAAAAATGGCTCAGGACAAATTTCCCGTCGCGGTAGCGTCCGGTGAGCGCTCCGGTATCCCCATCGACGCGCAGGATCGCGGCGGACACGTCGGCGCCTGACTGCCGCACGATGAATCGCCAAGCGGACTCTCCTTTCGGGCTCTTCACTTCAATTTCCCACAAGCCACCGATGGAAGGAACAGTGCCCGCCGGCGGGTCCGGTTCAGGAACGAATCGTTTGGCCTGAAACGGTAGGGTGCTGCGCGGCTCTGGCCCAAACTTGCCTTCGATCGTACCCGTCAACTGGCCGCCTTCGATATTGGCCAGCAGTCTTTCGGCGTATTGGTCGAAATTGAGCACCAGAGCGTCATGATCCTGGCGTCCGCTGGTCGAAGTAACCCGCTCGTCGCCAGTGAGGAACGCACCCTGAAGCTTCATGCCCTTGCCCGAAATATCAATCCGGAAAGGAATGGTCATGCCGTTCACGACGACGGTCCCTTCCCATTTTCCCTCGACGGATTGTGCAGCTGCCGAGTG
>Ga0209624_10001286_pt1 | contig 20073 bp, 17 predicted proteins | sample JacPinW_OM2H0_O1_FD_188565 | JGI IMG/M metagenome (GOLD analysis project Ga0209624, IMG submission 188565) | Forest soil microbial communities from Algoma, Ontario, Canada - Jack Pine, Ontario site 1_JW_OM2H0_O1 (SPAdes) (version 2) | ecosystem: Environmental > Terrestrial > Soil > Boreal...
AACTCACCACGGCTGCAACGACCAGCACCAGCGTTGCGATTTTCGCTCCCCTCAACATCCGTCTTGCCTTCATGTCTGCACCCTCACATTCTCAAGAATTCGTTGTGAATCGCTTCCAGACGCTCCCGAAGGTGAACCACTGCGTAATGTTTTCTCAAAACCAGAGTGTTCACATTCAGACCAGTTGCGCGCGCAAGCTCTTTGAAACTCCGGCCCTCGATCTCGTGTGCGATGAACACCCGGCTCTGTTCTTCTGGCAACTCATCGAGGGCAGCATCGAGCTCCTCAAGCAACAGGGCGCGCGCATAGACCGCCTCTGGCCCGGCATCGGGGGATGGGAGCAGATCCTCGAGCAGAAGGGGTTCTCCATCCGCAACATCCTCCAGCCGGTCTTTATCAAGCGTCTCAGGTCTTTTCTTGCGAAACAGGTCGGTGATCCGGTTCCGCGCTACGCGGAAAAGCCAGGCACTCACCCGTTCGATCGGCTTCATCGTTCGGTAGGCTTCGACGAGTTCGTAGAAGACATCCTGAAGGATGTCCTCGACGTCCCTCTCGTCGGGCACACGCCTGCGGATGAAATTCCTGAGTCTCGCCCGTTCGAGGTCGACCACCTCCGAGATCCGCTGGTCTTGCTCGGGCGCCATTCCATCGACGCTCAGTGCTTCATTCATCTACTTATGTAGACGGATAAGGGGCCCCGATATTTCAATAAGGCGAAGAAATATATCTTCTCGAAACAGCTTAAGGGGGGAAGTGTCGGCGCAGGACAACTTCAGAACGGCGCCTGCCACAAAATGTCTCAAAACAAAGCTCAAATCCGTCGCAGTAGGCAAAGCAACGGAATCGCGGGACAGCGTTCAGACGCTTCGATTGGGTTACCGAAGGCGTCCGGCTCTAATTTCGGAAGGGCAGCAGCGCTCGCAGGCGCTTTTCGCGGAGGTACAGTCCTAGCCAAGTCAGCACGCCGAACGCCACTGCAAAGGCCGAATTGAAGACTGGGCTGCCCGCACGAACGTTGGCAGCGGTTGCACCGCCAAGGTAGCCGGTCAGCAAGACCGCGCCTAGAACCGAAGTGCGCGGCGTTACATAAAGCGCCACGCAAATAAGCAAGGTAATCCCAATCCCCACTACCGTGGAGACCGGAAACCCGATTCGCACCGAGGCGTCGATTACCTGTTGCACCTTCATCACCTTGGTTACGCCATCGAAAATCATGAACAAGACGACCACGCCGCTTATGACGCGCCCGACCCACAGACTCACGTTTGAAACGGGTTCCGGTTGTGCAGTCGATGCCATAGGATTTTCCTCCAACTTAACTGTTTTCCGGGGGGCCTGCCGTGGCTCTGGAAAACTCAGACCTTGATCAGATAGGCCGTGAGCCGGTCGAGCTGCTGATTCCAGCCGATCGGAGCGCCTCGGGTGGCCGCCGATTCGAACGAATACACTTGAAGCACGGTCACCTTGGTCTTGCCTTCCAGTTCGGCGAAGGTCACTTCCGTCCACACGCCCTGACTTGGAACACCGTGAATTGTGCCGTCAACTACCAATCGCTCCGGTCTGACAATCTCGACGTAGTGTCCGTCAAACGGGTAGTCGTGCCCGTCGGGGCCGCGCATGGTGTACCTCCAATGGCCGCCTGGCCTGACATCCATCTCCTGAATCGTGGTTTTGAATCCGCTGGGTCCCCACCACTGCGCGATGTGCGTGGGATCGGTCCAAACCTTGAAAACCAACTCGCGCGGCGCGTCAAATATGCGCGTGATGGTAAGTCTATGCTCTGCTTGACCAGGACCCGCAGTCGCTCTTGCGTCGCTTTCCGGCATCTGCCTTCTCCTTGCTTTTCAGTTTGTTCAGATACGCGTCGAGCCGGTCGAAGCTCTGTGTCCAGAATCGCCGATAGTCCTCTATCCAATCGGCGGCACCTTCAAGCGGACGCGCTTCCAGCCTGCACGGTCGCCACTGCGCTTCACGTCCCTGCGTCACCAACCCCGCACGCTGCAGGACCTTTAGGTGCCTGGAGATCGCAGGGAGACTTATCTCAAAAGGCTCGGCCAGTTCAGTCACGGACAGCTCGCCGGATGCCAAACGAGCCAGAATTGCGCGGCGAGTCGGGTCAGCAAGAGCCGCGAACGTAGTGCTGAGATGATCGATGGGCATTCTATTTAACACACTGGTTAAATACAAGAAAGAGCTCCTCCTGTCAAGATCTTTCCGTTGCTAACGCGGCTGGGGGGAGGCTTCCGTGACAGGGCTATGTATACTGCTCACCATGCCCAACCGCCCCACGACCGACTCTGTGATGAAAGATCCCGTCACATGGCTCTATCCCGCGGTAGAACCGTACAATACGGGGCGGCTGCGGGTTTCGCCAGTCCACGAAATTTACTTCGAGGAAAGCGGTAATCGTTCCGGCAAGCCAGTCGTGTTTTTGCACGGAGGCCCCGGCGGCGGATCCGAGCCCAAGCAGCGGCGCTTTTTTCATCCCGCGAAGTACCGCATTATCAACTTCGATCAGCGCGGCTGCGGTAAAAGTACTCCTTATGCATCGCTCGAGGAGAACTCGACGTGGGATTTGGTCAGTGACGTCGAGAAAATCCGCGAGCACCTCGGCATTGAGCGTTGGCAAGTATTCGGCGGGTCCTGGGGTTCGACTCTTGCGCTCGCCTATTCCGAGACGCATCCCGACCGCGTGACGGAACTTGTCCTTCGGGGCATCTTTCTGTTGCGAAAGCGAGAAATCGATTGGTTCTACCGGGACGGCGCGTCGGTCCTTTTTCCCGACGCCTGGGAGCCCTACGTCGATTTCATTCCCGAGGCTGAACGCGCCGATCTACTCTCGGCCTATTATCGCCGGCTAACCGGCGATGACCCGGCAGTGCGACTCGCTGCGGCAAAGATCTGGAGCAGATGGGAGGGTGCGACGTCGACGCTTCTGCCAGATGCGGCTTTCACTGCACACTACGAAGCAGACGAGTTCGCCTTGGCGTTTGCACGTATCGAGGCCCACTATTTCGTAAACAAAGGTTTCATGAAGACCGATGACCAGCTACTCGAAAATATTTCGCGGATTCGCCACATTCCGGGAGTGATCGTGCAGGGTCGGTACGACGTCGTCTGCCCCATGGACAGCGCCTGGGCGCTTCATCGTGCGTGGCCGGAGGCTGACCTCATCATTACGCCTGATAGCGGCCACAGCGCTTTCGATCCGCCGAACAGTCGCGCGCTTGTGGCGACGACAGACAAATTCGCTGCCGGCGTCTGGGACTGAGATCAGTGAGAGTGAGTGTCGACTTGTGTCGGGGTACGAGACGGTTTACGGCTAGTAGCTCAGCATTCCGCAACGGGTCGAACGGGTTCTTGTTCGCTGTTCTTACTGGAGCTTGAGGTACTCGGCTTTGGCCTGCTTCAGGATGGGGATGCTTGGGTCCGCGTCCTTCCATAGAGCGAAGAAATCCTGATAGGAAGTTCTTGCTTTGGCGGTGTCGCCCACGAGCGCGTAGGCGCGGCCAAGCTGCAAGTGCCCAAGCGAGCCAGTCGGAGAGAACCCTGCAGCTCCGGGATGGGCGAGAATCTTCTGGAATTCGGCGACGGCTTGCGCGCCCTGCCGTGCCGCAAGATACGCCGTCCCCCGGGTGTAGACGACTTGCATGGCCATCACGCCTCCCACGGTCGGGGCCAGTTCATAGGGGGTCGCACCCTGAAGCAAGTCCACTGCTTTGGAGGGGTTGCCTTCGTCCAGAGCGATCGTTGCACGAATCACGGGCAGGCCGATAAATTGTACAGCCGTGTCGTTGGGAAAGCGCCTTGCGAGGTCGTCGGCGACCTTCTGCGCCTGCGGCACACTGCCAGACAGCGCGAAGGCAATTCCTACAGGACGGTCGGTGAGGTCGTTGTTGGAAATCTGCAAGGCGGCATCGGCCGCTTGTCGAGCTTCGAGTGTATTACCAAACAGGCCTTCCCAAGTCGCAGCCTCCGCCCGATAGATCGCGCCCCTATCTTTGCCGTTCACCCGGGTAGCCGAATCAATGGCCTGCTGGATGAGAGTGCGAGACTTGGACAGCTGTCCAAAATACGCCGCAGTCGACGACTCCCACGAGAGCATAGAGTCTGCTGTATCTGGCTCGGCCAGCGATCGGGCTGCCTCCGCGGCCATTCCCGCCGAGTCGTTTTGCAGGAAGTCCACCATGTACAACAGCCTCGCAGTAGTCGGAGAATCTGCTCCGCGGCTTCGAGCGGCGTCGAGGAGGCTGTGTGCCTCGTCCAGGCGATTTAGGCGCGCATAGGTCTGCGCCAGTCCGGAGTGGTCAGCTTCCGTAGCGGGACTGACGGCCTCTGCGGCGAGCGCCTCGGGAAGGGCCTTATCGGATTGACCCAATCTGTTGTAAGAAACAGCTAAATTGTGCAGTGGCAAATCATCACCCGGGTAGGTCTGATTCCACAGCTTGTAAACCTGGATCGTCTTTACGTCATCTCCGGTGACAATCGTCTCGTAGTGAGAGGATATGTAGAAGCCCTCTCGTTCGCTAACGCGATCGCGCAAGGCGTACGCTTTCTCGATGTTCTCAACTGCCGGGCTCAGTTCGCCGGTATTCCCGTAGCAGTTGGCGAGCACGGCATACGCCATGGCGAAATTGGAATCAAGCGACACCGCACGCTGCAACGGGGGTATCGCCTTGGAATAGCGCTGGGTGATGTTGTTCGTCCAGCCAAGGGTATAGGCCTGCAAGGCCTCGAGAGAGGGGGTTGTGACGTCCGCAAGGGGACTGTTGAATTTCGCAAGCGACGCGTGCGATTCGCCGAGCTTGCTGCGCATATCCGTTGCGAGTGTGCCCAGTGTAGCGAGCACGTGGTTCTTGTCCTCTGCGACCCCTTGGGAGCTCGCAAGCGTGGCTCCCGTCGAACAGTTGGCCGCTTTGACAACGAGATTGTACTGGACGCCGACTTGGGCGATCGAGCCGTCGATTACCGCAGCGCTTCCTACACGCTGGCAAATCTGTTGAGCCACATTCTCGGTTAGTCGCGCATCGGTCGCCTGGCCCATGAGATGCAGCGTCTGCGCGACTTCAGCGTCTGAGACAGTGTTCAGGAAAGGTGATTGTTCGAGTTGCGCGGAGAGGCCCTGACGGAGCGTCCCATCAAAAACCGAATCGCCGGTCGTGTTGACGAAATCAGCGACGACGATCGAATCCTTTTCGGTAATTAGCGGCGCGCGGTGGAAATAGAAATACCCGCCTGCCGCGAGCGCCAGCAGGACAACCATGGCACTGGCGGCGATGATCCGCGTCGGGCGCTGGTTCCGCGAGCTGTCGGTGTTGCCGGATTGAACCTGAGGATCTCGGCTAGCCTCTAAGAGCACCACGCCCGAGGAGCGGGCCGGGGTTTCACTTGTGATTGCCGGCAGTGGGACAGGACCACTTCTGGGCTCCGCCGAACTGACTGGCACGGCAGCGCTCTTTCCGGAATCAACCTCGCGCCTCAGGCGCTTCAGGTCTGACCGGATTTCGGCAGCGCTCTGGCAGCGCATTTCGCGGTCCTTTTCGAGGGCCTTCTGGATGACTCGTTCGAGTTCGTGCGGCAGATCCGGATTCAACCGAACCGGGGCGACTGGGGCCCGGTTCAAAATGGCCTCAAAAATAACGGCGGAAGTATCTCCGCGAAACGGCATCGAACCGGTAGCCATCTCGTACAAGACAGCTCCGAGCGAGAATAGGTCGGTGCGTGAATCCAGCTCCTTTCCTCGCGCCTGTTCGGGCGACATGTAAGCGACCGTCCCAATTGCAGTTCCCGGGCTCGTCAAGTCCGCCTCAGGAACCTGGGTTGTGACCGTCGAAGCACCCGCGGGGTCCGGCGGCTCAACCTTTGGCTGGGCGGTCAGCTTCGCCAGACCGAAATCCAGGACTTTTGCATGTCCCCGCTTGGTAACAAACAGGTTGGCGGGCTTAATGTCGCGGTGCACGATTCCCATCGCATGGGCGGCGTCGAGAGCGTCGGCGATCTGCATGCCCAGATCCAGGATCTCTTCAAGGTCCAGCGGCTTGCCTCGGATCAGATGTTTGAGGGTTTGCCCTTGCAGCAATTCCATGGCGATAAAGTGCTGGCCATCGACTTCGTCGACCTCGTAAATGGTGCAGATGTTGGGGTGATTAAGAGCCGATGCGGCAAAGGCTTCGCGTTGAAAACGCTCGCGAGCTGCGGAATCGTTCTCGAGCTCCTCAGGAAGGAACTTCAGAGCGACGTGACGGCGAAGCTTGAGGTCTTCGGCTTGATAGACCACACCCATACCACCACCGCCAAGCATTTCCAGAACGCGGTAATGGGAAATTGTACGGCCTCTGAAGGGGTCGGATGCGGGCACGGGAGACAATCGTAATCTGCACAACCGGGTCCGTCAACCTGCGACTGTTTTGGTACCGACCGTCGGGGGTAGCTAAAGACTCGCAGAGCCAGCATGCAGGGCGGCGGAGGCCCTGGCGCTTGCCTCTTTCTCGACTGCACTGAAAACGGCGATATTTGGGTGATCGAAGCCGTAGCCGTCCGGTGTGTCACAGACGCTCGCAACAAGGCGACCAATCCTGCGATCAAGAAAAACGCCGGCGACACGCTGGCCAAACTGGGAAAGCTACATTAGATCTCATGAGGTTTCTAGTTTCTGGGTGCGAGAATCTGATCCAGGCGCGCGGGCTTAGCTTCGTCGCGTTCCAGATGCGGGTAGCGAAGGCCGTCATGGTAGTCGATTGAAACCGTGCGGTAGTGATCACCGTTCTTGACCAGAAGTTCTATGGGCGCGCCAGTTTTCGTTGCGTCTTTGATCGCACTCTTCAGGCGGCCGCGATCATATGCGATTCCGTTGACGGCAACGATTTGATTCCCGACAGTCAGTCCGCTCTTATACGCCGGACCTTCCCACACGACGTCGCTGAGGCGGCCCTCTTCGGCGATGGTCATGCCGAGGGAAAAGCTGAGGTCGGTGACCTTCCGGTGCATCTCGGAGTCCTTGAAATAATCCGACGGTGTTTCGCTGTAAACCAGCTTGTAACCACCGCGGGCAATGCCGTCCAGGGGCGCACCGGGAGCATGATCATCCAGCCGAGTGCGCAGGAACGATGCCCAGTCGGAGGGCTGCACGGTGTTCAGCGCTTGCACCACATCCTCAAACGTGTAAGTCGCGGGCACATAGCTTCCATCGTTGATGCCGAAAAACAGTTTGGCGAAATCATCCAGAGAACGCCGTCCGCCGGACTTCTCGCGGATCAGGGTGTCGGCGTCGAGCCAGATCAATTGGCCTTCGACGTAGTAGTCCTCGCTGCGCTGCCAGGTACGCCACGGAATGGGCCGGCGCGTTGCGATGATGGGGTCATTGGTCGTGTCCTGCAGCGCTCGCCACTGGCGGCCGATGTGGTGATCATAAACCGCCGCAGCTTGGGCCAAGGCGTCGAGGGTTTGCTGCTTGGTCAGCAGTCCCGCACGCGCCGCGAGAATGAAACCCCAATACTGGGTTTGGCCCTCGTAGACCCAAAGCAAGGTGTCACGCATGGGCACGTCGAAGTTCGGCGTCCAAAGGTCCGCCGGGCGCCGGAACTTACCGTTCCACGAGTGAGTGTATTCATGCGGCAGCAGGTCCCGTTCGATATCGTTCTTCTCCCATTCGGTGAAGTAGCCTGGGACCGTGCCGTCCTCGCTCGACTGATGGTGTTCCAGCCCAATGTCGCCCAGTTCGTCTGTAAGAGCGAGCAGGAAGTCATAATGATCGTAGTGATGTGAGCCGTAAAGTTTGTAGGCCTGCTGTACCAGCGCTCGATGCGCTTCCAACTGCTCGGGCTTGACCTCCAACAGCTCCGGTCGGTCCGCAACGATGTCCAAATGAACCGGCACGCGGCCCGAAGGGTCGAGGTCCAGGCGCTTGAAATACCGGCCGGCGAAGATCGGGGAATCCACCAGCGTGTCGAGAGATACTGGTTTGAATGTGGTGATGCCGCCACTGCTTGCGACGGTTTCAAGGGCGGTTGCGAACTCCCAGCCTTCTGGCAGCCGGGCGCTGGGCTCAACCGTAATCTGGCGCGCAAAATATCCGGCAGGATAGAGAACCACCTCGTTCCATTGCAGATTCAACATGTCCGGCGTCATAACCACGCGGCCCTCGCCGCCTGCGACTGGGGAGACGAACTGAAAGTTGACGTCCAGTACCGATGCGCCCACCGGCACGTCGACATGGAAGGCGAACACATTCGCCGGATCGCGTTGCCATTCCACTCGGGCGCCGTGGGCGTAAATCATCAGACCCGCAAGTTTGTCCAGGGGGCCGGAGGCGGAATGGTTGCCGGGCAACCACTGGGGGTAGAGAAGCACGAGGGGTTCGCCTGGGCGAACCGGAATCGCCTCGCGAACGCTGAAGATGCGTCGCTCGATGTCGGTCGCGTCTACGGCCAAGCGAATCGCGCCACCGTACGGAGTGTCCTTCGGCGTAACAATCTGGGATGGCGAAGGCAAAGGCTCGGGGCCAGCGGACTGCGCGACAGCGGCGCCGGTGCCGAGCGCAACTGACCACACGATCAGGAAAATGCATCCGAGTAAGCTGGCGCTCGACAAGCCGTAGCCCACGCCGGCTCGACGCTGCGAGCGATCACAATTCTTGTCAGCTGAACTTTCCATTTGGACCTTCCATGCAGATCATAACGCACGCGCGACCAAAACGGGGTGGCAGCGGTATCGACCCTTGTGGCGCTGTGGGAGAGCCAAGCTTTTATCGGTTGGGTATGGCGCATTTCACCGGCTGAGGCAGCGTGGACGGCGGCAAGTTGCCTATTCACTTTCAGTCTTCAACCATTCTTCACCCAGCGCTTTGTCGGCTTGCGGGAGGTACTTCGAGACAAAGATCACCAGCGCTGCAGCGGCGTAGCCTGAGGCAAATTGCATCGGCAGCGAAGAGCCAACGCGCCAGGGAAGCACAAAGGTCCCGTCGGCGGTGGGCGAATGTATTACACCAAAGAAACTGAACACGGCTCCCACCGCAAGATATATCGCGCTGCGACCGAGGCGGCGGTCTATTAGCTCGGTGGTGGCGGCTCCCCAGAGCACCGCGGAAATGATGAATCCATTACCGATTAGGACCAGAGCGCGGGCGGATTCTCCTACGTCGCCGGTCAGTTGTGCGACGCTTGACCCGACCGCCCCCAGCGCCGAGGTTACTTCTAGTGCGATCACGAAGGCCAGAGATGGCAGCAAAGAGACGGCAACCGCCACGCCGTGGCGCGCGGGCGTCGCGAGAAAAGCCTGAGAAATCACTTCCAGCCCGACGTAGACAAGAATCGGCGCAACTGCCGCGGCCGGAATCCGGGCCACGAAAAACGGAAGATAGCCGACGATCCCTCCGAGCCCGATAAACAGGCCCGTCAGAATCACGTAACCGGAACCTGCACCCATTGCCTTATATGCGGGATGACCAATGTAGGGAGTGCTTTCCACCACTCCGCCGCACAGCCCCGCAAGGAGCGTGCAGCAGCCCTCCGTCAGCAGAATCGCCCGCGTGTCATATTCATCTCCGGCTGCGGCTGCGCTTTCGGTGTTGTCGACGCCTCCTACCACGGTTGCCACCGAAAAGGGCAGGATGATCGGCACGTACGTCCAAGCGAGAGATAGCCCCCCGAGAAAGGCAAAAGTCGGCCACGGAACTCCAAAGTGCAGTACCACGGGAAAATTCGGTGCGGCCGCAGCAATGGGGCTCACAACATGAGCGGTTCGCAGCGCGTAAAATACCCCAATCCCCGCCAGCGCCGATGCGAAAGCCCCCGGGATTCTCCAGGGCAGCCGCATCTTCGCGACCAGCGTCACAAGGATGATTCCAAACGCCAGCAAGCCGGGAATCGGGTTCGCGTAAACCTTTAACATCGGCAACACCGCAATCAATGCAAGGCCCGCCCCGCCAATCGATCCCAACAACGCCGCCCGCGGGACAATCCGGCGAACTGTGTTGCCGAAAAACGACAAAGCGACTTTGAGCACGCCCACCAGAACTGTTACAGCCATGCCCATCTTCCATGCCAGCCATGCATCATGCGTCGCGAGAAAGGCAGGTCCCAGCACGCCGAATGACATCCCGACGATGCTAGGTGCGTTCAGCCCGAGCGGCATCGCTGTTATGTCCTCACGGTGCGTCTTCTGCGCCAGGCGGTAGGCGAACCATGCGTACAGGAGGTCGCCGGCGAGCACTCCGACGGCAGTCCCTGGAACCATTCGATACAGGACGATGTCCGCCGGGAAACCAAATGCGTGGATCAGGACTGTTGCAAGAATTACGAGGTTCGCAACATTGTCGAACATCAGCGCAAAAAAGCCGTTCAGATCTCCCGCCCGGAACCACCTGTAGCTTGTTGTCATGCATCCTCGTTTGAGGCACCAAGTACGCCTTCGCTTCGAGCGATGACGGCTGAGGCCAGGCAATTCCCGAGAACATTGAGCGCCGTGCGTCCCATATCGATCAACGCGTCGATGCCCAGAATCAGAAAAATGGGTTCTGAAGGCAGGCGAAACATCGCCGCGGTTGCCGTCAGAACGACCAGGACTGAGCGCGGCACGCCGGCGATTCCCTTACTCATCAGCATCAATGTGAAGACCATCCCCAGTTGACCAGTCCAGGACATGTGAATCCCAGCGGCTTGGGCGACAAATATGGACGCAAGCGAAAGATAGAGTGTTGAACCATCCATGTTGAAGCTGTATCCCGCGGGAATAACAAAAGCCACAATTTCGCGCGGCACCCCGAAGACTTCCATTGCTTCCATAGCGCGCGGCAGAGCGGCCTCGGACGTGCTCGTAGCAAAAGCGATACTGACAGGCTCCGACACAGCCTTCAGAAATCGCCGCAGAGGGAGGCGGGCCCACCCTGCAATCGGCAACAACACGGCCAACAGGAAAGCGAAGAATGCCCCATACGCCGTCAATAGCAGCTTGGCCAGAGGCAGCAATGCACCGGTACCCATGTGGCCCACGGTATACGCCATCGCGGCGCCGACGCCGAACGGAGCGAAATACATCACGATGTTCGTGAAGAAAAACATCACCTGGGTCAGGGAGTTGCAGAAGTTCAGAATCGGAGCGCGGCTTGCCACAGGCACGAGCGATAACGCAACCCCGAACAGCACCGCGAACACGGCGACCTGCAAGATCTGCCCTTCCGCAACGGATTTGGCCAGGTTCTCGGGAAAGACCTGGACGAGGAATTCTTCCCAGGAAAATGGCGCAGCAACCGGGCGCGCGGATGACACACTCGTCTGCGGAAGCGTCAGGCCCTCGCCGGCACGACTTATGTCGATGGCCGCAACCCCGATAAAAAGTGCCAAGGTAGTGACAAGTTCAAAGTAAACAAGCGTCTTCACGCTCATGCGTCCCAGGCCGCGTAGATCTCCGTGGCCGGCGATGCCGGATATGAGCGAACCGAGGATGAGCGGCGCAACAATAACCTTTATCAGCCGCAGAAAGATCTCGCTCAAGAAGCGCAGATGCTCTGCAATCCCGGGCCGGTCAAATCCAATCTCGCCGCCGAGAAGCATCGCAAACAGGATCCAATAGGTAAGCGAGCGCCTGCGCACCCCGCCGACGGCGAGACAGATCAAACCGGCCCAACGCAGGCCTGAAAGCCAGAGGTGACCTGGAAGAAACCCGGAGGAGACAATTCCCGCCGAGAACAGCATGGCGCCAGTGAACGCGATTGCGGTGGGCGCGTGCGAACGAACGGGAGTGGATGACGTGTATGTAGGCCGGTCGGCCATCTCAGTCGATTCCGATGTCAGAGTCAGGCTCAACCCCTCGCGGCCTGATCGCTTTTTCTGCACTCGCAGAATCTTTCTTGCACCCAGCCCATCTGTTATCTTGAAAAATATGCCCCCGATCGCACATCTGGAGTGCTCACGCTGCAAAGCCACTGTCTCGGCCGAAACGCCTCAAACTCTGTGCCCACAGTGTAAAGGGGCCCTCTACGTCCGCTATGATCTCAGCACGCTGCGCGGCATCGCCGCCCGCGATGACATGATCCGGCAGGCCGCCACATCGCCCTGGCCGGGAATGTGGCGCTACAGCCCGGTGCTTCCCAAAGCCGAGCCAGTTACGCTCGGGGAGGGATGGACCCCGATGCTGCGCAGCCGACGGCGCGCGCGCGTTTTCCTCAAGGAGGAGGGCGCGAACCCAACGGGCACTTTCAAGGCCCGTGGACTCGCGCTCGCCGTGACGATGGCTCGCCACTACGGCCTGCGTAAACTCGCCGTCCCTTCAGCCGGCAACGCAGCGGGAGCACTTGCTGCTTATGCCGCCGCAGCCGGCATCGAGGCGCACATTTTCATGCCTCGCGATGTGCCCTTTGCCAATTATGTCGAGGCGGTAGCCTACGGTGCGAACGTGACTCTGGTCAACGGTCTAATTTCGGATTGCGGCCGCATTGTCGCCGAACGCAAGGAAAAGGAAGGGTGGTTCGATGTCTCGACACTGAAGGAACCGTTCCGGGTCGAAGGCAAGAAGACGATGGGTTACGAATTGGTTGAACAGCTCGGTTGGGAATACCCGGATGCGGTTTTTTATCCGACGGGCGGCGGCGTTGGACTGATTGGCATGTGGAAAGCGTTCGCGGAACTCGAAGAACTCGGCTGGGTCCGGCCTGGGAGAAAGCCGCGCATGATCGCGGTGCAGTCTTCGGGCTGCGCCCCGGTAGCGCGAGCGTTTGAGCAGGGCGCGAACGTGAGCCAGATGTGGGATAACGCGCAAACCTTTGCCGCCGGTCTTCGGGTCCCGAAACCTTATGGTGACTCCATCATGCTGGAAATCCTCCGCGATTCCGGCGGTGTGGCAATCGCCTTGCCCGACGACCGGATTCTCGACTCGCTCAAGGACTGGGCACGGAACGAGGGAATCTTTCTTTCGCCAGAAGGCGCCGCCGCGACAGCCTCCTACGATCATCTGATCGAGAGCGGATTCCTGAAAGCCGAGGATCGAGTCGTGCTGTTTAACACCGGGGCCGGACTCAAATACACGGATGTGACCGCCGAGGCGATGTGTCTTGAACGACCGGCGAGTGGCGCGTGATCGCAGCCCCCGCGATATCCTCGCCACTTGTGGCGGCGGACGTACGCGCCAACGATTTCTCAGGAGACCGAGACTCAGGCCGTGAGATTCCAAATGTAGAGAAACTCGCCGTCGATGGCAGTTGACACCCTCCGGCCGGCTTTGCGCGTGGCGCGATTCAAGGCCGATCGAATGTTTTCCTTCGTATCCGGCAGATCCTGGATGGGCACTTTCAGCGCCGAACCGGGCTTCAGCAGCTCCAGATCGCGCATGATCACCGTCACGATCTCCCTGTGCTTGCCGTTGCGCCCTTGCGGAATTTCCGCATGAACGACCGTCTTAAAATGCATGGGGGCGGCTTTGGTCATCCTGGTGGCCATTGAGTCGTCTCCTTGTCACTGCGTTAAACTAACGTAATGTAAACGTATCGCCAACCTATTGTCAAGTCCTCGCTATCGTTTTTGCCCGAGATCCTCAGAAGGGCGCCTACCCAAGAGATCGACGGCACCTGGGGTGAACTGCAATACGCAATCGTGCACAAACTCCTGCGCCCTCACGCAAACGACTCGCCCAAAGTGGGACTAAAGATATGACCCGTATGAATTCCGGCGTGCTAGCTTCTTGACAGAAAGAGAGGTGCTGCGGCTTTGAGAACGGACACGTACTTTGAACAAATTCCTCTAGAGCTCATTCAGGCGCTCGTCCAGGAAAAACGCTGCGAAAAAGCAGAAACCGCGGCGCTCCCACTAACCCAGAAACCGGACCCGAAAGAGGCCCAACAGGCGAAAGGCAAGGAAAATGGAAACTCCCGTCGACATTTTTCGCATCGAAGCTGACGGCCAAATGATGTGGCTCGGCGCGGCGGATTCGCTTGGGGAAGCCAAAGCACGGGTGCAGGAATTTGCCAAGACCTGGGCCGCCGACTATATGATCGTGAACCTTAAAAGCGGTCTGCGACTGACGATCGCAGCAGGCGGGGCCAGCGGTCCATCTGCAAGAGCCTCGGAACCGAAGTTTGAGCCGGAATGGCCAAGATAATCGCTGAAAAACGTCTGCTCCCTGGACCCGAGTTGTCTGTAGTTTGTTCGCGGTCACTACCTCCGAGAAAGGAGTGGAGGTTTGTTCTCGCTCGATGAGGTTGTGAAGGCGAGTTGAGATTATCAGCCTCGCCCCGCTCGTCGGGTACTCGGAGTACTAGGAACGTGGAATCTGCGAAATTTACTTGACCGGCGGAAGTGAGCGCTGTTATACGAGTCGTCGAAGCGCGATAATTGGTTTTGTCGATCGAGCTTACTCAGGAGAGCTGGATGACCCGCAGTCTCCCGCAACGCGTCAACAAACGCCATAGAGCGCGAATCACTTCGATTCTGATTTTTTGTGCCTGCGCCGTATTCCTTCCAGGGCGATGTTTTGCGGACGAAGTGAACATTGTCGGGCTTGATTCTCCGCAAGCTGCCACCCCTGGCCAAACTGTTATTTTCACCGGAGCAATCAACAACGCTATTGAAGACACCCCTGTCGCTTTCACGTTCAGTTTTTCAGGGTTCAATCCATCGGAGCTTACGCCCGAGTCACTACTGGCGACCCCCTATTCGGACGGAGGGGGTGCCACGATCAATCTCTTCAGTGTTGCCCTCAGTCCCACAATTGGGCCAGGAACCTATACCGTTGACTACCAGCTCCAGGGAGTTGGTGCCGCGCCGGAGGATGAAACTAGAGACGCGGACGGTGTAGCTACGATCACGGTCACGCCCGAGCCATCGACGATGTGGCTCATGGCAACTGGTTTGATCCTCTTTGCAACCGCCTCTCCTTGGTTTAACCGGAAAAAAGTCAACGCGGGCGGCCCCGAATCCGACTGACGCCTGGGCGCAATCGTCGTCTCGTCGTTAGCGCCAATGCCCCGGAACTTCAAAAGAATAATGGCTATTCTATCTGGCGCAATTCCTAAGCTCCGTTCAGCGGCCGTCTCTGGGCGAGATTTGCACGTGAAACCCATCGGGATCTAGCAGATTGACCGTGGACACGCCATCATTAGCCTGAAAGGCAGCTCTCGCGTTGGCATCCGGCAGTTCGCTGTTAATTTTATCTGCTAGCAGTTTTGCAGAATCGGTATCGATATGGTCGATTGACACGGAGAAGTGCGTGATCACGCCCTTTTTTTCGGCGACCGAATCAACGCTGATATACCCGGTCGGAAAATCCAGGTGGATGCCCGTTCCGGCATTTGTGGCCGGCCAGCCTTTTGTGACCCCAAATAATTTCTGATAAAAGACAAAGGAACGTTGAATATCGCTAACCGTAAGCCCCACGTGGTTGACGCCCAAGCCCCGAACAATCGGAGCAGGAGCCGGGGCGGCATCCTGCGCCAGGATTTTCGCCGGCAAAACCAATGCGGCAAGGGCTTGCACAAGTTGCCGCCGCGTCATTCTTCCGCGTTCATACTGATCAAATAACGAATCAACCATGGAAACCATCGGTGTCCTCCCCCTTCGCAGTAAGCCAAGCTGTTCTTTGAAAAGAGCCTACACTAGCAATCGATAAACGAAGTTGCTCGAGCGATTCCATCCACGAGCAGGATTATGCCGTTCCGACAATTGCGTTACCGGTCCGGCCTGATATCGAGCAACATCCCCGGCCCGTTCGTACCCGTCTGCACCTGGGGTACCTGCCCATTCCACTTTACAATCCAACGATCGGTCACGGCCAGCTTCTGCCATTCAATAATATTGGGGCTGATAGAGGCGGCTCGCGCGCGATTCGACTCCGCTTCCCCAGTCGCCATTGTTAAGTGATCATGCGGGCGGGCCAGGTGGTTGCATGTTCTAACAGGCGCCACAGCCGCGGAAAGGCGCCGACAAGCGCGGGGCTGTGGCCGGTGCTTGGTTGGCACGACTAGCGGAAAAAGGGCCCGGGACAGAGCGCCGCGTCTAGCGCAGTTGCGCGAACTCCTGTGTGATGTAGAGGCTTCCGTCCGCCGCTCGAACGATCCCGACTCCGACGTGTGTATACTTCGCGTTTAGGATATTCCACCGATGATTGTGTTCGAACTTCGGTTCATTCATGAATAAGGACTCGGCCTCACCGATCCCTCTGCAATAGGCGATATTTTCCCCCGTTGAGAGCCATCTGATTCCAGCCGCCGAAACGCGGTCCGCCGGAGTACTCCCGTCCGCGCCGTCATGACTGAAGAATCCATTGCGGGCCATTTCCTCCGAGTGCATCCTGGCCGCTGCCGCTAGCCGGTCGTCCCACTGAAGCGCGGAGGCGCGGCCGCCCGTTTCGCGAGAGTACAACGGGCCTGCGCGGTCGCGATTGATTAGCTCCCACAATTGCAATTCAAGCTGGCTAGCTACATAAGGTGAGCTCGAGCGGTGCGGAACCGACTGTGAGGAAACACGACTCGCCGGCGTTAAACCAATAAGCAGACAGACAAGAACAGCTGCAGCGTATCCTCTATGGGGGTGGGCACAGCGGAAGGACGAGCTTGTCGGAGTTGGCACGAATTTCTAGCCTACACCACGACCCTACACCGGGTTGAGTCGGCAGAATACTGTCCGGAAGGGCAACATTGGTGCTGGTTTATGCGGACACCAGCTCAACCAGTGGAGCGGCAAAATGAGACCTTCTCATCCCCTAGGACGCGATCCGGGTTCAGGGCGTTGCCACCCGGGTGGACGGCCTGTAAACCGACTCTCGGGACTTAACCCAATTCGCTGTGATAAGTTTCGCCCGGATCAGGGAATCGACAGGGCTCGTTGCCGATCCTCGTAACCAGATAGCACAAGCCGTGCTCGTCACAGGAATAAGGTACGCTGGTGCTTCAAAGGAGCTTTTCCATGCGAACCACCGTGTTCGGCACTGCGGCGATCCTTGCACTAGGGGGATGGTTAGCCTCCTCTGGGGCGATCGAGGAACCGGTTCAACTTGACTCCGGATTAGTCTCGGGTATCCCGGGCTCAAATGCCGGTGTGCGCGTATTCCGTGGAATTCCGTACGCCGCGCCGCCAGTCGGAAAACTGCGCTGGAGTGACCCGCAACCGGCGGCACATTGGGATGGCGTTCGCAAAGCGGATGAATTCGGGGCGATGTGCATGCAGCCGGCGTTCCGCGGCCAGAATCCGGCCTCAACTCAGCCCAAGATGAGCGAGGACTGCCTCTTTCTCAACGTCTGGACTACGGCTACCTCGGCTAGCGAGCGGCTGCCAGTCATGGTCTGGATTCATCCAGGGGGCTATCAAACCGGATCCGGATCAACTCCGGGCTACGACGGAGAAGCGCTGGCCAAGAAGGGCGTCGTGCTCGTCACCGTCAACTACCGGCTGGGCGTGTTTGGATTTTTTTCCTATCCAGAGTTGACCAAGGAATCCGAGCATCATGCGTCGGGCAACTACGGACTCATGGACCAGGTCGCCGCGCTCGAGTGGGTCCAGAAGAACATCGCCGGGTTTGGAGGGGATCCGCGCCGCGTGACCGTTTTCGGGGATTCGGCTGGATCATCCAGTATTTCAAACCTCATGGGATCGCCGCGCGCAAGCGGGCTGTTCCAGCGTGCGATAGGCGAAAGTGGCGCGTGGATGGGTATTTCTCTCACGCATACGCGAATACTGGCCGAGGCCGAACAAGCTGGCCTGAAAGTGGCTGAGGAGCTGCACGCTCAAAGCCTGGAAGACCTGCGCACGGAATCGGCGGAAGATTTACTTAAAGGTGGCCGCGGTAGCGGTCCCGTGATCGACGGGTGGTTTCTTCCGGAAGACGTCGGAACGGCATTCGCCGAGGGCAAGCAGAACGATGTGCCGCTGCTGTGCGGATCGAACAAGGACGAAGGAACATTCTTCCTTCAACCCACCACGGCCGAGAAGTTTATCGAGCGTTCGCGCGCCCGGTTCGGCGATCAGGCAGACGCGTTCCTGAAGCTCTATCCGGCGGGCTCGGATGAGCAAGCGAACCTGTCGCAATTTGCCGCGTTTCGCGATGAGCTCGCGTTTGTGATGCGGACTTGGGTGAGAGCCCAGAGGAAAGCCGGATTTTCGAAAGCATTTCTCTATTACTTCACGCACGAGCCTCCTCCGCCGGTTGGCTCGACTTCCCGGGGTGGCCTCGGTTCGGGCGCGACCCACGGAGCCGAAGCCCAGTACGTTTTCCAAAACCTACCAGCTCCCCGCGTATGGACGGACGTCGATCATCAGGTATCGGACGTGCTTTCGTCGTATTGGGTTAACTTTGCAACGAAGGGCGATCCGAACGGAAACGGACTGGCCAAATGGCCCGCCTTTAACGACAAAAAGAGTGATCGGCCGATGGTCTTGGGCGACCAGGCAGAAATCGGGCCAGCACCCAATCGCGCGCAGCTCGCGTTTTTCGAACAGGTTTACCAGAAGGAACGGGGCGGGGACTAAGCTGCGTCTAGTGCGTGGCGATCCGGTGGCCTCAGCGTACCGGCAAAGCGAGTCTGATTTCAAACAGAAGAGCGCCCTTTCCTGTTTTATCTCGCCGGAAACTGATCGGGTGAGCACCCAGACCCGAACCTATCCGAGACTCGCTCAGTGCGCTTGGTAGGCTCGAGTCGCCAGGATCTCACTGAGGTAGTCGTGGCTTCCGGGGATGCGTTCCAGGTGCGGATACCGCACGCCGCCGGCATATTGAATTACGTGGGTTTCCACCGAGTCGAAGTTGCGAACAATCACCGTAATCTTGCCGCCTTGTGGCTGCGCGATTGATTCATTCAATACATCGGCCGTGTACGCGCGGCCATCCACAGCCACAATCGTCATGTGCGGTCCGAGACCCGCGTTGTAGGCCGGCGATCCAGCCAAGACGTCGTAGATCGAAGCGTCTTTGTTGACCTCCATTCCGATGGAATACTGGCCGTAATACTCGATCGGAGTGAACTCATTTTCGAAACGCGCGGTGTTGGGAGTCGCGTTGTAAACCAGCCGCCAGCCGGAAGCCTCCAGGCCATCTGTCGGGGGCTTGGTGTTTACCTGGTAGACGCGGGTCTCAAAGAACGAGTGCCAGTCATACGGCAACACTGCCGACAGGGTGGCCTCGACATCCTCGCGCGTATACGGGTTGACAATCGGCCCGGTGTCACGCTGGCCGAAAAAGCTCCTCAAGAAATCGTCAAGCGACAGGCGGTCGTGCGATTGTTCGCGAATCAGGCAATCGGCGCGCAGCCAGATGAGCGAGCCCTCGTCGTAATAGTCTTGACTGCGGCGAAGCGACATCCATCCGCTATCGACATTGCGAATGACCCAGTTGTCGGTCGATGTGTCGACCAAAGGGGTGAAGGTACGGCCCGGCTCGATCGAGTAGTCCGCGGCATCGTGTGCGAGTTCGTTGCGCATGTACTCGGCATCGTTGAAGCCGGCGCGTGTGGCAAGCAGCTTGCCGATGTACTCGTTCAGGCCCTCGTAAACCCACAGTAGCGTCGTCTGCTCGGGGCCCTGATAGTCGGGCTTGGAATAAAACTCTGCCGGACGGCGGTACTTGCCATCCCAGGAGTGTGATTGTTCGTGGGCAAGAAGCGGCCACCCGTAGGCCTCGAGTTCGTCTTTCTTTGACAGACCCTCTTCGCCGATTCCGTTCCAGGGCGAATCCTCGTGCTCCAGTCCGTCAAAGAAGCGGAGTCCAACTTGCGCAACAAGAAGATGCAACGTGTCCCAATGCCGGAAGCCGAACATGGCCCGATCCTGGTCGACGAGCTTCGCAAAAAGAGTGAACGCCTGCTCATCATCGGCTTTGTCAACAGATGCCTGGGAATTGCCGGTGATGTCCAGCTCCGCGGGCCATACGGAGGCAAGCGGTACGGCGCGAAAGAAATCGCTCGCCAGTATCGGTGAGTCAATCAATCGTTCCAGAGAAAGCGGTGCGAATTTAACCCGGTTCCCGAACTGGCCGGTAACGTGCAGGGAACTGCCCTGCTTCCAGTTCGGGGGCAGAAGAACCGACGGCTCGACCATTAACGCGGTCTTGTCGACACCGAGGGGGTACAGTACAACCGTGCTCCACGCTAGAAGGAGC
>Ga0209624_10001287_pt1 | contig 20024 bp, 22 predicted proteins | sample JacPinW_OM2H0_O1_FD_188565 | JGI IMG/M metagenome (GOLD analysis project Ga0209624, IMG submission 188565) | Forest soil microbial communities from Algoma, Ontario, Canada - Jack Pine, Ontario site 1_JW_OM2H0_O1 (SPAdes) (version 2) | ecosystem: Environmental > Terrestrial > Soil > Boreal...
CGATCTCGCACTCTCACCCCAGGTCGCCACCGAGCCGATGCTACCGCCGAGGTTCACCGCGCCGTTGGTGGCCGCGACAAAGTCGCTGACGACGGTTTGGCCGAAGTCGACAGTGGTCGGAAAGGTGAAGTCCCACCACTTGAAGCCGGTGATTTGCTGGTTCTGATCATCGAAGCCGTTGTCGGTGCTGCTCGCGATGTAGTCAAGCGTCAGTGAGTAATTGTCGTTCGCGATCAGGTACTGCGAGCTGTAGGTAAACCCGCTGCTGTTGGCGTTGGAGATGAGCCCGCCGAAGGCGGCCGTCTCGATGTCGACGCTCTGGGCCACCAGCGGTACGCCGAGCGGATCCACCGCGCTCACGTGCACCTTGAAGCCACGCACCATGTCGGCCAGGAACCCGGTGCCCTGGCCGATCGAGTTCGCATCGGCGACGGCATTAGCCGGTTGGCGGAAGAAGAACTGCGTGGCGGAGTTCACCGTCACGGGCACGGCGATGCCGTCCTCGTTGGTCACGGTGATGGTATTTGTCGTGGCATTGACGTTCAGCACGTGCCCCTCGGGGCTCAGCCACACCTTGCTGAAGTCGGTGCTGGCCCATACGCGCACCGCGACCAGCGTGCCGTCCTCCTGGTAGCGCGCCGCGATGCGCACGAACTTGCCATTGAGACTGCTTTCAGTGCTGAAGTTATCGACCACCGTACGCGTGCCGGCGTCGAGGTCATACACGATGGTGCCGTTCTGGCTGTCGGCATCGATGGTCAAGGATACCGAGCTCGGAATCGCCGTTTCCGGGTTGACCGCCGGATAGACCGGGAACTCCTTGGTGACGGTCAGCGCGGCGGAACTCACCGCCGTGACGCTGCCATAGGTGTGCCGCAGGATCAGGTTGGTGATGTCGTGCACCGGGTGGTGGCGCACCGGACCATTGAAGTTCACGGCCCACAGCGTCGCGCCGTCTGCGGCCGGCGGCGTGTGACCGACGATGAACGCCGGATGTCCCAGATCGAACTCGAGGTCCAGGGCAACATTGCTCTGCCCGCTGGTCACGGTGAGCGGCGACACGAAGTTGACGTTCACCGGAATCGTCAGGTTGCCGCTGGCGCCGGTCGCACCCTGAATCTGGATCTGGTTGGAGGGCACCACGGTGCCGCCGGCGAGCGGAAAGCCGGCCTCCGGATTGGCCGCAACCGTCAACAGCACATCGCCGGGATTGCCGCCGATGGTGAGAACCGCGCCGGTGTAGGTGCCGGCCGGCACAGTGACGTTGCCGAGAATTTCGCCGATCTGGTCAAGCTCGGCAAGATTGATGTAGGTGGCCTGAGACGGCGCGGTCCACACCGTGACGGCAGCTCCGCCGCCCTGTGGGATCAGCGCGATGCTCAACAGCTCCACGCCAACGCAGGCCCAGTCATCGGACGGACCGTCGCTGATCACCAGCGGCATCGCCGCCATGCTCTGCGCGGGGGGTGTGGATGAGGTGCTGCTGGCGCTGCCGCCTCCGCCACCGCAGGCCGCAAGGCCGCCGCCAAGACCCACTAGAACCGCGCTGTAGATCGCGCTTCGCAACATAATGCGCTGCATATCCAATCCCTCTGTTGGTTCACAAGGGCCGCCAGTGCGGCTGTCGAGGGTATAGCGAGCGAACTTACGATTGGTTGACGTGCGCTTAAGGATTGCGCGTCCCTGTCGCCCGCTGCAGACACACGGTGTTGGTTTGGGTTTCAGCCGCGTTGCAGGAATTGCGTGACATAGGACTTGGCGCGCGCGCAGGCCGCGGTGAGAGTCAGATGCGCGGCCAGCCCCGCGGCGATCGCAGAGGCCAGCGTGCAGCCGGTGCCGCGGCGACTCGCGCCGATACGCGGCGCAGCGAAGCGGCGCAGCGGCTGCCGCGGGCTCACCAGAAGATCAGTGGCCTCAGCGGCTGAACTGTGACCGCCCTTGAGCAACACCGCGTGCGACCCAAGGGCGAGCAGCGCCTGCCCCTGACGCAGCAGCTCTGCCTCGCTTTCCGCGACAGGGGCTGCGAGCAGCGCGGCCGCCTCCGGGATGTTGGGCGTGAGCAGCTGTGCGCGCGGCAGCAGCAGCTCGCGCAGCGCGCAAAGGCCGTCAGCATCCAACAGCGCACCGCCGGAGCTTGCGGCCAGCACCGGATCGAGCACCACCGGCAGCCCCGCATGCCTGGCAAGAGTCTCGGCCACTGCGCGCACCGTGGCGGCTGTGGCCAGCATGCCGATCTTGATCGCCCGCACCCGGCCGGTCGCCAGCGCCGCATCCATCTGCGCACGCACCAGCTGGTGCGGCAGCGGGTATACGGCGATGACCTCGCGGTCCGACTGCGCGGTCACCGCCGTGAGCGCGCACAGCGCCTCACTGCCAAGCTCGGTGAGCGTGCGCACGTCGCGCACCAGCCCGGCCCCGCCACTTGAGTCCGAGCCGGCAATGACGAGGACTGCGCTCACTCGCCGAGTGCGAGCAGCGCAACATTCGCGTGGCCCTGGCGCTGCAGGGCGCGCGCCGCGCGCCAGGCGCGTACACCCGTGCGGCAACACAACACCACGCGTGGCTCGGCGGGGAGGGTCAGCTGCGCCGCCTCAAGCGCCTCCACCTCGATGCGCATGGCGGCGGGAAACGGTGAGACCGGAGCCTCGCTGAGGCCACGCAGGTCGATGACGATGTCGTCAGGGCCGACCTGCGAGGGCGCGATGAAGGCGAGCGGCGCATCGGTGCACTCCGGCGCGCCCGTGAAGGAGAAACCGCCGACGCGCAGCGTGCGCAGGTCCAGCGACAGCAGCCGCCCGAGCGGCGAGGGTTGCCATTTCAACAACAGCGCGAGCACCAGGTGCGCCTGCAAGGTCCCCAGCACGCCCACGGCGGTGCCGAGAACGCCCGAAGCGGCGCACGAGCCGAGCGTACGCGGCATCTCGGGAAACACCGCGCGGTAGCTCGGCGCCCCGCCGCAGAATGCACCGACGTAACCGGACAGCCCCAGCACCGAGGCGCTCACCAGCGCCGTTCCATTCAGCTGACAGGTATCGCTCAGTACATAGGTCACCGCGAGACTGTCGGCGGCATCGATCACGATGTGCGCCGCACCGACCAACGCGGGGGCGTTGGCCGCGGACAGACGCTCATCGAGCGCCTCGAGCTGTACGGCGGGATTGAGCGCGCAAAGTGCCGCGCGCGCGGCGTGCACCTTGCGCTGCCCGATATCGCTCATGCGGTAGAGCGGCTGACGATGCAGATTCGATTCCTCCACCCGGTCATGATCGATGAGGGTGAGTCGTCCGACGCCTGCGGCCACCAGGTACTGCAGAACCGCGCAGCCGAGGCCGCCGGCACCCACGATGAGCACGCGTGCGGCGCCGAGGCGTGCCTGCCCCTCCTCGCCCACTTCGGGCAGCACACTCTGGCGGCTGTAGCGATCGGTCATGGCGGGCCTCCTGGTCAGGCGGCAATCGCGGCGGCCGCATCGAGCCACTGCCGGGTCCGCCTCTCCGGCTGCGCATCGCGCACGATGTCGGTCACCACCGCGGCCACGTCCGCGCCCGCGGCGAACACTCCGGGCAGCCGCTCGAGCGTCAGGCCACCGATCGCCACCAGCGGCAGCGCACCCACGCGCCGTTTCCATTCACTGAGACGCGCCAGGCCCTGCGGCTGCCAGGGCATGACCTTAAGCAGCGTCGGGTAGATGGGTCCGAGCGCCACATAGTGCGGACCGAGCGCGAGGGCGTGCTCAAGCTCGCGCTCGTCGTGGGTACTGATGCCGAGGCGCACCCCGGCGCGGCGCAGCGCCTTGAGATCAGCGCCCTCAACATCGCCCTGCCCCAGGTGCACGAAGTCACAACCGGCGCGCAGCGCCAGCTGCCAGTAATCGTTCACGATGAGCTGCGCGCCGGCCGCCGCGCAGCACGCCTGCGCTTGCTGGATCTGCGCGAACACGGCACTTTCTGGCTGATCCTTGATGCGCAGCTGCATCAGCCGTACGCCGAGCGGCGCGAGGCGGCGCACCCACGCCGCGCTGTCGAGGACCGGATAGACGCGCGGCAGATTCACCCGGTGAACGCCGTGCCGACCACCGGAGTCGAGGGTGCGGCCAGATCACGCGGCTCGATCGGGCCGGCCAGGCGCGCGGTGAGTCCGGACTCGACGGCCTGGGCAAAGGCTGCGGCCATCTTGGCCGGATCGCGCGCCTGCGCGATCGCGGTATTGACCAGCACCGCATCGAAGCCGAGTTCCAGCGCCTGCGCCGCGTGCGAGGGGACGCCGAGGCCGGCATCGATGATGAGCGGCACCTGCGGGAAGTGCGCGCGCAGGGCGGTGAGCCCGTAGAGATTGTTGAGGCCGCGGCCCGAGCCGATGGGCGCCGCCCACGGCATCAGCACCTGGCAGCCGGCCCGCAGCAGTCGCTCTGCCACCACCAGGTCCTCGGTGGTGTAGGGGAAGACTTCGAAGCCTTCCGCGCACAGGATGCGCGCAGCTTCGGTGAGGCCGAACACATCCGGTTGCAGGGTGTCGTCCTCGCCGATGACTTCGAGCTTGATCCAGGGCGTGCCGAACACCTCGCGCGCCATGTGCGCGGTCGTGACCGCCTCCTTGACCGAGTGGCATGCGGCGGTGTTCGGCAGCACCAGCACGCCGAGCTCGCGGATCAGCGACCAGAATCCCTGGCCGGCGCGCTCCCCGCTCGACTCGCGCCGCAACGACACCGTCACGACCTCGGTGCGCGAGGTGCGCACCGCCTCCTTCAGCACGGCGGGCGAGGGATAGCGCGCGGTGCCGAGCAGCAGGCGCGAGTTGAGAGAAGATTCGTACAGATGCAACATTTTTAGCCCCCCTGCATCGGTGCCAGCACTTCGATGCGATCACCTTCGGCAAGTTGTGTGCACGGGCGCACGCTGGTGGCGACGAACTCACCGTTCACCGCGGTGGTCACGACGCTTTGCCCGTAGCCGAGTTCTTCGAGCACGGCGGAAAGCAGCTGGGCCGCCGTGTCACGCCAGTCGCCGTTGACGAGAATCCTCATGCATTACCTCGGGAAAATGACTGCCCTGCAGCAGCACCTCGGCCGCGCGCCGCGCGAGCGCCGGAGCCAGCAGGAAGCCGTGTCGGTAGAGGCCGTTGACGTACAGCGTCTGCCCCTCGCAGCGCAGCTGCGGCAAATTGTCAGGGAATGCGGGCCGCACGCCGGTGCCGATCTCGATAATCTGTGCTTCACCGAACGCGGGGTGCAGCGCATAGGCGGCCGACAGCAGCTCGAGCATGGAGCGCGCGCTGATGTGCGTGCCCTCATCGCTCTCGAGCATGGTCGCACCGACCATGTACAGGCCCTCCCCACGCGGCACGACATAGACCGGCAGGCGCGGATGCAGCACCCGCACCGGACGCTTCAGCGAAACCTCGCGCAGGCGCACCAGCAGCATCTCGCCCTTGACCCCGCGCAGCCGCGGCAGCTGGGCGCGCGCGCCAAGTCCTCGGCAATCGACCACGCGGCGCCCGCTGAGCATGCCGGCATTGGCTTCCACGCCGAAGCGGATGGCCACCCCGAGCTCACTCAGGCGGGCGACCAGGGCCGTGAGCGCGGCGCGCGGATCCAGGTGCGCCTCCTGCGCGAAATACAGCCCTTGGTTGAAGCGTCCGGCCAGATCCGGCTCGAGCGCGGCGATGGCATCTGCGGCCAGCCACTCGAAGCTGCCGGTACGGGCGCCAAACTGCCTGAGTTCGGCCACGTCGCGCGCGTGTGCCACGAGCAGGGTGCCGTTTGCCACCGTTGCGGGGAAGCGCTCGCGCCACCAGCCGAGACTTTCCGTGCCGAGGCGCGCGATCACAGGATCCGAGTTCTCGCGCTCGCACCAGGGAGCGAGCATGCCACCGGCAAACCAGGAGCAGCTGCCCGAGCCGAGCTGGGCGCCCCGCTCGAGCACCTCCACCGCGACCCCGCGCTCGGCCAGCTCCAGCGCGCAGGAGAGTCCTGCGACGCCTGCACCGATGACGCTGACCTGCACGGCTTTCAGCCCTGTTTGGGCGAACCCGCCGGCACGTACAGTTCGCTGCCGCTGGCGCGAAACTTCGCCGACATCTGCGCCATGCCCTGCGTGCGCGCTTCCGCACGCACTTCGTGAGAGATCCGCATGGAGCAGAACTTCGGACCGCACATCGAGCAGAAGTGCGCCACCTTGTGCCCTTCCTTCGGCAGCGTCGCATCGTGGAAGGCACAGGCGGTGTCCGGGTCCAGCGAGAGATTGAACTGGTCCTGCCAGCGAAAATCGAAACGCGCCCGCGACAGTGCGTCGTCCCGCTCGCGCGCGCCCGGATGCCCCTTGGCCAGATCCGCGGCGTGGGCGGCGATCTTGTAGGTGATGACGCCGGTCTTCACGTCGTTGCGATCCGGCAGGCCGAGGTGCTCCTTTGGCGTGACGTAACAGAGCATGGCGGTACCGAACCAGCCGATCATGGCCGCGCCGATTGCAGAGGTGATGTGATCGTATCCGGGCGCGATGTCGGTGGTGAGCGGCCCGAGGGTGTAGAACGGCGCCTCGCCGCAGGTGGCGAGCTGGCGGTCCATGTTCTCCTTGATCTTGTGCATCGGCACATGCCCAGGTCCCTCGATCATCACCTGGCAGTCGTGTCGCCAAGCGACCTGGGTCAGCTCCCCGAGGGTGTCGAGTTCGGCGAACTGTGCCGCATCGTTGGCATCGGCGATGCAACCGGGCCGCAGGCCGTCGCCGAGCGAGAAGCTCACGTCATAGGCGCGGCAGATGGCACAGATCTCCTCGAAATGCTCGTACAGGAAGCTCTCGCGATGATGCGCCAGGCACCATTTCGCCATGATCGATCCACCGCGCGAGACGATGCCGGTCACCCGGTTCACGGTCAGCGGCACGTAGGCGAGGCGCACCCCGGCGTGGATGGTGAAGTAGTCGACGCCCTGCTCGGCCTGCTCGATCAGCGTGTCGCGGAAGATCTCCCAGCTGAGCTCCTCGGCCACGCCGCCCACTTTCTCGAGCGCCTGGTAGATGGGTACCGTGCCGATCGGGACCGGCGAATTGCGCAGGATCCATTCGCGGATGGTGTGGATGTTGCGGCCCGTGGAGAGATCCATGACCGTGTCCGCCCCCCAGCGGATTGACCACACCATCTTGTCGACCTCCTCGGCGGTCGATGAGCTCACCGCCGAATTGCCGATGTTGGCGTTGATCTTCACCAGGAAATTGCGGCCGATGATCATCGGCTCGGATTCCGGATGATTGATGTTGGCAGGGATGATGGCGCGACCTGCGGCAACTTGCGCCCGCACGAACTCCGGCGTCACGTAATCGGGAATCACCGCGCCCCAGGCGTTGCCGTCGCGCGCCACGGCCACGCGCGGCTGGCGGCCGAGATTCTCGCGGATCGCCACATACTCCATCTCAGGGGTGATGATGCCCGCGCGCGCGTAGGCCAGCTGAGTCACCGCACGCCCCGCGCGCGCGCGCAGCGTCGTGCGGCGCACCGGATATTCCGGTGCAGCCTTGCCGCCGGCCGCGAGCCCGTTGTCGATCAGCTGGACCCGGCGCCCGGGGTAGCCGTCGGTATCGGCGCGCGCCGCAATCCACGGCGCGCGCAGTGCGCTCAGTCCTTTTTCAATGTCGATCGTGACGGCCTGATCGGTATAAGGGCCGGAGCTGTCGTACACCGTCAGCGGCGGCTCGCCGGCGGAAGGGTGCAGCTCGATCTCGCGCATCGGCACGCGCAGCTCGGGGTGCAGGAAGCCTGGCTGGTATACCTTGCGGGAGGCCGGCAAGGGCTCGGAAACGACTTGCATCAATTGCGCATTCACGGCCACGCTCCTTAGGCGACATGCCGCGCGGCAGGAAGGGATCCCGCCGATGCAACCGATGATTGCCTCGAGGAAGACTTTCCTACGCCAGCATGAACTGGATCAGGTTCGGAGGGTCGCCGGGCCCGCTTTCCCAGAGCGTTGACCGGCCTCTCAGCCCCTCTTGGGGCTCCCCTAGTTCAGCGTGAAAAGTAGTACGACCCGCGCCGCTGCGCAAGAGCGGCCGCGGGGGATAGGCGCGGAGGATCCGTGATGGATTGTTGCGGCGCGCAAGGACAAGCGTGGAGCGAGGGATGGACGGCGCGCGCCTCTGAGCGCGCGCCGTCCTACACACCATCCGTGGTGAGCGTCGTCCTTTTAGATCATCGGGCGCACGCCACTGCCGTGGCTCGCCTGTCCACCCTTGCGGCCGGCCTCGGCGGCGAGCTCAGGATGCTGCGAGAAGCTGCGCTTCTCGTCGGGCACGCTCTGGCCGCCCTTACGTCCGGCTGCCGCCGCGAGTTCCCGGTTCTGCGAGAAGCTGCGCTTGGCGCCCGGCACACTCTGTCCGCCTTTACGACCGGCCTCCGCTGCCAGTCTGCGATTCTGCGAGAAACTGCGCTTCTCGTCCGGTACCGCCTTGCCGCCCATGCTCGCGATCTGCCGCTGCTTATCAGCATTCATAGATGCGAAGCCACGGTGCGATACATGCCCTTCGTCGATTGTTCCTTCGGCCATCGTGCTCTCCTGGTAGTCGCGCCCGCCGGCCAAGGCTCTCATCCCCGGCAAAGCGGTATTGGGAAGTACGGGGGGAGCATAGAAGAGGGTCGACACCCCGAATATCAGGCTAACCGAACCTTTGGCGTCAGCATTCTCCTACTTTGGCCCGTCCGCGGGCGCTAAGGAGTAACGCGGTCGATCACGAGGCTCACCGGCCCGTCGCGCCCCACCCGGTAGGTGACCTGGCCAAAGGGATCGCCGCTCGCCCCGACCGGACTACCCGAGCGGGCGATGCGGGCCACGACCTCAACGCTCTGGCCGGCGGCGAGCACCCGTCCGGGAACCATCGAGTCAGAGGCGCCGAGTGCCACGCTCTGTGGAAAATGACTCTCGAGGCGCTTCACGGCGAGTGGCGGTCCGGGCCTGAGCGGATCGCGCACGAACACGAACAGCGGCGCAGCGCCCGCCGCAGCGCCCAGCGAGGGTGCCAGCGTGACATTCACCTGCACCACTGCGGCAGCGGCACTCGCAGCCGCCGCACCGGCCGCGGGCGTCGCCGCGCCCGCTGCGGCGCTGGCCAGCTTGCTGTCGATGGCGCTGATCTGCTGGGCGAGCAGCGGCCGGACGCTCTCGGGCGGGTTCATGGCCAGGATTTTCGTGAATCGTTCGCGCGCGAGCGCCAGATCCCCGTGCCGCTCGGCGATCGCCGCGCCGAAGAACAGCGCCTTGCCCGAGTCGGGCGCCATCACCAGGGCGCGCTCGATCAGGCGGGCCGCGCGCCCGTCGAGTTCGTTTTCATCACCGAGCGCGAGCGCCTCGGCCTCCCCGACCAGCGCCTCCGCGCTCTTGCCATCGCTCAGGCGGTCGGCACGCTCATAGGCGCGCACCGCGAGGGGGTACTCCTGCAGCACCGTGTAGGAATGCCCCAGCATCAGCCAGCCCTCGAGGCTGTTCGGATTGTGTTCGAGCTTGCGTGCGAGGCGGGCCACCATGCTGCGCGGGGAATCGGCCGCCTCGGCCGCCTGCCAGCTCCAGTTGCTCCAGGTGAGGTAGAGAATGGCGGAGCCCGCCACCAGGACCAGGGCGGCGGCGAGCGCGGTCCATGCGGCGGGCCCGGGGGGCACCGCCGACCTTCTGAGCAGCGGCAAGACCACCGCGATGACGGCGGCAAGCGTCAGGGCCGCCGCCAGGAGCAGGAAGGTGAGCATCAGGGGCGGCCGTCCTCGTCGAGCACGTCATGATCGGTAGCGAGCAAAGTGGTGCGCTGCCTGACGACGCGCCACGAAACGAGCGCGCCGAGCAGCAGCAACGTTGCCGGCGCCCCCCACAACCACGCGTTGCGCCACGAATAGCGCGGCCTGAAAAGAATGAAGTCACCGTAGCGCGCGGCCATCCAGTCGCGCACTTCGTCATCCGATTTACCGGCGAGCAGCATGTCACGCACCTGGCGACGCAGGTCGGCCGCCAGATCGACCGGAGAGTCCGCGAGGGACTCATTCTGGCACTGCATGCAGCGCAGCTCGTGCGTGAGAGTGACGTAGCGCGCCTGCAAGCGCGGGTCCGGAAGCTGCGTCGTATCGACCGACCAGGCGAGGTGAGCCGTCCCCAGGGCGATCGCCCAGGCGCCCGTCACCCGCGCCAGGCCCGCGCGTGTCATCAGGAGCCCTTCTGGGGCGCGCCGGTGACGCGTGGCACGATCTCGCGCGCCCACGTTTCATCGGTGAGGGCGCCGAGGTGCTTGAAGACAATGATGCCGTGCGGATTGACCAGGAAGGTCTCGGGGGCTGCGTAGACTCCCCAGTCGATCGCCTCACGGCCGGAAGCGTCCACCGCGACCGAATCGTACGGGTTGCCGAGCTGCGTCAGCCAGCTCCGTGCGTTGCCCTCCTCGTCCTTCCAGTCGAGGCCAATGATCGGCAGAAGGTTTGCGCGGTGCGCCTTGAGCAGCATGTCGTGCTCCGCGCGACACTCTCCGCACCAGGTGCCCCAGACGTTGAACAGATACCAGCGACCGCGAAGATCCGCGGAGCGCACCTGTCGTGCCGGATCCGCCAGGTCCGGCAAGGAGAACTGAGGAGCGGGCTTGCCCAGCAGCGGCGATGCGATCAGGCCCTTGTCGGGCGAGTGCCGGATGCCGATGGCGAGCACCACCGCGAGCAGCGCGAAGATCCCGAGCGGCAGCAGGAAGCGGTTCATGCGGCGCCCTGCGCGGCCACCGCCGCGCGCGCCCCGGCCGGGGCGCCCGCCGCACGGTAGCGCCGGTCGGTGGCTGCCAGCGCTCCGCCGACCGCCATGATGAAGGCCGCGAGCCAGATCAGGCTCACCAGCGGGCGGATCTGGATGCGCAGGCTCCAGCGGCCGGCGCCGAGACTCTCGCCGAGCGCGATCAGCACGTTGCTGCCGTGATGCATCTTGATCGCCGTCTCGCTGGTGACCTGGTGCTGCACCCAGTAACTGCGCTTTTGCGGCTTGAGCAGCGCGACAGGAGCGCCGTGGCGGGTCACCTCGACGGTCCCGCCGAGGGCGTCGTAATTGGGTCCCTCGACCGGCTGCACTCCGAGGAAGCGAAACTCATAGCCCCCGACGCTCGCGGTCTCACCGGGCGAGAGCGCCACGTCGCGCTCGGTGGTGAAGGACTGCACGGTGGTGAGTGCGATCACGGCGAGCGCAAGTCCGAGGTGCGCGGTCGTCATGCCGAGCACCGCGCGCGGCACGGACAGGCCGCGTCGCCAGCGGTCGATCGGGTCCACGAGCGAAGACAGCACGATCCACATTCCGAGCGTGGCGCCCACGGCACTCAGGAGCTTGCCGCGATAATAGACGCCGAAGGCGAGCCCGCAGCCGAGCACCGCGGCGACCACAAACGTGTAGAGCAGCATGCGCTGCTTGTCCTTCAGGCGCCCGCGTTTCCAGTTGGCATGGATGCCGACCGACAGCAACGCGATCAGCGGCAGCATCGACATGAGGAAGGTCGGATTGAAATAAGGCGGACCCACCGAGACCGTCCCGAGCTTCAGCGCATCGGAGATCAAAGGTGCCAGCGTGCCGGCGAATACCGTGCCGGCGGCGATCACCAGCAGCACGTTGTTGAAGAGGAGAAACGACTCGCGCGCGCCGAGCTCGAATCCTGCCGTCGACTTCAGCAGCGGCGCGCGCCAGGCATACAGCGCGAGCGCCCCGCCGATCATCACGATGAGGAAGACCAGAATGAAAATGCCGCGACTCGGATCGGCCGCGAACGAGTGCACCGACACCAGAACGCCCGAGCGCACCAGGAAGGTGCCCAGCATGCTGAGCGAAAATGCCAGGATCGCCAGCAGCAGGGTCCAGCTCTTGAACAGGCCGCGCTTGTCCGTGACGGCCAGCGAGTGCACCAGGGCGGTGCCCACCAGCCACGGCATGAACGAGGCGTTCTCGACCGGATCCCAGAACCAGAAGCCTCCCCAGCCGAGCTCGTAGTACGCCCAGAAGCTGCCGAGCGCGATGCCGCAGGTGAGGAATGACCACGCGGCGGTCGTCCAGGGGCGCGTCCAGCGCGCCCAGTCCTGGTCCAGTCGTCCTTCGAGCATCGCGGCGCAGGCGAACGCAAACGCCACAGCGAAGCCGACATAGCCGGTGTAGAGAATCGGCGGGTGCACTGCCAGTCCCGGGTCCTGCAGGATCGGATTGAGATCGCGTCCGTCGGGCGCCGGCGGGTCGAGCCGCAGGAACGGATTGGAGGTTGCCAGCGTAAACAGCAGGAAGCCGAAGCTCACCACGCCGAGCACCCCGAGCACGCGCGCCGCGAAGCGCTGCGGCAGGCCGCTGGAGCCGATCGCGACCGCCACCGTCCACAGCGCCAGCAGCAGGATCCACAGCAGCAGCGATCCCTCGTGGGCGCCCCACATGGCGGCGACGCGATAGAACAGCGGCAGCGCCGTGTTGGAATTCTCGGCGACATAGCTGACCGAGAAGTCATTGCCGACGAATGAGGCGATGAGGCAGGCGACGGCGGTCGACACCATGACCGCCTGGCCGGCTACTGCCGGGGTCACCGCGGCCACCCAGCGCTCCCGGCCGAGCCAGGGGCCGGCGATCCCGAACAGCGCCTGCAGACCCGCGAGCAGCAGCGCCAGAATGAGTGCGAAATGACCCAGCTCAGGCAGCATGCTCAGCTCCCGGAACCCGGCGCCGCGACCGGCGGCGGCGTAGCGGACTCCCCGGCGCTAGAACTGTCAGCACGCGATTCTCCCCGGTGTCGCTTCAGCGAGCGTGCCACCTCCGGCGGCATGTACTTCTCATCATGCTTGGCGAGCACCTCATCGGCAACGAAGGTGCCATCCGGGCGCATCGTCCCGTGCGCGACGACCCCTGCACCCTCGCGGAACAGATCCGGCAGCACGCCGCTGTAGGTCACCGGTACGTCGTGACTGAAGTCGGTCACTACGAAACGCACCTCGAGGCTGCCCGGCGCGCGCTGCACGCTGCCCTTGGTGACCATGCCACCCAGACGGAAGCGCTCTCCGGCGGGCACCTTGCCCGCCACGACCTCGCTCGGATCGAAGAAAAAGGTGACGTTCTGACGAAAGGCGCTCAAGGCAAGCGCCCCTGCGATGCTGACACCGGCGATGATGCCCAGCACCAGGATCATGCGACGCCGGCGCGGCGTCACGGGGCTTCCGCCCGCGCGGCAAGGCGCCGCCGCGCGTCCTGACGCGCGCGCGCGAGCGATTGCCGCGCCCACACGATATTGAGCACCACCACTGCGAACGTGACGCTGTACGCGGGCCATACGAAGGCCGCATAGCCGCCCATGTCGAAAAATGCACTCATGCCCCCACCACTTCGCGGATCCAGCTCGCGGCGCGCTCGCGGCTGAGAATCTCCCCGCGCAGGCGCACCAAGAGCAGCGCGCCGAACAAAAGCGTGAACCCGAGCAGCATCATGAGCAGCGGGATCAGCATGGACGGTGCCATGGACGGTTTTGCCAGCCGCATGACCGAGGGTGCCTGGTGGAGCGAATTCCACCAGGTCACCGAATAATGAATGATCGGCACATTGACCAGCCCGACTACGGCCAGCACGGCGCTCGCGCGGTCGGCGCGCTGCGTATCCTCGATCCCGGTGCGCAGTCCCATATAACCCAGATATAAAAAGAGCAGGATGAGTTCCGAAGTCAGCCGCGGATCCCACTCCCAGTATGTTCCCCACATCGGCTTGCCCCACAGCGCCCCGGTCACGAGCGCCGCAACGGTGAACGAAGCACCGATCGGCGCGCAGCTCGCCGCGACCGCATGCGCCACCTTGATGCGCCAGATGAGCCCCACGGCCCCGGCAATCGCCATGCTCGTATACACCATGAGCGACATCCATGCGCTCGGGGCGTGGACGTAGAGGATCCGAACCCCCTCGCCCTGCTGGTAGTCAGGCGGCGCCAGCACCAGCCCGCCCCACAAGCCGCCGAGGATCAGCAGTGCTGCCGGCCATGCGAACCAGGGCGTCAGCCGCGCGGCCAGTGCGTACACGTAGGGCGGCGAGCCGAGCCGATGAAACCAAGTCCACGTCATGGTGCGGCTCGCAAGCGCTATTCCAGGCTGATGCGCACGGCCGCCGCGGCGGCCAGCGGCGCGAGCGTCACGGCGAGCACCGCCAGCGCGGCGAGCAGTTCCAGCGGCGGCAAAAGCGGGCTGCCGTTGATCGCAAGCTGCGTGGCGCGTGCTCCGAAGATCAGAACCGGCAGCGACAGCGGCAGGATAAGAAGTGAAAGCAGCGCGCCGCTGCGCTTGATGCCCAGTGTGAGCGCTGCGCCGATCGAACCGATCAGGCTCAGTGCCACGGTGCCTGCGGCCACCGCGGCAAGAATCCCCGGAATCGATGCGGCCGGGGCGCCGAGCGAAAGCGCAGCCAGTGGCGCCATGAGGGTGAGCGGCAGCCCGGTCAGCAGCCAGTGCGCCACGGTCTTGGCAAACATCAGTCCGGTCAAGGAGCGTCCGGACAAGGCGTACTGTTCGAGCGTGCCGTCATAGGCGTCATCGCGAAACAGGAACTCGAGCGCGAGCAGCGAGGCCAGCAGCGCCGCGACCCACAACACGCCCGGCGCGATGCTGCGCAGACGAGAAAGCTCAGGAGAGATCGCAAGCGGAAAAAGCATGGTCACCATCGCAAAAAACGCCAGGGGCTGCACCAACTGCCCGCGCTTTCGGAAAGCCAGCTGCAGGTCGCGCAGCAGCGCGAGCCAAGCTGCATCGAGGCTCAACCCGGAAGCTCCAGGCGCCTGACCTCACCGGCTGCCGCCGGCAGTGCCTGGTGCACGGCTGCCACCACCATACCGCCGCGCGCCAACTGCTCGCCGATCAGTTGACCCACGAGCTCCTGGCCCTGGGCATCCAGATGGGTCGTGGGCTCATCGAGCAGCCACAGCGGCACCGCGAGCAGGGCGAGGCCCGCGAGCGCCACCCGCCGGCGCTGTCCAGCCGAGAGTGTGCGCACCAGCCGCTCGCGCCAGCCCGATGCCCCGACGCGTGCCAGCGCTGTGTCGAGCTCCCTGCCGTCCACGCGCCGCCTGATGCCAATCCAGTAACGCAGATTTTCACGGGCGCTCAGGTCCGCCTTCAGCGGCGGCTCGTGCCCGAGGTAGGCCAGCCGACCGTGGTAGGCACTCAGGTCGCGGCGCACGTCCTCACCCGCCCACAGCACCCGCCCCTCCTCCGGATACATCAGTCCGCACAGCGTACGCAGCAGGCTGGTCTTGCCCGCCCCGTTGGCGCCACTCACCTCGAGGCAGGCTCCGCCCGCGAGGGCAAACTGTACGCCCCGCAATACATGACGCTCACCCCGCCACAGGTGCAGGTTCTCGACTTCGAGCGTTTCCTCGGGCATTGCGCGCCTTATGCCGGGCCGTGAACGGCCAAAGCTACTTCACACGAGCGACCGACGGTGTGTCGCGATCCGCGGCCCACGGGTTCAGGGGCCCAAGCGTGACTCGCAAGTCTCGCAAAGTCATCGGCTTAGCGCCAGAACCAAAGGTGTCGGTCGTACGCGTCAGAGCGCGCTATTTCTGTAGAATCGCGCGGCGCGCCGTCGCCCGGGTGGCGAAATTGGTAGACGCAAGGGACTTAAAATCCCTTGGGGGAAACCCCGTGCCGGTTCGAGTCCGGCCCCGGGCATACTGGAAAAATACTGCGTTCGATGAGACCGCGGTGGACGCGCTCCTGGCGCTCTCCGAGATAGCGTCGCGTTCGCTGGCGAACTGACTGGGGGTCGGTGTCTATCAGCCTGAGAACGGCGCAGCGCGCCCCACGCTCGAGCTCGTGGCGCACACGGTGCTCACCCGAGTACCACGTCGCGCGCAAACGTAAGGCGGTACGCGGGCAAGGTTCGCCCCTTCCCTTCGACGATGAACTGCCGGGGGCTGCATGAGCCGCAGATACGCAGCCGGGGCGGCTGTTACGGAGCGCCAGTTCCCCGCGGTACACACTTGAAGACGATGTCTCTTCCGGGGCCCATATCGAAACCCCCACCCGTGACCTTCATGGTCCGACTCGCCTTCGCGCAGTACTCGGTGGCGCGCTGCATGGCTTCTCTATCAGCGGGCTCTTCGTCGAGCACCCACTCCAAACTGGCTGGTTTGTCTTTGCTCGCCGGGATTGTGACGTGCTTCACCGGAATGTCACCGGTGAGGACCCTGATTCTGTAGGCATCCCCGCTGGCCGGAACGATTTCGTAGGAGTTGACGCACTCAAATCTGAACTGGTCTGCGGGACTTCCCGGCGGATTACCCACCGCAATCCACTTCCTTCCTTGCTTGTCGCACGTCTCAGTGGCCTTAGCGTATACCTGCCTTCCCTTCGCAGTGACCATGTACTGATGAAGGCCGATCGGCTGGACGCGTTCCGAGGAACAGCCGGCCAGAGCGAGCACCGCGATGATGATTGCGCGTCGCATCGAGTCCTACCTGTGGCGCGTAGTTTAGACCTGAAGGGGACGCCATGAGCCGGGGCGTATCGACAACGCTGCTCACAGAGCTCCCTGCCCGCGTCTCGCGCTTCCCTTGGGCGGACGTTGACCGTCGCTCGAGACCGGCTCGGGAGATTGCGACCGTCCCGAGGTGAGCTCAACTGATCGGATTGAACGGCGCCGGCGGGCTGGCCGAGGTCTGCTTTACCCGCGGCTCGTCCAGGCCAACACCGCAGTACGGGCAAAAATTGATCCTGGGGCCAGACCCCCAACTGAGCCCCAGCGGCATAGCGATCGTCCTGCCAAGGTTCGCGCAGCATCTGGGGCATTTGATTGCCCAGTTGAGTGCAATAATTGCTCCCGCGAAGAGGAGCCCACCGAACGCGGGCAAGGTGCCACCGATATTGTGTCCCGGTTCACGGGGCAGCACGATCGCGGTGAGGGGAAACACAAGCCATCCGAGAAGGCCCACCGCGGAAATCCACCGCACCCGGCGCTTGAGGTAGGCGCGAATCGTTTCGTTCATGGCGCTGGATGCTACCGCGGGGCTCGCGCAGGTGCGACGCGGTGAAGTCACTTTGCGACGCGATGCTCGATCCGGACTTCTTCGGCCGCCCGTTCGCCGCTGAATCGTTTCGCAACTGGCCGCACTGTGGCGAAGGTCCTGGACGGTCTGCCGCTCGAGCCATCGGAGCTTGAGTTCTACCGGTACGTCACGGGTCGGGACGCCGCACCGGTGCAGCCATTCTCCGAGGCGTATCTCATCAAGCGCGCAGGGCGGGTGCATACACCTTGCGCAGTACGTCCGCGATCGGCTGAATGACTTTATTGCACTATTGGAGCCCACCGAACCCGAGACGCGCCGCGACGAGAATCGCAACCGGCAGCCCGGCATTTGCGGCGGATTCAGCGAGCCATCGCCGTGTCCGGACGAAGGGTAATCTGGCTCTGTAGTTGAGTTGAATTACGGCACGCGTCGCGGGACTACGCTGCCAGGTCGATCAGCGCCCGCACCCGGCGAGCGAGCGCGTCGAGCACGAAGATGTTCATTGACCCCCTTGATCGCACGCATCAGCGCGCGCGCCAAGCCCCGCCGCTTGACAGGGCGGCACTCGTTCTCGAGGTTGCCACTTAAGTACCAATCGGGACGCAAGGTTGCGTGCCGCGCACCGTCTTGTGAAGTCCTAGTGAGATCTGTTCTGGTCATGCTCGCTCCTTCGCCGCACGACATTTTTGTTGATGTGTTGCCGCCTCGGCTGACCGCAACCTCGGCTTGGGCAGTCTACCGCTGCAGGCGATTGGATTCACTACAAACATAACTAACATGACACAACGTGCTGCAGAGCGGTGAAGTGAGGCATTTTGCCCACAGAAGTGGGTAAAACAATGTAAGAAGGGCGTAATACGCCCAGCAAGGCGGGCTCCGTCGTGCTCGATCTGCGGATAGGCTCGGACGGCCGACCCGCCAAACCTGTTATTTAGCCCCCGCCATCCTTTGAGGAGTATTGAGACCTGGCCCGAGCTCTAAGGTTAACTGTCACGGCCGCTCGCGCGATTGTTAGAAGTCGCGCCGTTCTTCGGGGTGGTGATGTCAGATCCACAGCTCTGGCAGGCCTTGGGGACCCACAGATGGAATTTGGATGCAAAAGGAGCATCGCACAATGGGCATTTGATTCTGCCCAGGGCAAACGCGCACGACACCAGGAGCCAAGGAATGGGCAATACGAGCAGCAAGAAGGCGTCTGCGGTCCAGACGTAAACCAGAAGTGAGAATAACCACGGAAACATCCACCGAAATACGATAACCGCCAGAGCGACTGCCAGTAACGGCGCGAAGGCGTTAGCGAGCAACCGATAAATACGCAGACGCCGCACGCGAGCGGTCAAAGACGGTAAAGAGCCAGATTGCTCCATGGCGACTTCTAACGAGGAGCTTGCGCGGCCGCGCGCAGGCGCATCCAGCGCGACGCGAGCGCAAAATAGCGAAGCGCGCTCGCGGCGCGCCGCCACCCACGCATCCCGGCCCGCTCCAAGTGATGAGATGGACTCCTCCTGGATGGCAGTACGGCATCGATGTGCCAAGCTGAGTTTGGTGTCACAGCTGAAGCCTTTCCAGAAGGAGTCCACGCATGAACTCTACGACTGTCGCGGTTGATCTGGCAAAGAACGTTTTCGAGCTTGCGGATGCGGACTGGCGCATCAGCGAGCGGCAGCGTTTGAACCGCGCCCGGTTTGCGGCGTTTTTTGTAAACACAACTCCGTGCCGCGTGGTCATGGAGGCTTGCGGTAGCGCACACTACTGGGCACGCCGCATAGCCGCTTGCGGACATGAGGTTCGATTGCTTCCGGCACAGTACGTGCGCGCCTATGTGAAACGCAACAAGACCGACCGAGCCGACGCTGCAGCTCTTATAGAAGCCGTGCGCTGTGCGGACATCCGGCCGGTGCCCGTCAAAGCACTCGAACAGCAGTCCTGGCTCTGCATCGGCTTCGTAGTCAGTGGATGAGCACCCGGCACCGATACGTCAACACCCTGCGCGGCATCCTTCGAGAGTTTGGCGTGTCGATCGCTCTGGGCGTTAACGCCGCGAAGGCTCAGATCGGTGGCGCGTTGGCCGAGAAGCAAAGCGAGATTCCCGATGGCTTGCGTCCCATCCTCGCCCAGATGCTCGCAGAGATCCGCTCGCTCGAGGAGAAGATCCTCAGCATCGAGCGCGAACTCACGGTGCTCAGCCGCTCGGACGAGCGCGTCCAGCAAATGCGTGAGATCCCGGGCATTGGGTTACTCACCAGCACTGCGATCCGAGCAACGGTGGGGGAGATTCAGCGCTTCCCCTCCGGCCGACACTTTGCCTCCTGGTTGGGTCTCACGGCCCGCGAATGCTCCAGTGCTGAACACCGCAGGCTCGGTGGGATCTCTAAGCGCGGAGACGTGTACCTGCGAATGCTCCTCGTGCACGGCGCGCGCGCCGCACTGCTGGCTGCGCGTCGAGCACAATGTTCAGGCCGGCCCTTGGATCGCCTCAGGCAATGGGCACTGGACTGCGAAAGGCAACGCGCTCATAACAAGGCGACCGTCGCACTGGCCAATCGCCTCGCTCGCATCCTCTGGGCCACTTGGAAATACGAACGACCTTTCGACGGCAATTGGCCGTGCCAGGCGGCCTGATCCACTCCCTCAGCGTTGCTCAAACGATCTTGATCATGAACAGCGGATCGGTCCGCGGCGCGGTAAAGCCGATAACCAACGTGGCCCTTTCAGGCCTTCCAAGCGATTGGCTCCGCGCCTGCGGATCTCATGATGTCCAGAGCCCCTCATCCAAGGATGCTCACCAACAGGACGAATACCCGACTGCAACCGAACCGCTGCTCACTTCTCGCTTGACGGAGAAGTCCATACCCGTTGGTTAGGCGGCGAATCATATACCTGAGAAATTTGATGTTGAGCCACGAGACGACCCTACGACTTGCCCTTCACCGTCTTAACCTTCCCTCGTTCCTTGATTCGAGCTTCAACGATCTTGGTAATGAGCGCGTACGGGATGGGCTCCGACAGCGGGAACTGCAGATTTCC
>Ga0209624_10001288_pt1 | contig 20012 bp, 16 predicted proteins | sample JacPinW_OM2H0_O1_FD_188565 | JGI IMG/M metagenome (GOLD analysis project Ga0209624, IMG submission 188565) | Forest soil microbial communities from Algoma, Ontario, Canada - Jack Pine, Ontario site 1_JW_OM2H0_O1 (SPAdes) (version 2) | ecosystem: Environmental > Terrestrial > Soil > Boreal...
GAGTCTGAACCAAGAAACTCCGGCGCAAGAATCCTCTGCTCCAGCGTTCTCTGAGAAGAGAGTAGAAGCCAGAGTCCGGGAAGACCCAGGATAGCTATGGGCCGGCTAAGACCGCGCCTTCGATCCCTAAAGCCAAGAAACTCAACCGAGCAGCCCAGAGGCCAGGATTAGAGCTAGAAGCTGAAATGCAAAATGTCCCCGAAATCGTACGCCGGCGGTTAAAGGCTGCAACGCCTTCTGCCGATCATTCCTCCGGCAGTTATCTCTTCGGCCATCATCCCGACGCGAACGCGCTGACCGCCTTTGCGGAGCGGTCGCTGGGCCAAGGCGAACGAGTCCTTGTGCTTGAACACCTGGGTCGCTGCAGCGATTGCCGCGACATTGTGGCCTTGGCTCTGCCGGCAATGGAGCCGGTTGCAACCGCCTTGAGACCAGCTGCGACAGGCTGGCTCACCTGGCCGGCTTTACGTTGGGGATTTGTGGCTGCCGGTATCGTCGCCATCGCCGCACTTGGGGTCGTCGAATATCAGCCGAGACCGGCAACCACAGCCTCATCGGCACGCGCTCGCGTGGAAGTCGCCGGCCGCGAATCGAGCCCGGCTAAGGATCCATCGTTGGCTTCGCCTGTCTATTCTGCGAGGACCAAGAAGGCCGCCAACATCGCAGCGCCCGCGCCTTATGCTCTGACCGACGCTGCTGGCGCTACCGATGCGACCCTCAGCGAAAAGAAGAGTAGGCTTTGGGCTAAACAACCCCCAGCGACCGTTCCTCGGCCGCAGACTGGGAGTCGTCACGGTATGGTCGTGGGCGGGCCCCGGGGCGGGCCCCTGACGAATGGCCCAGGGATGCCGAATCAATGGCAGCAACAGAACGCAGTGCAAAATCAGGCCGCAGCGGCAACGCCATCTTCGCCGTTCGCCCAGCCGCAGGCTGCAGGCAATCTATCCGCAAATATGCATGTGCCGGCGGTTGCCGAGACCGTAGAGGTAGAGAGTCAATCGTCCCAACTCGCCACACAGTCGCAGACTCTGGACGCAAGCCCGATCGACGCGCGTCAAGCCACAGCCCAGCCTGCGGCGCCGGCGCAATTGGGCGAGGATTATGCTATGGCTCGGGTCGGCAAAGCCAAGCCTGCCGGGGCCGCGTCGGGCGCTACTAGTGGCGCTGTGGCAAGCAGGGTCGCAACGCCGGCCGTACCCCAGGCGACAGGCGGCCTAGTGTTGGCTTCGTCCGGCCCCGTCCCCCGCTGGACCATCAACTCCACGGGCGGTCTCGAGCGATCTCTCGATCAAGGCACTACCTGGCAAGTTGTAAACGTGAACGCGAATCCCATGTACTTCACGGCTGCAACCAGTGAGCAGGTTCCCGGAAGCACTTCCCGAACTAAAGTTCAGAAGGACGCGTTTCCCGTCTTTCGTGCCGTGGCAGCTTCCGGCATAGACGTTTGGGCGGGAGGGACCGGTGGCGCCCTTTATCACTCGCAGGATGCAGGGGACCACTGGACCCGAGTGGTGCCCACATCATCCCGGGCAATTCTCACCGGCGACATCATCAGCCTGGAATTCTCCGACATGGAACATGGAAAAGTCTCAACCTCGAACGCGGAAGTCTGGACGACCACCGACAATGGCCAGACCTGGCAGAAACAATAGTCCGCTGAACGCCCCCAACCGCCAGAACTATATCGCCTGCTTCGATTCGTTTCGAATTTGCTGTGCGCTCACTGCGTTACCAAAGTGACGTTTACACAAAAACGAGGGGATTTTAGTATCCATCCCGTGGTTGGGCAGTTCTGGGGGAGGGCTGCCGAGGCGTCCTGGACTGAAAAGTCGAGGGCGCTTTTTTGTGCCGGCACGAGAAGTAAGTCTATTTCGATCCCCGGCAGGCGGCGCAATATCCGCCCATCTCTAGCCGTGAAATCAGAACGCGGAACCTGCAATCTTTCTCCACTTGCTGTTTGAGCCTTTCAAAACTGTCACTCACAAACTCGGTGATCTTGCCGCAGCGCAGACAGGCCATGTGGATATGGTCGCGCTCCAGCTTGCGCTCGTAGTAGTGTCCCTCCCCGTTGATGTGCATGAGGTCGAGTTCGTCGATCAATCCCTGCCGCTTAAGCAATCGCAATGTGCGGTAGACCGTGCTGCGATCGACGCTGGGATCAATCTTCTGCGCCTTGCGCAAAACCTGGCTGGCATCCAAATGCTTGCTGGCCGTTTCCATCACGCTGAGAATGGCGCGCCGCTGCTGCGTCATACGGATTCCGCGCTCGGCGAAATGAGCTTGTAACCGGCCCGGCATTTCGGTCTGGGGAAGAGGCATGCCAGCATCTCCTATCGGGGCACGTAGTCGCAACGGGGGTGCGACGAAATCTCGCGCCTGATCTTGACGACGGGCGGCGCTATCCGTCATCATCAATCTATCGTAGATGCGACCCAGTTGCAACTAGTGATCCGGAGAATGTTCCCCATTGAGGAAGACCATTCATAATCTTGGAGGTTTAGTGCTACGCCATAGATGCGACTCAATTGCAACTAGTGGCGTCGTCGCTGCGCTGCTCCGCGTAGGCTTCGGCTTCCCCAAGACCATGCGCCAATTTTTCTCCATTCCGCTCTTTCTGGGTCTTGGATTCTTGTCCGGTTTGCCGGGAAGCGCCTTCGCTGGCGTGGGGGGAAGCATCTCGGGCACGGTCAAGGACGCGTCGGGAGCTGCGATGGCCAAGGCTTCTGTCGTCCTGGTGAACATCAATACGAATGTCCGGCAGTCCACTGTCGCCGACGCCCAAGGCGTCTACGCGTTTCCTGTACTCCCCGTGGGTGGTTATGTTCTCGAAGTGAACTATCCTGGTTTCAGACCGTACCGCCGCACGGGAATCGTTCTCGACACAAACAGCGCCCTGATGCTGGATATCGTGCTGCAAGTAGGACAGCAAGCCGAAGCGGTCACGGTCAGCGACAGCACCGTCCATCTGGAAACTTATAGCAGTCAAGTGGGCGAAGTGATTAGCGGCGAACAGATGACTGCCGTGCCTTTGAACGGCCGCAGCTATACCGACTTGCTCTCGCTTCAGCCGGGAGTTGCTCCTTCGACGTCCATCAACTCTGAGACCGTGCAAGATGTGGGCGCCAGCGCGCTGTCGCCTTCCGGCGATCTGAATCCCGGCACCATTTCCATTCATGGGCAAAGGGAATTCGCCAACGCTTTCATCGTGAACGGCAGCGACTCGGAAGAAGACGTAAACATGGGAACTGCGATCATTCCCAACCTCGACTCCATCGCCGAATTCCGCATTCTAACCAGCAACTTTGACGCCGAGTACGGAGAGTTCAGCGGCGGCCAGATCAACGTCATCACCAAGTCCGGCAGCAACGCATTTCACGGCGATCTTCTCGAGTTTCTGCGCAACACGGATTTGGATGCGCGCAATTATTTCTCCCCGACCCGCGGCACCTTCATTCAAAATCAATTCGGGGGGACGGTGGGCGGCCCCATCCAGCGGAACAAGATCTTCTTTTTCTCCGACTATCAGGGCACGCGCCAGCGCCAGGGAGTGGATACGGGCTTGATCCCAGTCCCTTCCGTCGAGGACCGGGCAGGGAATCTTTCCGACTTAGCCAGTTCGTTTTCTGGAACCAAAGTTAGCGGTCCCGCCTGGGCCAGTTCGCTCTCGCAAAATCTCGGCTATCAGGTTTCCGCCGGCGAACCTTACTATTTTTCGGGCTGCACGAACACAAACTATTCTGCGTCGAGCACAACCGCATGTGTTCTACCCACGCTGCAAATCCCGACCAGCGCATGGTCAGGGCCAGCCCGGAACTTGTTGCAATACATCCCAGCCCCGAACTCCCCCGGCGCTCAGTTTGCAACCTCCGCCTACAATCAGGCGTTGCGGGACGATAAAGGCGCCCTCCGCCTCGACGCCAACACCGGATGGGGTCTGATTTCCGGCTATTACTTTCTGGACGACTACTCGCTGAACAATCCCTATCCCGTGGCTCAGGGCGGGGCCAGTGTGCCAGGCTTTAACGCGCTCTACCAGGGACGAGCGCAGCTTTTGAGCTTAGGAGATACAAAGGCGCTAAGTGCAACCGCGGTCAACGAACTCCACTTCAGCTACATGCGCGCCTTCAACGATCTTGGCAAACCGCAAGGCGGAGTTGGCGTGAGCCTGGTATCGCAGGGTTTCGTCACGTCCTCCGGCGCGCCTACCATCGTGGCGCTTGATCCGAAGGGCGAGGGCGTGGAGAGTCTCGTCTTCAATAATTTCTCCACGGGCACCAATACCAATGAACTCAAGCAGGCCAATAATACGTTGCAGTGGCTCGACAATTTTTCAAAGGTCCTCGGAAGGCACACGATCAAAATCGGTGATGAATTTCATTATGACCAGATCAACGTGAATCCGATTGCTCAATTCAACGGCAACTTTCTGTTTACCGGAAGCGAAACCGGCGTCGATTTTGCCGACTTCCTGCTCGGAATTCCCAGTCAGTATAACCAGAGCCAGCTGAATCCCTTCTATGGCCGGAACAAGTATGCCGGCATCTTTGCCCAAGACGGTTGGCATGTAAGATCCAACGTTACACTCAACTACGGCGTGCGCTGGGACCGCATTGAGCCCTGGTATGAAAAATATAACCAGATTTCAACCACGGAGCCGGGCAGGCAGTCGGTAGTCTTCCCCGGCGCGCCTCCGGGGATTTTGTATCCCACCGACCCGGGTGTGCGGCGCACGCTTGCCCCTCCCGGAGACGAATTGTCGCCGCGCCTTGGTCTGGCCTATGCACCGAATGTGGACGCCCATGGCTTGGCTGGACGGATTCTAGGTGGGCCGGGAAAAACCAGCCTGCGCGCCGGCTTCGGAATGTATTTCACATCCATCGAAGCCCTCACCATCGGGGTGCTTGCGGCCAACGCTCCTTACGGAACCACGTACAGCAGCCCAGCTCCCCCGCTGTTTTCCAATCCGTTCGTCACCGCCTCCAATGGACAGAATCTGGGCCAGTATTTTCCCGTCAATTTTGCGCCGTTAAACTCCTCCAGCCGCCGGCCCGACGCCAACCTCGACTGGTCGCAGTACGTGCCCATCAGCGGAATCCCCGCTTATTCCGTCGACAACCGCATCCCTTACACCAACCAATACATGTTCTCCATCGAGCGGCAGTTCGGAGAGAATACGGTGTTCAGTGCGAGCTATGTGGGCAATCAGTCGCACCGCCTTCTAGTCCTGGTGGAATCCAATCCTGGCAATCCCGCGCTCTGCCTGAGTTTGAGTCAAACCAGCGAGGTGGCTCCCGGATCGGCCATCTGCGGCCCTTTTGGCGAGAGCAACGTATTCACTACGGCATCCGGCCAGACCGTGAATGGAACCCGCGGTCCCCTGGGTTCAAGTTTTGGCAGTGACACCAACCAAAGCACGATCGGCAATTCCAACTACAACGCCCTCGAACTCAGCCTGCGTCGTACCAGCAAGCGGTTGCAGTTATTTGCCAGCTACACTTTCAGCAAATCCATCGATCAGTCTTCGAACGTTGGCGAGGAGGTCAATCCGGTCAATCCCGCCCTCAGCCGCGCTTTGTCCGCCTTCGACGTGACCCACAACTTCGTGGTGAGTTATGCCTACGAGCTTCCGTTCGATCGCCTGTTCGGAATTTCCAACCATTGGACAAAGGGTTGGACGATTTCCGGCATCACCCATTTCAGTAGCGGCTTCCCGGTCACGCTGCTCAACTACGGCGACAATTCTTTGCTGGGTGCCGAGCCCAACGGCATCAACAACTTTGGCGTGGATGAACCGCAATACACGCCTGGGCCGTTGGATTTGAGTTCCAACCCGCGCAACGGAAAATCCTACTTCAATACTTCGCTTTTCAGCCTGCAGACTTTGGGTACGCCGGGAAATGCCAAGCGCCGCTTCTTTTATGGTCCGGGGTTCGACAACTATGACATGGCGTTGATGAAAGCCGTTCCCCTAACGGACTCCAAGTCGCTGCAATTCCGCATGGAGGCCTTCAACGTTTTCAATCACGCACAGTTTTTCGGACCAACCTCGGTCAACGGCAATATGAATAGCTCCACTTTCGGCCAGGTCGTCGGCGCGGCCCCTCCCCGTCTGATGCAGGCGGCGGTCAAGCTGATTTTTTAGACCCGATTTTTGGGCCTGATTTTCCTGGGCACCGGGCCCGGGCCCTCGGCGCTTTCCTGCGACCTTCCCGCTTCCCCCGGCATCCAATGACAGTGTTACGATAATAGATTGGGCCCTGAGGGGACGCATTTATTCCGATCGCCCGGCAGCGCATCCCGTGGGAGCGTACGCCGACAACGCGACGTTTACAACGAGGAGAAACCAAATGGCAGGCAAGGAAACCGTCGAAGTCACCAAGAAAATGTCAGGTAACGGAATCGTTGAAGTGACCGATGCAAACTTCGACCAGGATGTTTTGAAATCGGACAAGCCCGTTCTGGTGGACTTCTGGGCAACTTGGTGCGGCCCCTGCCGTGCTATCGCTCCTATCGTGGAAGAACTGGCGACCGAGTATCAGGGCAGAATAAAAATCGGCAAGATGGATGTCGACTCCAACAGCGCCACCCCGATGCGCTACAAAGTTACTGGCATCCCGACGCTATTGGTTTTTAAGGGAGGCCAGGTGGTCGAGCAAATCGTCGGCTACAAGCCGAAGGACACGATCGCGCAAGCCCTGAACAAGCACATCGGGTAACAGCTTCCAGCTCCTTGCTTCTAGCCGCTAAGACTCTTTCACGCACGCTGACTTCTTGGCAGCGTGCGTGCTTGTTTTTGCCGAGACCTCGGATCCGGTTATGGACGGAAAGAGCTCCAAAGCCCCTGAGTGGTTGTCTAGAAGCGAGAAGCTATATAAGCCTCTCAGTACTTCCGCAACACTCCAATCACCCGCCCCTGCACGTCGACCGACGCGGCCGGTACGATGATCGGCTTCATACTTACATTCGAAGGCTGGAGCCGGATGTTGTCGCCTTCCCGGTAAAAGCGCTTCAGCGTTGCGTCCGTCGAATCCACTAGCGCTACCACGATGTCGCCGTTGTGGGCGGTGCGGGCTTTTTCCACCATCACGTAGTCGCCGTCGAGAATGGCCTCGTCCTGCATGGAGTCGCCCCGCACTTCGAGGACAAATACTTCTTTCGAGCGCACAAAGTCTGCCAAAGAGATGGTCTCGTTGTTCTGCACCGCTTCGATCGGCTGACCGGCGGCGATGCGCCCCACCAGGGGCAGGACGACCGCCGTGTTCACGCTCATCGCTTGCTTGAGCCGTCCCTTGGGAGGCAGCAGGTCAATCGAACGGCTGCGATTGTAGTCTCGGGTCAGCAGGCCCTTTTTTTCCAGGTTCGTGACATGCTTGTGCACGGTGGCGAGAGAGGTCAACTCCAGCCCTTTGCCGATTTCCTCAAACGAGGGCGAGTATTGATGCTCCGCCACAAATCGCGAAATGAAGTCGTATACTTCCCGTTGTCTGCGTGTGATGGCCATGCCGCCATTATTGGCGAACAGAAGGCGAAAAAGCAAGCAGGAAATGAGTTGCGGCTGGGGCGAACTGAAACTTTTGTCCGGTTGGCAACTCCAATTGGCAGGGCGGAAAGTTCCGCACAGAATACAAGGAAACCAGAATGTTCTCTTTTACTCGCTTCGCGCTAATTCTCTTCGCAGGGCTGCTCGGCGTCACGGCCTGCAATGCCAAAGCCAGCCCTTCGTCGTCCACCGCCGTGCCCGCGCCTGTGCAGGACGTGCCCCGCGCCACTGCAGCCGGTCAACAGACCGCCGTCGTTTCCGGCGGATGCTTCTGGGGAATCCAGGCGGTCTTTCAACACGTCAAAGGAGTCCTTCGCGCGACCTCCGGCTACTCGGGAGGTTCGGCCAAAACCGCTCAATACGAAATTGTCAGCACCGGTGAAACCGGACACGCCGAGTCGGTCGAGATCGTCTACGATCCTTCGCAGATCACCTATGGCGAATTATTGCGCGTGTTCTTCTCGGTGGCGCATGACCCCACACAACTCAATCGCCAGGGCCCCGACGAAGGTACGCAATATCGCTCCTCAATTTTCTACGGCAGCGCCGAGCAGAAGAGCGTCGCCGAGGCCTACATTGCCCAACTCGACAAGGCGAAGATATTTCCGCGTCCGATCGTAACTCGGGTCGTGCCCCTGCAGGCTTTCTACCCGGCCGAGGCCTATCACCAGAACTACGCCGCACTGCATCCCAACCAGCCCTATATCGTTTACAACGATGCGCCCAAGGTAGAGCACCTGCGCCAGGAATTCCCCGATCTCTACACCGGAAAGTGAGAGAGAAAGCCATGCTTGAGTCGGATCACGATCGCCAACCAAATCATGTGGGGATAGACGCCCCCGGCTGTCCGGCCGACCGAGGCTTGACTGCCTCTCCACCCAACATCCCGCGCCGGGCGTTTCTGGCGACCTCAATCGCTACGATTGCAGGTCTGGCCTGGTGGCAATGGAAAAAGCCGGCGGTGCTGAAAGCTGCATCGATCGCGGATCAGGGGCCCAAAGAAGTAACGATCGTTCTCTTCTCCGACGCAGGCCAGCGCCTCAAGCGGGTTCACCTCTCCAAGGTAATGAAGACCGACGCCGAGTGGCAGAAGCAACTCCCGCCGGGAGTCTTCGATATCACCCGCAACGCCGACACGGAAATCGCTTTTTCCGGAAAATACTGGAACCTGCACGACAAAGGCATTTATCGTTGCATCGGTTGCGGCAATGCACTTTTCGATTCCGCCACGAAATTCGAATCCGGCACAGGATGGCCGAGTTTTTGGGCGCCGATCGCCCGCGAAAACGTAACCGAGATCCGCGACACCACCTTCGGCATGGTTCGCACCGCCGTCTCCTGCACCGACTGCGACGCTCATCTCGGACACGTGTTCGACGACGGACCCGAACCCACGCACTTGCGCTACTGCATGAATTCCGCGTCCTTGCGTTTCGTGTCGAAAACTTAGAGCAGCGCGCCTACAATGAACACATGAACTCCACGCTCCCGGTCTTCCGCGAGCCCAGCGGCGTCGAAAAAATCTTCAACCGTTTTTTCGGATTCCTCGTCGGCCTTGGTCTGGGGTTCTCCCACAATTACTTGCTGCAAGTTCGCGGACGAAAGAGTGGGAAGGTCTATTCGACTCCAATCAATCTGCTGGAGTTGAACGGCAAGAGTTATCTGGTCGCGCCTCGCGGACGAACACAGTGGGTGCGAAACGCCGAGGCGGCGGGAGAAGTCACGCTGAAGAAGGGAAGCGGTCAGCGGAAATTCCGCCTCAATCGGATTCTGGACGCCGAGAAGCCACAGATTCTGAAGGCTTACCTCGACACTTTCAAGCGCGAAGTGCAGACCTACTTCACGATTCCCGCAGGCTCACCGCAAGAGTCTTTCGCCGCAAGCAGCGGAAGCTCTCCGGTTTTTGAGCTTCTTGCGGATTGAATTCTCCTGAGCTTCGCGCTTAAGGATGGGTCGATTGGCCACTCTCGCCGGTGGTCTTGAAGGAGCAAAATTCTTGGATGTCGCCGTCGTGGTCTGTGTCCGCGACAGGCCGTTTGCGCTAGGCGGTGTTTGGACATCGCTGTATTAAGCTCCGGAACGGTTTGCAGAGAATATGACCACTGCGTCTCAACCACTGCCGCCTGAACAACAGGGGCCCGCGGTAAGGGTGATCGGTGGTCAATTTACTTGTTTCTTCCGAATAGCATTGCCCGACCTTTGACAGCCTTGCCACGTGGCTCTGAGGGCGCTTCGAACCCGATGCGGCGACGGTTGGGCTCTTCGGGACTCATGAGTTCGCGGATCGCGTTCATCAAGTCCTGGATATCGGCGTCATGACTCTTCAGACGGTGTTCCAATTCCGCCAGCTTCGTCAGGATATGGCGGTTCCCAACGATGGCGCGACGCATACGCACAAAAGCCAGAACGACAAACACGCTCATCTCGATCGCGCGTTCGGAGCTCAGCACGGTGGCAGCCATGATCGCACCGTGTTCGGTAAAGGCGTAGGGACGATAACGCGCGCCGCCATGGCCTTCACTTGAGATCACATTTTGTGATTTCAAGATTTTCATTTCGCGCTCGGAAAGTTGAAAGCGAAAGGCGGGAGGAAAGCGTTTCGCATTGCGCTTGGCCTGCTGATTCAGGTGCCGGACCTGTACGCCGTATAGCTCGGCGAGGTCCGTGTCGAGGATAACTCTCTGTCCACGGAGAACGAAGATTTTCGAATCGACTTTTCTTGCGCCCACGACGGCTGTTTCCGCCATATTTTAGAGCTCGTTTCAAACTTGAGGTCATAACTTGTGATCTCAAGTTCTCCCCCAGATGATTAGCAGCAGAATAACAGCCGGCTGCAGGTTGCAGCACCGCGGAAGTTCATTCTTAGCCCGCGAGCGCCGAAGTACGTTCTGACCGAACCGACCAACAGCCCACCTAGAGCTGAGACAAACAGGCCCATCAAGGGGCGGACCAGCGGCGATCGGCTGGTCGAAGTCGATGATCTCAATGGACAAAATAAAAGGTAGGGTCACAAGCGGGAGGGTGCCCGCAACTCACGCTTCGGCTGCGAAGAAGTTTTCGTCCGGCTTGACTTTTGCTGCTACTTCGTCGGGGGCGGCGTTGGCAGCCACGTCCTGGGCGAACTCGTGGCGGCGTTCGGGGCCCTTGTGGTCGACCACTTGAACGCGGCGGGCGGGCATGGTGCTTGGTTCGAGCTTGGCGATTCGGCCTTCGCGCACCTCAATCTGGGCACGGAACCAGTCGGTGCGATACAGCCGTCCCGCGGCATAGAACGTCATCGAGGCCGCGATGGGGCCTTCAAATTCCTCTCCCGTGCAGACCAGAATGCGGCGGCCCATTTCCTGCGACCAGGTCAGACCGCCGACCAGAGGGTCGTTCAAGCGGCAGCGTTCGAACGGCATGGCATGCGAGAGCTTACGTAATTGCAGCAGTTGCAGCAGCACCGACGTTTTCGCCAGATTGGTGACAATGATTTTCGCTTCGGTGGCGGAGACGCGCTCCATCTTGATATGGATGTCCGGCGACCACTCGCGCTCGAACTCCTCGCGAGCTAGAGCCAGGCCTTTGTCAGTGGCCTCGACGTAGCGCAGTGTGGCGCGGGCCAGAATCACGCTGAAAAGCGAGGTCACAACCGTAGCCATGACCGGGATATAGCTGATCAGCGTGGAAAATGGGATGCGATATGAGTTCATCCACTGCATGTGCATAGAGGAGTGGCTCCTGCAGACCCGAGTTCGAGAACGAGTAAGCGATCCGAGAGAGTCTAGCGGGGGACTGGCTGGCGCTCCAGATGCGAATGGTGAGAGGCGGGTAACCGGCTCCGTGCTAGGCCTTTGGTAACAAGGGGTAGGTAGGAACCTTGGCGAAATTGAGACCGCACACGGTCTCGGCGCAACCGGACCAGCCAGCAAACACTTAGGGGCAGCAGGATTACGAACAACGCGCCAGAAATCAGAGCTGGAATTGCAACGGCAAGATTGTGGGTACTTCGACGGGCGCCTACAAGAATCATCAAAGCAAAAGATGAGGACGAGAATGGGAACGGTCGAAAAAATGCGGCTTTTCTTGCCGGCTCCCGCAAAAGCAAGAGTCCAATCGAGGTCACGATATCCAGCAAGCTGAAGGCAAATTCAATCGCGGTGATGGGCAGCAGGAAGTAGAGGAAGGCTGGATTCACGAACCAGAGATAAAAGCTCCCCGCCGGCACTAAAACGCATCCGATCAGAAGAACCGTGGCGAGCGCGACGATGGACGCTGGCGCTCTCAACGGCTGCGAATTGCTTCTCCGATGGTCTCCGCTAGGTCATTCCAATACGCTGTCCTCCAGCTTTTTCCTGCCCCAGTCGGCGGCAGCCTGCACGAAGGCCAGAACGATGGGGTGCGGCTTCTTCTCCGTGGACGACAGTTGCGGCTGGAAGAGTGTGGCCAGGTAAAAGCGGTGGGTTGGCGATTCAATCGCACGGATTTCGCCCTGGGCACCGCGCGCGACCACCGGGAATCCTGCTTCCATCGCGGCCCACTCAAAGTCGGGATTGATTTCGAAGTTGCAGAAGAATTCTTCGGTCGCGGTTTCTTCGCCCTTTCCGTAAAAAGACTGCAGGTAGGAGCCGGGACGGAGCCGAATTTCCGGGATCGCGCCGGATAGCTTGGGGGCATCGCCCTTGCGACCGGGCACGGCGCAGGCTACTGGATAGATGATGATGTTCTTCGATCCGGAATTGTTCTCGGCGCTGTCGGCGTCCGAAATGTTGAGCACATTGCGGGCGAATTCGATGAAGGCATACTGGAATCCGCCACAGGTGCCGAGGAACGGCCAATCGCGGCGGCGCGCGAACTCGATTCCCTTGAGCATCCCGTCGAAACTCTTGTAGGGGCTGCCCGGCGAAGCCCACAAGCCGTCGAAACTTTCGAGCGTCTTTTCGGCTGTATCGGCGGTGAGCGACCGAGTCGGCAGCCACTCCGATTCAACCGTCATGTGGAGCTTTTTGGCGGCGTGCTGCAAGGAGTCGGTCGTGGCGTGGTGCGAGCGAAAATCGGTATTAAAGTCGCCCAGAATTCCGATGCGCACGGGGTCGCTCACGGGTTGATTGTACTAGAGGCAGGCGGCGGACTCGCGGGAGCGGGTGAAAGCAGGGTTAGAAGCGTGGTGCGGGAGACCGACTTTAGCGCAGCCGCTCAATGCCCAGGAAGAAGTAAAGACAGAGCAGCGCGAGCGCGGGGCCTCCCCAGATCATCAGCGCGCATTTCCAGCCGAGGGAGCGCGCGACTTCCTGCTGGCTACGCCAGGAGATCAGGAAAGTCTTGTTATTGCTTCCCTTCATCAGCACGACCGGCGGATGGGAATCGAAAGCGTTGGCCTGTGCTGAGGAACCGGTTCCAGGGGCGCCTTCGCCGTCCTTGCTGAGGGCGGCGTTTATAGGGACAGAGAGGATTTGTACATCGCCGAACCCGGCCGTGCCTGCCGCGGGCACTCCCGCGGTGGCCCACGCCGCTGGGCTCGAGATTCCAGCTTTAAGCAGTGCGGCGGCGATTTTTTGTTGCTGGCTCATTTCCGAACTTTTCGTGGGTAGCGATTCCTGAGACAGTCGAATTAACTGGGGGATGCGCTGTGCCGGGGATCCGGTCTCGAATTCCTGTTCGCTACGGCTCGCTGAAAACGAAAGCGAATTGAGCGATAGTGAAAATCGCTGGGGAAAGCAAGAGCTGATTGCCTCGGAATCCCGGATCGGCTCGGGCCCGACCTCCCCTCCCGGATTTTCGCTCAGCGTGCCCAGAATGAACAGCGCATTTTTGGGCTTGATGCAAAACTCCTCCACCTTGATTTTGTTGCTGGTGACAATGCCGTGGCGCGCCAGAAAGCTGAGCACATTCGCCGGCGCCGGATCTTTGGGGGTGAAGAATGAATCGCAGAATTGCTGTTCGAAATCGCGATGCAAGTCGAGATCGGCTCCGCGTGGATCGACCAGCAGGCGTCCGGTATTGTCATCCACGAAAAACGGCAGGTGCATGGCCTCTCCGGCCACCTTGACCCATTGTTTATTCTTACCCTGCTGTTTGTACTCCCACACTAGAGTGCGGTAGTAGTAGCAAGGCCGCTCCGTAATCGGCGCCACCATGGTATAGGGACCGACGGCAAGGCCGCTGACCTCTACCATCCCCATCGATGCGCTGCGAATTTTCGAGAACGGCGTGTCGAGAATCAGGCGGCGGCGCTGGAGCAGTTGGAATCCGTACAAGAAAAAGCCGATGCCGGCGCAGAAGCCGACGCCACACCAGACCAACAGTCCGGCCGGGCTCGGCGAGCGAAAGAGAATGAGAACAGAAAGCATCAGCGATGAAGTCCGAGGCCGGCGGATACACCGCCTCCCTGTGGTCAGGCTAGCGAAATCGGAAGCAGCGGGGCGTACAAAACGGCACGAAGCGCTTACGTTGGTAATAGAGTTTGGAGGAGCCGCCTCTGATCTGGTATTTGCCTAAGCCTTCCGTGTGGGGTTGCAAAATGAGTTAGCATCCTGTTGCCATGTACATACGCGCCCCCCAGCTTACGGCTGACCAGGTTTTGCAGGCCTTTCATCACGATGCCCCCAGTCTTTTTCTCGGCGCGATGATCGTGGGGGTGGGGCTAGTCGCGGCGGGGTTTTCCGCGATCCGCCGCAAGATCGATCCGCTCTTGATTTACTTTGCTCTTTTCGCCTTTACCTACGGCTTGCGCATGTGGATGCAGTCTCAACTTTTGTACCTAACCATGCAGGGCTCGTCGTTCTATTTCAAAATCACCCACGCGATTGACTTCGCCATCCCCATTCCCGGATTTCTGTTCTTTGATGCCGCTGGGTTTCTGCATCGCTGGGGCAAGACCGCGAGCTACGTGACGGGAATCGTGCTGGGCGCGTTCGCTCTGGCTACGTTGGCCCTCGGACCGCAAAATATCTTTTACCGGATCACTGGAGTCTTGGTGATCGCCGCTCTGATCGTTTTGGTCGCACGCTCCATGCGTACCACTTCGGTCACTCAGGATTTCATCGTGATCCGCCGCGGACTCGCGACTTTTGTAGCTTTCGCTGTTTGGGAAAACATCCGCGGCATGCTCGGGCTGGGCCTGCCCGATGTTGAGCCGATTGGTTTTGTGGCGTTGCTGGTAGCTCTCGGATATGTTGCGGCGCACCAGACTCTGCGGCGTGACCAGCAACTCAGCGAGATTCAAAAGGAACTTGAGGTCGCCAGGCGAATCCAGTTGTCGATTCTGCCCGCCCGGTTTCCCAACTCGGCCAACTTCCGAGTTGCCGCGCGTTATGTGCCGATGACTTCCGTAGCCGGCGACTTCTACGACTTCATCGTGGCCGACGACCGTCAGGCCGGCCTGCTTATCGCCGACGTTTCCGGCCACGGCGTACCCGCCGCACTCATCGCCTCCATGGTGAAGGTAGCAGCCACAGCGCAACGCGCCAACGCCGCGGATCCGTCTCGGTTGCTGGCGGGAATGAATGCCGTGCTCTGCGGCAACACGCAGAACCAGTTCGTCACCGCGGCCTACGTTCACCTCGACTCACAAGCGCGGGAAATTCGTTATTCGGCGGCGGGGCATCCACCAATGCTTCTGCTGCGCGAGGGGAAAGTGTGCGAAGTTCTGGAAAACGGGCTGATGCTCGCTGCTTTTGACTTTGCCGCCTATACCACCGTTGCCCAGAAACTGCAGCCAGGGGATCGTCTGCTGCTCTACACCGACGGAATCTTGGAAGCAGCGAGCGCCGGCGGAGAGTTCTTCGGGCAGGAATCTTTGAGCGCGCTGCTGCGTCAGACATCAGGAGTCGCACCGGCGGCTGCGGCCGATCGAATTATTTCTGCGGTACAACAGTGGGCAGTGTCGCAGGACGATGATCTGACGGTGCTGGTGTGCGATTACACGGGCGACGCGGCGCTGTCGGTCCGCTAGTGAAATCCCGCCTCTGCGGCCCCTGCTTGGTGCGGGCTCACCACACGTCGCAGCGCTTGTCCTCGGGGCGCACCATCGCGGCGTCCGTTTTACAACTCCACGCATTCTTGAATTCCGGCAGGTTCGAGAGCGGGCCGATAACCCTGAACTTCGCGATCGGATGCGGGTCGCCCTGTACCATCAAGCGCTGCGCCTCGGGGCGGGTTGCGTCGCCGCGAAATTGTCCCCAAGCGATGAAGAACTGCTGCTCGGGGGTGAAGCCGTCAATATCAGCAGGGCGCGGCTTGCCCTCTAACGATTTCCGATAAGCGAGATAAGAAATCTTGGCGCCGCCCAGGTCGCCAATACTTTCGCCGAGCACCAGTTTGCCGTTGTGGTGAATGTCTTTCTCGATGTAGTAGTGATCGAACTGATCCACCACGCACGCCGCGCGCGCCTGAAAGTCCTTCAAGTCAGACTCCGTCCACCAGTTGCGCAGGCGCCCGAGATAGTCGTACTGCGAACCCTGGTCGTCGAAGCCGTGCGAAATCTCATGCCCGATCACGACTCCGATGGCGCCGTAGTTCACCGCATCGACGGCATTCATATCGAAGGCAGGCGGTTGCAGGATTCCGGCCGGAAACACAATTTCATTCAGCAGCGGATTGTAGTAAGCGTCGGAAGTAGGCGGCGTCATGCCCCAACGGCCGCGGTCGACGGTCTTTCCAATCGTACCGCGGTCGTCCTGTTCAACGAATTTCCTGCCCGCGATCATGTCGTCGAAGAATGCATCGCGGCGAATTTCGACGTGGCTGTAGTCCTTCCATTTGTCGGGATATCCAATCTTGGGATTGAAGGTTGCGATCTTGGCCATGGCCTTTTCTTTGGTGTCGTCACTCATCCACGGGCGGCTCAGAATATCGTCACGCATGGCGGCCAGCAGATTGCGCACCATTTCCTGCATGCGGGCTTTGGCCTCTGGGGGAAAATATTTCTCCACATATTTTTGCCCCAACGCCTCGCCCAACAACTGGTCGGTCGATTCGACGCAACGTTTCCAGCGTGGCTTCATTTCGGTGGTGCCGCTCAAGTATCTGCCGTTAAAGGCGAAGTCCTCCTCGACGAAAGCAGCGGAAAGCGAACTCGCAGTCGAATTCAGCAGTTGCCACTTCAAATACACCTTCCAATCGGCCAAGCTCGTCTGCTGCATTTGCCGGTCGACTTCCTGCATGAATTTAGGCTGGTCCACGTTCATATCCACGTCGGTTGGTATTTGCTTGTGTTGGAAGTAGCTTGTCCAATCGATGTGGGGAGCCATCGCTTGCAGTTGGACAAACGTCGTGTTGTGATCGGTAGCGGACGGATCGCGCAGCGCGACGTTGTCGAGTGACGCCTCGGCTAACTTCGTCTCCATCCTCATGATCGCTTGCGCGGCGGCTGCGGCGGACTTCTGGTCCCACCCCGCGAGCTTGAACATGGCGGTGACGTGCTCCACGTACTTTTCGCGGGCTTGCTTGAAGCGAGGTTCCGGTTTCAGATAGTAGTCGCGATCGGGCAGGCCGAGACCGCCGGCGCCCAGATCGGCCAGCACCCAAGAAGGCTTATGCGGATCCTGCTGGCTGCCGAGCGCGAAGGGAACCTGAACGAGAATGTCGTGCATCTCGGCCATCACCTGCTGTAGAGCGGCGATGTCGCGGGCGGCGTCGATTTTGGCGAACCACGGCTTGATTGGATTCATGCCGCCGCCATTCACACGGGTTTCGTCCATGCAGGCGCCGTAGTAGTCGCCGATAATTTGTTCGGTGCTGCCTCGGGGGGCGTTCTTGTCGGCGGAGGCGGTTTCAAGAATTTCGCGCAGCTTGTCTTTGGAAGATTCGCCCGCGGCCCAGCGTTTGCTCCAGCGAGTCATCGACGCGGGAATCGGATTGTTCGCTCGCCACGTTCCGTTGGCGAATTCGTAGAAGTCGGTGCACGGTTCGGCCTTACGATCGAGATCGCCGAGGTCGATGCCATGCAGGGACGAGGTTTGTGAGAACAGAAGTGAACAACACGTTAAGAGCCACACGATAAAGAGCATCGACAGCGACGTCGCACCAATGCGCATAGGTTCCTCGTTCCAATCTTCGACTCAGCCAGCGGCGGCAGCCATTTTAGACGAAGCTGCGAGGAAACGGTTTGAAAGTAATCGGTTTCGGTGTTGAGAACCGGAGACGACGGTAGGGCTCGCCGCAGCAGGGCGAGACGCCCCCGGTACAGCCGGCAGGGATGCCGGCGCTAACAGAACTGCTCCCCTAGCCGCCCGCCTTCAGTTCCGTCAGTACTTGCTTGGCGATTTCTTTCAGAGTTTCGAAGACGCCAACGCCCTGGAAGGCGACCGCTTCAACGATGGTTTCGTTTTTCTTGCGCAATTCGGAAGAGAGCATGTCGATGGGCAGAATGTTCGGCAGGTCTCGCTTGTTCAACTGGAGCACGTAGGGAATCTTGTTGAAGTCGTAGCCATGTTCCTTCAGATTCGACATCAGGTTATCGAGCGCTTCGACGTTGGCGTCCATGCGCTGCTCTTGGGAATCGGCGACAAACACGATGCCGTCTACACCGCGCAAAATCAGCTTGCGACTGGCATCGTAAAAAACCTGGCCGGGCACGGTGTAGAGATGGATGCGCGTTTTGAAGCCGCGCACCGAACCGAGGTCGAGCGGCAGGAAGTCGAAAAACAGGGTCCGCTCGGTTTCGGTGGCCAGCGAGATCATCTTGCCTTTCTGCTGGTCCGCTGTTTTCTGATAAATCACCTGCAGATTCGTGGTCTTGCCGCCTAATCCGGCGCCGTAGTACACGATCTTGCAATTGATCTCACGGGCTGCGAAGTTGATGAAACTCAAGACTTTCCTCAAATGCGGGCATACCCTTCAGGGGCAGCGCGCACGCCAATTCTTTTATGGAGGCTCGCGTCTTTATATCATACGGGACGTGCTGAACGCAGGTTACTCAGGTGACCCCCGCTATTTCACGGGCCGTTAATGGGCCGACGGTGTCGCGTAATAGCCAGCCTTGGTATAGATATCAAGCCCTTTCTTGTCGATCAGAACCTCGATGCTGCGATAAGCAGCCGGGCCGGCCACCGCCTTGGGGACGTATGCCAGTGTGTATTGGTTCCGGGCCTCGGAGGTGAGTTGCGCATACGCCTCTTCCATCGCATTCCGGGAAAGTTCGCTCAAGATCTGTCCGCCACCGGTGGCTGCGACATACTTAGGGAGGATTTCGCTATAGCCCTGTCCCGGCAGATGGTGAATCCTTTCGATCTGGCGGTAGCCGGGCAGCGCCCCGCTGTCGACTACTACCGCCTTTAGCTGGATGCCTTGTGTCTCAAGCACGCGCAGCACTTCCTTGTAGCTGGCCCGGCTGCCCAACTCCCGCCCATCGCTGATGACGAAAATCAGCTTCCGTCGGGTGCGCTCCCGCCTGCTAAGATCCAGCGCCGCGCGCAGGATAGCGTCATTCAAAACGTAAGCCTCCCTGGGAGGGGTATTGACGGGCGCGATGACCGGTCCTCCAGCGGGAGCCCCGTTAATGGTTGGTCCGTTCGGCCCCAAAGGTCCGTTCAGTATGGGCGGTCCATTGTCGTGCCCGCGCACCAGTTTCATTTCGTTCAGCGCATCCGTCAGCCTCTGCAGCCTTCCGGTAAAGTCCGTGACCTGGCTGACCGTGCTGCTGTAGGTGTAAAGCGCAACCTCGTCGTACGGGCTGAAGGCGCCGACCAGAGACCCGTAGGTCTGATTTACCTTCTGCAGAGTTACGTCCGACATGCCAGTGTCAAGAACAATAGCCACTGAAAGTTCAAAAGGATCGCTCGAGAAGTACGACAGTGTCTGTTTCTTGCCGTTTTCCAGCACGGTGAAATCTTTGGGAAGCAGACCGTCGACGCGGCGACCATCAGAATCTTTGACCATGACTGGAATCTGTACCAGGGTGGTTGGAACCCTGATGGTGTAGAGGTCTTCGTTGGGATTGATCTGGTTTCTCGGTCTGCTGCCCGCCGGAATCGTTTCCACCGGAGGCATGGGGGGCGGAGCCTGCTTGTTCTGATCGGGCTGCTGCCCCGTAGCCTCGCCGGGATAAGCAGGTGGGGCGCTCGTGCCAGACTCGGGCGGCACGGCGGCGGGCAGCTTGGGAGCCGGGGGCTGGACGGTCGAGGGGGCGTCGGGGATATCCTGCGCCGGTTGGGAGTTGGCGGGTGGCTGAGACTGGTTTCCGCCGGACTGCGCCTGCAGGGCGGGGATGGCCAAGACGGAAGCTGCAAACGACAGGGCCAAAGACGCCAAAGACGAGGTCAAGATCGCCCGTGCCCGCGCTGCCAGAGCCCTCAAAGTGGATCTTAAGCGGATTCGATATCCCTCGTTTTTCGTCTCCGGTGCCATGGTTGCCATATCCGCGCTAAAAAATGCCACATTCCCGCCTGTAAGATGCCCAATCCACCCCATTTGGTGCATCTAAGGATTAGACTAACACTAACCAAGAATCTCGAGAGAGTCCCGGATGTCTAACCTGCTCTTTTCTCAACGT
>Ga0209624_10001289_pt1 | contig 20010 bp, 18 predicted proteins | sample JacPinW_OM2H0_O1_FD_188565 | JGI IMG/M metagenome (GOLD analysis project Ga0209624, IMG submission 188565) | Forest soil microbial communities from Algoma, Ontario, Canada - Jack Pine, Ontario site 1_JW_OM2H0_O1 (SPAdes) (version 2) | ecosystem: Environmental > Terrestrial > Soil > Boreal...
GCTACCGCTCCCGTATGGGCGCGTGATCACTTCCAGATAGTGGCCGTCGGGGTCGGGAAAATAGACCCCGCGTCCGCCGTCGTTATGATTGATCTCGCCGGGGTGGGAACGTCTCGGGTCCGCCCAGTACTGGAGACCCTGCTCACGGATGCGACCGAAGACGGCATCGAAATCAGCCTCGGAAATCAGGAAAGCGTAGTGCTGTGGCTGGATCGGTCCATCTGCCGCCGCGAAATCGAGCGACACTCCGTTGTCGAGTTCGACCACCTCGAAGGGTCCGAACCGGACTGGCGCCGGCAGACCGAGTATGTCCGCCAGAAAACGGGCGGACTTTACCCGATCTGACGAATAGACGATGGTGTGGTTGAGTTGAGCGGTCATGTGTAGCCCGAACGGCTGAGTAGATCATCGGACCGTTTTCATCGCCAGAACGACCTGGCCGCGTACCGTTCGCAGCAGACGCATGTCTTCCGGACTGATGGGTTCCGGTTCCGGCAGGTCGCGACCGACCAGAATGCAGGCTATTGGCGAGTTCTCTGAAAGGATGGGGAGAATAATGAAGCTGGCGGTCTGCGGACAGGCTTTGGTGAAGTACTGTGGAAGCCGCAGGGCGATTGTGGGGGCGAGAGCGTTCTGGATTTGCAGATCCGAACCGCGGCGAATTGCGGCCGCGAACAGATCCCCGGGCGAGTTGATGTCTATTTCCAGCTGACCCGCTTGGGACTTCGTGATCGCTCCGCACCACACGCGTGCGCGCATTTTCGGCGTACCGGCATCCCTCAGCAGCAGAATGGAGCGGCTGTAGCCGAATCCGGTATGCAGGCATTCCAACGCGGTCAGCAGGATTGCGCTCAAGCTTTGTCGCTCGGCAATCAGCTGAGTAAGGTCCTGGAGCCGCGAGAGGACCAGTTCGTGACTGTTGGCGGGTTTCCCGACGGTATTGAGCTGGCCCGTCAGCGGGGCCGAGTCGAGGATCACGGTACCTTCCGGAAAGCCGTCGTTGGCCAGGACGGGTTCTGGGATCGCAGCCTCGAGCAATGCGCGGATCGGCGCCATCTGAGCATCAGAGGCGCTTACCCAACGATCGAACACCTCGCCCGTGACTCCGCCGTCGGCAACGCACTGCCTGCGGACATCGGCAATCAGGGCGTCGCGTTCCGCGCCGTGGCGATGTCTCAGGTGCTGTGCAGTGGTTTTCGCCAGAGCGACGATCCGGTCAAGGCGGTGAATCCTTTTCGCATCGGCAGGCGTGATCGTTCCCGTACCGAGCGACACGAGCGCGTCAGGGATTCCCCAGGACATCAGCACCTCATTGGTCAAGGTCTGCAGGGACATTCCAAGCACGTCCTGTGCCGCACTTGCTTCGCTAGCCCCATTGACTACACGCCTGGAAATTTCACGGAAACGATCCAGGTCGATCATCACCAGCAGCAGCTTGGCAACGTTGCCGAGCAGTGCGGCGATGGCTGCCTTCTCCCTGTCGTCGGGTGCCAGCTGGCGGGACATCTCCCGGGCAAGCAGAGAAGCCTGAAGGGCCTGAATCAATTCCGCCTTTAGGGCGACAGCCCGCTCCTTGTCCGGCAACTGATCCACGAACAACATTCCGAGTGCGAGAAGCCTGACCTGTTCGAAGCCAATGACGACGATGGCCCGTGTGACGGTGGTGATGCCCGCAGCCGAATTGAGCCGGTAACCGGCGCTGTTGGCGATGCCGAGGATGCGCTGGGTCAGATAGACGTCGGCGAGAATGACATTGCGCAATTCCTGGATCGACTCGTCGTTGGATTTGGCCATGGCCACAATCCGTGCGATAGAGGTCCCGAGCCCCGGTAGCTGGGGATGCCGACGCATTGCATCGAGGAGGGCGTCGCCTCCCCGCGTGGATCCAGGTGTGACCGCCATTCAGATAGTATCCTCCGATCCGAGGCTCTCGGCGCGCCTGAGGGCCACGCGCATCAATCGCCGGCGCGAGGCGCGGCAGTTCCCTCGACGCGACGCGGCGGCGCTTCAAAGACAAGGCCTGAAACCGTCTCGCCAACGCCGCAGGCGTTGGGCAGAACCACGGATACGGCCGGCGACGGACTGGATAAATCGAGCAATGGGGAGTTCGCGCAGGATGCATGCGACAGCCATGACGTATACCGGTTGGTTTTGTCGAACCGGATATTCGACGCATCATGAATGGTGACGGGATAGGACCCTGAGCCGCTGGGAACAGAAAAAGTATTCCCACTGAAAACAGCATCGTTCACCGACGACAGGTTGACGATGGGCATTGCGCGGTCGCTGGTGAAAATATTGTCGGCAACCACAATATTCTGATTCACGGCGGGCGTGGCGGAGTTTGTGCCTGCCACCTCGTTTTGCGCGTTGGGAAACTGGCCGCTGAAGAAATCGGTGGATTCAGCCATGACGTCGAGCGCATAAAAGCCCTTTTGATGGGTCCCGCTGCCGTCGAAAGTATTGTGGTTGATGATGAGTTCCTGGGCTCCCGGTCCCTCCCCCCAGAACTGGCTGGCCAATACATACACCTCTTTTTGCGTCTGCCCCGCAAAGTGATTGTTGGTGACCCAGCCAAAAGGCGTCTGCAGCAGGAGCGCGCGGGCACTGGTGTAGAGGAAGGTGCTATCCCTGATCACAAAGCGCGCCCCACCGGAGGTGGTGAGGTCGGCGGCAATGAAGCCCGCCTTGCGCAGGCCCGGACTTACCGCGTGATCCAGGGTGAGCAGGCTGGTGTTGCTTTTCGCCGGCGTGGCGACCGACACGGCTTTCGCCACCCCCTCAAAGCCCATGGCATTGTCGAACAGCGCAATGGTATCGCCATTCTGAGGTCCAAAAGCCGCCGGCCATTGCAGCTGATTGGGAGGATTCGACGCATTGAAGGTAAAGGTGTTCATCGGCGTCGAGACATTGTTTGTGGTGTTGGTGTTGTTGACCACCGGAATCGACGTGAACCTGATCAGCGGTGAATTCATGTCGAAGGGATCGTCCCCCGAATAACCGAAACTATCGTCTTCGAAGACAACGTCGCCGCTTACCCCGGGAACGATGATGGAAGCATTTCCTCCCGAGGAGATCGGCTGGCCCGCCATGCGCGCGAGAACCGAGTGCGCGACGCGGAACCCCCGGCCTTGGCTGTAGCCGAAGCCGAAACCAATCAGGTTTTGAAGGCTGATCCGGTCAAAAGTAATGTCATTGCCGGAAGCGGTAATGGCCGAAGCGTAGTCGTAATGCCGCAGGAGAACCGATTGCCCGACCTTGAACAGAACGCCGTAACTGGTGATGCCCCTGGCGGTGCAGCCGGAAATCTTCTGCTGCGCCGGGGTCTCTTCGCAGGTCAGGGCAACGCCGCTTCCGGCGGGAAAGCCACTGCCGTAGGAGACATTATTCGTGTCCGCGGTATCCCAGTGGTTGTGGACGCTGTCCCAGGCATTGATGGCGGCCAGGATGTTGGGCAGGCGGGCGGTGTGTGCCGCAGCGATGTGCACGTCGTAGGTATAGCCGGTATTGCCGTTTCCGCCCACGGCGATGATGGTACCTACCGTCGCGATCTGCAGATTCGGCCATGAAAATGTGAAGTTCCTGAACATGACGCGATCGACGTTGGGAAGATTGAGTCCCAGGCAGAAGTCGGAGAAATTTACCGTTGATCCCTGTCCGTCGATGATCAGGTCTGAGGTGCCCGAGGGAAGCTGCCAATGTACATAGTTGAGCGAGCAGTATGAATTCAGGGGAAATTCGATGTTGTAGATGCCTTTGGGGAATTTGATATAGGTCGCGATTCTTGGATTGCCCGCTGCATCGTAGAGGGCCTCGTTCAGATAGTCGTATGCGGTCTGGCCATTCCTGATGGGCGGAACGTCATATTCCGTCGTCGTGGCCGGGGCTTTCACGACAAGCCTGACTTGTTTGCCGCTCGGGCTGGTAAATTCCGATAGAAAATCGCCATGACCGGCTTCGTATGTCGCAGGCGATGTTGGCGATTCATGCTGCCAGTACGCGGGCGTGATTTCGGTATTCAGAAACTCGGGATCGAGGGACTGCAACGGTTTAGGTGAATCTGCGTGCGCAGTGATCGCCGGCAGCAAAATGCAAAGCACACGGGCGGAGAGTTTCAGCATGCAGTCACCTGTTCGAGAACGGCCTCGAGGCGGCCTCACAATGTCTTGAGCGCTGGAACCGGATAAAGGGGCGGCTGCATGTGCCGCCTACGGCCCGACAATAATAACCGATACTGACCGATGCGGTCGGCTGGCCTTTTCCCGCCGCGACACGTGGCGCGTTGGTATTTGCGGGGGTTTTATGGGGGGAATGCACGTCCCAATCGTGTCGCATGTCCCAATTCGGCGATGAACTCTGTGCGGCAGCCCACTTTTCAAGGGCTTGTTTGTAAATACACCGCCGCCGCCGCCGTTATCTCAGCAAGAGACGCTCCATAGAGGTCCGTCCCAAGGCCACGCGTCGGCGTGGAATCACAACATTGCTCGGAGATTTAGGGATCATGAATAAGAAACTTGCGATCAGGATGGCGCTTCTAGGCGCAACGGCCATGGTAGGTGTGGGGTCGGCACTGGATGCGATCGCGCTCACCGCGACGGGTACCCTCTCGGTGACGGCGACCGTAGTCGATAACTGCGCGTTCACGACTACGCCGGTGGCCTTCGGCAACTATGACCCCGCGGTGGTCAATGCGGCCGGCGGCGCGAATCTGACCGGCACCGGTACGTTGTTGGTCACTTGCACCACCGGGGACTCGATCTCGATCGACCTCGATCAGGGCGGCAATGCTGCTTCGGGCAGCAGCGCGACCGTGCCTTTACGGCAAATGGTCTCCGGCGGCACCAATTTACTCGGATACTCGCTCTTTTGGCCCTCTGCGGCGGGCGCGGGCGGCGCGGTGACGGCAACGGCGTGGGGCACCGGCGGCGGGACGAGCTTCGGATATAGCGCAACGGGAGTTCAGCAGACGATCAACGTATTCGGCAGTGTGGCGAAGGGGCAGAATGTCCCGGCCGGCAGCTATGCCGATACGGTCAATGTGGTCGTGAATTTTTGATGCGTAACCTGTCGATAACGGCAATTTGTTTGGGATTGGCGGTCTTAGGGTGGGGTAGCGCGCCGGCGCGGGCCGGGTCGTTTTCTGTCAATCCCATGCGGGTTGCCTTGTCCGCCGCCAAACCGGTGGCCGCACTCGAGGTGCACAACGATGGCGCTGAAGCCACCGTTGTGCAGCTCGAACTGGTGGCCTGGACGCAGAGCGATAACGTGGATGTGTATGCGGAGACCGGCGAATTGCTGGCCACCCCGCCCATCTTGACCGTGCCGCCTGGCGGCTCGCGGGTGGTGCGGATCGGGCTGCGTCGCCCGCCGGACCGCGACCGCGAATTGACGTATCGACTGTACATCCAGGAAATTCCGCCGCCCCTGGCCGCCGATTTTCAAGGCATGCGCATGACGCTTCGAGTCGGCGTGCCGGTCTTCGTTGCCTCGGCCGCCAAACCCAAACCGCAGCTGCAATGGCGCATGGCCGCGGCTGCCGAGGGCGGGGTCAGATTGTCCCTGACCAATCGCGGCAACGAGCACGTGAAGATCAACGATGTTGAGTTGAGCCCGGCCGACGGCGCGCGCTCATCGGGGGTACAGAGGGTCTCGACCTATGTTCTTCCCGGTCAAAGCCGCAACTGGCTGATCAAAATGGACGGCTCCATCGCCGCGGGGTCGACGCTGCGCCTCAAGGCGCATACGGACGCGAACGTCGAGCTCGCCGCCAATCTCACTCTGGAGGCTACTTGAGCGTCAGACAGGCTTTGTTTCAGCCATCTGAGCGAGTGGTTTCAGACCAGAGATTCGACATAAGACCAAACAATGCCAGCCCGCGACCCCCGACTGCCGGGCTGCGCACGCCTCGAGCGCCGGCGATATGCGGCGCTGCTCCTGTTGCTGGTGCCCGGGCTGCTCGCCGCCGGAGCCTGGTCGGATTTCGACCGTTCGCACGCTCGGCCCAAGGTTATCAAGGCGCAGCCGCACCGTGCGGCTGAGCACGGAAGGCGGTCGCAGGCGCGCACCGGTCGCTCACAATCAATCCACACGATACGGCAGCGGTCGCACTTCGCTCCGCCGATTAAAGATGCGCCGGAGCACGTTTCACGCCCTTTAGCAGGACGAGCGCTCGCTGCGCCGCCCAAAGCCGCGACTCCGGCTGAGGCAAAAACCGCGGCTCCGGGGATCCCGGTGAAGCCGGCCACCGAGACGCCGCACGCGGCGACCACGCCGGTTAATGCCAACACCCCCGTGTGGCTCGACGTTGAAATCAATGGACAGCGACTCGGGACCGCACTCCTCTTGCGCGATGCCGATGGCGACCTTTGGGCCCGCCGCGACGAGCTCGCCGCGTGGCGTTTACCCGTCCCGCAAGCCGAACCGTTGGTAGACAACGGCGAAGCCTTTTACCCGCTGGCCGCCTTGCCGGGCCTGGAGCACACGATCGATGAGGCCGCTCAAGCGGTTGTCATTCGCTCGCCGGCGCGGCTGTTTCCCGAGACCATCATCAATGACCAGAATTCATTCGCCCCGATTCCGGATCGCTCGCAGCCCGGTGGATTCCTGAATTATGACGTGGTGGTGGCGCACGCTTCCGGCGACGCGGCTGCGAGTCCGGTGACGCTGAATGGCCTGTTCGAGGTCGGGGCGTTCAACCGCTGGGGTGAGGCCACGACGACCGCGTTGCGGTCTAGCGATGCCAATGACTCCAACCTGATCCGCCTGGACACCACGTTCACGCAGGATCGGCCCGAAATGCTCGCCAGTCTGCGCGTGGGTGACTCCATCAGCGGCATCAGCAGCTGGGGTGGGGCGGTGCATTTCGGCGGTGTTCAGTGGAGCACTGATTTTACGACTCAGCCCGGCTTTGTGACGACTCCGCTCGCCGGCATTCGCGGCGAAGCCGTGCTGCCATCGACGCTCGATTTGTACGTCAACAACGCCCTGCGCCTGCAAACGACCATACCTCCCGGTCCGTTTGCCATCAACAGTCTGCCGGCCAACGCGGGGCAGGGCGACGCGCTCGTCGTGGTGCGCAACATCCTCGGACAGGAGCAAACCATCAGCGTCCCGTACTACGTGAGCCCATTGCTGCTGCGCGAGGGATTGAGCAGCTTTTCTTATGAAATAGGCGCCGCCCGCGACAACTATGGCCTGACGAGCAATGACTACGGCCGCGGCATCCTCGTTGCCACGGATCGCTACGGCTTCAGCGACTCCTTTACCGGCGAGGTGCACGCCGAGGTTCTGGCGGCTCAGCAAACGGCCGGCCTGGATGGTGTTTGGCTGGTGCGCAGTCTGGGAGTAATGAACGCCGCGGTCGCCGCAAGTCACTCTGACCGCGGTGACGCGGCGTTGCTGGAGCTCGGCTTCGAGCGCCAATGGCACACCATGGCCGCAGGCGGCAGCGTCCGCTATGCAGAGAGTACCTTCGTCGAGATCGGCATGGTGCCCGGCAGCTTGCCGCCGGTTCGACAGGTTCAGGCGTACGTCTCCGTGCCCGTGCCGAAGCGCGGCTCGTTGAGCGTGAACTATACTCAGCAAGATTATCGAACCGCGGCGCCGGCGCACCTGTTGTCGGTGCAAGCGAATTGGCCGGTTGGTAGCCGCGGCTTCTTGGGTCTGACGGGATTGAAGCCTCTGCGGGGCGGGGACGGGCCTCAGTTCGGGCTCAATTTCACGCTCGCAATGGGCACTCGCTCCACCGTCACCGGGAGCACGGTGCGGCAGGATCACGGCAACGAGACTGAAGTGCAGGCGCAGCAGAATCTGCCGGCCGGCACCGGGATGGGCTATCGGGTGATGGTAGGCACGGGAGCGTCGGACCAATTGAATGCGACAATGCAATACCAGAATGACGTCGGCACGTATGCGCTGCAAGCCGCGCGCGTCGACGGACAGACCAACACCTCGGTCGAAGCGCAGGGAGGGGTCGCCCTGTTCAACGATCGACTGTATTTCAGCCGCAAGCTCGATGAGAGTTTCGCGGTGGTGCAAGTCGGCAACTTTGCGAACGTGCACATCTATGCGGACAACCAGGTTGTGGCCGAGACCGACGACACCGGCACGGCGCTGGTGCCGCGGATTCGTGCGTATGAGCGTAATCCCTTGCGGATCGAACAGGCCGATCTGCCGCTCGACGTCGATATCGATACGCTCGAGAAAGATGCTATTCCGTATCGGCGCAGCGGCGTGCGGGTTGATTTCGATCTACATCGGTCCTTGGGCGCCTTGGTGACGTTGATCGAACAGGATGGATTGCCGATTCCGGTGGGAGCCGTCGCCATGGTTGCCGGTAACGACACGGAATTCCCGGTGGGTACGAAAGGTGAAACCTACCTCTCAGGGTTGACGCAATCCTCGCTCGTCCGCGCGAGCTGGCCGGGAAAGGCTTGCGAAGCGAAGGTCGCGTTCATCCCGAGCGCAGATCCACTCCCGAAACTCGGGCCTTTGCTCTGCGAGGAGGTTGCGCCATGACAACTGCCAGAGCAGGGGCCGCGATGCTGGCCGTCGGCCTATTGGCCGCCGTTCCTGCCGGCGCCGCGAGCTGTACGATGGGAATCATCAGTGTGGTATTCGGCACATACAACACCTTGTCCGCCTCGAGTCTCGACGGTGCAGGCAGCGTGAGCGTAACTTGCGACGTGACCGATTCTTTTCAGGTCGCTCTGAGCAAGGGGCAGGGGTCGTTCGCGGCGCGGCAACTGCAGAGCGGCGCCAATGTGCTCTACTACAATTTGTACACCGACGCGCTGCGCAGTTTGATTTGGGGTGACGGTACGGCCGGCACCACGCTCGTCAGCGGCAGCGGTACTGCCGCCACGTACACCGTGTACGGACGGATACCGGGAGGACAGAATCTCCCGGCCGGAAGCTACGGCGATTCGATCACGGTCACGCTGGACTTCTGACGAGCCGGCGTCAGGGCTCGAGGTAATACTTACACTTCATTTTGTGTCTGTCCCGCAAAGTGGTTGTATGTGACCCAACGAAACGCCCGCTCCCTCATGCCTCCGGAGCCACGGCGCGTGCAAGGGCTGGCGTGCGGGCGCGAGACCTCCCTGCGTGAGGCCCGGTTACCTTTGCGTAAGTCATCGGCGCCGTGGCGGAGGTCTTGACGTCCAAAACGGCGGCCCTCAGCCAAATTGAGCCGAACAAGCGTGATTCAGCGAGGCTTTCGCCACGACCTTGCGGGGTTGAGTTGGAGTACCCGTGGGGACGCCACTTCCGTAAAGTCTGTTCCGGATACACCGGTAACTTTCCGGCGGAATGCTGTGTAACCTATGTCCCCGAAAGGACAAGCGTTCCAACCGCGCCCTGTAGTAAGGACTACTCGCGCCTCTGAGAGAAACTTATGAAACTCATCGCTTTACTGGTTGCACTGCTCGCGGGTACGTCATTCGCTCAGACCGTCACGGATCTCGCGGGCCCCGCGCCGAGCCCACCACCGACGCCAGCTTCGGCGCCGGCCGCCAAGGTGTCCTGGGTGTACCACAAAGGTGTGCTCAGATGGCCAGGGGACTGGTCGTGGGAAGCGAAGATCAATTACAAGGACAAGGATGGCATCCCGCTCGAGGGAAAATATGATATTGCCGTGACGATCACCTCGGGAACCGGCGGCTGGCAGCCCTACATCAACTCGAGCTGCCAGAGCAAAGCGCTCTGCTTCGACACGGCGCCCTTCAAATACTTGATCTTTTCCTTGAAAGCGACGAGCGCCAAGCAGACCTGGGCCGCGCACATGGAATCCTCGGGTGATGTCCCGGATGGCACCGTCGCGGACATCAGTGCTTACGGACCGCCGCTCGTCGTCGGCGAGTGGGGCAGCTACAAAATTCCGCTGTCCGCCTTCGGCATGACCAACGCCACGATCTTGAAGTTCAGCATTCAGTCCCAGAGCGGCCCCGGAGTGTTCTACGTCGATGATGTGGGGTTCAGCACGTGAGCGGAGGCCGCTGGTAGCCCTGAAATTATCCGGGGTGCGTTTTCCGACACGGCGATCACCCACGGCGCTGCTGATTCGATGAACCGCGCGGGCGGCACGACGAGTGATTACTGGATAAATTAAGGATAGCGCCATGCATAAACCTCATCGTCGAATCATCCTCTCGATGCTGCTCGGTATCTCCTGCCAACGCGCGCTGCCTGCGGATACGAAGATTGGCACAATGCCCCGCAAGCATGGTTCTTGATCGTGTTGCAGGGTGCATCGGAGGTCACCACCTCGGACGGGCAAGTGCGCCATTTTGGTCCGGGGTCCGTGGTGCTGCTGGACGATACCGCGGGCAAGGGACATCAGACGCGGGCGCTCGGAAAGATCGATCATATTGCCGCCGTCATTCCCATTGCCGACGCACCGGTTACGGGAGCGAAGTAAGGGTCCGCTTACCTCCGGCGCATACGGGTGCCGAGCCGCACGGACATCTCGATTTCTTCCGGTGCAAGCTCGGGCGGGAAGTAGGCACCGGATACATGTGCTGCATGGAGGCTCGCACCTTCCAATCGGCAGCTGCGCAAGTCCAACCCGCGCAGATCGGCTTGGCGAAAGTAGCAGTCGGAAAAATCGATATTGGCAACGTCCACGGCCCGCAGATCGACGCCGCGAAAGTCGCATCCGCGAAGGTCGCTGGTCTCGCCGGCCTTGCTGCGCCGATTGAATTCCTCGCAGCCGCCTTCGCGCAGCAGCAAGTACAGGGGATCGGCTGATTTGCGTGGTTTTCCGCCGGACATGGGTAAGTCATCGGCGCAGAAGCGGAAGTCTTGACATCTAAATGGCGGGTTGCGGCCAAATTGAGCCGAACAGGCCTCGCTCACGCGAAAGATTGCGCAACTCGCGGCTTTGTCCGACATACATTGGCGTCTGCAGCGTCCATAACTACGGGCAGACCGTATCGATTGTGGTACCGATGTGCAGGCGTACCTGCTCTGGATAAATCGGTTTAGAGAAGGCCGCTGAAAATCATGGGCAGCAATTGACTATCGCCGATGACAGCACGATCGACTTGCCAACCGCCGCAAGCGGGCGCCCATCTGCGTCGACCGATGATCATGCGTCGAACGATGATCAAGCTCCCGCGTTGCCCGGTGAAATTGGTCGCGTGCTGCGGGATCGGTATGTCCTGGTAGATCGATTGGGAAGCGGCGGCAAGGGCTCGGTATTCAGGGCCCTGGATCGCTACCGCGCCGCTCTTCCTGAAGCTCAGCAGTACGTGGCGATCAAGATTTTGCATGCGGCGGCTGCTGACCGTGAGGAGCAGCTGGCAAGTCTACGCCGCGAGTTTCACCGCACGCAGATACTTTCCCACCGGAATATTGTCAACGTATTCGAACTGGACCGGGACGGTGACTTGGATTTTTTCACCATGGAGTTGCTGGAGGGGGAACTCCTGAGCAGCGTGATGCATCGACTGCAGCCGTTGCTCATGTCCCGTCCGGACGCGTGGGCAATCATAGGCGAGATCGGGTGCGGTCTGGAGTGCGCGCATGCCCGCAACATTGTTCATGCGGATTTGAAGCCGAACAATATTATGATTACCGACTCGGGAGAGGTCCGGATACTCGATTTCGGTGCGTCGGGCATTTCTGCCGAACAGTCTGCGGAGGGCCGGCCGCCGGAAAAAAACGCCTTCTACTCGGTGACGCCCGCCTATGCATCCTGCGAACTTTTGGAGGGGCGACCACCCGATCCACGCGACGACATCTACGCGTTGGCGTGCCTCTCGTACGAATTGCTTACCGGAGCACACCCCTTTCAGCGCCGGCGCTCGACGGAGGCGCGCGATTTTGGAATAGTGCCGGGGCGGCCGGTAGGACTGAGCCGGCAACAATGGCGGGCGCTCACCATGGGCATGTCTTGGCATCGGGCCAGTCGGCCCAATTCGGTGCGCGTCTGGCTCGACAAATTGAATCCCGGAAAGGCGGCGGGGCCATTGCCGCGCGCTCATGAAGTAGAATCCGCGCCCGCAAATCCCTTGCCGTCGATGTCCTTCAACGCCACCGTGCTATTCGCCGCCCTGCTGTTTTGCGTAACCGTTTGGGCTTCAATTGCTGGTTTGGTGGGCAGAAAAATCGGCGCCAAAGATATCGTTCCGGCAGTCGCAGCAAGTGCCCAGCTCAACACCGTACCCGTCACGACGCGTGAGGGTACCGGACTGCCGGCGGCTTCGGTGGCAATGGATGCGGCTCCGCTGAATACGGCGGCACTCAATCCGCCGTCACCGGCTTCGGAGACGCTCTCGCAACTCGTAAATAATATAGGGGGTAAAGTCAACCGGCCGAAGCTTCCTACCGCGCTGACTAGGCCGCCCGTGGTTTCCGTCAGTAACTATACAGTTCGCTCCGGCGATCGTTTTGCGGAGATTCGTGTTCATCGTTCCGCTCGTTTGGGCGGCGATACTCCATTTGTGTGGTGGACCGAGGCTGCGTCTGCGAAACCCGGCATCGATTATGTGCACCAAGGAAAAGCGATTCAGTCCTTTCCAAGGGGCAAGAACTCGACCAGCTTCTTTGTAAAGCTCGTTCCCAAAGCGTCCCGAACACGGCCAGAGGTATTTTATATTGCAATCGCCGGCGCCGATCGGGGCGCATTGTCAGGCCAGGTTGCGCGCGCGGCGGTTTGGCTGCCGTCGGCGTCGCCAAATCGCGCGATCCCGGCTGCCTTTGAAAACGGACATGAACACGGGGCGGCGGACCTGCGCCCGGCAGTAATCGGCCCCCTATGTATGCTAAGGCACGGTGCGGCATGCAAGGCAGGCGGACAATCCACTGTTGGCAGCCTTGGTGAGCGGACATTAATGACGATCAAATTTGACCGCGGAACTCCAAACCGTGCCGGGTGAGCGCCTCAGAAAAGTGCTTGGGCAAACTGAGCACGTGCATGAGCTAATAGAGCAATCTACCGAAGAGCTATCCTCGGTCAATACCGGTATCAAGCGCGAACTAGCAAACAGTGACCCGCTGCCGGAAGTGAAGAGTGCTCTCGACAAAAATGAGTCCGTTACCAGGAAATTGCAAGATGCCTCAGAGGGGCTGGTCGCGGTGAACCAAGCGCTGCAGATTGAAGTCAGAGACCGGACCATGGTCGATCATCAATTGGCCGCGGCGGTGGAGCAGGAGGAAAGTTCTCGCAAAGCCGCTTTGCACGACAATTTGACCGGTCTGCCGAACCGCATGCTGTTCCAGGATCGGCTGGAGCATGGAATTGCCCAGGCAAAGCGGCATCGGTGGATTCTTGCGGTCATGTTCGTGGATCTGGACGATTTCAAGAGCATTAACGATAAGTATGGGCATCAGGCAGGCGACGCAGTTTTGCAGACTATTGCAATGCGGCTCGCGCACAATGCGCGCAGCGAAGACACGGTCAGCCGCTATGGCGGCGACGAGTTTTTGTACCTGCTGAGTCCGCTCCACGAGCAAAAAGACATTGCGATGATTGCCGCGAAAATTCTCAAGGCGATTCAAGTGCCATGCGACGTGCGTGTAGGTGATGTCATCGTCAACCCATGTCTTGGGGCCAGCATTGGAATCTCGGTGTTCCCGAAAGACGGCGACAGTGCGGCTGCGTTGATAAAATGCGCCGACGAAGCCATGTACGGGGCCAAAGAGAGCAAATCCGGATATGCGTTTGCACACTAGAGCAGTCTGCACCGCTCATGTACGGTATCGCACAGACAGCTCGGGGGGGGGGTGGAATAGTATGTAATGATGCTCCACGAATTTTTAACGGCGAATCGTCAGCTATTGATCACTCGATGTAGGGAAAAGGTCTCCAAAAGATTCGAGCCCACCGAGACCCCGGCAACGATAGATCACGGCGTGCCGCTATTCCTGCAACAGCTCGTCGAAACCCTTCGAGAAGAGCAAGGCACGCACGTTCGGAGTCTCGATTCAGAGCCGACGCCGGCGCACACGGAGATCGGCCGTGCGGCGGCCTTACACGGCGCTGAGTTGCTGCGTCGCGGGTTCACCGTCGACCAAGTGGTGCACGACTATGGGGACGTGTGCCAAAGCGTTACGGCGTTAGCGGTCGAACAGGAGGAACCCATCTCCGCAGACGAGTTTCGCACCCTGAACCGTTGTCTCGACAACGCGATTGCGGACGCCGTCGCGTCGTTCGGGTCCGCCCACCAAACATCGATCGACCACCAAACGGAAACCTTGCAACAACGCCTGGGTGTTTTTGCCGACGAGCACCGACGGCTGATCGATATCGCCATGCAGTCATTTACTGCAATCAAGACCGGCAATATAGGAATAAGCGGAGCAACCGGCACATTGCTCGCTCATACCTTGGAAGAACTACGCTCCCTCACTGACCGGACGTTGCCGGACATTGTTCTCGCCTCCCCACGCGCCAAAGCAGTATCCACCTAGGTTTCCACCTACCGGCACACTAAAGCGTCTACCTCCGAACTGGTTAAGTTGCCGGTCTCCAGTACTGCGGATGCGACTCGCTCGACTGACGACCAGTAATAGCGGAGAAATCGCCGAGCATTTGCCTCTGCCTCACGCAAGACGGCGGCCCGGTCGCCACGTATGCTGACGGCCCAGCCGGCGGCAAGTTCTGAGGCGTGCTCCATATCCAGTCGGCCGCCGGTCATGAAAATTGCGGCCGCTGATATCTTGCGCGCCCGCGATTCGGCCAGCGGCCCGGCGAGAGCGATCTCTATCTTGTCGGTGATGCAAATCGACGCACCGGTGCCGTGCGCGTAACCTGAGCCGTCGGCGCCAATATCTATTGCAGTGGCCGCGCCGAGCCGCACGATGCGCATGACCGCATGGCCGGATTCGTGGAAAGCCGCGAATCGGCGCTGCGCGTTACGCCTCATGGCGTCCGGCCCCTCTGGTCCGGATACACGGTCTCAAATTCATGCTTCGTCCTTCCCATACGCAAAGGGTGGCAGGCAATGAGAAGCTCACCGCGACGTGAGTCCCAATAATTCAATTCCGCGTTCAAGTTTCTGCCGGGAGCGCCGATTCCCCTCGTAGCAACTATTGCTCCAAGGGCCAGGATTATGTCAACGAACTCCATCGCGGGAACCACGGGAACCTTCAATCAAGCGGGCGTCTGGGGCACTGGTCGGCCCTCGTACCCAAGGGCTCCCGCCGATGGCAACTCAAATTCCGGCGCCGGTGCGGTTCAGGGGGCGGGCACGAACGGAGGCACTCTATTCTCCGCGCTGCTTGCCGCGCTGACGCAGTTCGTCCTCGACAATCCGGCGTCCACCGGGGCCGCCGCGACAGGCGCCGGCGCCTCGACACCTACAACCACCGCGGTCGATACCCCGACGACGGCTGCCGCCACGACCGCTGCCGCCACGGCCGCTGCTGCGACTAGTTCGACGGGAACGACCAGCTCCGCCAGCTCGACGAGTTCCGCCGCCGCAGCGAGTTCATCGGCCACGGCGAGTTCATCGGCTACGGCGAGTTCATCCGCTACGGCGAGTTCATCCGGCACGTCGTCGAGTTCATTGTCGGCGGATTTGCAGACATTTCTGCACGACCTGTCCCAGGCTCTCCGGCAGGCAGGCGGCTCCCGTCACGGCCACCACCATGGCGGCTCTCATTCGGAGCCCACAGAGACCGACAGCGCCCCGACCTCGGCCGGCACGCCCACCACCACCGGTGCGGGCGCCGGCACCGCAGGGGCGGCCGCCGCGACCGCGGCTTCGACCGTGACGACGCCCGCTTCCACGCCCGTCGCCGTGTCCATCCCCGTCGCCGTATCCACCCCCACGACCATCGCAGCCGCCGGATCGACACCGGCGGCGACCGCAGTGGGCGGCGGAATCTCTCATTACGGTCGGCACAGCGTCATTTCCGAGCTCAAGACCTTGATCAACGACTTGAGCAATGGCCAGGGGGCCGGCACGGCCGCCGCGGCAGGTGCCACATCGAATTCCTTGTCGACTTCGCTATCCAATCTTGCCACGGCGTTCAGCAAGCTCATCAGCGACTTGGGCGGCACAACCGGCGCTGCATCGAGCACGGCCACAGCGGCATCGAGCCCGGCGACCGCCGCGACGAGCAGTGCGGCCGCTCAATCCCCAACGGCCGCGTTGCAATCGTTCTTGTCCAGCTTTCTGCAGGATCTGCAGAACGGCGGCAGTGCCTCGAATGCGCGCGGCAATAGCGTCAACGTGACCGCGTAGCCAGCTTCTTGTTTCGGGCGGTATCAGGCCTGCGGCGTAGCAGGCGGCGCCCGATAACGGATGAACGGCAGGACGCGCGCGAGACCCGCCAGCAAACCGTGTTGGTCGATCCAGAGCGCATAGGCCACGTAAGTCGGATCGCGGCTCAGATGCCGCTCTTCGGTGCGGGCACGGGCGTAGTAAATCAAGTTCAACAGTGCGAGCAGCACACAGTTGCGCAACGCCGCGCTCCACCCCAGTTCGCTGACGAAGGGCACCGATATCAGCCACCAGCTCAGGTTCTTCGCCAGGTACGCGGGATGTTTCGTGAATCGATAGGGTCCGCCGGTGATGATTCCCCGATGGGTGAGATTCGAGAAGCGCAGGCCGAAGGACACGGTGCAGAGCGCGTAGATCACGGTCAGCGCAATGATGACGGCGGCCCATGCCACACGGACGGCGGGCCAAACCTGCAGCCAGTTGTCCCAAAAGATCGCGTCGTCGTACTGCAGATAGAAGCGCCCGATGACCGAATAGAACGGCTGATAGCAGATCAACGCGACCACCCAGCCGGCGACGGTCGGCTCGACGCTGCGAATCTGCGAATCGAACAGCCGGATCGCGGTGCCGTACCCCACTACGCAGAATAATAAATCTACGGTGTAGGAGAGGTGATAGAACACCTGGTAGACGGACACGACGCCGTGGTCGGATGCGATGGTGTGCAGCGCTGCGCTCAGCGATCGAACTTCGGCGCTCAGGTACACCGTCATCAGCGGCAGGAAGAATCCCTTGACCACCCAGCCGAGCAAGTGTCGTCGAATCAGCGCGCTGTCCACGCTCCTCCAACGGCCGATGATGAGAGCGCCCATGGCGTAGTACTCGTCGTCAGGCCCGTCGATGCGCCGGTCCGCCCACACAAGATACGGCGGGATGAGGAAGGCCAAGGGCGCAAGCGTGCGCAGAAACCGCCAGTAGGGATCGTAGAAATCGCCGCTGTATTCCGGGAACAGCCAGTATGCAAACGCCAGGAGGCCAAAGGTCGCTGCCATTCCGCACAGACGTATCCCGACGCGCCGCAGATCCAGGGGCCGCAGCGTTTTGCCGGGCAGCGCGCCGCTCGAGGGCGCGCGCAGCGACGGCCAAAGCCGCTCGCAGAGCGCGATGACGAGGACGATGCCCAGACAGGGCAGCAGGGGTGCATAGACGGGCCAGCCGCGCAGACTTAGGTCGCCGGCGTCGTCGATCGCTCCGATCAACGCCAGCCCCGCGACCATCGCCGCACAGCACAGGGCGAAATTGGCGGCTGAGCGGGGGCGTGCGCTGCCGGCGTTCATGGGCGCGCCGGCTCCCGGCGCAGCCTCATCAGCAGCGCGGAGCACACCAAGACGGCGTCGACGGGCTCGCGAAAGCGGGCCTCCATCACGCCTTCATTTTGCAGCAGCAGCAGCGCGATCGTCCCGAGGGCGCACAGGGGCACCAAGTACTCGATGCCGCGATAGCGGCGCCTCAACACACCCCAGGCCACGAACAGGATCAGCGGCGCCCAGATCCACCGCGTCCATAGCGTCAATCGGCCGAACAGGCTCGCCGGGTCGGAATTCGGCCAGCTTTGGGCGAAGAAGAGATACGCGCAATCCTCGAGTCGCTGCCTCCCCGCGGAAAACGTGCGCTCCCGCCCCACCCGTTGCTTCTCGGCAATCCACGACGCGCGCCCTTGGCTCAGATCGATGGTGATAGCGGCCAACCCGTCGCGATCCGTGGTCCAGCGCGAGAAGGGCCAGAACGTCGGATTGTAGAAACTGGGAGAACCGAAGCGGTAGCGTCCGTCCGGGCCGTAGTCGACGGCAATGTCGCGCATTCCGCTTGCGTGGTAGATCTCATTGAAATACAGATTGCCGAGCGGCGCGAAGTAGCCGAGCTTGGCGCGGCCGTGCAGGCCGGCGGGAATGACCAGCGCGGCGGCGACTGCGACGGCGCCGATGAGTTTGATGAGCCGTTGCGGCTGCATCCACCACAGCCATGCGACGCAGCCCAATGCCATGGGCACGGCGACCGTTCGCGTCAGCGCCGCGCAGGTCCAGGCGATGACCGCGACAATGAATGCGGCCGGCGTGCCCTTGCGCCTCGAGCGCAGCGTCAGCCAGAAGCAGAATCCGAGAAGCGTCAGCAGCAGCGTCTCGTTCATGAAGTACGCGTACAGGCTGATCGATTCCGGAATGATCCCGATGAGGAGGGCGCCGACGAAGGCGCGGCGCCGGGACGCAACTTCGCGCAGGGCCCGGTACCACCCGTAGGGCATGGCCGCGCACAGCAGGCCGCAGCCGAGCAGCACGGTGGGGGCCGACCCTTGGGAAACGGCGCGCAGGGCGAAAATCCAGAACTGATACAAGAGCGGATCGGCGCTGCCCATGATGGTGGGGTGAAGGAAATTCGCGCCGTTCTCCCAGTGCCGCAGCGGATCCGAAAATAGGTGATCCAACGGCGAGTTGAAGAAGGGGTAGAGCAGGCGGCAGAGCAGCAGCAGGCCGAAGGCTGCCTGCAATCGGTGCACCGCGGACGATTCGTGCCTGAGGAGTCGCGGGACGCTCAATGCGGCATCCCGAGATTACGCCGTGTTGCCTGCGTCGATGGTCAGCGTGGTTCCGGTGATGTTGCGGCCCCCGTCTCCCAACAGGAATTCGATGCTGCGTGCGATGTCGATGGGATCCGCCAAACGCTTCATGGCGCTGCGCCGGGCAATCTGCTGGCGCTGCGCTTCGTTGAGCTCGTGGGTCATCTCCGTTTCGATGAAGCCGGGCGCAATGGCATTCACCGTGATGCCGAGCTGGCCCACGTCGCGCGCCAGAGATCGCGTGAATCCGATCAGCGAGGCCTTGGTCGCGCTGTACACGGCCAGGCCGCTGTAGCCCGTGAATGCCACCACCGAGGCGATGTTGACGATTCGGCCTTCGCGTTGCGTCATCATCGAGCGAACCACGTACTTGGTGAGCATGATCGGCGAGACGGTATTGAGCTGGATCAGCCGCTGGATGTCGTGATCGAGCATGTTGCTGAGAAAGCCGCTCGTGCCCAGGCCGGCATTGTTGACGAGGCCGTAGATGGGGCCGAAGTCCGCGCGCAAGGTTCTGACCAGCGGCGCGATTCCCCCCAAGTCGGATAGGTCGCAGGAGCGAAACTCGATGGCGCCGCGGCCGCCATCCGCCGCCGCGCGGCCCGCGGCCGCCAAGCCGTCGGTGCCCTTGCGCGCGAGCGCGATGACTCGATAGCCGGCGGCGGCGAGGGCGCCGCACATCGCGAGTCCAAGGCCGCGGCTTCCTCCTGTCACGATGACGTTTTGCATTGGCCATTATCATCCACGGCGCAAACCACCGGCAAGCTCCGCAACAGGGCGTGTACATCGCTGAGCAGCCCGGCGCTGAAGAAGCCGATCAGATGCCGCTGATAGTCCTCCGCGGCGGCCCGCGAATACCCTCCATGATGAGCGCCGGGCACCATCCACACGCTCTTCGGTTCGCGGGCCGCTGCGTACAGCTCGTTCACCATCGTCGGCGATACGGCTTCGTCGAGCGCGCCGCCGATGATCAGAATCGGCCTCGGGGAGATCGCGCCGACGACATCGCGCGGCGACATGTTGCCCGGAATCAGGCCGGTATTGCGCACGGCCCAATAGGCCGGCCATTCGCTGAGAAAACTCCAGCGGGCGTGCAGTCGGCGCAGGTACTCCTCGTAGTCCGGGGGTGCGGCCTCGATGACGACGGCCCGCAGCCTCGGATCGAGCGCCGCGACTTGAGCCATGAGGAAGCCGCCGATCGAAAATCCCAGGCCGCCGATTCTGCTC
>Ga0209624_10001292_pt1 | contig 20000 bp, 22 predicted proteins | sample JacPinW_OM2H0_O1_FD_188565 | JGI IMG/M metagenome (GOLD analysis project Ga0209624, IMG submission 188565) | Forest soil microbial communities from Algoma, Ontario, Canada - Jack Pine, Ontario site 1_JW_OM2H0_O1 (SPAdes) (version 2) | ecosystem: Environmental > Terrestrial > Soil > Boreal...
CGGCCATGCCGCTCGCCGCGGCGAACATCGCGCGGTTCATCGTACGCGCACCACGTCGTTCGCCGCTTTGTCGCGCGTCGCGTCGATCGCGAGCAGCGTCTTCTGCGCCGTCTCGAACGCCCGCTGCGCGGTCAGGATCGCGAGCGTCTCACCGATCGGGTTGACCGTGCTCGTCTCGAGCGCGCCCGCCATCACCCGCGTCCCGGCCGGCAACGGAATGCGGTCGACCACGCGCCCGCGGTCGTGCACGGCGCCGTCGCGGTCGATCGTCGCGTCCTCGGAGACGCGCAGCGCGCCGTGCGCGCCGTGAAGTCTCCGCCCGCGGTCGTCGGTCAAAAAGCCGTCACGGTTGCGCGTGAACGCGCCTTCACGCGTCGCGATGTCACCGACCCGAAAGGCGCCGTCACCGAGCAGGGCGAGGTCGAACCGCCGGCCCGTGGTGCGCACCGCGCCTTGCTCGTGCACCGCGCGCTGCGAGACCGCCAGCCCGTCCGCGCCGATCCGCATCGTGGCGATCGCGCGCCGGAATCCGTCCGTCGACGCGTTCGCGAGATTGTGCGCGGCGATGTCGAGTTGCGCGCGCGCCGCTCGCATCGCGCTGGCCATCCAATGCTGTCCGTCCATGGCAGCGATTGTGCGGATCGCGGTTTTCCGCGGTGTTTCCGCGAGATCGCCGTCTCGCTACGGCTCTCGACTCGCTCTTTTATCTAGGGGAATAAGGCGAGCATCACTCGAACCCGGTCGTGCATGAAAACGCTAGCAACCGCGGTCGCCGCCTCCTTGCTCGTCATGACGGGGCCGGCGCTCGCCGCGGAAACGACCATCGCGCAACTTCAGATAATCCCGGTCCGCGTCTCCATCAGCGCGATCCCGAACGGCGCCAAGCACGGCGTCCTGACGTTCACCGGCGTCCCCGGAGTGAAGTCGGTCAAGGTCGTCCACGGACCGCCCGGCACGACCGCGAAGCCGCTGAACACTCCGTCCGGCAAAGGCTTCACGCTCGATTTCAAGCCGGGCGTGAACGGCTCCGGATCGGCGCTGGTGTGCTTCATGCCGACGGCCCGGACGCCTGGGCACGCCGCCTTCAGCCGTGGATCTTGGTCGTTCGCGCCCGCTAAAGTCGTCGTGCCGATCAATCCGAAGAACGTGAAGGTCGACGACTGCTTGGAATAGCCGGCGGCAGAGAGCGAACGAGCAGCCGTCCCGCGGGACCTCTGTGCCTCGTGGCGTAAACCATCGTGGAACCCGGCGAGAGCGGTTCTTGCCGGAAGCAGAGGAATCGGGATGGAGATCGGGATCTTGGGCTCCGGCAACATCGGAGGAAATGCCGCGCGCCTGTTCGCGCGCGCCGGACATCACGTCCGGATCGCCAACTCGCGCGGGCCGGACTCGCTCAGAGCGCTCGTCGCCGAGATCGGGCCGAACGCGCAGGCGACCAGCGGCCAGGACGCGGTCGACGCCAGCGATCTCATCGTGATCGCGGTCCCGTGGACCAAGCGTGAAGAAGCCCTAGGCGAGCTCGAGGGCTGGGACGAGAAGATCGTCGTCGACGCGATGAACCCGTACACCGAGGACTTCGAGATCGAGGACCTCGGCTCCAAGACCGCGACGGAGTTCACCCGCGCCCTCGTCCCCGGCGCGCGCGTCGTCAAGGCGTTCAACACGATCTTCTACAAGCGGCTCGCCGGCGAAGGCAAGCCGAAAGGCGAGAAGGGCCGCCTCGCGATCCCGGTCGCGTCGGACGATCCGGCGGCCAAGCGCGTCGTGATGGACCTCATCGACGAGATCGGCTTCGACCCCGTCGACAACGGCGGGCTCGTCGAAGGCGGGCGCAAGCAGCAGCCGGGCTCGGCGATCTACAACCAGCCGCTGGGGGCCAAGGAGATGAAGGCGGAGCTGGCGCGCGCCTAACGCGCGGTCCTACTCGACCAGCTGGTGGGTGGGCGACCCGTTCGCCAGCGGAAGCTGCTCGAGCGCGTCGGTGTCGCCGTTCGCCGTCACGGAACCCTCGCCGCGCGACGCGACGGGCGCGCCCGGCGCCGGCGGTTCCGGCGGCAGGACCGTCTGTGCGGCGACGGCCGGCGCCAGCGGCGCGCGTTCGAGGATCGCCAGGTGCGACATCAGCAGCGAGCGCAGCTCGCTCTTCGCTTTTTCGGCGGTGTCCTGATGGCGCTGCGCCTCGCGCTGCGCCTCGTAGATCTGGTCGGCCAGCGAGGAGATCTCGCGCTGCGCCTCCAGCCGCGCCTGCTGCTTGATCAGATCGGCCTCTTTGTGCGCCGCCGCTTTCACCTCGTCCGCGGTGCGCTGCGCGAGCAGCAGCGTCGACTGCAGTGATTCTTCCATCGCCTTGAAGTGCGAGAGGCGTTCGCGCAGATCGGCGATCTCGCCCTGCAGCGCGGTGCGCGTCTGGGCCTCGTCCTCGAGCGTCTCGATGATCTCGTCGAGGAACTCGTTGACCTCGTTGCGGTCGTAGCCCTGCAGCGACTTCTTGAACTCTTTGTGCTGGATGTCGATGATCGTGATCTTTGCCATCAGCGCAGGTCCTTGATGCCCAGGATGCCGTCGTTGTCGAGCTGCTCGCGTACGCCGGCCGAGTTCACGTTCACGCCCGCCGGCACTACGAGATAGATCGCTTCCGCCAGCTTCTGAATGCGGCCGTCGATGGTGTACGCGACGCCGGACGTGAAGTCGACGACGCGTTGCAAGAGGTTGCGGTCGGCGCCCTGCACGTTCACGATCACCACTTGGCGCGCGCGCAGCGCGTCGGCGATCTCGGTGACGTCGCCGAACGAGCGCGGCGCGAACACCGCGACGGAACTCCCGGCGCGCCGCGAGGCCTCGCCGATCGGCACGACGTTGCGCTTCGCGCCCACCTCGTCGGGAGCGTAGAGCTCGTCCTCTTCCTCGTCGTGGATCGCGAACCAAGATCCGATTCTCGCGAACATGCTCATGCCAAGCTCCTCTCTTTGACGGGCCGCGGGCCGAAGATCGCGGTGCCCAGGCGCACCATCGTCGAACCGCTGCGCACCGCGCGCTCCCAATCACCGGACATCCCCAGCGACAGCGTCGTGCCGCCGACGCGGTCGAAGGCCGCGCGCGCCGTCGCGAACGCCGCGTCGACGTCGCCCTGCAGCGGCCCGATCGCCATCACGCCGTCCACGGCGAGCCCTTCGGCGCGCAAGCGCGCGGCGAGCGCCGGCGCGTCGGCCGGCGCCGCTCCGAACCGTTCGGCCGGCGAGACGTTCACTTGTACGAGAACGCGCAGACGGCGGCCGGCGTCGCGCGCGGCCTTCGCCAGCGCGAGCCCGGCGTCGAGCCGGTCGACGCTTTGCACGACGTCGAACAGCGTCGCGATCGCCTTCGCCTTGTTGGTCTGGACGTGCCCGACGAAGTGCTTCGTGCACGGCGGCAGGCCGTCGTACTTGCCGCGCGCTTCCTGCACGTAGTTCTCGCCGACGTCGGTCAGGCCGGCGTCGAGCACCGCGAGCACCGCCGCGCGCGGCTGCGTCTTGGTGACCGCAAGAATCGCGACCGATCCGCGCTCACGCCCGGACGCGACGGCGACCTCGTCGACACGCTCGCGCAGCGCCGCTACGCGCTCGGCGACCGTTCCGCCGGCAAGGTGCATCACGGAGCCAAGGCTTCACCGCGCGAGCGCTGCGGTCCCGCGCCGGTACGAGTAGACGATCATCCCGATGCCGACGAAAATCTGGAGCACCGCGACGAACTGGCCGCCGTCCAGTCCCAGGACGAGAAAGCCCGGCTCGCGCCAGATTTCCGCGATGGAGCGGGTGACGCCGTAGATCGTGAACCACGTCCACGCGACCACGCCCGGCGGCGGATTCGAGCGGTACACGAGCAGCACGACGGGCAGCGTGAGGATGTCGAGGATGGCCTCGAAGATCTGCGAGGGGTACCGGTAGCCGTCCCGATATGCCGGAAAAAGGATGCAGTACGGACGGTCCGGCAGGCACAGCTTGCCGGGCAGCTCGTCGTTGATGAAGTTCACCAGCCGCGTCGTGAAGATGCCGAGCGAGAGCAGCACGACCACCTCGTCGCCGAGGACGCCGAACGTGAGCGCCGGATGCTTGCGCAGGAACAGCAGGATCGCCAGGATCACGCCGACCAGCGCGCCGTGGAACGCCATCCCGCCCTGCCAGATCGCGATGAAGTTCACCGGGTGCGCGAGGTAGTCCGAGAGGTTGTGCTTGGTGATGACGTCGGCGATCACGAAGCCCGTGCGCCCGCCGATCAGCACGCCGACGAGCGCGTACACCAGGAAGTCCTGGATCTCGTCGGTCGTGAGCCCGAGCCTGCGCCGGCCGGCGGGCCGGTTCATCCACAAGAACACACAGATGAAGCCGAACAGGTACGACAGGCCGTACCAGTGCACGGAGACCGGCCCGAGGTGAAACGCGATCGGGTCGATGTTCGGATAGACGAACCAGTGGCTCACCCGCGGTGGATACGGCGCAGGCTGGACGCGACCTAGGAGGATGGTCCTGCGCGGGCCGCCGGCCGTGCCGCCTTCACGGATTTCGCAGCACGGCCGCCTAACATGAGAGTGCCGTGACCGCCAACGTCAACATCCTCACCGCGTTCCTCGCCGGAATCGTCTCCTTCATCTCGCCGTGCGTCTTGCCGCTGATCCCGGCCTACCTCTCGTTCCTCACCGGTTCGAGCCTCGAGGAGCTCAAGGCGCAGTCCGACACGGCCAGCCGCGCGCGGGTGATGTTCCACGCGCTCGCGTTCGTCGCGGGCTTCACGGTGGTGTTCATGGCCATCGGCCTCTCGGCGAGCGCGCTCGGCTCGGTGTTCGTGGACTACAAGGACTGGATCGCGCGGATCGGCGGCCTGGTGGTGATCGTGCTGGGCCTGAACATGATCGGGGTCTTCAAGATCCCGGTCCTCATGATGGACAAGCGCCTCCAGGTGCGCAGCGCGAACCGCTCGCTGCTCGCGTCGTTCGCGGTCGGCATCGGCTTTGCGGCCGGCTGGTCGCCGTGCATCGGGCCGATCCTCTCGGGGATCATCCTGCTCGCCTCGCGCGAGCAGTACGGGCCGGCGACGTTCCTGCTGTTCGTCTACTCGATGGGGCTCGCGGTGCCGTTCCTCATCACCGCAGGCGCGATCACCCAGGCGCTCGGCGCGCTCAACCGCATCAAGCGCTACCTCGGCGCCATCGAGATCGGCGCGGGCGCGTTCCTGGTCGCAACGGGCCTGGTGATCGTCACCGGCTCGTTCGGCCGCGTCGCGGGCTTCTTCTACCAGTACGTCAAACCGCCGAGCCTGTGATTCTCCTCTGGCTCGTCGCGCTGGTCGTCTTTCTGCTGGACCGCTGGACGAAGACGATCGTGCTCCATGCCTTCATGCCCGGCGAGAGCCGGCTGGTCGTTCCGCACCTGCTGTGGTGGACGTACGTGCAGAACACGCACGGCGCGTTCGGCCTGTTCGGCAACTCGCCGATGCTGCTGATCGTGCTCGCGCTGATCGTGCTCGGCGTGTTCGCGTACGCGTTCCGCGACGCCGTGAAGCACTCGAACGTCGTGCGCATCGCGTTCGGCATGATCGCCGGCGGTGCGATCGGCAACATCGTCGACCGCTTCCAGCACCAGTGGGTCGTCGACTTCATCGACTTCCGCACGATCTGGCCGAACGTCTTCAACGTCGCCGACGCCTGCATCACGGTCGGCGTCGCGCTGCTCGTGCTCGCGTCGTTACGCCGGGAGAAGCGCACCTGACCCACGTCGTCGAGGACGGCGAGGCCGCCACGCGGCTCGACGTCCTGCTGACGCGGCTCACGGGGTACTCGCGCTCGCACGTCGCCGCCGCGCTGCGCGCCGGTGCGGCGACGGTCAACGGCGCGTCGGGCAAGCCGAGCACGCTGCTCGATCCCGGCGACGTGATCGCGTACGAGATCGGCGCGCCGCGCGCGCTCGACGCCGAGCCCGAAGCGATCGCAATTGACGTCGTGTACGAGGACGACGACCTGCTCGTGGTCGACAAGCCCGCCGGCATGGTGACGCATCCCGCCCACGGCGCGACGGACGGAACGCTCGTGAACGCGCTGCTCGCGCACGTCGCGTCGCTGCCCGGCGAGCGCGTGCGCGCGGGCCTCGTGCACCGGCTCGACCGCGACACGTCGGGGCTGCTGCTCGTCGCGAAGACGGAAGAGGCGCTCGGCACGCTCGGGCGCGCGATGCAGGCGCGCTACATCGAGCGCGAGTACCGCGGCATCGTGATCGGCGTCCCCGATGATCCGGAAGGCACGATTCGTGGTGCGATCGGGCGCGATCCGCGCAACCGCATGAAATACGCGATTCGCGCCGAGGGCAAGCCGTCGGTGACGCACTACGCGCTGCGCGAGCGGCTGATCGGCACGAGCGAATTGACGTTCAAGCTCGAAACCGGGCGCACGCATCAGATTCGCGTGCACATGGCCGCGCTCGGGCACCCGGTGCTCAACGACGCGATCTACGGCCGCAGCGACTCGCGCTTGCCGCTCCCCGGCCAAGCCCTGCACGCGTGGCAGCTGCGGTTCAAGCACCCGCGCACCAAGCAGATGCTGGCGTTCGAAAGCGAGCCGCCGCCCGAGTACCTCCAGACCCTCGCGATGCTGCGCCAGCCCGCGACGTGAGCGCGAACGGCGCGTTCGAACTGCATCGCACGTCGGGGGCTGCGCGGCGCGGCACGTTGACGACGGCGCACGGCGACGTCGCGACGCCGTGCTTCATGCCGGTCGGCACGCTGGCCGACGTGAAGCTGCTCGAACCGCAGGATCTGCGCGAGGTCGGCGCGCGCATCGTGCTCGCGAACACGTACCACCTCTGGCTGCGGCCCGGCCGCGAGACGCTGGTCGCCGCCGGCGGGATCCACCGCTTCATGGCGTGGGACGGGCCGGTCCTCACCGACTCCGGCGGCTTTCAGGTGTTCAGCCTGGAGTCGCGGCGCGAGATCGACGCGGACGGCGTGACCTTTCGATCGCACCTCGACGGCAGCGCGCACCGCTTCACGCCCGAGAACGTCGTCGCGTTTCAGGAAGATCTCGGCGTCGACGTCGCGATGGCGCTCGACCAGTGCGTGAAGCTGCCGTCGCCGCGCGCGGACCTCGAGGTCGCCGTCGCCCGCACGACCGCGTGGGCGCGGCGCTGCGCCGCGGCGCGGCGGCGTGCGGACCGCACGCTGCTGTTCGGCATCGTGCAGGGCGGGCTCGAGGACGACCTGCGCGCGCGCAGCGCCGCCGAGCTGGTTGCACTCGACCTTCCGGGCTATGCCATCGGCGGTCTGTCCGTCGGCGAGTCGCGCGAGGAGATGGACCGCGTCGCGCGGTTCACCGCCGCGCTGCTGCCGATCGGAAAACCGCGCTATCTCATGGGCGTCGGCACCGTGCGCGATCTGGTCGCCGGCATCGACCGCGGCATCGACCTGTTCGACTGCGTGTACCCCACGCGCAGCGGGCGGCACGGCCGCGTGCTCACGCGCGCGGGCGCCGAGTACAACGTCCGCAACGCCGCGAACGTGCGCGACTTCGGACCCGTCGATCCCGACTGCGACTGCCGCGTGTGCGCGACGTACACGAAAGCATATCTCGCGCACCTGTTCCGTTCCGGCGAGCTGCTGGGGCAGCGGCTGCTGTCGTATCACAACGTCGCGGCGCTCACGTGGCTGGTGCGCGCGGCGCAGGATTCGATCGAGGAGGATCGCTGGCCCGCCTTCCGCGACGCCGTGCTCGCGGGAACCTGAGCGGGCATGCCAAAAGAGGGCCGGGTGATGAACGGACTCGGGCGTGCCGCCGTGATGACAGCGCTTCTTTTTTCATGGGGCGCCGCGAGCGCCGGTGCGGAGCCCGTCGAGACGACGATCAGCGTGACGATCAACGCGCTCAGCGGCCAGCACCAAGTCGACGGCGGGCACAGCGACAAGCTAGGATTCGCACCGCTGCCGCTCGCCGAGGTGAAGCTGCGCCTGGGCAGCGAGACGCTGCGTTTCGAAGGGCTCCCGCCCGTCACGTTCGGCTACGACACCGCGGGCGACGGCGCGCTCTCGACGCGGCTGTCGATCCTCAACGCGACGTATCGCCACGAGTTCCGCGGCGGCTGGTTCGTGGGCGCGGGCCAGACGGTCTACAACCAGTTCACCACCTACGTTCCGGTCGACGGCAGCTTCTTCTACCAGCGCGGCACGTTGACGGACCCGATCAACGGCTCGGAGGCGCAGTACTCGCGCGTCACCGGTGCGCGCTACGAAGTCGGCCGCACGCTGCGCATGGGGCGCGACCGCGTCGACGTCTCGGCCGCCGTGAACCCGCGCTTGCGCGGCATTCAGTACACGCGAATCCCAACGTTCATCCTCGCCTGCCCGACGGGCAGCTTCGGGCCGGCGCCGGGCGGCTGCACGTATCAGGTCGACACGTTCGCCGATCCGGAGAACGCATCGCAGGTCGATCTCGCGGCGAGCGTCGCGCACCGCATCTCCAAGCACGGCGAGATCCTGTACGGCCTGCGCTACTTGAACTACACCGCGCACTACGACGCCTTTCCGGGCCAGCTCGCCGACCGCAACGTCGGCTTCGCGCCTGTCCTAGGCTACCGCGCGAAGCTCTAGCGCGCGATGGACGACGGCGGCCGGCTCGCGGACGTCCTAGTCGCGCTCGGTTCGGTTCGCCCGCTGACGCCCGACGAGATCGCGCGCTCGCGGGGTTTCGAAGAACGCCTTCAGATCGAGGCGGTGTACGCCGGCAACGCGCTCGACGGCAGCACGCTCACGCTCGACGAGACGGCGCGCGTCATCGCGACCGGTCTTGCGGCAGCGGGCAAACCGCTGCGCGATCAGGTCGACGCGCTCGGCCACGCCGAGGCGCTGCGGTACGTCGACGAGCTGATCGCAACGTCGCGCGCGCTCACCGCGGACCGGCTGCGCCACCTGCACGCGCTCGCGTTCCGGCGCAGCCGTCCCGACATCGCCGGGCGGTTTCGGACGGCGCCGGCGACCGGCGTGACGGACTACTCCCCGCCGGACGCGGTGTTCGTCCCGGAGAGCATCGACGGGCTGCTGGCCGACTACACGGCACGCCGCGATGACGAGCACCCCGTGATCCTCGCGGCCGATCTGCACCAAGGGATCGTGGACATCCACCCGTTCGAGACGGGGAACGGGCTCACCGCGCGCCTGGCGATGAACTTCCACCTGATGCAGTACGGCTACCCGCTCACGATCGTGCGGCCGGAGGACGGCGACCGCTACGCTGACGCCATTCGGCGCACGCGAACGACGGGCGGCGCGCACGCCTTCCGGCACGTTCTCATCGCTGCGGTGCGCGACAGCCTCGACCGCTACCGCGCCGTTCTATGATCCGCCGCTCAGCCGCAGAGCGGGATGTTCGTGGCCACGATGACGACCAAGAGCGCGAGAGTCGTAAGCACGGCGAATACCTCGAAACGGGAGCGGTGAAGTACACCGCACCGTATACGCAATGCCGCGATTCCCGCGTGGTTATGTTTAGGTAGAGGCTCCGCCGGAGCGCTTCGACTATGGTTGCCGGAGAACGCCTAGCTGACGGGCGCGAGCGAGCGTCTCGATCCGCCCGTGGGTGTCGAGCTTGACGCTGGCGTTGCGCAGATGGGTGCGGATCGTATGCGGGCTTCGGTCGAGCAGCGCGGCGATCTCAGGCGCCTTTCGGCCCGAGTCCACGAGCTTGAGGACCTCGACCTCCATGCGCGTGAGCGGGCCCACGGACGGGCGCTTCTCGAAGCGCTCGCGCGCGAGCTGGAGGATGCGCGCGTAGCCGCGCACGCCCTTCGGAATGCTCGCGAGCGACGCATCGGCCGGAATCGTCGCCAGCACCGCCACGTTACCGTCGCCGTGCAGGAACCGGGCCGCCGCGGCGCGCCGGCCGCGCACGACGTCGCCGATGATCTCGCCCGTGGCCGACGCGATCGCCCGCGCGAGGCGGCGGTAGCGCAGCTCGTGCGCGGCGAGGTGCTTGCCGGGCCGGGCGGAGCCCGAGATCGCCTGCCGGCTGAACCGCCGTGCCGAGTCGTCGTCGTCGAGCGCGAGGGAGCACAGCGCGATGAGGGCGCGGCACAGCGCGCGCTCGCCTTCCGTTCGCCCGATCGTGTCCTTCAGCACGGTCAGGATGTTGCGCGCGGTCGAGAAGTCGCCGCGCCATGCGAGCCGCAGCGCGTCGGCGATGCCCGCCGGAAAGCGCTCGCGGTACTGCTCGGGAAGCGGCTCCGCTTCGAGCGCCGCGCGCGCCTGGGCGAGCTCCTCGTCGTCGCCGCGCTCCGCCGCGAGCTCGTACAGCGTGACGCGCGCCCACGCGCGGTACGACGCGTCGCCGCCGAGCTCGGCTTCGTGCGCCAGGGCGGTGGCGTGGCGCCACGCGCTCTCGACGTCGCCGGTGCACGTCTGATGCGTCGCGTACGCGACGGAATGCAGCGTGACGGCGAAACGGTGCGCGCCGAGCAGCTTCGCCGCGCGGATGCCCTCGGCGGCGTACTCGAGCGCTCTTGCGGTGTCGCGGCGCCAATATGCCGCGAGCGCGAGCCGCTGGTGGATGCGCAACCGCAGCACGTCGTCGTCGAGGTGCGCGAGCGCGTCGCGAACCGCCGCCGCGCGCTCTTCGGACTCGTGCGATGCGCCGGCCGCCGCGGCGATGACCGCCTGCAGCGCGACGCGCCCGAGCTCGAGCACCGGCGACGACGTGGTGCCGAGCAGCGTCGCGGCGCGCGTGAACAGCCCGCGCGAGATCAGCAGCGGCGCGAGCATGTCGATCACGTACGGGCGCTCTTCGTCCGATGCGTTCTCGGCCGCGCGGCGCAGCGCTGATTCCGCGCGCAGCACGTCGCCTTCGCATTGCCAGGCCGTGGATGCGAGCAGCAATCCCGCCGTGCTGGTGCGGTCGGTTCGGGCGAGCATCGCCTTCACGTCGTCGTACGATGCGAGCGCGCACACGTAGAATGCGGCCGCTGTGGTGGGCGCTGACGCCTCCATGTGGATTGACCCTCCTGCGCGACCCGCTCCGCGTAGAGCCATAGCCAGAACTACCGGAGCGCGCAGCGAGTCACCTCGCTATCACGTGCTACCTTCCGGCCATGTTCGCGGACGGGGAGATTATTGAAATCTTCAGAGCGAGGGGTCAGCGCCTGTCGCCGCGCGACGGCGGGACACGGCATTCGGAGGGGAACGGGATCACGTTCGCCGGCAGCTTCGCGCGCGGCGCCGGTGCGTCGAGGATTTGGAACAGCCGGTCGAGGTCGTCGCGCGAGTACGCCGGCATGCCCAGGCGCAAGCGATCTTGCGCGCATTGCTCGAGGATCTCGATGTAGGGTTCGTCGTCGGGATCGACCAGACCCGACACACCCGGCGGAAACGGATAGGCCACGTTCGGATGATACGCGAGCAGAATGCCAGATGCATGACACACAGGATCGGTTGACAACACCGGGTTGGTCGTGGTACTACCGTGCAACGATGTTCGCCCGGCTACTCGTCGTCGTCCTTAGCGTTATTCTTGCGATTCGACCGAATCGGCGAGCAGCTTTCGCATAGACGACACCGAGTCGCCCACACACATGCAAAGCCCCTCGCCGATACGGCGGGGGGCTTTTTCGTCTCCGGAGGATCCGATGGAAGCCTACTACGACCGCGACGTGGACCGCGGCGCACTCGACGGGAAAACGATCGCCGTCATCGGCTACGGCAGCCAGGGCCGCGCGCACGCGCTCAACCTTCACGATTCCCGTCACGCCGTCGTGGTCGGGCTGCGCCCGGATTCGGCGTCGCGCGACGAAGCCCGCCGCGACGGGCTCGCCGTCGCGTCCATCCCCGAGGCCGTCGGCAAGGCCGACGTCGTGATGATGCTCATCCCCGACGAGGAGCAGCCCGGCGTGTACATGCGCGACGTCGTGGAGCACCTGCGCCCCGGGACGGCGCTCACGTTCGCGCACGGCTTCGGCATCCACTTCGGCACGATCGTGCCGCCGGCGGACGTCGACGTGATCATGATCGCGCCGAAGGGCCCGGGGCGTCTCGTTCGCACCGAGTTCGAAGGCGGGCGCGGCGTGCCGTGCCTCGTCGCGGTGCACCAAGACGCGACCGGCCACGCGCGCGCGATCGCATTCGCGTACGCGTCGGCGATCGGCGGCGGGCGCGCGGGCATCCTCGAGACGTCGTTCCGCGAAGAGACGGAGACCGATCTGTTCGGCGAGCAGGCGGTGCTGTGCGGCGGGATGAGCGCGCTGGTCAAAGCGGGCTTCGAGACGCTCGTCGAGGCCGGCTACGCGCCGGAGATGGCGTACTTCGAGTGCCTGCACGAGATGAAGCTGATCGTCGACCTCATGTACGAGCGCGGCATCGAGGGCATGCGCAACGCGATCAGCAACACCGCCAAGTACGGTGACTACACGCGCGGCGAGCGCATCGTCAACGAGTCGACGCGCCGGGAGATGCGCAAGATCCTCGGCGAGATCCAGAGCGGAGCGTTCGCGCAGGAATGGGTCGCCGAGCACGCGTCGGGCAAGCCGTCGTTCCGCGCGTTCCGCGCGAAGGCGGCCGAGCACGAGATCGAGCACGTCGGCACGGAGCTGCGCGGGCTCATGCCGTGGCTCAACGGCGGGCAGACGGCGGCCGAAGCGGACGAGTCCCTGCGCTTCCGGGTGCTGTAGGAACATCGTGACCGGCGCGCAGGCCGTCGTCGCGGCGCTCGAACGCGAGGGGGTCGACACGATCTTCGGCTATCCCGGCGGGGCGATCATGCCGCTGTACGATGCTCTCTTCGAGCATCCCGTGCGGCACGTGCTCGTGCGCCACGAAGCGGCGGCCGCGTTCGCCGCGAGCGGCTACGCGCGCACGTCCGGCCGCGTGGGCGTGTGCTGCGCGACGTCCGGCCCCGGCGCGACCAACCTGGTCACCGGACTGCTGGATGCGATGATGGACAGCGTGCCGGTCGTCGCCATCACGGGCCAGGTGCGCTGCGAGCTGATGGGCACCGACGGCTTCCAGGAAGCCGACGTCTGCGCGATCACGCAGCCGGTGACCAAGCGCAACATGCTCGTGGCGCGCGCGAACGACATCGCCGAGACGATCGCCGCCGCGTTCGCGCTCGCGCGCGACGGGCGCCCGGGACCGGTGCTCGTCGACATCCCCAACGACGTGCTCAAAGCGGCCCTCACCGACGTCACCGAACCGCGTGTGCAAGCACCCTTCGCGCGGGGCGGTGCGGGACCGCGCGTGTCCGATGCCGCGGTCCGCGACGCCGTCGCGCGGATTCGTTGCGCGCGGCGGCCCGTCGCGATCGTCGGCGGCGGCGTGCGCGCCGGGTCGGTCGACCTCTACCGCATGTTCACGGCGATGCTGGGCTTGCCGCACGCCGCGACGATCAACGCGCTCGGCGCGGCGGCGCCCGGCGATCCGTCGTATCTGGGCATGCTCGGCATGCACGGGCTCAAAGCGGCGAACAAGGCGGTGCAGCGCGCCGACCTGATCCTCGCGCTGGGGATGCGGTTCGACGACCGCGTCACCGGCAAGCCCGACCGCTTCGCGCGCGAGGCGACGGTGATTCACGCCGACATCGACGCGACCGAGTTCAACAAGATCATCAGTGCGGACGTCGCGCTGCACGGCGACCTGCGCGACACGCTGCGCGCGCTGATCGACGAGCTCGCTCGCGGCCACGTGCCGCGCTTCGACGACTGGGCCGCGGAGACGCGTTTGCTGGGCGGGGCGCTGCCCAGCGACCGCGTGGACGGCGGCGTGCTCTCGGCGACCGACGTGCTCGACCGCGTGTTCGCCGCGCTGCCCGGCGACGCGATCGTGACGACCGACGTCGGCCAGCACCAGATGTGGGCGGCGCAGCGTGCGCGCCCCGCGAACCCGCGCAAGTACGCGACGTCGGCGGGCCTGGGCGCGATGGGCTTCGGCTTTCCCGCGGCGATCGGCGCGCAGTTCGCGCACCCGAGCGTGCCGGTGTTCGCGGTCGTCGGCGACGGCGGCTTCCAGATGTGCCTGCCCGAGCTCGCGACGCTGCGCCGCTACGACGTCCCCGTGAAGATCGTGCTGATCGACAATCAGAACCTGGGCATGGTCCGGCAGTGGCAAGAGCTCTTCTTCTCGCAGCGCTACTCGGCGACGAACCTCGCCGACAACCCCGACTTCGTCGCGATCGCGCGCGCGTACGGGATCGAGGCGTTCGCACTGGAGTCGCCGGACGGCGCCGACGACGTGATCGCGCGCTTCGTCGCGTCGCACGGACCGGCGCTGCTGCACTGCGCGTGCCATCCCACCGAGAACGTGTGGCCTATGATTCCCGCCGGCATGACGGTCGACGACCTGATGGAGGCGCGCGCGTGACGTGCGATCTGACGCTGCGTGACGTGCGCTCGGTGGCGCGTATCGTGAACCTGGCGCACCGCTTCAACTGCCGGATCACGCACGTGCAGGCGGCGGTGGGCGAGCTCGAGACCAGCGCGCGCTTCGCGTTCGAGGGACCGCCCGTCGCGCTGACGCGCCTGCGCGCACAGATCGACCGCATCATCGCTTACGAGAGCGTCGCATGACGAACACCGGCCGTTACCGCCCCTTCCCCCAAGTTCCGCTGATCGCGCGGCGCTGGCCCAGCCGCACGATCGAGCGCGCGCCGCTGTGGTGCAGCGTCGACCTGCGCGACGGCAACCAGGCCCTGATCGAGCCGATGGGGCCCGACCGCAAGCACCGCATGTTCGAGCTGCTCGTGCGGATGGGGTTCAAGGAGATCGAGGTCGGCTTTCCGTCAGCGTCGCAACCGGACTTCGACTTCGTGCGCGAGCTGATCGAGCAGAGCCGCATCCCGCAGGACGTAACGATCCAGGTGCTCACGCAGGCGCGCGAAGACCTCATCGACCGCACGTTCGAAGCGATCGACGGCGCGCCGTGCGCGATCGTGCACGTCTACAACGCCACCTCGCCGTTGTTCCGGCGCGTCGTGTTCGACCTCGACCGCGCGGGCGTCACCGGCGTGGCCGTGCGCGCGGTCGAGCACATCCGCAGCCGCGCGCGCGAGGTGGCGGCGCGCACGCGCATTCGCCTGGAGTACTCGCCCGAGACGTTCTCCGCGACGGAGCTCGACTTCACCAAGGAGATCTGCGAAGCGGTCATGGACGCCTGGGGGCCCACGGCGGACGATCCGATCGTGATCAACCTGCCGGCGACCGTGGAGATGGCGACGCCGAACGTGTACGCCGACCAGATCGAGTGGATCGACCGCAACCTGCGCGACCGCGCAGCGGTGGTGCTGAGCGTGCATCCGCACAACGACCGCGGCACCGCGGTCGCCGCCACCGAGCTCGCGCTCATGGCGGGCGCCGACCGCGTCGAAGGAACGCTGTTCGGCAACGGCGAGCGCACCGGCAACGTGGACATCGTCACGCTCGCGCTCAACCTGTACTCGCAAGGCGTCGACCCGCAGCTCGACGTGTCGAACGTCCCCGAGATCGTGCGCGTCGTCGAAGAGTGCAACCGGCTTCCGGTGCACCAGCGGCATCCGTACGGCGGCGAGCTGGTGTTCACCGCATTCTCCGGCTCGCATCAAGACGCGATCAAGAAAGGCTTCGCCGCGCTGGCGGAGTCCGACGGCTCGCGGTGGGAAGTGCCGTACCTGGCGCTCGACCCGAAGGACGTCGGGCGCACGTACGACGCGGTCGTGCGCGTCAACAGCCAGTCGGGCAAGGGCGGCGTAGCGTACATCCTGGGCGCCGAGCACGGGCTCGATCTGCCGCGCGGCCTGCAAATCGACTTCAGCCGCGTGATCCAAGCGCGCGCCGAGGCATCCGGCGGCGAGATCGCGCCCGACGAGATCCGCGACGCGTTCGAGACCGCGTACGTGCGGCCCGGCCGGTTGCGCCTGGCCGAATACCAGACGACCAACGACGGGGTCGCCGGGACGCCGTGCACGATCGACGCGACGCTGACCGACGGCGTGGTGTCGCGCACGATCTACGGCGACGGCACCGGTCCGATCGACGCGTTCGTGGACGGCCTGCAGCGCGCGTTCGGGATCGGCGCGCACGTGCGCGACTTCCACGAGCACGCGCTGCGCGCCGGGGAAGACGCGTCGGCCGTCGCATATGTCGAGCTGGCCGTCGACGGCGACGTGCGCTGGGGCGTCGGGATAGATCCGAACATCGTCACCGCCTCGCTCGCGGCGATCGTCAGCGCCGCCGGCCGCACCATTCACACCCTCGAGCCCGCCCGCAAGGATAGCGCCCATGCCGCGATCGCTGTTTGACAAGATCTGGGACGCGCACGTCATCGAGGAGCTGCCCGGCGGCAACGCGCTGGTGTTCGTGGACCTCGTCGTCGCGCACGAGATCACGACGCCGCCGGGCGCGCTCGCGATCGAGAAAGACTTCGGCGACAAGCTCTACGAGCCCGACCGCATCGTCGCCATGATCGACCACGTCGCGCCGGCAAAGGACGCGGCGACGGCGATTCAGGCGCAAACGGTGCGCACGTGGGCGAAGCGCCAGAACATTCGCTTCCACGACATCGGAAACAACGGGATCTGTCACGTGCTCGTGCCCGAGCGCGGGTACGTCACGCCGGGCATGACGGTGTGCTGCGGCGACAGCCACACCTGCACGCTCGGCGCGCTGGGCGCGTTCGCGCTCGGCATCGGCACGACCGCACAAGCCGGCGCGATGCTGGCCGGCTGCCTCATCCTGCAGCGCCCGAAGGTGATGCGCATCGAGATTACGGGCGAGCTGCCGCCCGACGCGACGGCCAAAGACCTCACGCTCTCGGTGATCGCGACGATCGGCTTTCGCGGCGGCACGGGCTACGTGCTCGAGTACACCGGCTCGGCCGTGCGCGCGCTGAACATGGAGCAGCGCATGACGCTGTGCAACATGGCGATCGAGGCCGGCGCCACGACGGGAATCATCGCCGCCGACGAGACGACTGCGGCGTATCTCGCGGCGACGCCGGCCGCACCGGCGGGCTGGGCGGCGCTGCAGGCCGATCCGGACGCGCAGTACGCCGCGACCGTCACGATCGACGGCAGCGCAATCCGTCCGGTCGTGTCGTGGGGAACGAACCCCGGCGAAAACTCGCCGATCGACGGTTTCGTGCCGCTGGACGCCGACGCGGAGTCGCTGGCGTACATGGATCTCAAACCGGGCCAACCGCTGAAGAGCATCGCGGTTGATCAAGCCTTCATCGGCTCGTGCACTAACTCGCGCATCGGCGACCTGCGCGCCGCGGCAGCGGTGCTGCGCGGGCAGCACGTCAGCGTCCCGACGATCATCACGCCGGGCTCGCAAGCGGTGCGGCGGCAAGCGGAACGCGAAGGATTGCACGACATCTTCCAAGATGCGGGGGCGCTGTGGACGCACTCGTCGTGCGGGCCGTGTCTGGGAATGTCGATGGGCGTGATTGCGGCGGGAACGCGCGTCGTGTCGTCGTCGAACCGGAACTTCCCGGGCCGCATGGGTGACGGCGGACGCGTGCACCTCGCCGCGCCGGCGGTGGTCGCCGCGTCGGCGATTTTGGGCCGGATCGCCGCGCCGGCCGAAGTGGCGCAGCGGGAGCTCGCACCGGTATGATCGTGGAAGGAACGATTCTCCCGATCCCGCGCGCCAACATCGACACCGATCAGATCATCCCGGCGCACTACCTCACCCGCATCGACACGGACGGGATGGGCGAGCACCTCTTCGAGGGAATGCCGGACGGCGCGAAGCTGCTCGCGCTGCATCCGGACGCGTCGATCGTCGTGGCCGGCGAGAACTTCGGCTGCGGCTCGTCGCGGGAGCACGCCGCCTGGGCCCTACTCGGGCGCGGCTTCAAAGCTGTGATCGCGCCGAGCTTCGCGCGCATCTTCCACGAGAATGCGTACAACAACGGGGTCGTGCCGGTGATCCTGCCGCCGGAGACGGTCGACGAGCTCATGGGTGCGCGCACGATCGCCATCGACGTCGACGGCGAGACGCTGCGCGCGGACGGCGGCGAGCCGATCTCGTTCGAGCTCGACCCGCTGCGCAAGCAGTTCGTGCTGGGCGGCGGTTTCCTCAACTATCTCAACGCGAAGATCCCGGCGGTCCGCGCGTGGGAAGCGGCGCGTTGACGCATCGCGTCGCCGTGCTGGCGGGCGACGGCATCGGGCCCGAGGTGACTGCCGCCGCCGTGCGCGTGCTGCGCGCGGCGTTACCGTCGTGCATCTTCACCGATGCGCCGGTGGGCGCGGGCGCGATCGTGTCGCACGGCACGCCGCTTCCTGACGAGACGCTCGCGATCGCGCGCGCGAGCGATGCTATCTTGTTCGGCGCGGTCGGCGGGCCGGGCTTCGACGGAGTCGCGCCGGAGCAGCGTCCCGAAGCCGCGCTGCTGGCGCTGCGCAAGACGTTCGGGCTGTACGCGAACGTGCGCCCGGCGCGCGCGTTTCCGGGACTCGAGCACTGCTCGCCGCTGCGGCCCGAGCTCGTACGCGGGATGGACTGCGTCATCGTGCGCGAGCTGACGGGTGGCCTCTATTTCGGCCGTAAGCGGCTGGAGCGCGACGGTAACGGCGTCCTGACGGCAACCGATACGCTGGTCTACGCGGAGCCCGAGATCGAGCGGATCGTGCGCTTCGCGTTCGAGCTGGCGATGACGCGGCGCAAGCACGTCACGTCGGTTGACAAGAACAACGTGCTCACGAGCTCGCAGCTGTGGCGGCGCGTCGCGCTGGACGTCGCGCGCGAGTTCCCCGAGGTGGCGCTCGAGCACATGCTGGTCGACAACGCCGCGATGCAGCTGGTGCGCGACCCGCGCGCGTTCGACGTGATCGTCACCGAGAACATGTTCGGCGACATCCTCTCGGACGAAGCCGCGATGATCACGGGCACGATCGGCACCGCGCCGAGCGCGAGCCTAGGCGCCGGGCCGAACGCACGCGGCTTCGGCCTGTACGAGCCGATCAGCGGCACCGCGCCCGACATCGCGGGCCGCGGCATCGCAAACCCCGCCGCGGCGATCCTGTCGGCAGCATTGCTCGCGCGCTTCTCGCTGGGCGAGGAAGACGTCGCCTGGCGCATCGATCACGCGGTCACCGAAACGCTCGCGCGCGGCCCGCGCACGGCCGACCTCGCCGGCGAAGCCCCGGCGAGCACGGCCGAGTTCGCCGCTGCGGTGATAGAGCGGCTCCAGCCCGCGGTGCTGACGGACGCGGCACTGCGCATGGGCGTCTAAGCGTCACCCTGAGCTCGTCGAAGGGTGGCCGAAGCCGTAGCCGCCCCACGACGGCTGAAGGCCATGCTTCGACAGGCTCAGCATGACGCTGCACGGCTGAAGGCCATGCTTCGACAGGCTCAGCATGACGCTGCGTGGGGGCGCGACTACCGCTGAGCTGCCGGGCCCGCGCCCACAGCTGCCGGGCCCGCGCTCACGGCGGCGGGCCCGCGCCCACGGCTGCCGTGCGCCGGCGCGCTGCTGCTGCGCGGATCATCCGCGTGCCGACGATCAGCGCTCCCAGCGTGATCGCCAACGCGATCGCCGCTGCGACGAACGGCGCGATGAACGCAACGATCAGGGCCGCGACCGTGCAGACGTCCTCGATGATGCTGACGGCGGGGTTGAGCACGCCGAGCGAGAGTGCCGAGACCGCGACGCGAATCGCGCCGCGCAGCGCGTTGACGACGAACGCGATCGCGCCGCCGGCGACGGCGAGCACGATGGCCGGCCCGCCGGCAGCCAATGCGGACGCAGCGTCATGCGGCCCGGTGATGTCCGGCAGCAGCGCGAAGCCCGCGACGCCTCCGGCAAACGGCGCCAAGACGGTGTGCGCGAGATGCAGCCCGTGGTCGACGACCGGCACCTTGTCGGCGGCGAAGTCGGCCAGCGCGAACACGGCGGCGACGATCACGGTGACGTCCGACGCGAGCCAGGCCAGCGCGGCGGGCACCACGATGACGTGCTGGTGCACGGCGATGGAGAGCGCGAGGACGGTGAGCGACGAGCGCAGCCCCGCGACGGTGCTCAGCGCGTACGCG
>Ga0209624_10001293_pt1 | contig 19995 bp, 16 predicted proteins | sample JacPinW_OM2H0_O1_FD_188565 | JGI IMG/M metagenome (GOLD analysis project Ga0209624, IMG submission 188565) | Forest soil microbial communities from Algoma, Ontario, Canada - Jack Pine, Ontario site 1_JW_OM2H0_O1 (SPAdes) (version 2) | ecosystem: Environmental > Terrestrial > Soil > Boreal...
GCTCGCGGCCGCGAGGGGTTGCTCCTCAAAAAACGCAGAAGGCCCATCCTATCAAGGCCGAGGTCGCCTGCTCCGCGCCGCGAGCTGATCCTTCTCCGCGGCCCGGCGGTCTCCATGGACCGGATCGAAACCGGCATGAGCGGAGCTCTTGGCGCGGATTGAACCTGCGGGCTCCCAGCGCTTGATGACTCTCCCGCGATGGCGCAGATGGAGCGACAATGCCCAGCCTTCGCCAGATCCGACTTGCGACCGGCCTTGTCCTTTTCGTCTACGCGACGCTGCATTTCGCCAATCACGCACTCGGCAACGTCTCAATCGGCGCGATGGAGAGCGGCCTCGTCCTCCAGAGGCTGATCTGGCAATCGCTCCCGGGCGCGGTGATCCTTTACCTTTCGCTTCTGACGCATATGGGCCTCGGCTTCTGGGCGCTTTACGCGCGGCGCCGATTCCGCTGGACGCGACTTGAAGCGAGCCAACTCGTCCTCGGCCTCACCATTCCGTTCCTGTTGGCCAATCACTTGATCGGCACTCGAATCGCCATGAGCCAATTTGGCCTCGAGAAGGGATATGCGCAGGAACTCGTGGGTTTCTGGGTCAATTCGCCGTTGCTCGGCGCGCTGCAAGCGGTTCTGTTGCTAATGGTCTGGATTCACGGCTGCCTCGGTGTCCATTTCTGGCTCAGGCTCAAGCCGTTCTACCCGCGCGTGAAGGAGCCGCTGCTTGCGGCCGCCGTCCTTCTGCCCACGTTGGCGCTGCTCGGCTATTACCACGGCGGCGAGCATATGCTGCTCTTGGTCCAGGACCCCGCCTGGCGGGCGCGCAATCTGTCGCCCGGCCACATTGGGACCCCGGCTCAGAACGCGGTCCTTCTCGACGAACGTACGCGTTTGCTCGTCGCTTTGGCGGCGGCGCTCGCGGCGACGATCCTGGCGAGAGGCTTCCGGCGGTGGCAGGAGAACCGCGTCGGCTCGATCCGGCTGACCTATCCTGACCGCACGATCCGCGTCGCCCGCGGCTTCAGCGTGCTCGAGGCGAGCCTCATCAACAACATCCCGCACGCGCATGTGTGCGGCGGCCGCGGCCGCTGCTCGACGTGCCGCATCCGCATCCTTGGCGACCTCGATGGGCTCCAGGCCCCGAGCGCCGCCGAGCAGGCGGTGCTCGAGCGCGTGCACGCGGGCCCAGGAGTCCGGCTCGCGTGTCAGCTTCGCCCGAACCGCGACATCGCCTTCGTGCCGATGCTTTCCCCCTACGCGACGATGCTCGACGTTTATCGAATCGGAGGCCCCAATTCGGGAATCGAGCGCTATCTGGTCATCATGTTTGTCGACATGCGCGGGTCGAGCCGGCTTGCCGAGCGGCGCCTGCCGTTCGACACCGTGTTCATCATCAACCAGTTTCTCAATGCGGTGAGCCACGCGGTGTTGAGCGCCGGCGGCGAGCCTAACCAGGTGCTGGGCGACGGGCTGTTGGCTCTGTTCGGCATGGGCGATCCGCCCGACGTGGCTTGCCGGCAGGCGATAGCGGCCAGCGCCGCGATCGCCGCGCGGGTCGAAAGTCTGAACACCGCGCTCACTCATGCGTTGCTCGAGCCGATCCGCTTCGGCATCGGCATCCACGCCGGCGTTATAGTCGCCGGCGCCATCGGATACGAGCGTCATGCGCAATTCACGGTGATCGGCGATCCGGTCAACGTCGCTTCGCGTCTCGAGGCGCTGACCAAGACGCTGGGTTGCGAAGTGCTGATGTCGGAAGAGGTCTACGAGCGCGCTGGCTTCGGCCCGGACGACCTCCCCGCCCAGGACGTCGAGGCTCGCGGACGCGAGGAGAGCGTGAAGGTCCGGAGCGTCGCGCGGGCGGCGGACTTGGCCGGCTTGATCGCGGCGCAGGCGCCGGCGGAGTCGTGAGCGGCGTTCACCCTCCCTTGGCAGCAGGACAAAGGTCGGCGCTCTGAAGATCGGCGTCGGCCGGGTAGAGCGCCATCAGCTTCAGCATCACGCCGTTGGTCCAGCCAAAGCCGTCTTGGGTGGGATATTCGCCGCCCCCGCCCGCCTGGTCGGTTGTAACTACGTCATACTTTTCCACCAGTTTGCCGGTTAAGCGGTAGACCCGCGAGACGTTGACCATCCACCGGCAGGCGATCGTCTCGGCGAGCCGGTTTTGCCCATAGCTGGTCAGCCCCGCGACCGCGATCCACTGCAACGGCGCCCATCCGTTCGGCCAATCCCATTGCTGTCCGGTGTCGAGCGTCGTCGCCACGATCCCGCCGGGCTTCAACAATTCGGCCTCGACGGCTTTCGCGACCGACGCAGCCTGCGTATCACTCGCGACGCGGGTGAACAGCGGATAGAGGGTCGCGGCGGTGATGTGGTCGATTGGCTGCTTCTTCGTCCAGCGATAGTCGAGATAGGCGCCGCGGGATGGATCCCACAGATAGCGATCGATCGCCGACCGTCGCGCCGCGGCGCGTTTGGCGAAATCCTCGGCGCAATCGTGATCGCCGTCCCATTCGCAACCCGCCCGGATGGCGTTCTCAAGCCCGAACATGAGCGCGTTGAGGTCGACGGGAATGATTTCGGTCGTATCGATCGCGGCAAGCGTTCGCGCGTCGGCGAACCATCGCGAACTGAAATCCCAGCCGCTCTCGGCGCCGGCGCGAATGTCGCGATAAATCTCCTGAGGCGGCCGCTGTGTCGCCGCGGCCAGAACGACGTCCTCGCGGTAGGATTCGTCGCGCGGGGCGTCGCTGTCGTCCCAATAGCGATTGAGGATCGACCCATCCTCGAGCGCGATCGCATGGCGATGCGCGCCGCCTGGCTTCAGCTCGTTCGCTCCCTCCATCCAGAATGCGTATTCCGTCTTGAGTTCGGGCAGATAGCGAGCGAAGGCCGCCGACGGATCCCACGGGGACAGGAGGGAGACCATTTCAAAAAAGAACGGCGGATGCGAACGGCTGAGATAGTACGAGCGCGTTCCGTTTGGCGCATGGCCATACGTGTCAATCAGATTGGCGAAGTTCGTCGCCATGTCCTCAAGCAGATCCCGCCGACCGCTTTCAGCGAGGCCAAGCATGACGAAATACGAGTCCCAGTAATAGAGTTCTCGGAATCGGCCGCCCGGCACGACATAAGGCCGCGGCAGCGGCAGCAGGGAGGAATATGGCGCGACGATCGGCTCGTCGCGGGTCAACAGCGTCCAGAGCGCGTCGATGTGCCGGCGGATGGGGATATGTTCAGACGCCGCCTGCGGTGTAGAGGCTCCAGACGGCAACTCGAAATGCGTGACGACGAAGCGCTTCAGCCCCTCGAGCGAATTCGGCTTCTGGGCATGGTAGAGCGCCAGAATCTCCGCCGGCGGGGATTTCGCCGTCGCGTCGGCGAATTCCTTGCCGTCGGAAAAGACGCGTTCAAGCTCGACGTCCGCGTAGAGGTCGCCAAACAAAACCTGCGGTGGCGCCGGCCGCTCGAATGCGCGCGCCGGATGGACGAGCAAAAGAACCGGCGCGAGCGCCAAGCCGATGGGTATGATAGGCTTCACGCCAAAAGTGAGGTATCGAGCGCTGGGACGCATGCCGGCGAGAGCCGCCTATGCCGTCGGCGGTTCGGTCGCCCCTGGCCCGAGCGAGCGCTGCATCATGATCGAGTCCGTCCAGCGGCCAAACTTATACCCGACCGCGGGCAGGTAGCCGACCTGGCGGAAGCCGAATCCCTCGTGCAGCTTGATCGAGGCGACGTTGGCGCCGTCGATATAGCCGATCATTTGGCGAAAGCCCGCCGCCGCGCAGGCGTCGATCAGCGCCGTCATGAGCTGACGCCCGATCCCCGCGTGCAGCCGATCGCTGCGCACGTAGATCGAATGCTTGACCGTATAGCGATAGGCTGGCCGCTTGCGGAACGGCACCGCATAGGAATAGCCGACCACCGTTCCTGCCTCCTCCGCCACCAGATGCGGCATCTTGCGGTTGTTCATCGACCTGCGGCGGCGCTTGAGATCCTCCGCGTCCGGCGCTTCGAACTCGCCATCGACGCCGGGATCCACCCCGCGTCGGATATGATGCAGGTAAATCGCAAGCATCCCCGGCACGTCCGTGTCGCGCGAGTTGCGCACGAGAACGCGCTGTCCGGCTTCGTGGGTGGCGGCCTCGGTGTAGAGGGGACCGTTCAACTTAGCGTCCATCGTCGACCGCTTACTCCATCACTCGCGAACCACATAGGTATAAAATCGAATGGCGCCGGAATCGTCGACCTCGCGATAAAGCCCCTGGACCTCCGCTTCGAAGCCCGGGAACACGTTGGCGCTCTTCTCGAACATCTTGAGATATTCGATCATCGGCCGCGCCCGCTCGGTCAGCCGTTCGCCCGGAACGATGGTCGCGATGCCCGGTGGATAGACTACCCACAGCGTGGTCGCGATGCGGCCATCGAGTTCGGCAAGCGGCAGATAGTCGACGTTGTTGCGCACCAGTTGGCGCGCGGCTTCGTGCGGCGTCATGGCCGTCTCCGGCAGATGTTTGGCGGCGAATTGCGCCATTTGCAGCTGGCTCACGCCGGCGTCGCGGAAGAAGGCGTGCATTTCGCCGCATAGGTCCTTCAGACGCTTGCCCCGATAGCGCGCCGGCCGCTTGGCCACGAATTCGGGCATCGCATCCTCGAGCGGCACGTTGTCGTCATGGAGCCGCTTGAAGGCGACCAGCGACGAAACGAGCGTGCCCGCCTTGCTCGACTCGACGCCTGGCGTCAACAAAAACAGCAGGGAATTGAGATCGTTCTTCTCCGACACCACCCGGTTCTCGCGCAGATATTGCGCAACGACCGGAGCCGGCACGCCATGGGCTTCGTAACCCCCGGTCGCGCGGTCGAAGCCCGGCGTGAGCAGGGTGAGCTTGGCCGGATCGGTCATCGCGAAGTCCGGCTCGAGCGAATGAAATCCGTGCCAGGTCTCGCCCGGGGCGAGCGCCCAATAGCGCGGATCGCGCGCGAGCAAGTCGGTCGACACGCTCTCCCAAGGCACATCGTGAGTCGCACCCTCGAGCGCGGCGTCCCGGATCGAGACGCGCTGGGGCACGAAGGGATCGAAAAACCAGCGCCGTGCGGGATCGCGCTCCTTTTCCTCGAACTCGCGTCGGACGGCGCGCAGTTTTTTGCGCAATTCAATCCCGAGACGGATCGCGTCGTCCCACAGGACTTCCCCGGATTGGCCCTTCATCATCTGCGCGCCGACGTCGAGCGAAGCGAACAGCGGATAGAACGGCGAGGTCGAGGCGAATTGCATGAAGCCTTCGTTGAAGCGACGGTGCTCGACCCGCCGGCGCTGGCCCTTGATGTGCCGGTCGCGCACATGGATCTGGGATGCCTGCGAGAAGCTGGCGAGCTGCTTGTGCGCCGACTGGGTGGCGACAATGCCCGGCGAGGCTTCACTCAAGTCGCGCAAGCCCATGGCGAACCGCCGCTCATAAAGCGGATGGAATTTCATGAAGCCGGCCCAGGCCTCATCGAACACGACGTAATCGCAAAGGCGTCCGATCCGCTCGATGATACGCTCGGCGTCGTAGATCGTGCCGTCATAGGTGCATTGTTCGATTACCGCGGCGCGGAAGGGACGCTCGCGCTTCCACGCCTCCTTGTCCGCCACCAGGGGATTGTCTCGAATGCGCTCGCGTAGTCTCGTCTCGTCGAGTTCCTCGGGGCGTATGGGGCCAATGAGTCCATACGCGTTGCGGTCGGTCGATAGGTAAATCGGAATGCCGCCGCCCATCAGCAGGGCTCCTTGGTGCGCCGCTTTGTGGTTGTTGCGGTCGAACAGCACCAGATCGCCCTCGGCGATGAGGTTGGTGAGCACGATCTTGTTGGACGACGAGGTGCCATTGAGCACGAAATAGGTTTTTTCCGCCCCGAAGATCGCCGCCGCCTCTTTCTGCGCCTGAAGCGCGGGCCCCTCGTGGGTCAGGAGATCGCCGAGTTCGAGAATCGAATTGTCGAGGTCGTCGCGAAAGACCGCTTCGCCGAGATGCTCGACGAAGATCCGTCCGATCGGACTGCGGCTGTAGAAGACGCCCCCGTTGTGGCCCGGGCAGGTCCACAACTGGTTGCCTTCTTCCTGATAGTCGACGAGCGCGCCGAAGAACGGCGTCTTCAGCGTGTCGGCGTATTGCTTCAAACGCGAGACCAGATTCCTGGCAATGAATTCGGGCGTCTCTTCGGCCAGGAACACATAGCCGTCGATGAAGTCGAGCACTTCGACCGGAATGTCCTCGAAGCGCTTGCGCCTGATCAGAACGACGATCGGCATGTCGAGGCCGCGCTTGCGCATCAGGTTGATGAGCGAAGCAGCCTTCCCCTCGATGCCCTTCTTGCCCCAGTCGACGACCATGCAGCCGATCGCGGCGTCGGTCTGCACGGCGATCTCGGCGTCCTCGAGACGCCGCGCCTTGATCACCTGGAATCCCATCCGCTCGATGGCGGTTATGATCTGGTTGACCCTCAGGCCCTCGAGATCGTCGGCGTCGAACATCGGCGCCGAGAACAGAAAGGTCAGGCGTTGGGAAAAGTTCATCGATGGTTCCGGCGGCTCGGTCGGGGGCTCATGTCCCGAGGGCCGCAGCTTAAGACAGCATAGTCGGGGCGGAATCAAGTCCGGCAATCCGGCGCTTAGACGGCGCGTGGGCAATGAAATCGTCACAAAGCGAAAGCCACACTTGGTCACGCCCCGCTCTTCATCCAGCCGTCACTACGTTCAACTAATCGTGCGCCTCGTGCAGTCGAGGCGCCGGCGTAGATTCCCCTTGCTGGCCGTGTGCCGCGGCAATGTGGTATTGGTGGCCGCTTTCGTCGCGCGGGCGGAAGCGGCGGGACTGGGGCTTGGGGACAAAGCGCCAGTCAGGTTGACGAGCCGAGGCGACAATTTTCGAGCTCGGCTCGTCTCCCGCCGCTGGCGCCACTGGACGAATTCAGGCGCCAAGCCACGCGTTTAGCGATGAACCTGCAGACGACGAAGCGGCGGAGTGACGTCTTTTGGAGTCGGTGATCCTCACCCTTAACGCGGGCTCGTCGTCGCTCAAGTTCGCAGCCTTTCGCCTCGCCAGCGGAGGCGGGCCGAACCTGCTCGCCTCCGGGCAAATCGAGGGCATCGGCGCGACCGCGAAAGGCGCGGTCCAGACAGCCTCAGGCGAAACGGCCGAGCTCAGTTTCGAGCGGTCGGGCGCCCGCGTCGATCACACCGCCGCGATGCGCGCCATTCTCGACTGGCTTACGAAGGCGGGCTACGACTCTTCCATCGCAGCGGTTGGCCATCGCATCGTTCACGGCGGCCCGGATTACGCCGAGCCGGTCGCGATCGACGACGCGACGCTCTCAAAGTTGAGGGCGCTTATCCCGCTCGCGCCGCTCCACCAGCCACACAACGTCGCCGGGATCGAAGCGGCGATGAAGGCGTTTCCGTCGACGCCGCAAGTCGCGTGTTTCGACACCGCCTTCCATCGTAGCCATCCCTTCGTCAACGACACATACGCGCTGCCGCGCTCCTATTACGACGAGGGTGTGCGCCGCTATGGCTTTCACGGCCTTTCCTACGAGTTCATCACCCGAAAGCTGCGCACGATAGCGCCACAGATCGCGCGAGAGGACGTGATCATCGCGCATCTCGGCAACGGCGCCTCGATGTGCGCCGTCCATGACGGCCGCGCCGTCGCCACGACAATGGGATTCACCGCGCTCGACGGGCTGTCGATGGGCACCCGCTGCGGGCAGATCGACCCGGGCGTGGTGCTTTATCTCATGGCCGAAAAGAAGATGAGCGCCGACGCGATTTCCGATCTCTTATGGAAAAACTCCGGGCTCAAGGGCATGTCGGGCTTGTCGCAGGACATGCGCGAGCTCGAGGCCTCCGACAGCCCCGCGGCGCGTGAGGCCATCGACTATTTCGTCTCCCGCATTCGACGAGAACTCGCCAGCCTTGCGGCGACAGTCAATGGCGCCGAAGCGATCGTGTTCACAGCCGGCATCGGCGAACACTCGTGGAAAGTGCGCGAAGCTGTCCTCAAGGACATGGAATGGATGGGCGTCCATTTCGACCGCCAAGCGAACCGCGCCAATGCGCAGATCATCAGCGCCAAGGATTCGCCGACGATGGTCTTCGTGATCCCGACCAACGAGGAACTCATGATCGCCGAGCACACGGTGTCGACGGCTGGCGTGGGGAAACCCCAGGAGTAACGCCGGAAGCAGTTGCAGTTCGGCGCCGCCTCTCGCTCTTGGAGCGTGCGGCGTTCGGATTGATCCGTCATCGCGAGGAGCGAAGCGACGCGCCGCTGGTTCGACCCAATTGCATTGCGGCAAGCCGCTGCCCCGGCCTCTACTTCCCCGCGAGCCGGTCGGCGAATAGCGCAACTGTTCTGGCGTAAATCTCGGCCGAGTTCCATTGCAGGATGGCGGCGAAGTTGGGCTCGCCTTCGTTCCAGCCCGCGCCTGGCTGCCAGCCATGCCCTTTGAGGAAAGCCGCGGTCGACGCGAGCGCGTCGGCGGAATTGTGGATGAGGTCCGGCGTCCCCGATCCGTCGGGCGTCGTCGCGTACATGAGATAGGCCGAAGGCATGAGCTGCGTCTGGCCAACCTCGCCCGCCCAGGCCCCCCGCAAAGCGTGCGGCTGCGTGACAATCCCCCGGTCAACAAGGGCGATGGCGTCGATAAGCTCGGCGCGGAAACGTTGCGAGCGCCGGCAATCGTAGGCGAGTGTAGCGAGCGCGCTATAGGTCGGATACGAGCCGATGTCGCCGCCAAAGCCCGTCTCCTGGCCCCAGATCGCCACCAGCACAGGTCCCGGCACGCCGAAGCGCTGCTCGATCTGGGCGAGCGGCCCGGCATAGCGCTTGAGCTCGGCCCTGCCCCGCGCGACCATTCCCGGCGAGACGTGAGCGGCGGCGAAGCTGGCGAAGTTATGCCCGAACATGGCGGCGCCACCGTCGTGACGCTTGACCGTAGGGTCATAAGCAATGCCGTCGAGCGCCGCATCCACCGCCCGACGGGACAGGCCGTTCATCACCGCGACTTCCTTGAAGGAGGAAAGCCAGGCGCCGAAGCCCTCGCCGTTCTTGCCGCAATCCTCCGCACAAGCGGGCGCAGTCGCGAAGATGGCCACAGCCGCGACCAATGCCAAAGCTCTCAATTTCTTCCCCAAGTCACGCGTGCCCCGTCGCGAAAGTGCGCAATGCGAATCGCCCTCTCACATCCCGGGAATATGCATGACTTCGATGACTTCGACCCAGCTGCCAGGCATCTGGAGATGCGGATGATCCTTGCCGAACATCTTCGTCGCATCTCCTGCAGTTTCGGCTTGAACGATCGAATAGCCGCAGACGTCGTTTTTCGTATCGGAAGCTCCCTTTGTGTCGATCTTCTTGGACTTCCCAAGAGGCGCGCCGCCGTCGACCATGGACGCCTTGTTGTCGCCCATCCATTTCATCCACGCATCCATGCCCTTCTTCTGCTGCTCGGGAGTGGATTCCTTCATCATCCTCTCAAAGTCAGCCCCATTGGCCATGTACAGGACCATGAACTTTTTCATCAGCAAATCCTCCCTGTTGCAAAAATAGCAGCAAACGTTTGAGACGCGGCGGCTTTTACGCGCTTTCCTGCGGCCCGACAACGACGCCGGGCGCCAGCTCGCATTGCGACTGGATCAGGCCGTCGGCGGCTCCGGCCACAGCCTGTCCTCGAACGCCCGAATGGCCTCGAACGCGCGGGCGATCGCCAGCACGCCGAGGTCGTCAAACCGGCGCCCGATGATCTGCAGTCCGATCGGCAGGCCCTCGGAATCATAGCCGCAATTGACCGACGCCGCCGGCTGCTCCGACATGTTGAAAGCGACGGTGAAACCGATGTGCGGAAACGGATGCAGCGGGTCGCGGCTGGGAGATGGCCATTCGGCTGGAAAGGCGGTCATCGGCGCGGTTGGCGAGAGAACGCAATCGAACCCCTGCGTCGCCGCGACCGCCGCCTTACGCATCTCCGGTATCCGGTCGAAGCCGCGAAACACCTCGACGCCAGAAAGCCCCGCCGCCGATTCCGCCCATTCCCGGATGAACGGCAGCACCAGAGCGCGCCGCTCGGCCGGCAGGGCGCTGATGTCGCTGAACGCGCGCGCGCGCCAGAACCTGTCGAGTCCGTCCAGGAACTCCTGTGTCAGGAACGGCTTGAGCGGCTCCACATGGGCGCCCGCCGCCTCGAAATCCTTCGCGGCGCGCTCGACGGCGGTCTTGACTTCCGGCGTCGGCGGCGCGCCGCAACCGGCCTCCAACAACAGGCCGACGCGCAGGCCTTTGAGCTGCGCGGGCTCGACGATCCAATCAAGCTTCTCGTACTTGAGACTCGCATAGTCGCGGATATCGGGCAGCGATAAGGTCGCCATCATCAGCGCGGCGTCGTCGACGTCACGCGTCATCGGGCCGGCCACGCGGCCGGTGTAGGGCGGATCGATCGGGATCCGTCCGCCGCTCGGCTTGAGGCCGAAAATTCCGCAAAAGCCCGCCGGCAAGCGCACCGAGCCGCCGATATCGGTGCCGAGGTGCAGCGGTCCATAAAGCGCCGCCGCCGCCGCGCCTGCGCCCGCCGACGATCCGCCCGGATTGCGGTCGAGATTCCACGGATTGCGTGCGAGAGGATGAAAGCTTGAAAGGCCTGAGGTCAGCATGCCGTAATCGGGCATCGTCGTCTTGGTGAAGATGATCGCGCCCGCCTCGCGCAAGCGCTGCGCCGGCGGCGCGTCCGCCTTCTGAGGCGTCATGTCTTCCGCCGCCGTGCCAACCGGCTTCGGCTCTCCCTTGGTCGCGATATTGTCCTTGACGGTAGCCGGTACGCCGTCGAGCGGACCGATCGGCTCAGCCCTGGCCCAGCGCGCTTCGGACGCGCGCGCTTCTTTGAGCGCCCGCTCCGGAGCGTAAAGATAGGTTGCGTGAATATGGGGTTCGTAAGCTTCCACCCTCTCGATCACCGACTTCATCGCCTCGACCGGCGACAATTCGCGCGTTCCGTAGAGGCGCAGCATCTCCAGCGCCGACATACGAAATGGTTGCGTGCTCAAAGCTTTGGCTGCCCTCGCGTGCTGGGTCATTGCCACGCCATGGTCGAGAGATCGTTGACGAAGATCGGCGCGTTCTTCCACAGGCCCTTGAGCTTCGCGTCGGCGACGGTCACGTTCGGCAACTGAAACAAGAACGCGTTGACGCTGTCCTCGGCGAGCTTCTTCTGTGCTTCGCCGAGCGCGGCCTTGTAGGCTTCAAGGTTTGGCGCCGACGTCACCTTCTCGGAGATCGCCTTGAACGCGGGATTGTCATACTGGAAGTAGTAGCTCGGATTGGCGTAGATGCCGATGTCGAGCGGCTCGACATGGCTGATGATGGTCAGGTCGTAGTTCTTGTCCTTGTAGACGCCGCTCAGCCACTGCGCCCATTCGACATCCTGGATCTTCGCGTTGATCCCAATTTCGGCGAGCTCGGCGGCGATGATCTCGCCGCCCTGACGCGCGTAAGGAGGCGGCGGCAGGATGAGGCTGAGCTCGAGCGGCGTGGTGACGCCCGCTTCTTTGAGGAGCGCCTTCGCCTTCTCGGGATCGTGCGGATACATGCCGGTCAGATCGACGTAGCCCGGATCGTTGGGCGTCATATGACTGCCGATCGGCATTCCGAGCCCGTTCTCCGCCCCGTCGATGACCGCCTTGCGATCGATCGCATAAGCGATCGCCTGCCGCACGCGCACATCGTCGAGCGGCTTCTTTTTGTTGTTAATGCCGAGGATGGTCTTGCCCTCGGTGCCGCCGACCAGCACCTGGAACCGGGGATCGCTCTTGAACTGGTCGAGCGCCTGCAGGTTGGCGAAGCGCGGGAAAGCATCGACGTCGCCGGCGAGCATCGCCGCGACCTCGGCCGCAGGATCGGAGATGAAGCGGAAGGTCGCATGGGCGAGCGGGATCTTCGCGGCGTCACGAAAGCCGTCCCACTTGTCGAGCGTGATCGACGAGCCCTTTTCCCAAGAGGATAGCTTGTAAGGCCCGGTTCCCACAGGATTGGTGGATTCAGTCGTCGCGCTCTTCTCGTCGAGGATGACCGCGGTATCCATGCCCAGATGATAAAGCGCCTCGAAGCTCGGCTGCTTGAACTTGAGCACCAATGTCATCGGATCGGGCGTGTCGATCGACTCGATCGAGGCGAAGAAGGTCTTGTCCTTGTTCGTCGACTCCTTATCGGCGTAGCGCTCGAAGGAATACTTGACGTCCTTGGACGAGAATGGCTCGTCGTCCTGAAACTTGACGTTCGGCTTGAGGGTGAATGTGAGGGTCTTGAGATCGGGCGAGAAGTCCCATTTCTCGGCCAGAAGCGGCGTGACCGAGAAGTCCTCGTTGATCTTCGTCAGGCCCTCGAAGATGTTCAAGTGCGTGACCTCGCCGATCGCCGCCGCCGGCGCGCTGGTCGGATCGAGCCCCGGCGGCTCGAGCACCATGCCGATCGTCACGCTGTCCTTGGCGAAGGCGGCGCCCGATGACGCCATGAAGGCAAGAACAAGCGTGGCGAAAAAGCGGTGAGCGCGGCGCATCGAAGGCTCCGAGGCTGGCGAGAAGCCTAAGCATAGCACCGCAGGACGCGAGAGCGTCAAGCGCAAGTCCCTCCTGCCCGGTCATGGCGGAAGGGACCGTTTACTGTAGCGGCGGTCGATAGCCCGTCGCTAGACGGGCGTCCTTCCGGACGCCCTTTGAACCCCGGCCGACGCGATCAACGATCGCGTCGGCAAAAAACGGAGTTCAGTTCGCGCTCGGGCCGCCTGACGGACGGGCGCGGCGTTCGGCCATGAACCGATCGAACTCCTCGCGGTCCTTGGCGCGACGAATCGCGTCGACATATTCGGAGAATTCACGCTGCGCCTCGTCAAGCTTGCGGCGCTCTTCGTCGAGGCGCGACAGTTCCGCAGTCCGCCATTCGTTGAAAGCGGCGTTGCCGGTCGAAGCGCTGTAGTAACCGCGCGCACGGTTCGCGGCGCCGCAGCCCCACGAGGAAGAATTGGCCGACATCATGGTGCGCGCATCCTGCCATTTGTTGGTCGCCAACGTCTGCAGGTCCGGCCCGCCATAGCGGCGCTGCCAGAACTTGTAGCCGAGGATCGCAAGACCAATCGGCCAAAAGACAATGAAGCCAAGAACCATCGCGATGATTTCGAACGCCGACCAGCGCGAACCGCCGCTCTGCCGCCATCGGGCGCCCGCCCACTCGCCCGCGCCGAATTCTCGCGCGCCGTACGAACCACCCATGGCGCCATCTGCAGTGCCCATACCGAGCCTCCAATGTTCTCTCGCGAGCGCCGCTCCAAGCGAGCGGTCGCTGGCGCGGGTATGAGATTGGGAGCAGCCAAGCGGCGTACAAGGGCTTTCAGATGTAAAAAAGCATTACATTAATGGCAGGGACGCTGACCTAATCGAGAGGGAAGTGGCACGCGACCTTGCGGCTTCCACCGCCTTTCGTTTCAAGCCTTGGCGCCTCCTCGCGACAGCGGGGACGTGCGAATGCGCAGCGCGCAACGTAGGGACAGCCCTCGGCTGCTTCGGGGCCGCCGTTTGTGGGCGCGAGCGGCGCGCGCGTCGGCTGGTCGAGGCGCGGGGTGGCGTCGACCAGTTCGCGCGTATAGGGGTGCGCGGGATTGGCGAACATGGCCGCGGTTTCGCCGATCTCGACGATGCGCCCGCGGTACATGACCGCGGTCGTCTCACAGATGTGCGCGACGACGGCGAGATCATGGCTGATCAAGAGGAAGGTCACGCCCGCTTGGCGCTCGAGATCGCTCATGAGGTTCAGCGTCTGCGCCTGCACCGAGACATCAAGCGCCGAGACCGGCTCGTCGGCGACGACCAGCCGCGGGCGGGTGATGAGCGCGCGCGCGATGGCGATGCGCTGGCGCTGGCCGCCGGAAAACTCGTGCGGATGCTTCGACGCGTCGGAGGCCTTGAGGCCGACCGCCTGGAGCGAGGCTCGCACACGGGCGCGGCGCTCGGCGCCCGTCGCTCCGCCGAGCGCCGCCAACGGCTCGGCCACGATCTTCTCGACGCGCTGGCGCGGGTCGAGCGACCCGTAGGGGTCCTGGAAGATCATTTGCATATGCGCCCGCATGGGCCGCAATTCGCGTCGCGGCAAATCGAACAACGAGCGCCCCTGAAGGCGCACCGCGCCCGAGTCCGGTCGGTCAAGCGCGAGAGCGATGCGGGCGAGCGTCGACTTGCCGGAACCCGATTCGCCGACAATGCCGAACGAGCGCCCCTGATGCATCGAGAAGCTGATTCCGGCCAAAGCGGGACGGGCGTTCTTGCGCGCAAACGGGCCGATGCCGGGCGAGCGATAGGTCTTGACCAGCGAAGAGACCTCAAGCAGCGGCGCGTCGCTCATCGCACGGCTCCCACTTCGCCGGCGCGATGACAGCGGGAGATGTGGCCAGCGTCGAAGGCGACCTCCGGCGGCGGCACTGAGCGGCAGATGGCGATGGTAAGCGCGCATCGGCCGGCGAACGGGCAGCCTTCGCGATGGATCTCCGCAACCGGCGGCGCGCCCGGGATGGTCGCGAGCCGCGCGCCGCGCGGCGCGCCTGGTCGCGGTCGGGCCTCGAGCAGCGCCAGCGTGTAGGGGTTTCTGGGCTCGCGCAACACCGCCTCGACCGGCCCGCTCTCCATGATCATGCCCGCGTACATGACGATGACGCGGTCGCAATGCCCGGCGATCACCGCGAGATCGTGGCTGACAAGCAGGATCGCCATCTTCGATTCCACGCGCAAGCCGTCGATGAGGGCGAGAATGCGCGCCTGCACCGTGACGTCGAGCGCCGTGGTCGGCTCGTCGGCAATGACCAGGCGCGGCGAACAGCCGATCGCCATGGCGATCATCGCCCGCTGCCGTTCGCCGCCGGACAGCGCGAACGGATAGGATCGCGCCGCGCGTTCCGGCTCGGCCAGCCGCACATGCTCGAGCAACGCGACGGCGCGCGCGTGCGCCTCGCGCTTGCTTAAAGCCCGATGCAGCATCAGCGGTTCGGCGACTTGCGCGCCAACGCGGCGCAGCGGATTGAGAGCCGTCATCGGCTCCTGGAAGATCATGGCGATGCGGTCGCCGCGCAATCGACGTAATTCATCTTCGTCGAGGCCGACGAGCTCTCGCTCCTCGAAGCGGATCGAACCGGAGACTTGCGCCGCTTCGGGCGTCAGCCCCATGAGCGCGAGCGCGGTCATCGTCTTGCCGGAGCCGGACTCGCCGACCACCCCGAGACTCTCGCCCTCGCCAAGCGAGAACGACGTCCCATCGACGACGCGCTGCAATCCCCGGCGCGTCGCGACATCGACAGCGAGCTCGGAGACCTCGAGCAGCATCAGAGCAAGATGATTTCAGGTTGACCGAACGTCGTCATCGCGAGCAGCGCGTAAGCGCGACGCGGCGATCCAGGAGTCGCCGGGCGCCCTATGTTCTCTGGAGCGCCACGTCGCTTCGCTCCTCGCGATGACGATTCGTGCAAATGCATCTTGCTCTAGCCCCGGGCCTTGAGTTTCGGATCGAGGGCGTCGCGCAACCCGTCGCCTAGCAGATTGAGCCCCAAGACGCTGAGCGCGATCGCAATGCCCGGATAGAGCGCGAGCCTTGGCGCATTGTAGAGAACGTTCTGGGCGTCGGCGAGCATCTTGCCCCATGAGGTCTCAGGCGGCTGCGCGCCGAGGCCGAGATAGGAGAGCGCCGCCTCGGCGAGAATGGCGATCGCGAATTGAATCGTCGCCTGCACGATCAGCGCGGGCGCAATGTTGGGCAGCACATGATCGATGGCGATCGCGATCGGTCCACGCCCCGCAGCGCGAGCGGCGAGCGCGTATTCACGCGAAAGAACGCCATTGGCGGTGGCGCGCGTAAGCTTGGCGATGATCGGCACGTTGTAGACGCCGATCGCGATGATCGCGTTGACGACGCCCGGGCCGAAAGTCGAAGTCAGCATGATCGCCAGGAGGAGCGCCGGAAACGCAAAGACGAAGTCGCTGAGCTTCATGAGTCCGTCTTCGACGAGGCCCTTGGAGAACGCCGCGATGAGGCCGAGGACGATCCCGAACGCGAGGCCAATGCCGACCGCGATGACACCAACCAGAATGGAAACGCGGGAGCCCGCCAGAATCTGCGAAGCGACGTCGCGTCCGAGATTGTCGGTGCCGAACCAGTGCGCCGCGGATGGCGGAGCGAGCTTGTGGGGAATGTCGATCGCGGTCGGCGGATAGGGCGTCCAGACGAGCGACAACAGGGCGGCGACGATCAGCGTCGCGACGAGTACGGCGCCGAGCCACAGGCTCAAGCCGCCCCGCGGGCGAAACCGGGCGGACAAGGTCACGCCGCGGAGGCCCTCAGCCTCGGATCGATCGCGGCGCAGGCGATGTCGACGATGAAGTTCACGCCGATCACGATCACAGCCAGCAGCATCACTCCATTCTCGACCACCAATGTGTCGCGGTTGGAGATCGACTGCAGCATCAGGCGGCCGAGCCCCGGCAGGACGAACACGTTCTCGACCACGATCGCGCCCGCGATCAGGTTGGCGAATTGCAAACCCATGATGGTGAGGATGGGCGTCAGCGCGTTCGGCAAGGCGTGGCGCCAGAGCGCGGCGCGCCGCGAGACGCCCTTGGCGCGCGCGGTGCGCATGAAGTCCTCGTTCAAGGCCTCGATGACGGCCGACCGCGTGACGCGCGTGACGATCGCCGCCTGCACGACGCCAAGCGCAATCGCCGGAAGGATCAGCGCCGCAATCGCTCGCGCCGGGTCATGCCAGCCTGGAAATCCGCCGGCCGGAACGAGTCTCAGCGTTACGGCGAAGACCAGCACGAGCAGAATCGCGAGCCAGAAGTTCGGCACGGCGATGCCGATCTGGGTAAAGCCCATGACGATCGCATCGCCCGCGCGACCGCGCCGATCCGCGGCGTAGACGCCGGCGGCGAGCCCGATGACCGCAGCGAGCGCCATGGCCATCAGCGCCAGCGGCGCGCTGACCGCAAGGCTCGAGGCGATCAGGGGACCGATCGGCGAGCCGTAAGCATAGGATAGGCCGAGATCGCCGTGCAGGGCGCCCCCGATCCAGTGGGCGTAGCGGATGGGCGCCGGCAGATCGAGCCCGAGCTTGTGCGAGAGCGCCGCGACCGCCTCGGGCGTCGCCGTCGACCCCAGCATGGTCTCAGCCGCGTCGCCCGGCAGGATCTGCATGACCGCGAACACGACCAGCGAGGCGACGAGGAGTGTCGTGACGAACAGGACGATCCGTTGTCCGACGTAGAGCAGCATCGCCCTAAACGCCTCCGGCATCCGTTAGAGAGCCGGGCTCGCTTCTCCGCCCGACGGAGGAACGGCCCTCGTCGCGAGCCGCGACGACCCGGTCGCGAAGCGACGCATAATCCTCAAGCAATCGCTGGCTCACGAGCCGGATCAGGTAGAAGCCAAACCGCCTGTCCTGATGGTAGAGCTCCAGGACCTTTTCGGTGGCCATGGCGCCCAGCTCGACCTCGGTCTCGCAGACGGCCGTGTCCATCCGCTGGTGCGTCGGCGCGAAGATGCCGACCTCTCCGAGCATCTTGCCGGGGCCGATCTCGACCGCGAGATCGAGCAATCGGACCGAGCCGCTGAACACCAGGTAGAGTTCCTTTGCGGGATCGCCGCGCCGAAACAGCACTTCGCCCTTCGCGCATTGGCGGCGGCGCATCATCGGGACCAGCCACTCCATCGAGAGATCGCCCCGGGACGCCGCATGAACCTTTTGGATCAAGGTCCGCATCTGGACGAGCCGAAGGCAATTCAACGGCAGGAGGATCGCGTGCAAGATGAGGACGGGGTAAATACGCCCGCCGAACCCATAGGTCATGAACGCAACGTTGCTCAGGATGCCAATGAGCCGCAGCGGGATCATCGTCTTCATGTAGAAGGTCAGGAAGACCAGCGCAGAAGCCAAGTAGCCCGACAGCTCGATCCAGTCGATCCGCACGGCGTCCTCCTGTTGCCGATAAGCCCGCTCATGTTGGCAAACGCCAAATCAAGCGGATGAGGCCTCAAGGCGGGCGAGCGCGCGTCAAGCCCGGCGCGGCTCTCATGAGGTTTTCCCGGCCAGCTGCGCGGCGAGGCGCAGAGAGATCTCGTCCGCCAGCGAGCGCGCCAAGCGAATCTCCGCGTCTCGCGAGGCGCGCAGATCGTTATAGCGCTGCTGCGAACGATCGTAAGATGCGTTCGCGCTCGCGACGTTAGTGAGAACCTGCGCGCCGCCGTCGGCCTTGTTCAAGGTGTATTTCGCGTCGGCGGTCATGGTCGCCGAAGTCGCGACGTTGGTGAGCGAGCTGACCGTAGGCGTCGAGGTGGCGATCGAGACCGTCACGGTCAGCTTATATTTTGGCGTTGGCGTCTGGCCGGTCCCGTTCAGATCGGTTGTCAGATTGTCGGCCAGATAATGACCGATGCGGTCCTTGATCGGCTCGACTTCGATTGCGCGCAGATCCTCGACCAGTCCCGGGTGGGCGGCCTCGCCGTAGAGCGGCTGGAAGCAACCGGCGAGCGCGCCTGCGAGCGCGAGCGCCACAAGGACGCTGAGACCCTTAGACCACAACATTGACGATCCTGTGCGGCACGATGATCACCCGGCGGCGAGGCTTATTATCCATCGCCCGCACGACGGCGTCGAGGGCGAGCGCCGCGCGCTCGACCCGCTCCTTGTCAGCCTCCCGCTCGATCGTAAGCTCGCCCCGCTTCTTGCCGTTGACCTGCACGACATAGGTGACATCGGCCGAGGCTATCAGGCTGCGGTCGGCGACCGGCCACGGGCTTTGCGCCACGAAGGTCTTGTGGCCAAGCACCTCCCAGCATTCTTCCGCCAGGTGGGGCATCATCGGCGCGAAGCAATGGACAAGACTATCGCCGGCCTCGGCGAAGGCTGAGCGCAAATCGTCGGCGACCGGCGCCTCGCTGATCGCGCCAACCGCCGCGCCCAGTTCGTTCGCTAGCTCGTAGATCGTGGCGATGCAGACATTGAACCGCAGGCGATCGATCTCGTCCTCGATCTTGGCCAGCGCCGCGTGCGCAAGCCGGCGGATGCGCTGCGCCTCCTCGCCATATTGCGCCGGCGGCGACGGACGCTCCGGCCCGACGATGCGCTCGATCTCGCAAATCAGGCGCCACAGGCGTTGCGTCTGCTTGAATGCGCCCTGGACGCCAGCCTCGGTCCAGATGACATCGCGCTCGGGCGGCGAGTCGGAGAGCATGAACCATCGCGCCGTATCGGCGCCGTAGGTCGAGATGATCTCGTCGGGATCGACGGTGTTGCGCCTGGACTTCGACATTTTCTCATTCGGGCCGATCTCGACCGGCTCGTCGCCGGCAAGGAGAAAGGCGCGGCGGTCATTCCCGTCCGCTTCGACGCGCACTTCGGACGGCGCCAGCCATTGGCCCTCTTCGCCGCGATAGGTCTCGTGCACCACCATGCCCTGGGTGAAGAGGCCGGCGAAGGGTTCGTCGAGACCGAGATATCCGCACTTGCGCATCGCGCGGGTGAAGAAGCGCGAATAGAGAAGGTGCAGGATCGCGTGCTCGATGCCGCCGATATACTGATCGACCGCCAGCCAATGGTCGGCCATTGCCGGATCGTCCGGCGCCGACGCGTTGTGGGGATCCGTGAAGCGCACGAAATACCACGACGAATCGACGAACGTGTCCATCGTGTCGGTCTCGCGCGTCGCCGGGCGACCGCATTTCGGACAGGCGACGTGCTTCCATGTCGGATGACGGTTGAGCGGATTCCCCGGCTGATCGAAACTGACGTCTTCCGGCAGCTTGACCGGCAGGTCCTCGGCCGGGACCGGCACGACGCCATCGGTCGGGCAATGGATGATCGGGATCGGGCAGCCCCAATAGCGCTGGCGGGAAATGCCCCAATCCCGGAGCTTGTAATTGATCTGCCGGTTCGCCTGCGGCTT
>Ga0209624_10001294_pt1 | contig 19990 bp, 13 predicted proteins | sample JacPinW_OM2H0_O1_FD_188565 | JGI IMG/M metagenome (GOLD analysis project Ga0209624, IMG submission 188565) | Forest soil microbial communities from Algoma, Ontario, Canada - Jack Pine, Ontario site 1_JW_OM2H0_O1 (SPAdes) (version 2) | ecosystem: Environmental > Terrestrial > Soil > Boreal...
CGCGGGCTGGCAGCTTCATCTCCTCGTCGGCAAGGATCAGGTTGTGGATCGTGACCTGAATAATCCTGGCTTCAGTGGCAGCTTGCCCATGTTGATGGGCAAGAGCGCCATTGCAACCCTGTACTACAAGGTCAACAACTGGGCCACGTTCGGCTTCGAGCAGTCGATCTACGCCACCCGTGCTGAAGACCACTCGCTCTTGTACACAATTGCCGGCGTGCCATCCAACGAATGGCAAGATCACCGGACGGAGTTCGGACCGATCTTTACGTTCTAGACCTGTCCTCTACCTGAAATGGCCGGTGCAGATGGAGTGCACCGGCTCTGTTTTCAAGGGGACCGGCCGCGGTCGGCAATAGCCTGGAGAGGAGTCTGTCGTCGACCCTCCTCCGGTGGGCGAATATGCGGAACGCACCTAGGGAGCACAATGTACCGAATCTGCGAGACCGGCCTCAAGAGCTATTGGCAAAGCGGGTTGCGGCAGATGTATCGCGGCGTTTGGAGGAGTTGGTTTGATGAGTATCCGTAGAATGGCGGCGCTTCAGGCAGGTCTCCTGTTGCTGGCTATGTTAGCGAACGCCGCTTCGCTGAAAAAATCGATCCAGGTAACCGTGCTGGATTCCGAGACTCGAGCGGTAAACCTTAACGACAACGGCGTTCCGACAAACTGCGAGCAGCTCACCTTCGACGCATATTGCCGTTCCACGAGTACGGCGCCCCTCGTGAATACTTTGCTGGTTCAAATAGGCAACGAAGCGCCGTTCCGTGTGCAATGCGTCATGGACTCGAGATTTTCGAAGTGCACGCCTTTGCAAAAGGGCGAAAGCTTTGAGGCCAGAAGAGAGAAGAGGGGCGTCACGATTTATTACCTGGACGACAAAGGCAAGGTGCGGAGGCAGTTTTATACGCTGGTAAATGACAGTGGCAAGACGGGTCCGCCGCCGACTGCGGTCGCAGTCGCAACTCCGACGAGCGCTGCACCCGCTGAGAATGTCGGGCGGCCAATTTCTAGTACGCCGGCGGTGATACCCGCGCCGGTGCAGAGTTCACCAGTACAAGCTCCCATGGTCGCTGCGTCGTCACCAGCCGCGGTGAAGGTGAAGTGCGATTTCACCTCGACTCCTCCCGGCGCGGAAATCAGCGTTGATTGGCGATATGTGGGCAATACTCCATCTGAAATCGGGCTCAGCGCGGGCACGCACATCGTCGTGATCTCGATGCCGGGCTTTGCGGAGTGGAAGCGGGAGCTAACCGTGGGTTCTGATTCCCAGGTGAATGTGGCGGCTACGCTGGAGAAGGCTCAGTAGTGATGGGGTCGCGCAGGCGATTGAGTCGCAGCACGCCATAAATATAAGTTTCGGCAATACGACGGACCGGCGTATGATATCGCGCGAACGAAGTCGTCTGTCGCGCCGTTATCCGACAGATTAGGAAAGCGGATGAGCTGAAGATTTCGACGATCGTTTCAAAACGATCATTCCAACGATTAAGAAAGCACAGCGAAGACACAAGAAAAATTTAACCAACAAAGGGGACAAGATATGGCGAATGCCGTGCAGGTGGTGGGAACGAGCAAGGCTGAGTACAGTATCTGGCGAGTGATCATGGCTTCCTCTGTTGGCACCATGATCGAGTGGTACGACTTCTACATTTTTGGCAGTCTGACGTTAATCTTGGCCCTGAAGTTCTATCCTCAAGGCAACGACACATTTGCCTACCTCGCCTATCTCGCTACGTTTGCCGTCGGCTTCTTGGTGCGGCCTTTCGGCGCGCTGTTCTTCGGGCGCATCGGCGACCTAGTCGGGCGCAAGTATGCCTTTATCGTGACCCTCTCCATCATGGGATTTTCGACCTTTCTCATCGGCCTGTTGCCGACCTTTAAGACGGCAGGATGGTTTGCGCCGATCGTGCTCCTGTTGATCCGCGTCCTGCAAGGACTAGCCTTGGGCGGAGAATACGGCGGAGCCGCGGTTTACGTGGGCGAACACGTTCCCGACAACAAGCGCGGCTTCTACACCAGCTTCATCCAGATCACGGCATCGTTGGGCTTCTTTCTCTCGCTCATCGCGATCTTGGGTACGCAATACTCGATGTCGAAGGAAGACTTCTCGAACTACGGATGGCGCATCCCCTTCCTTGTGTCCATCATCCTAGTGCTGATCTCACTCTACATCCGCTTGAAGATGAAGGAGTCGCCCATCTTCGCGCAGCTCAAGAGCACGGGGATGACTTCAGCGCAGCCGCTCAAGGATGCCTTCGGCAAATGGGCGAACTTGAAACTGGTTCTGATTTCGCTCTTTGGAGCCACCGCTGGCCAAGGCGTGGTCTGGTATACCGGGCAGTACTATGCGCTGTTCTATCTGGGAGGGATCCTGAAGATTAATCCCAAAACTGTAAATGAGGTGGTAGCCCTTGCCGTGCTGATTGGGATGCCCTTCTTCACCGTGGTGGGCGCACTCTCTGACAAAATCGGTCGGAAGAAGCTGATGATGGCGGGCTGCCTGCTCGCGGTTATAACCTATATACCGATCTACAAGGCGATGGAACACGCTGCGGGAAACAACATCGTCACGGTCACGTCCACGAAGGACAAGGTGACTGGTGCGACCAAACTGACCCCCATGACGACCGGCGCAAACGGCGCACTGGTGGCCGCCAAGGAAGCACCGGACCCGAATTTTCCTATGTTGGTATTGCTCGTGTTCATCCAGGTTCTTTTTGTATGCCTGGTGTACGGGCCCATCGCCGCATATTTGATTGAGGCCTTTCCGGCGAAGATTCGCTATACGTCTGTTTCCCTCCCTTACCACATAGGAAACGGCGTGTTCGGTGGATTGCTGCCATTAATAGGCCTGTGGAGCGTAGCCGCCACGGGCAATATCTACGCCGGCCTCTATTACCCGATGATCGTGGCCGGCATTACTTTTGTCGTCGGAAGCCTGCTGCTCAAGGAAACCCACGGCGTGCGGATTTGGGATGAAACCGGAGGGACTGCGGCGGCGGACTAACAAGCCTGGCGGCGATGCCGATCGAGCTTTGTTTTACAACAATTGCTGAGCGTAGCGCTTCCGGAACTCAGGCAGGCCGCCCGCATGGCCTAGCACTGACAATCCTTCCGCCCGGGTTCCGGAAGCGCCGCAGCGCCCGCGACTCCGCCGCTTTCTGGCGGGCGCAGTTTGGGTACATAATAAATCCGGAAATATTCTAAGGAGTACTCGTATGGCAGAAATACGTCCGAAGGCACTGGTAGTCAGCGAGACCACCGAAGCGCAGATCTCTGTCCATTGGCGTGAAGAGGAATACTACTATCCGCCAGCGAAATTTGTTGGCCAGGCGAATCTCACTGACCCGGAAGTCATGGAGCGCTTCGCCGAAAAGAACTTCCCCGAGTGTTTCCGCGAATACGCCGACCTGCTCGATTGGGATCAGTATTGGCACACCACGCTCGACACGAGCGACCCGCCTTTCTGGAAGTGGTTCGTCGGCGGCAAAATCAATGCCTCCTATAACTGTGTCGACCGTCACCTCACCAAATATAAGAATAAAGCGGCGCTGATTTTTGTCCCCGAACCCGAATCCGAAGCGCCCGTCTCCGTCACTTACCGCGAACTCTACGTGAGGGTGAACGAATTCGCGGCGCTGCTGCGTGATTATTGCGGCTTAAAGAGCGGAGATCGCGTCACCATACACATGCCCATGGTCCCCGAATTGCCGATCACCATGCTGGCCTGCGCTCGCCTCGGCGTGATTCACTCTGTGGTTTTCGGAGGCTTCAGCGGTGAGGCGTGCGGCCTGCGCGCCGCCGATTCCGGAAGCCGCGTGCTCATCACCATGGATGGTTACTATCGCAACGGCAAGTTGCTCGACCACAAACTGTCCGCTGACATCGCCCTCAATCTGGCCAAGCAAGAGGGACAAGCGGTAGATAAAGTCCTCGTATGGCGGAGGCACGCCGGGCAGAATGCTTCTGCCTCGCCGTTTGTGAAAGGCCGCGACGTATTCGTTGACGAAATTCTCCCCAACTACGCCGGCCAGCTTGTAGCTCCCATCCCCATGGATGCCGAGGCCCCGCTCTTTCTCATGTACACCAGTGGAAGCACCGGGAAGCCGAAAGGCTGCCAGCATCGCACTGGCGGCTATCTCTCCTACGTTGCCGGCACTACGAAATATATTCAAGACATTCACCCCACTGATGTTTACTGGTGCATGGCGGATATCGGGTGGATCACTGGCCACTCCTACATCGTCTATGGTCCGCTCGCATTGGCCGCTACCAGTGTCCTCTACGAAGGTGTGCCCACTTATCCTGACGCTGGCCGCGTCTGGAGAATCGCCGAGCGGCTCGACGTCAACATCTTCCACACTTCGCCCACGGCGATTCGCATGTTGCGAAAATCTGGTCCCGACGAGCCCATCAAATACAACTACCACTTCAAGCATATGACGACGGTCGGCGAACCGATCGAACCGGAGGTCTGGCGCTGGTATCACGACGTGGTCGGCAAGGGCGAGGCTGTAATTGTCGACACCTGGTGGCAAACCGAAAATGGAGGATTTCTCTGCAGCACGAAACCAGCGATCGATCCCATGAAGCCGGGCAGCGCGGGCCCAGGCATGCCGGGAATCTATCCGACCATCATCGACGAAAACAGCGAGGAAGTTTCCGCCGGATCAGGCAAGGCGGGCAACATTTGCATACGCAATCCGTGGCCCGGAATTATGCAAACCATCTGGGGCGATCGCGACCGCTTCGTCAGCCAGTATTATGCGAAGTACTGCAAAGATCGCAGCAGCAAGAAATGGCAGGATTGGCCCTACTTCGCTGCCGACGGAGCCGTGCTCGCCGCCGATGGTTATTTCCGTATCCTCGGACGAGTCGACGACGTCATCAACGTCGCTGGCCATCGCTTGGGCACGAAGGAAATCGAATCCGCGTGTCTGACCGTTTCCGAGGTCGCAGAAGCCGCGGTCGTGCCCGTTGTCGATGAGATTAAGGGTCGCGTTCCCGAAGTCTATATCGCGCTCAAGCCCGGCATACAGGCGAGTGCGGAAATCGTGGAAAAGGTCAACAAAGCGATCGAAACCATGATCGGCAAAATCGCCCGTCCAAAGCACATCCACGTTGTTCCGGATATGCCGAAGACGCGCTCCGGCAAGCTCATGCGCCGCATCCTGGCCGCCATCTCGAACAACATGCACACCGGAGACATCACGACTTTGGCTAACCCTGACGTGGTGGAAAAAGTCCGGGAGTTGGTCCAAGGCAAGGCGCCCGTGGCGTTAACCGACGGCCCCGAAGACTTGAAAAAATTCGGATCGGTAGACTAAGAGAATAGAAATTAAAACGAAGCCCGGGCACGAAGCAGGATGAAGGTTTTTCAGGCCGCAGGTTCTCCTTCGTGTACCTGATGTGCCCTTTATGGCTAGCACTCTCTCAGCAATCCAGGCACGACTGCTGAACTCACCGCAAGCGCCGCTCCAAAATTCCGTGTATCATGCCGCTACTTCCACCGTAAGCAGTAGAGTGCATTCGTAAGAAAATGATGGACACCGCTCGCTTCCAGTAGCAAGCCCAATGGGGAAAGGCAGAAATTAATGGTGTGGTATTTTCTATTTTTTTTCGTATCCGGATTCTGCAGCGTTTTGTGCGAACTCATCTGGTTGCGATTATCGATGGCGCAGTTTGGCGTAACCACCGCGCTCACCTCTATCGTCCTCTCCGTCTTCATGGCGGGACTGGGCGTGGGCTCCTGGCTGGCTGGCGCGCTGGTGCAACGCTATGGAGAAGGCATCCGCTTTTCTGCGCTCCGCCTTTATGCCGTGCTCGAGTTCATGATTGGAGTGTCCGCGCTGGTGGTTCCCGCGGAACTGATCTGGGGCCATCGCCTGCTCGAGGCGCTTGCCGATCGCGCCGCGGTTTCTTCGGCTGCCTATTATGTGCTCTCCGGCTTGTGGCTGTTGCTGACCATGGTGCCGTGGTGCGCCTGCATGGGCGCGACAATTCCGGTGGCCATGTTCGCCATCCGCAAGAGCCAGCAAAAAAGCGATGGCCGTTCCTTTAGCTTTCTCTATCTCGCGAATGTGCTGGGCGCGATGCTTGGTTCCTTTTTCCCGCTGCTCCTCATCGAGCCCTACGGATTTCATAAGACCCTACACATCGGAGCGGCTTTGAATGTGGCGATTGCGGTATCAGCGTTCTTGGTTTCACTCAAATCAAATCAGGATCAACCGCACACGCCAATCCCTGCTACAACCAATCCCAGCTCTCGCGTAGCGAACGCTCCCGTCGACAATCGCCGAAGCATTTTGCTCCTGCTCTTCACCACCGGCCTCGCCACCATGGGTATGGAGCTGATATGGATTCGCCTTTTCACGCCGTATATCGGACCGGTGGTTTATTCCTTTGGCATGATCCTGGTGGCTTATCTGCTCGCCACATTCATGGGCTCGCGAATTTACCGGCGCTGGAGCCGCAAGCATAGTCGAGAGAGCCGAGTCACTTGGATATCCCTCGCACTGCTCGGAATTCTTCCGCTGCTCACCGCGGACACGCGCGTTCCCTTGAACCTTGTCGTGAGGGTTTTCCTCGGCGTCATGCCCTTCGCCGCGATGATTGGATTTCTCACTCCCATGCTCGTCGACCGCTGGTCGGGCGGCGATCCCGATCGCGCCGGTCGCGCCTATGCCGTCAACGTAGTTGGCTGCATTGTGGGTCCACTGGTTGCTGGATTCCTGCTTCTGCCTCTCGTCGGCGAACGCTGGTCGGTGCTCTTGCTGTCGTCGCCATGGTTCGCCATGGCCTTGCCCATTCCGCGTGCCTCAGGTGTCCGATCTTTCAGTCGCGTGACAGCCTATGTCAGTGTCGTCCTCGCTTTTTCGATTTTCCTCGCGACTCAAAATTTTGAAAACCAGTTTCCTTCTCGAAAGGTGCGGCGTGATTCCACTGCAACCGTCATCGCCTACGGGGAAGGCATGCAGCGGCGCCTTCTCGTGAATGGAATGGGGATGACCTCGCTTACTCCCATCACAAAAATGATGGCCCACTTGACCTTGTCCTCGCTCGACCACGCACCCCGCAGTGCACTGGTCATCTGCTTCGGAATGGGGACTACATTTCGCTCCGTCGTGTCGTGGAATATTTCCGGCACCGCGGTCGAACTTGTGCCCAGCGTGCCGAAACTCTTCAGCTATTACCATGCTGATGCAACCACCGTTCTGTCATCACCGCAAGCGCATGTGGTCATCGACGACGGCCGCCGTTTCCTCGAACGCTCGCCCGCCAAATACGACGCCATCATTCTCGATCCTCCTCCGCCGGTGCAAACGGCCGGTTCCAGCTTGCTCTATTCGCAGGATTTCTACACCGTAGCCAAGACGAGATTGCAGCCCGGGGGAATTCTGCAACAGTGGTTGCCCGAGGCTGATGACGCGACGCAAGCGGCAGTCGCCAGATCGATCAAGAATTCGTTTCCGTATATTCGCGTATTTCAAGGCATGGACGGCTGGGGCTGGCATTTCTTGGCCAGCGATCGTCCGATACCCATTCGGAGCGCTGTTGAATTGGTGGCGCGCATGCCGCAGAGCGCAATCGAAGACATGATGGAATGGGGGCCGGCGAAGTCGCCCGAGGCGGAGATGCAATTGCTTCTCGCTCACGAATCATCGCCCGACGAAATCATCGCGCTCTCGCCGCAAACCGCGCCGCTGACCGACGATCGCCCAATCAACGAATATTTTTTGCTGCGGACTCCATTGGATCGGCTATCGGACTTAGATTAAAAGGCGAAAAGGTCGCAACCGGCACGAAATGAAAGAAAAAGCATTTAGCGACCAGGTTTGGCAATCTATCATCTAACCCAATGCCTAAGGGACCTGTCCGCGGGGGTCGCGCTTTGTCCCATCCCGCGTCCAGTCTGGGGAGTGCCGAATGCTTGCTGCACAAAAAGATGTCGCCGTGCCAAATGAGATTTCGCGCGACCTCATTTCGCGTGAACTCATGACGCGCTTCTCCGCCGCGAGACGCCACAGTGATGCGTTGTTCGACCTGGTGCGTGACGAGTCATTATATGAGCGCCCAATTGCCGAGCGTCATCGCATCATCTTTTATGTGGGTCACCTCGAAGCCTTTGATTGGAACTTGCTCAATGAATATGCCGCTGGCTTCGGATTAAAGAGCGCTAACCCCGCACTGGATCGCCTGTTTGCCTTCGGCATCGATCCGGTAGGTGGGGGGCTGCCGTCGGATGTGCCCTCGGATTGGCCGGCGCTCGGGATCGTTCGCAATCATGTAAGCAGTGTTCGTAGCGCTCTCGACGCAGCTCTTGAAAAAGCGCTTCTCGATTTCGACTCGCAAGCCCGCGCCACTTTTCCCCTTACCAGGTTGCTCAACGTAGCGGTCGAGCATCGCCTGATGCACGTTGAAACTCTGGCTTACATGCTGCATCAATTGCCGCTCAACACGAAAGTGCGGCCAAACAATCTCCAGATAACCCCGCCACAGCAGTCCGCCCCCTCGATCGTCGCGCACATGATGCCTGTCCGCGGGGGTGCTGTAACCCTGGGACTCTCGCGCGATGCGGCCAATTTTGGCTGGGACAATGAATACGAATCGCACAGCGTCGAAATCCCCGCATTCGAAATCGACCAATATAAAGTGACCAATCGTCAGTTTCTTGAGTTCATCGCCGCTGGCGGCTATGATACGAGAGCTCTTTGGACCGACGATGACTGGAATTGGAAGGCTGCTCAGGGAATATCTCATCCGAAGTTCTGGGAGAAGCAAGCCGAGCACTCGTCCGATCGCAGATGGCTCTACCGAACCATGTTCGACAAAATTTCATTCGACGAAGCGCCGCAAGTGCTCGACTGGCCTGTCTACGTCAGTCAGGCCGAAGCAGCCGCGTATGCACGCTGGGCGGGGAAATCGCTTCCCACCGAAGCAGAGTGGCAGCGCGCCGCCTACGGCGCTCCGGATGGAAGCACGAGACCGTACCCGTGGGGCAGTGAATCGCCCAACGCCAGCCTCGGCAATTTCGATCTGCACCGCTGGGATCCGATGCCGGTGAATTCATTTCCGCAAAGCCAGAGCGCCTTCGGTGTCCGCGATATTTTGGGCAACGGATGGGAGTGGACCTCCAGTCCTTTCGCCGCATTTCCCGGTTTCGATCCATTTCCGTTTTATCGCGGCTACTCTGTCGATTTTTTCGATGGCAAGCATTTCGTCATGAAGGGTGGTTCTTCGCGCACCGCCGCCTGCATGTTGCGGCCGACATTTCGCAACTGGTTCCAGCCGCATTACCAGAATGTCTACGTCGGATTTCGCTGCGTGAGAGGTTGATACGCCGGTAAGAGTTCTAACAGGTGGTCGAATAAAAGATCGTTCGGATGCTCGATCCGTCGATCAAAAGGGGATTCACATGCTGGTTCACCCAATCAATAACGCCGCCAACAACGCCACCTACCAGTTTCCATCCGGGTTCACGTCTAGCTTCGCGGCCGACGTGTGCGCCGGGCTTGCGCGGAAACAGAAGGAACTGCCGTCGAAGTATCTTTACGACGACGTGGGGTCGGCGCTCTTTGAAGTGATCAGCCGTCTTCCTGAGTACGGCCTCACTCGTGCTGATGAGCGGCTGCTGCAGCGACATGCTGGCGAGATTGTCGCGCGCCTTGACGCCCCAGTGGCCGTCGCCGAACTGGGCAGCGGCAGCGGCAAGAAGACTCGTTGGATTCTCGAAGCGCTCAGTCATTGGCAGCGGACATTCTATTATCCGGTGGAGATATCCCGCTCCGCTCTAGCGATGTGTGAGCGCGAACTGAGCGACATTGATTCCATCAGCATTGTTGGTTTTGAGCGCGAATATCTCGATGGCTTGGTGGAAGTGGCTGCCCATCGCCAGCGCCACCAACATTTATTTGTGCTCTTTCTCGGGAGCACCATAGGCAATTTCGATCGCCCGGCGGCCGTGAAATTCCTGGCCGAAGTGCGCCGCATTCTCGAACCGGGCGACTCGCTCCTTCTGGGGACCGACCTGGAAAAATCAAGCGGGCAACTGCTTAGCGCCTATGATGATCCAGTCGGCGTGACCGCAGCTTTCAACCTTAATCTTCTCGCTCGCATCAACCGAGAACTCGACGCCGATTTTGACCTCAGTCAATTCACTCATCTCGCCAGAATCAACCGCGAGGCTCGCAGCGTCGAAATGCACCTCCAGTCCAAATGCCGCCAGACAGTGCGCGTTCCGGCCGCCGACCTATGTGTAGACTTTTTGGAAGGAGAAACAATTTGGACGGAGAGCAGCCACAAATACTCGGCGGAGGAGGTCTTCCAGATGGCAGGCATCGCCGGTTTTCGCTGCGACGCACAGTGGATCGACGATCAGTGGCCCTTTGCCGAGAATCTGCTCACTGCGGTGTGAAATCTATGTCGCCGCTATCGCCGGACTGAGTTCCGGATATCAAAACCGTTGCCGCCGTGCCCCGCCACGTCCGCAGATTATTGACGCTGAGTACAATGCAGAATATATTCGCGGGAATAAAACCCAGTTGTCCGGTCCTGATTCCGATGACGCACATGATGAAGCTATTAGCCGTTGCCAGCAGCCAGCCTTCCCAGCACCGTCGTCCGACCAGAATCGTGGAAGCAACTGTCAGCACGCAAGAGAGATAATCGAGACGCAACACAGATGAAATACCCCCGTGTAATCATTGTCAGGGGAGTTGGGTCGATTTCAGTGATCCTGTTTCATCGCTCGGGTAACGAAAGTCATACAACCGCGGAGTGCCGACTAAGAAAGCACGGGAGGAATCGATGCCCCAAGCATGCACGCACCTGAATGAGATCAAAGTTACAGAGACCACCACGCATGTCTGTGAGGACTGCATAAAAACCGGCGACACATGGGTCCATCTCCGCATGTGCCTCATTTGCGGTCATGTCGCCTGTTGTGACTCGTCAAAGAACAAGCACGCCACGAAACATTTTCACAAAACAAAACATCCGCTCATGCGCTCGGTCGAACCCGGCGAGGCCTGGGTCTGGTGTTATGTCGATGAGATCGTGGCCGACGAACTGGCGGCCTGAACGGTCGACCTAAGTCTCAATTTTGATCCTGAATGGCGCAGCGGTTGATCGCTGCGATAACCAAGTTGAATCCGCGAAGCCGCGGTTCGCGCATCAACGATTCCGCGACCAAAACGCGTTCTTTCGTATCTAATTTGTTTAATCATGCCGAAACCAATTTTGATGAGCGTCGATGACGACTCCGATGTTTTGCGGGCGATAGAACGCGATCTACGCTCGCAGTACGGAGCGGAATATCGCGTCATCGGGAGCGATTCTCCCGAAGGCGCATTACAACTCTTGAAGCAGCTCAAGATTCGGAATGACAGCGTTGCCTTGCTCCTGGCCGACCAGCGTATGCCGCGCATGGACGGAGTCGCCTTTCTACAGGAAGCGACCCAGATTTTTCCCAACGCGAAACGGGCTCTGCTCACCGCCTACGCCGACACGAATGCCGCTATCAGCGCCATCAATCAAGCGAGCATCAATTACTTTTTCTTAAAGCCCTGGGATCCGCCGACCGAGCATTTATATCCGCAGCTCAATGACCTCCTCGATGACTGGCAGGCAAGCTATCATCCCGCCTTTCAGGGGATCCGCGTTCTCGGCACCAGGTGGTCTCCTCGCTCTTACGAGCTGCGCGATTTTCTTGCGCGCAATCGTGTCCCGTACCAGTGGATCGATGTCGAATTTTCCGCCAATGACCCGGAGACAAAGCGTCTCGTCGATGCTCTTGGCCCCGAGGCCACCAGCCTACCGGTTGTGCTCTTTCCCGACGGAACCAAACTTCTAGAGAGCTTGCCCGCCGATGTTGCGCAAAAAGTTGGCTTGCGAACCCGCGCGCAAACGGACTTTTACGATTTGGCAATTGTTGGCGGCGGCCCCGCCGGCCTCGCTGCCGCCGTCTACGGCGCATCCGAAGGCCTACACACGGTTATGATCGAGCGCGAAGCGCCCGGCGGACAGGCCGGTATGAGTTCGCGGATTGAGAACTATCTCGGATTCCCCTCTGGCCTCAGCGGCAACGATCTCGCGCGCCGCGCCGTGGCGCAGGCGCAACGCTTTGGAGTAGAAATTCTTTCTCCTCAGGAGGCGGTTGGCGTTCGCACTGAAGGTTCGTACCGCATCATCAAGCTGGCCGACGATAGTGAACTCTCGTGCCACGCGCTGATGATTGCCAGCGGGGTGCAATGGCGGAAACTGGACGCGCCCGGAATCGACCGGTTGCAGGGCGCGGGCGTTTACTACGGCGGCGGCGCGACCGAAGCGTTGTCATGCAAGGGCGAAATTATCTATGTGGTCGGCGGTGCGAATTCAGCAGGCCAGGCAGCCATGAATTTTGCCAAATACGCTGACCGCGTAGTCATGCTTATCCGCGGCGCTTCTCTCGCCAGCACCATGTCGCAGTATCTGATCGACCAGATCAAAGAAACCCCGAACGTTCAGTTGTGGGCGCAAGCCAGCGTGGTCGAAGCGCACGGCGACGCTCGTCTCGAGGAGATTTCCGTCCTTTGCTCGGACACCAACAAAGTGGAGCGCGTGCCCGCCAACGCGATGTTCATTTTTATTGGAGCGCTACCGCGTACCGACTGGCTCGGAGATCTCGTCGAGCGCGACGAGCGTGGTTTTCTGCTGACCGGACCCGACCTGATTCGTGACGGAAAACGTCCCAAGGGTTGGGCGCTCGACCGCGATCCATTTCTGCTGGAAACCAATATTCCCGGTATCTTCGCCGTCGGTGACGTGCGCCATGGTTCGGTGAAGCGAGTTGCATCCGGCGTTGGCGAAGGATCGGTGGCGGTGCAATTCATCCATCAGTATTTGAGCAAGGTATAAATGGCCGATAAATCAGAACTGCTTCGCGTTCCCGTGTTTGCGGATTTGCCCGACGATCAGCTGGAATGGTTCCTCAGCCAATCACAGGAACTTAACTACAAGGCGGGCGACACTTACTTGCGCCAGGGCACTCCCGCGGATTCCATGTTTGTGATTCTCGAGGGACAACTTGAAGTCCACGGCGACATGGGCGGCGACGCGATCTCATTTTCCCTGAAGGCTGGCGACGTTACTGGAACTCTTCCTTATTCAAGGATGACGCACTTCAGTGTGAACGGCCGCTCAGTCACGGACAGTCGCGTCTTGCGATTTCCGGCGGCAATGTTTCCAGATCTTGTGCAGAAGATGCCCGAGTTGGCCAAGCGGCTGGTGGGCCTGATGGCTGATCGTATCCGCGAAACCACTCGTATCGAGCAGCAGCGCGACCGTTTGGCCGCGCTGGGCAAGCTTTCCGCAGGCTTGGCTCACGAGCTCAATAATCCTGCGTCCGCAGCGAAACGCGCCACCGGCCAGCTGCGTGACATCTTGAAGAAAATCAAGAACGCGAGTCTCGAACTTGGGAGGCGCGATCTCACTGCAGCGCAGAGAGCAGAAATCGAAAAGTTGGAGACGTCATTCATTCAGCGCGATGAGCCGCCTCCTGATCCGCTGACGGCCAGCGATCTGGAAGAGCAGGTTGATTCTTTGTTGCGCAGTCACGGGCTAAACGACTTATGGCAACTGGCCGCTGATCTGGCCAAGAAGAACATCAAGCCGGAAGCGTTGGAATCGTTGTTTGCGGCACTGGATGCGGATACTGCCCGCGCGGCTCTGGTTCGGATTGCCGCCTCGGTCGAGATCGCCAATCTGTTGAACGAGATCGAAAGCAGCACGTCGCGAATCTCCGATCTCGTCGGTGCGATTAAGGAATACACGCACATGGACCAGGCGCCGGTGCAGAATGTCGATATCGTGAAAAGCCTGGAAAGTACGCTCACCATCCTAAACCACAAGCTTAAACGCGGAGTGACCGTGCAGCGTGACTACCAGCACACGCCGTTCCTGGTGAATTCGTTTGGCAGCGAACTCAATCAGGTGTGGACTAACATTATCGACAATGCCATCGACGCCATGGGCGGCAAAGGCGAGCTGCGAGTTCGAACCTATCGCGACGATCATTGCGTAGTCGTCGAGATTGCCGACAACGGTCCCGGAATCTCGCCCGAGGTCGAGCCCCATATCTTCGAACCTTTTTTTACAACCAAAGGCGTGGGTGAGGGAACGGGCCTGGGCCTCGATACCGTGCAGCGCATTGTGAAAAAACACCGAGGAAATATTCAGGTTACTTCGGAGCCGGGTGACACCCGTTTTCAAGTGTGGCTGCCGCTCTCTCAACAAGCGACTTAAGGCTGAAGCCTTTGCCTTGTTTTGAAAGCGCCGAACTGCTAAGGCAAGAGCCCTAACACTCCTACCCCGCTCATCGTGCCCACATATACCTTGCCGTTAGCAATCATCGGTGTGACGAATTTATTTCCATCGCCAAAGTTGTCGCGCCCGCCTGCCGCTTGATTCGAGTTATAAAGCTCCACGGCGAGGTTGTTGCCGTTATAAGCATGCAGCACCGCGGGCGAAGTATTTTCTGTGGCCCACAAAATCAAATTTCCCTCCGAACTCCCGGAGATGCTGGGCGTAGCGCCCGGATAGCCGAATTGGGTGTTCGTCTGCGAAGCCGGAGTAGTATTCAGAAGTCCGCTGCCATTGAAGGAAAACGCCTTGATCGAGTCCCCCACCGCTCCGTAGTAAATTCGCTTGCCGTCAAATGCTGGGGCGGAATACACCGATCCCGCCAGCGCTCCCGTTACCTCCTGATAAATCTGACTATTATTGTTGGGATTAAACTTTCCCATGTTCGTCCGATTCGCCATATAGATGTTTGAATCCTTGCCCGCGCCTACAACCAGCTCGTGCAGGACACCGTTGGAGTCCTTGAAATTGGGCACAATCATCGCGCCGCCCGAACCCAAGTCCTCGTCCGCATCCGACTCGCTCACCGTGTTATACATGTTGAAATAGTCAGATACTGCCAGCTGTCCCTTCTTGGTGGATAATTTCATGATGGCATTCCCATAATCTCCATTCGCTGGGAATCCACTACCATTGAGCGAGGTATCAAATGTTCCATTGGCGTCGAGGAAATAGATGTTTCCGCTCGAATCCGCCGCCGGCCCTGCTCCCGCGCCCCATATCGCGCCTTCATTGCCATTCGGAGTTACATTGAGCACTGACTTCTGCGCCAGCGTTCCTTCGTTGTAACTGATGATCCAACCTGTATAAGGTCGATCATCGCAATGGGAAGCCCACGTCGTATAGACAATATGATTCACCAGTAACAGCCCGGCCCGCTCTTTATACTGCTTGGGATCGAAAACTACGTAGCCGTTCTGGCCGTTATCGCCCGTTCCCGGGTACTGGGCAATGATCTCCACCGGGCCGCCAAACTCCTCCGCGCCCGTAGTAATGTCCAGCGCATGCAGGCGCTGATGATAGTTAGAGCTAGAATCCTTACTCATCGCGACCACATAGATAGTTCCATGCGGACCTTCGTTAAGGTCAGCGACTGGAGTGGAAGTAACTCCTATCTCCGGAGTAACCTGCGAGCATCCGCGGTCATCCGATGGAGCTTCGCCGCCCGCCAGCATAGTTACGTGCCAGAGATTAGTTCCGCTATCCGCATCGAACCCGTATACCGTGTCGTTTTCCGTCACCACAAACAGCACGTTGTGTGTGCCATTTCCCGGGATGCTGATATCAGGCGCATACAAAGGTTCCGCATCCACCAGCCCGTCGGTCGGGATCACGAAGAGTTTCCCAAAGGTCGTAGAGTTGACATTCTTGAGGGTGAGCGTACTCTCAATCGAGTTGCGCCCGGTTCGTAAATTGTCGTTGTGATAAGTGAGGACACCCTTGAACGCCGGGGCAGCGCCGACCAGCACTTCGTGACGGAAGACGACGATGGTTACAACTACCAGGACGACGGCGAGCAGAGGGATTCGAGCAGGGAGAGTTCGTCGCATCACGCACCTCGGGAATAGTGATCCGGATGTTAGATCCGGTTTTAAATTGGTTGTTGCCAGATGCCTGGACGAAGGTGCGCGCAATCAGTTTACTCTAAACTGGTAACGCCCGCCGGGCCGGGCGCGAGGACACCCCATCGGCAAGTTCGGAGGAAGCGGTCGGGACAGCAGCAAGGATGCCGGCTATCCGCGCGTTCTGCGAAGTAGAGAGACTGTCTGCAACGAGGTACGCTTGACGTTCGAGGGAACTCTAAATACAGTCAAGGGCCGGGATCATTTTAATCCGCAAAGATTTTTCCGACTTGCAACTTATTGTGACGAGGTGCTCGAAGCATGACGGTTAAGAAGAATGCGGTCCGCAAAACGGCGCTCCGCCAAAAGGCGCAGTTGATGTCGGGCTCCGAGATTGAGCGTACGCTGGTGCGTCTGGCTCACGAAATCCTGGAAAAAAATGGCGGTGTTGACGGCCTCGGCCTGGTTGGAATCCGTCGCCGCGGGGTTCCCATCGCCGAGCGCCTGGGCAAAATGATTCAGCAGGTCGAGAAGAAAAAAGTGCCCGTCGGCACGCTCGATATCACTTTCTATCGCGATGACTTGTCCACGCTGGGACCCAAGCCGGTCGTACAGGAAACCGAAATTGGGTTTTCCATCGAGGGCAAGAAAATTGTTCTGATCGATGACGTGCTTTATACCGGACGCACGACGCGTGCGGCTCTGGACGCTCTTTTTTCCCACGGGCGCCCCAGCCTGGTGCAACTTCTTGTGCTTATCGACCGAGGGCATCGCGAACTGCCAGTCGAGGCCACGTTCATCGGGCGAACGGTTCAGACAACCGACAACGAAGTGATTGAAGTAAAGCTCGCCGAAATCGACGATGCGGAAAAAGTTCTGTTGATGGAGAAATAAATCTAGGTCTTGGATCTTACCGCCCACTCCGCATCAAAGCGCGCCCGATCGTAAAAGGATTTCTGTGTTCCCACGCCAGTGGTGGAAAGCCCCGCGTAAAGGTTCGCGCGTCTAACCCCTTCACGTTCCGGCACGCCCTCCCCAAGAAAGGTCGCGAAGCTGCCGATAAAAGCATCGCCTGCTCCGGTGCTGTCGACGCTTCTTACGCTGAAGGCAGGTACATGCTCCATGCCGTCACTTCCCGCCAGCAGCGCGCCCTTCGCACCGAGCGTGATGATCACGCGGCGAATGCCACCAGCCAGAAGCTTGGTCGCGCAACTCCTGGCTTCGTCGACGTCACGCACCGGCATCCCGGAAATCGCGAACGCCTCGCTTTCATTGGGAATGAAATAATCGAGCTCCGCGATTGCCTTGGTGTCGATAGGTTGCGCCGGAGCTGGATTCAAGATGCACGGGATGCCGTTGCGGCGCGCGAACTTAATCGTGTAGTACACGGTCTCGAGCGGAATCTCGAACTGGAGCACGATGCAGTCAGCGCTCTTTAGCATGGCGGCCGCGGCATCGACATCGGCCGGCTTCAATTCGTCATTCGCGCCTTTGACAACGATGATCCGATTCTGACCGGATGGATCGACGAAAATTGGCGCCACTCCGCTCGACACACCAGCCACCTGCCGAACATGGGTGGCATCGATTCCGAGTTTCTCAAAGTTCTTGATCGTCGAGGGACCGAACAGATCATCCCCAACTCGCGCCACCATGAACACGTCGGCCCCGCAAAGGCGCGCTGCCACCGCCTGGTTCGCTCCTTTCCCTCCAAATCCCAGATCGAATTTCTGTCCGAAAATTGTCTCCCCCGGCTGCGGAAACCGGTCAGAGAAGGTGGTTAGATCGACATTGGCGCTACCCACTACCGCGATGCGAGGACGCTTTCCCATAAATTTCTCGTTGCACTTGTTACATTCAACTCACGGAACAAAAAGTTGGAGCGAAGAAGGGCGAGTTTAGTCAGCTGATCGAGACGTGTCAACCGTCGTATCGGCGGCCCGTCCTCGATTCTTACGTAGTTGCCCGGATTTCATTTTCGTATTCCAAGCCCCATAATACGTGCTTGCTCAATCGGACATCCTGAGTGAAATAATTCTCTATGATGCCGCAGAAACCGGAATCGATCGAAGCCCGCTGTTGCGTTGCTGGGGGCGGTCCCGCCGGCATGATGATCGGCTTCCTCCTGGCGCGTGCCGGTGTCGACGTAGTTGTCCTCGAAAAGCATGCAGATTTCCTGCGTGACTTTCGCGGCGACACCGTTCACCCCTCCACTCTTGAGCTCATGTACGAACTCGGCATTATCGACGACTTCTTGCGCCATCCCCATCAGGAGTTCCCTCAAATCGCGGCCCTCATCGACGACTTCTCTGTAACGGTAGCCGACTTTTCTCATCTGCCCACGCACTGCAAATTCGTCGCACTAATGCCGCAGTGGGACTTCCTCAATTTCATCGCGGAAAAGGCCAAGCTTCATCCGCAATTCAATCTGCGTATGGAAGCTGCGGTCACTGATCTTCTGATTGAAAATGGCCGTGTGAGGGGCGTCCGGGCAACAACGCCGCAGGGTGCGCTGGAAGTCCGCGCTCAACTCACTATTGGCGCGGATGGCCGCCATTCCAAGGTTCGTGAAGTAGCTCAATTGGAAGTCATCGACTTGGGCGCTCCCATCGATGTGCTTTGGATGCGGCTGGCAAGAAAGCCGGGCGATCTGAGCCAGACCCTGGGAAGATTCCGCGAAGGAAAGATTCTCGTTTCCCTCGATCGAGACGATTATTGGCAATGCGCTTACGTCATCCAAAAAGGAGAGTTCGACTCGATCGAGCACAAAGGCCTGCCAGCATTTCGCGAAACCATCGAGAGCGTCGCCCCTTTCTTGCGCGGCCGCACAGATGAATTGAGGTCATGGGACGACATCAAGCTGTTGTCGGTCGCCGTCGACCGGCTCCGGCACTGGTCGCGTGCCGGTCTCTTGTGCATCGGTGATTCCGCCCATGCCATGTCTCCGGTCGGCGGTGTCGGCATCAATCTGGCCATTCAAGACGCGGTTGCAGCCGCGAACCTTCTTGCGCAACCGCTGCTCGAATCCAGGGTCTCTGAGCGAACACTCCAGGCAGTCCAGGAACGGCGCGAATTTCCGACCCGCATGACCCAAAGATTCCAGGTTTTCGTGCACAAGCACTTCATTGGGTCCGCCATGAATAAACGTGGACCTCTCCGCAGCCTCCCACTACCGCTCAAACTTCTGCAACATTTCCCCGTCTTGCGACGAATTCCGGCGCGAATGCTGGGCTTGGGATTCCGCCCCGAGCATATCCACTCGGCCGCGAAAGGTTCCTGATCTTTCGGATCGAGAAACCCGCGTCATTATTGTGGCGTCTGCGCTCTCGGTTGAGTATTCTCTTCACCATGGCCACCGTCTCGCTCAGCGAATTGTTGGGCTCGATTGTTTATGACGCCTCCGGCGCCGCCAGTGGCCGTGTGCGCGAGGTGGCTCTGGTTCCGCAGGAAGACAGGTCCCGTGTCGCTTTGCTCATCGTCAAGACGCGGACCGGGAATCGCGTCCTACCCCTGACCGCCGTTTCCGACATCAATGGCGGCGTTCGTGCCTCTTCCGCCGCCGCCGAATGGGTTTCCGCCGATGGCTCTGAGGGTTTGCTGCTGCTCAGTCGAGACCTGCTCGATCAGCAGGTGATTGACGTGCACGGCCGCAAAGTCGTGCGCGTCAACGACGTCGACTTTCATCAGGAGACCTCACAGAATCGCCCCATTCTTAAGGTGGGCGGCGTAGATGTGGGCGCGCGTGGCGCTGTGCGGCGCCTTCTCAAGGGAGTGATTCCCGCGGTTGCGCTTCGTGCCCTGCTCGTGCGCATCCCTGCCCGCGACATTCCTTGGGATTTCGTGGACATCGTCGAAACTGACCCGGCCCGGCGTGTCAAGCTTAAGATTTCGAACGAACGCCTGGGCAAGCTCCACCCTGCTGACATTGCCGACATCGTCGAAGATCTCGCTCCCGACGAACGAGAAGCCGTGTTCGAAACCCTCGACGAGGGCGTTGCCGCCGGAGCGCTGGAGGAGCTCGAACCGAAAG
>Ga0209624_10001295_pt1 | contig 19989 bp, 17 predicted proteins | sample JacPinW_OM2H0_O1_FD_188565 | JGI IMG/M metagenome (GOLD analysis project Ga0209624, IMG submission 188565) | Forest soil microbial communities from Algoma, Ontario, Canada - Jack Pine, Ontario site 1_JW_OM2H0_O1 (SPAdes) (version 2) | ecosystem: Environmental > Terrestrial > Soil > Boreal...
ATCGCTAGCGCGAACCACGGCTTGGCGCTGGCTGATAGTGTGGTTGCCATTGTGGGCGCCACCGGAGCGATCGGCCTCGCGCTCAGCCTGTTCTTCGCCGAACGTGCCGGTGAACTGATTCTAGTCGGTAATCCGCGCGCCCCCGCCGCGAGCCTCAGGAAGCTGCAGAAAGTCGCCGAAGACTGCAGGCGCCACATAATGGCCGCGGAGGCCGCTGGCAGTCTGCCAGGGGCCGCCATCCGCCGACGGGCGACGGATTCGGCGGCGGGTATTGTGATAACGACCGATATCGATCGCGAGCTTCCGAGAGCGAACGTCGTTCTGACCGCCACGAATGCCGTAATGCCGTTTATCGCGTCGAAACATCTGCGTCGCGGCGCATTGGTCTGCGACGTGTCGCGGCCTTTCAACATTCCACCCGAGCTGATCGCGGCGAGACCCGACCTTCGGCTAGTGAGCGGCGGCCTTGTGCGCGCGCCAAAGTCCTCGGTCTTAGGGCACGTCGAAGAGCCTGGCCAACGCGAGGTGCTCATGGCCTGCGCGGCGGAAACGATCGTTCTCGCTCTGTCGGGACACCAGAGCCGCCATTTCTGCGGGCCGCTGGAGATTGGAACAATCAAGGATGTCGGCCGGCTGGCCGACAGATTTGGATTTTCAGTCGTGAGCTGATCACTCACGACGCACTTTTCACAATTCATCTTGAGCGCGAAACGTGAGAAAAAAGATGGTTCGTGTCCTCGAACTCTCAACTCACTCGTTCGCCACCTGAAACGCAGCGAACTCCCGGCCGGGATGAGGCAAAAACGATTAGTCTTCGTGGTCCTCGAACGGCCAGAAGCTTGGCAGCTCCCGCACTATAATAACGACCGGCTGGGCGTTTGATTTGACTGTCCCTGCCGCGATCAAGTCGTCAATTATCGTCTCGACGTGTTGAAATAGCTTGCCCTTGCCTTTGCGAAGGCGGCGAATCTGCGTTGATGGTTGCGCCTCGCCCAGATCGACGATAACGTGCGACCTGACGCTTTTCTCGTGATGCTCGGAGGACGATGCTGGCGCTGCGGGCGCCGAAGAAACTGTCGCCATGTTCACTCTCCATCATCTTCGTCATAATCGATTGAACTAATTTTGCGCAATTCCTTCACGCCCTTTTCCTGGGCTCTCAAAACGTTGGTGGGCGCATCGAGCAGCCACCCATTGCCGCGTCGGGAAGCGGACTTGACGTGGCGGTCATAGGCTTCCTGCGCCATGATCAGTTCGGCCCTCAGCAGGTGACGAACCGCCTTTTCCAACGGACGAAACGGATGCGACTCGTGCTCGTCGTCGGCTTCGTCATCATTTTCGTAAACAACCGTTGCATGACGATGTTCCTTGCTACCCTGAACCACCGTGACGCGCTTGACGAGCTTGTCCATGATATCCTTCCTGCTTTAGGTAGCGCCGGCTCTATCCTTGGCTAATCCGCATCAGTAGCTGAGAAAAAAAGCAAACATTGCCACGGAGATCTGGGAACCCCGAAAAGATACTTCGCTTGCAATTGAGAGTTCGGTCTCTACGCCGGTGAGTTCAATATACAACGGGGGCATGCGTTCGACAACCGGCATTATTCGCAAGCGTCAGAAAAACGGCCGTTACGAGCGTCTTCTTGCGATCCTCCTGTCCGCGATGTTTTGTAGCGGTAGGCCCGCGCTGAGCCCCAGGGGCCGACAAGTCCGCACAGAGCCGAGGGGCAAGCTCTCGGAACGCGCTCTGGCGGTTCCAGGGAGGCTTCTGAAGCGCAACCCGCGCTAGAGAAAATCGGCTCAAATCTAACCTCAAATCTCCATTTCTATCAAGGCGCGGGTTATCTCCAGCGCTTTCAACAGAAGGTCGGCCTTGGGGCAAAGAGGCATTGTGGATTGCAGTAAAGGCAAAAAGACCAGGTCCCCTGTTGCAAACTGCGACGAACCCTTCAAATTCGGTCGGCCGCATTGCAAGGCGCCACGCAACCGCGGCTCGAGCCCCAAGGAACGCAACTATTGACGATCAGCATCGAGCCGGCTGTCCGGCAAATTCAGGCGGAGGACGATTCTACGAATGATGACGAGCAGGATGATGATCAGCAGCAAGTCGAACCAGCCAAAAGATGTGGCCGCATTATAGACCGGCTTCCAAGGGATCTGATAATCGAACCATCGCGCCGCGATTGTATCGACGAGTTGCGCTATTCCAATAGCGCCAATAGCCACGGTCCCGACCTTCAATAGAAGTGACGCTATGTAAGAGATCTTGCCAACGATGTTTCTGAAATGGACGATGGGGTTCTCGATATTGCGTTGCATCTGGAAGAAGAACTGCGTAGTCGTGTCGGCAATCTGCTCCAACTGCATATAGTCCATGTCGGTCGGTCCGCGCAGACGCTTGCGGAGATTTGATTGAACGCGGCGCCGCGCTTCACTTGCGGCCTCCTTGGCGTAGGCCTGCCATTGCCGGGTTACATCGATGTCCTTGTCCAAGCGGATGACGATTGCGTCATAGGAAAATGTCGCCCTGAAATATTGGATGGTCTCGAAGTTCACCGGCAGCTGAAATCGCTGGGCGACTTCCATGAAGCGAAGCCAGGCCTGGGCCGCGCTGCGCTCCCACCATTCGGCGTGTGTGCTTTTCTGCGCGTAGACCCAATCGGCGTAGATTTTCTCGATCTCCCAGCGGATCCGTTCGACATCGATCGGCGGCAGCGGGCCGGCCAAAGTGAGCGAACAATTGACCATCCGGCTGATATTTCCGGACGCCATATGATATTGGAGCTCACGAAAGGTCTTACGAATTTGTGTTGAAAACCGGCCGATCGCTCCGAAATCAATGAAGCAGATCATGTTGTTAGGCCTGATGACGATGTTCGCGGGATGCGGATCAGCGTGAAAGAAAAGCTCCTCCTGGACTTCGCGGTGCATAGTCACGACAAGCTTGCGAGCCAGCGATTTCGGCTCAATACCCTGACGACGGCACTTGAGCAGGAATTCCTGGTCGTTTGTGTCGACGGCGGCCATCAATTCCCACATCCACACGCCCGATACGAATTCGCTAACCATTACCTCTTCGGTGCAGTAATCGAAGTAGACTTTTGGCGCCGTCACGCCATCGTCGCGTGCCTCCGCACGGAGACGAAAGATTTCTGCATAGCGCGCCTCCGTGCGGAAGTTCATCTCGTTGAAAAGAATGGACTGGAACTCCTGACGGAAACGCACCGAGAGGCCTGGCGGTATGAGGGTCAACGTTTCAGCAATGACGAAAAGCCAATTAAGGGCCCGCAGATCGGCAGCGATCGTTGGCCCGATGCCCGGACGACGAACCTTGACCGCGACTCGCTCACCGGTGCGAAGCTTCGCCTGATAGACACACGCGAGCGAAGCTGAGCCGATCGGTTCAGGGTCGAAGATTTCGAACACCTCGCTGAGCGGCCGCTTGAGATTGCGCTCGATGATCGCGATCGCCTCTAACGATGGCATTGCTGGCACGCGGTCAAGCATCTTGCCGAGCTCGGAACAATACGCGTAGGGCAACAGGTCGGCGCGCATCGAGAGTTGTTGCCCGAGTTTGGTGAAGCTCGGGCCAGTGGCCTCGAAAATTTGGCGCAACCGGATTGCGCGGCGTTGCACGCTGTCGCGCCGCTGCACGACGTCGAGGTAGTTACCGAAATAAAATGCGCTCGCGCTCCGGATCCAAACCAGAAGCCTGCCTATGGTGCGGATGATTCCGGCTTTAAAGAAGACACGACGCGCCCGTGGTAAAATGACATTCCCGGGAAAGGTGTGATAAACGGCGCGGCGCGGCATAGGGCGGATGACGTCCGCTTGGCTCAAGACCCTCCCCTCATCCTCGGACGAGGTAACAACAACAGCATTCGGCCATTGTTTGATGCCGGCCTCGTCAGCGAGTTGAATCTTACGGATACGGGGACGCCTCATGTGCGGCTCACATTGTGCTTTCAGCAACCTAGCGGGCTAGTGACCTTAACGTTGCAAGCCGTCCGCCCTCGCGCCAGGCTCACAGTATGCCGCCATTCATCCACGGTTTTATGGCAAATTCAAATAGCGAATCTATTGTGAAAAGCTGTCTCCCGCCGCAGATCAAATCGGCACAGCTCCTTTCGAATGCCCGAAGCAGCAACCGGCACGGCCTCAAACCCGGTCGAGGTGCCGAACGAACTCACTGGCGCACACCGCAACTCAATGTTCAGACGCCCGACCCACCGGGCGGCGTTGGCTTCTTGACCTAAGCCGAACTCGGCGTGCAGGCCCACGATTACGATATCGTGGTGACGAAGTCTCTTGGGGTGGTTATGATGGAGTGCGTTGGGGCTCGATGTCGCAGCGCTTTGGTTATTCTCCTGAACCAGCCAATTCTATCGCGCCGAGAGCAAATAGCGTCTGATTGTCAATGGCGCCACTGGGTTTGATTCCAAAGTGCTCCTGAAAACCCCTAAGAGCGACCGTCGTTCGCGGTCCGACTACGCCATCGATTGGACCTGGATCAAACTCCTTATCTTTCAGCAGGGTTTGCACTTTGCGAATGCCGTCTTGATCGATTTTCGGCACCGCATTCATGTTCAGTTGACTGATCGGCGCGGCCCCTGCAAACGCAATCGTTGATTGAACCGTCACTCCGAAACCGGTGACTACAATCAGGGCTGCGGTAATAAACTTTTTCATGTGACCCTCCTTCGGCTAGAGCGGGATCCTTTGTACGATAGCCTTATTGCTGGGCGTCTTTGACGACGTTCACGGTGATCGCTTCGGACATGACTGGAGGATCGTGAGGTATATGCCGATAGTCACCTAGCAAAAGTTGCAGTTTATGCTTGCCCGGCGGAAGCGTAACGACCGCCTCAGTTTGTCCCGCCCCAAAATGCAAATGTTTTGGATCACTCGGTATGGGCTGGTTGAATGGTGGAATCCCGACGTCAATTAGCAGATGGTGGTGACCGGTGTTTGCTTTTTCGATCGCCGCCGGTGCGACCCCCATGCTTTCCAAACCAAAGTGAAGCGTTAGGTGTTGCGGGACAGTGTCTCCCTCATGCAGACCAATGAAATACTCCCGCGCACCTGACGGAGATGGCAGGCGCTCCACCGGCGCCGGGCCGTGTACAGTGATACGTTGTGAAAATAAAGGCGGGCTGTGCGGAATGTGGTCTTTGTCGCCGAAAAGTAGCTGCAGCGTGTGGTCACCGGGGAGCAATGTGATCGCCGCCTCCGTTTGACCTGCACCAAAATGGAGATGGCGGGGATCGTTGGGTATCGGCTGATCGAGCGGCGGCAGATCGGTATCAATAAGCAAATGGTGATGACCCGAGTTCGGACGATCCGAACCGGCGGGCGCTACGCCCATGTTTTTCAAGCCAAAATGGACGGTGAACTTGGGCTCTACAACGGCCCCGTCCGTTAGGTCAGGGAAATAAACCTCAGCACCCGCAGCCGACGGAGTTGGCCCTCCCTGCGGCACAGCCTGAACCTGAATCCGCGCCGACATCAGCGGGGGCGTATGTGGAATGTGGTCCTTATCGGCGAACAGGAGCTGCAAGGTGTGGGGACCGGGAGAAAGCGTAACGTCTGCCTCGGTTTGACCGGCTCCAAAGTGAAGGTGATGCGGGTCGTTAGGAATCGGCCGGTTGAGCGGCGGCAGGTCGGTATCGACCAGAAGATGGTGATGTCCAGAGTTCGGCCTATCCGAGCCGGCAGGGGCGACACCCATGTTTCTCAAGCCAAAGTGAACCTTCAATTTCGTGGAGACTTTATCGCCGTCCTTCATGTCAACAAAGTAGACTTCGGCTTTCGGAGCGGACGGCGTCGGAGCACCGGCGCGATCCTGTGCTAGCGCAAGAGACCATGTTGCCATCAAGAACCATGGCAAGGTCGCGATCCAACAGACCGCACCCGGGTAGCGGTCTCCACCGGCGGTGAATACGCTCATCATTTAGCCCCTCGTAGCTCTGCTGCGCTTCTAATCTGCACTAATAAGGCTGATTAATCAGTCAGTCGCAAGAGCAATTACAACCCTCGACATCCCCACAGTAGAGCGTTTACTAATTCCTTTCGAGGTCAACAATGGCAACTCCGGTGTAAGGTGTCGTGGTTGGTTGTCGGAAAGAGCCAACCGGTCTATAGTTTCTTTCCATAGAATACTGGGAAAGCCGACAGTTTCGGTCGAGTTCACGCTGGTCTTGGATGGAATGATAACGTCTTGGATGGAATGATAAGGTGCCTGTAGTCGACCGTTCGCGCCGCCGGATGCATTTTCCTGATTCCCGCGAGTTACGGGCTTTCCCGAAAGCTCGGACCTTTCGCACCGAACTAACGCAGCTATTTCGTCTGCGCAGCACTAGAACGCGTTTGATATTTTGGGTGAGTTTAGTCGTCGGTTCGATGGCGCTGCTGTCCGGGGCGCCAGCGCAACCCGCGACGCCTTCGCGCATCGCGTTGATTATCGGAAACTCGAACTATCCTGACGCTGGTTCGAGTTTCCGATAGACCGGCAACGACGCCCGCACTCTCGCAGACGAATTTCGGCTGCTTAATTTCAATGTTGAGCTCAAGGAGAATCTCAAGAAAGACGAGATGCAACGTGCGATCGACGCCTTCACCAACAAGGTCACCAAAGGCACTGAGGCACTCTTCTATTTTGGCGGCTTTGGATTGCAAGTTGATAGACGGACCTATCTGCTGCCGGTCAACGCTCAGGTTTGGAGTGAGGCCGACGTGCGCCGCGATGGCATCGGCATCGACTCACTCGTTGCAGAGATTCACCGGCGCGGGGCGAAGGTGACGGTCGTCATTGTCGATGCCGCACGACGCAATCCATTCGAGCGCCGTTTTCGCGCTACACCGGCCGGCCTCGCGCCTCTTGAAGCGCCCGAGGGGACGCTCGCCTTGTTTTCGGCGGCACCAGGAGTCGTTCTCCGCGACAATGATAGCGCAAAGCCGAACAGCGTATTCGTCGCGGAGCTTATTAAGGAACTGCGCTCGCCTAATCAGACTGCCGAACAAACATTCAATCTCACCCGCATCGGAGTTTCACGCGCCTCAAATAATGAAATCGTGCCCTGGGTAGCGTCTTCGCTTTTGGAAGAATTTTATTTTGCACCGTCACGGCAACAACCCATTGCAGGGCCGCCTCCGCAGCTTGCAACGCCACCTTCAACACAGCCTCCGCCTCGTTCGGCCGCGGCGCCTCCCGTGCAGCCGACTACCGCACCGCCACCTCCGGCAACCGAACCAACTCCGGCACCGGTGCCCCCTCCCGCACCGCCGAATTCGCAAAACCTAACGGAGGCTCGGCGAACTCCATCCGCCCCCGTGCAAATCGAGTCGGGACGCCCTTTTCAGGATTGTCCCACTTGCCCCGAGATGGTGGCCGTGCCGGCCGGCTCTTTTACGATGGGTGGAAAGTCGGAGGATGATCGCCCGGCACATCACGTAGCGATTAAGACCGAATTTGCTATGGGCCGCCACGAAATTACATTTGAAGAATGGGATAAGTGCGCGGACGAAGGCGGATGCAAAGCGCACCCGGGTGATCGGAGCTGGGGCAGAGGCAAGCGTCCAGTGATCAATGTGAGTTGGCTCGACGCCAAGGCGTTCGCTTCCTGGCTATCACAAAGGACTGGTCAGAAATACCGTCTGCCCACAGAGGCCGAATGGGAATACGCTGCTCGGGCAGGCACCACGACGACGTATTGGTGGGGGCAAGAAGCAGGCTCGCGTCAAGCGAATTGCCAAAATTGCAATACCGGTGAGGCGCCAAAAACGTTGCCGGTCGGATCGTTCAAGCCTAATGCGTTCGGAATTTACGACACGTCCGGAAACGTTGCGGAGTGGGTGGAAGATTGCTGGCACCCAGACTACAAGAGCGCGCCGACTGATGGGTCGGCGTGGAGCGAGCCGCAGTGTCAATTGCGCGTTTTGCGGGGCGGTGCGTACGATAGCGATGCGATCTATGTAACCTCCAGCTCGCGCTTCAGATATGACTACGACGTGCCCTATAGTGCTAATGGATTTCGACTCGTGCGAGAGTTATCCAAATAGCGCATCCGCCAAGAAGATCGAGAACGTGAGCCATGGAAACTAGCGTTCTGGCGAAGATAAGTGCCGGGCTTCCTTGCGCTATAAGCATGCTTGCCGTTGCCGTTGCTGCACCGGCAGGGAAATCCGAGGAAGGAAATACGCCTTTGGTAGCGCAAGTTATCGTCGCTCGCACAACAAGCGGCTGCTTCTCCGAAGCCCTTCATGTGACCGGCTATCTCGTCGCTCGTGAGCAGGCCGTCGTGCAGTTGGCGCAGGGAGACCGCGTTGTCGACGTGTTAGCACAAGAGGGTGCTTTAGTAACGTTGGATCAAACGCTTGCCCTTGTCGAACGCCAATCGCTCGACCCTTCTAAACCGGGCGGCGGCTTAAAGACCGACACCATGGCGCTAAAGGCACCGGCGGCCGGCGTTGTCATTGCTAGCATCGCGTCCATCGGTAGCACTTTCGTTCCAATCCCACAGGCGCCACTCTTTCTGATTGCAGTCGATGGTGAAATTGAGCTCCAGGCCGAAGTACCGAGTATTCACGTCCCTCAACTTTCGCCGGGGCAGACTGCTCGGATTCAAATCAGAGACACACGCGAGCTGTCGGGTCGCGTTCGCTTATTGCCAGCCGAAATCGATCAAAAAACGCAACTGGGCGAGATACGCATCTCATTAGAGCGCGACCCAAATCTGCGCTTTGGGATGTTCGCTCGTGCATCGATCGACGCCGCTCGTAGCTGTGGCGTGTCTGTTCCGAGTTCGGCGGTTACCTATCGAACCAGTGGGACCACCGTCCAGGTTGTGCGGGACAATGTCATCGAGACTCGGAATGTACAAGTCGGAATCCACTCAGGCAGCTCTACTGAAGTCCGAAGTGGACTAACTGAAGGCGACATCGTGGTTGCTAATGCGGGAACCAGCTTGCGTGACGGCGATCGGGTGAAGCCGGCTGACACCGACTCAACAAACGCCGACACGCGGTAAGCTGGCAAGACTATCTAGATGATTTTTCAGGGCTGCCCCGTGTAGCTAATAACTTGTGACGAATTAACCGATCGACGTCCTTCGCCTTGTTTGGTGGATACGGGTTGCGGAAAGTCGCAAGAGTTTGGCTGGCACTAACTCCGACTCGCCGCGTAGTCTTTACCTCTGCTCTATCCACCACGCAGGTTTCTCATGAATCAGGGGATACCAAGTCTGGGCTGGTACAGTCGGCAGGGATATTTCAGCAAGTTCGTTGTTGCCTTCGTCAGCGTCGTAATTCTTGTCTTGGCGATAAATGACATTGTCGAAGCTTGGTTCGTGAAGCGCCAGACAACGGATGTCGCATCCAAGAGTCTATCGGATAATGCACAATCGGCCGCCCAGCGCGTCGAACAATATATGTCCGCCATCGAGCGCCAGATCAGTTGGGCTACACGAGCCAGCACTACGACGGTTGAACAGCGCCGCGCCGATTTTGCATTGCTGCTCCAACAGATTCCCGCGATCGACCGGCTGATTTACCTAGATGGTATCGGCAGAGAGCAACTACGATCGACGCGCCAAGAAACTGTCGTCGAGAGCAATCTGGACTATTCTGGAGACGCACGATTCAAGGAAGGCAAAGGCAATTTGGTGTGGTGGTCCCCCATCTATTTCGACGGCCGTAACCCTTTTGTGGCGGTTGCATTTGCGCATTCAGGCCAAACAGGCGGTTCAACAATCGCAGACATTAATTTGAAGTTCTTGGGCGATCTCATTAATCCAGGAGAGATCAACGGCGACACCCATGTTTATGTTGTCGACGCCAGGGGACGACTGCTTGCTGATTCCGATGCAAGCCGCCTGCTCGGTACAGATCTTACAAGCCTTCCTCAGGTCGATGCTCGCAGCAATCAAACAGACTTGTCGGCGATGATCGGACAGGACCTTAATGGACGATCCATGCTGAGCGGTACCGCTCCGATCCCCGCAATGAACTGGTATGTCTTTTCGGAACGACCGCTTAGCGTTGTGTTGCTGCCAATGTATAGCCTGCTCTATCGATCGACCTGGCTATTGGCGCTATGCATTTCCTTCGGCGTCGTTGCCGGCACACTCCTCGCACGTCGCCTCGTCACCCCCATTCGGGCGCTACAGGATGGCGCGCGGCAGTTGGAAAGAAGCAACTTTGACCATCGGATCAAGGTGCAAACCTCGGATGAAATCGGAGAAGTCGCCCAGCAATTTAATCGAATGGCCGACCAGCTCCAAAACTCCTACGAACAACTAGAGCAAAAGGTCAATGAGCGGACAAGAGACCTTGCTCAGTCCAACAGTGAACTCAAAGCACTTGAAGAAATCGGGCGAGCCGTCATCTCGTCGCTGGACATCGACGCAGTACTGACCACGATCGTCACTCGAGCGGTGGAGCTTTCGCGAGCGGACGCGGGGGCGATGTATGATTTCGACGCCACCCGCCGAATGTTCCACCTCGCGAAGGCCTATACGTTCGATGGGGACTATCAAAAAGCTGTGGTTGGCGACGGCATCAAATTCGACAAAAGTGTGCTAGGTCTCGCCGCGACGCAAAGGCAGCCGATTTCGATCCCCGACGTTGCCCATAGTAGGGGTGACCTGTTTGAGAATAAGGCGCTGGCTGCCGGGCTCAAATCCATGCTTGTCATCCCGCTTCTCAAGCAGGACCAGATCCTCGGAGCGCTCGTCCTTCAGCGCCGCGCCGCTGAGGAGTTTCCTCGCAGTATGATCTCGCTCATGCAGACTTTCGCAGACCAATCGGTCCTGGCAATGAGCAACGCTCGGCTGTTTCGCGAATTGGAGCAAAAGGGCCGCCAGCTTACCCTTGCCAGCGAGCACAAATCCCAATTCTTTGCTAACATGAGTCACGAGCTTCGCACCCCGCTGAACGCGGTGCTGGGGTTTGCTGAATTGCTCGCCGACGGCCTATACGGAACGATGCCTGAAAGAGCAACGGAAATTCTGGAGCTCATTAGAGCCGACGGGAAGCATTTGTTAGGGCTGATTAATGACGTGCTTGACCTGTCCAAAATCGAAGCCGGAGAGTTGACGCTTGCACTCGACGACTATTCGGTGGAAGGCATTGTACACTCCGTAGTGGCATCGACCAGTTCTCTCGCAAGCGCTAAAGGACTCAACGTCACCGCCGCCTTAGAAGAGCACCTTCCAGTTGGCCGTGGAGACCAGCGGCGCTTGACTCAGGTACTTATAAATCTCGTTGGCAACGCGATAAAATTTACTGAAACTGGTTCGATCGACATCGGCGTCAAGGCCGTTGGCGGACAATTCGACATCGCCGTTAGCGACACCGGCCCAGGAATCGCGCCCGAAGATCAAGAAAGGATTTTTGAAGAATTTCATCAGGTTGACAATAGCAGCACGCGAAAAAAGGGCGGCACGGGTCTCGGGCTGTCCATTTCACGCAGCCTGATCGAACTGCACGGCGGACGTATCGACTTAGAATCGACTATGGGTGTAGGCTCAACATTCCGCGTCATCATTCCGGTGCGCGTCATGGAACAGAGACGATAAGTGTGAGCAAGCGCATTCTGGTGATCGAAGATACCGAAAACAATCGTCGTATCTTTCGCGATTTGCTCACGCACGCCGGCTTCGAATTGCTCGAGGCCAGAGACGGCGAAGAAGGCGTCGCCATGGCGGCTGAAAAGCGTCCGGACCTTATTCTGATGGACATTCAGCTGCCGATTGTCGACGGGTATGAGGCCACCCGACGGATCAAGGCCAATCCCCAGTTGCATCACATCCCAATCGTCGCAGTCACCTCGTACGCTCTGTCTGGTGACGAGGCGAAGGCTCGCGCCGCCGGGTGCGACGGGTATATTGCGAAGCCGTTCAGTCCGCGGGAGGTCCTTGCGACAGTCCGTAGTTTCCTAAAGCTCTAACGCGAGGAGCCTGTTGCTTGCGCACGCCGCCTCGGATTCTCGCCGTAGACGACGGCCCTAACAACCTGGAAATCCTGCGGGTACGGCTTGCGGCCGCCGGGTACGAGGTCATTACCGCAGTTGATGGAGAGGAGGCGCTCGCACGCGTACGTGAATTTACACCGGATCTCGTGCTGCTTGACGTCTTGATGCCCAAGCTCGACGGCATCGCGGTTTTAAAGCAGCTTAAGAAGGAAACGGCGCATAGCTTCCTCCCGGTCATTCTCGTGACTGCGAAGGCGGATACCCAAGATGTCATTCAAGGCCTCGACGCCGGCGGAGACGATTATCTGACGAAGCCTTTTGAGCAATCCGCCTTGATCGCTCGCGTACGCTCACTGCTGCGAGTCAAGGAACTCCACGATACAATCCAAAAGCAATCGGAGCAGCTTGCCAATTGGAATCATACACTTGAGGAGCGTGTCACCCAGCAGATGACGGAACTCGAACGCGTCGGTCAGTTGGAGCGCTTCCTAGCTCCGCATGTGGCGAAAATGATTGCTTCCTCCGATACGCCGGACGACGCGCTGTCCAGCCATCGCAGGGAAGTGACGGTGGTATTCTGCGATCTGCGCGGCTTTACCGCCTTCACGGACCGGTCCGAACCCGAAGAGGTTATGACGGTCCTTCGTGAGTACCATGAAAACGTTGGAGAGCTGATATTTCAGTTTGAAGGGACGTTAGACCGTTTTATAGGCGACGGAATTATGATCGTCTTCAATGATCCAATTGCTTGCGACGACCACGCCGAGCGTGCGGTCCGACTAGCATTGGAGATGCGTGACCGCGTCAACTGCTTATCGGAGCGGTGGAGGGGCCGGGGCCACGAACTTGGATTTGGAATTGGGATTGCCTTGGGATTCGCGACATTGGGACTAATCGGATTCGAACGTCGACGAGAATACACGGCCATCGGCCGCGTGACCAATCTCGCATCACGCCTTTGCGGCGCGGCAAAGGCCGGACAAATCGTAATCGCTCAGCCCGTACAAGCTCGGGTTGAATCACAGATAGAATTCGCACCGCTTGGCGAGTTGACATTAAAAGGATTCAGTCGACCGTTGGCGGCATACGAAGTTCTGAGCTGGCGCGGAGATTAGGACCGAACTGATGTGCCTTTCTCAACACCGGTCAACGAATTTAGCCCGCGCGCTGTTCGTTCTGGCTCCTTTCACGCTGATGACATCGCTTTGGGCCGCCGACGCCGAAAGCACCTTGGCGCCTGCGGTTACAGTGGTCAAATCAAAGCGAAGCTGTTTTATGGATGGGCTGGAGGCTACGGGAGTCGTAGTACCTGCCCACGAAATATTGGTTCGGCCGCGACGTGAGGGTCTCGAAATTGCACAGGTTCTCGTACAGCGCGGAGATCCCGTTATCGCGGGCCAGGTACTGGCACGTCTCAAACCGCCCAACGGACTCGGCGCCAGCGCGGACACGGCAGTAAAGGCTCCCGCGGCTGGCATCATTTTTTCTACGTCCGCAAGTGTCGGAGCTGTCGCAACGGCCACCGCAGATCCACTCTTTAGAATCGCTCAAGGCGGTGAAATGGATCTGGCGGTGGAGACACCCGTCAACGAGATGCCGCGTCTAGCGATCGATCAAAGGGCGAAGGTTCAGATTATCGGCATCAAAGACGAATTGACAGGCAAGATAAGATTTATCTCTAAGACAATCAATCAAATGACGCAACTCGGCGAAGTTCGTCTCATTCTCGAGGCCGATCCGCGCCTACGGATTGGTGCGTTCGGCCGTGGTAAGATAGAAATTGGCCAGCGTTGCGGAATAACAATTCCATTGTCCGCGGTCCTTTTCGCACTCGGGAGTCCTGTCGTCCAAGTCGTCCGAGACGAAAAGGTCGAAACGAGGAAGGTCACCGTGGGCCTCACAGAGGGAGGCGATGTAGAAATACGCGATGGCCTTGGCGAAGGCGAAGCTGTCGTCATGCGTGCTGGCGCATTTCTCCGCGACGGTGATCGTGTTCGGCCGGCCGTAGCCCAGGGCTATTGACTTGGATATCCATAACGAGCAGCTGCCGCGCGCGACCCAAATTGTGTTAAGAGCATCTACATTCTGAACCAAATACTGAAGGGAACCGCATCGCCGGAACAGGACAATTCACCGATGTTGTGCTCCGCGATCCTACCTTTGTAGCGGCATTGCCGCCCATCAAAGGCCAAAGTTGCCTCGATTGGCGATTTTGCATCGATGAATTGCAAAATGATTTCGCCCTGGCTCTCCTGCGGCCCGCTGTGGGCGCAAACGCCAACGTGCTTAACAGTCAAAGGACCGGCGAGTCGATGCTGTGTACCGGACGTTTGTGGGTTTACTGTCGCGAAGAACTCATACTCGTCGAGATAACCAAATTTGCCCTTGATCTGCAGGCTTTCTGCACGCGCAGAGGTAGCTAGTACTGCAATCAGAAAAACGAGAGCCAGTGGTGCTCGCACAACGTCCTCTTCAGCGAGGAAGTGCCGGATCGCGAAGAATGATACATTGGAGAAACGGTATTGCAAAGACCGGTTGTCGCCCCGAAGGAGTCGGAAACCACGTACATTGATCTTGGCACGTTTGTTTCGCCCCCCGGCCAGCTTCGGCGCCCGCGAAATGACATCGCGCAATCTGTAGCTGCATGTCGGTTCTGACCTACAAGCCAATAAAAGGCTCTGGGCCACGGTATACACCGACTCACTAATAGCAATGCGCCGGTAAAATATTACTCTCAGGCCAGCCTCGGCATTCGGGATATATGTGTTCAAAATATTTATTGGAGAGACTGATCATTTCCTCGGTACCTATTTCCTCCCGATCGTAAGTGGAGACGATGCCAAGCTTAAATACCCAAAGACAATTCTGGCCCTCATGGGGCCGGACACAGATCACATCACTAAACGTTTCGGCAGTTCTTACAAATTGCACTTCAGTGCCCCCAACGAGTGGCTGACACGCGCCGTTAGGGGATGCCTTTGGCAGCTGACGGTTCGCGAGCTGTAAGGCGTTCATTTGAAGCATTAGCGCCCCATAGATCGCCGGATCGCCCGGTGATTTGCATGCAAATACGACACTATTCAAGATCTTACCCCACTCGCCGAGCGAAATAGTTCCATCGCCAGCAACTTCGATCTGTTCTGCCGCTATAGCCGGTAATGCCGCTATGAGAATAAGCGCAGGAATCGCATTCTTGAGCATGGCATGCTTTCCGAACGAAGCGAGCATAACAAGTTTGCCGCGTCGCCGACGCTGGGGGGCCCCACTGTCGCCAACTGCTTGGAGGGGGTAAGGTAACGCACATCACCAGTGGAGGACAAAATGTGGCGGCCTTGGATGTTCTTAGGGATGCTCCCGATTCTGGTGTTTGGTGCCGCCGCGTATTTTGTTCTTGTCACTCCGGTCACTCAAACACCCTCGGCGAAAATTGAAAACATCTTGGAGAGCGGCGCTAAGGAACTGGAAAAACATATCGACCAGCAACTCGACGCCTTGGGCGCCCCGACCTCCAATGACAACAAACTGCCAACGAATAATGACGAGCGATCCGAAAGCATAGCGCCCTCCCGGCCCCCCGCTAAGGAGAAACAAGAGCATAGCGACGAACAAATGGAAGCTTTATTTGGACATAGTGTTGGAGAGCTGGAGAAACTTAGCGACAAGCAATTGGACGCTTTATTTTCCCAAAGCCCGAGTCTGGAAGATTTGCAAAGACTAAGCGATGAGGAATTGGCTGCGATGGCAGCCCTAAACCACCTTTCGGAGGAGGCCCTGCTCGAGCGAAGGCGCCGCGGGAAAAAGCCTTAGTAGGCCGAAGTCGAGTTCGATGACGCTGAAGACGAGGTACTCGGGTGCCTGTTAGCGATGTCAGACAAAATTGCGCTCACCCTGAACGACGCAAGATCTCTTACGTCGAAAATCCCGCCGTTCGTTACGAACACAAACGATTTGACGGCGCGAAGGTTCGGGTTTCTATAAAGTGACGAGATTACCCGATGCGGCCGAAGCCGCATTACACACACGCTAACAACGGAAAGAATGGGGCTCAAATGCCGCAGGCCAAGGCGACCGTTCGGAAAAATCTCAAAAGAAAATCCGTGCCGGTGTTAAGCGCTGCCGGTTTGTCCCTGTCGCTAGCCGCCGGAACACCTACAGCAATTGACGCTTCTGCGAACGATATGCCCACGGGCTCAATACCGCTCAGTCATCAGCGACTTCATGAGGAAGAAATCACCGACCTCAGTCTGGCGACATTTCATATCTTTGAAGAAAAGGACAACTTATTACCTCAAAGAGGTGCACGGTTGAGCGGCGGCGGCTGCGGGGCTTGCGGCGGAAGCTTTTATCTTCCTCCGGTGTTTGGTCTGCCCCCCGGTGGACCTTTGTCTGGTCCGGGGAGATCCTCGGAACCGTACGCCACTAGGCCAAGGCGCCAATTTTTGGAGGAGGAGGAGGCTCCTAGGAGCCCGCGTATCCCTAAAAACCCGCAAGTTCCTAAGAGCGCGCAAGCGCCTAGAAAACTGCCAGCTCCCAGAAATTCCTACCAAAACGCCAACCGACCGACGGAGTCTAAGCTGGACGCCGGGACGAAAAACTCAATTCCAAACCCGCAGGCCCAACCGATTCAACAGACCCAACCGGTTCAACAAACCCAACCGATTCAACAGGTCCAACCGGTTCAACAGGTCCAACAGATCGAGCCTGCGCTCGGAGGCCAAGCAAATCAAAGCGCAGGGGAGCAAGCCGACCCTGAGACCGCTAGCCCCGCAACAAATGCGCCGAACTAATGTGCCCATGAGAAAGCTATTGTTGCCGGGCCAAGCTTTGAACTTGGTATTGGGCGATGACTCAGTCGGCGAAGCAAAATCGCTCGGCAGTATAATCTCAACCGAGAGCCGGTTTCCACGTGTCAGAATATAGCTTAGCCGCGTGGAATCACTTCGTTTTGTTTAGCCGTTCCAGATTTTTTTTGGCGTCGTCGTTTCCGCGCTGCGCACTCATCTCATACCATTTGTGTGCCTGAGTGTAGTCTTTGGGGACATCGAGTCCTTTTTCGTACACGGCCCCAAGGCCGTTCATGGCCGTCGCGTTGCCGGCGGCAGCAGCCTTTTCATACCATTGACGCGTCTGACCGTAGTCTTCAGCGACACCCCATCCAAACAGGTAAAGGGTGCCGAGATTAACCATTGCGATCGCATTGCCAGCAACAGCTGCCTGTTCGTACCAATTGCGCGCCTGACCGTAGTCTTGCGGGACACCCAATCCTTTCCCATACAAAACGCCTAAATCATTCATGGCGGCGACGTTGCCGGCAGCAGCTCCTTTTTCGAACCAGAGGCGAGCCTTCGTGTAGTCTTGCGGCCCACCCCGACCGTTCTGATAGTAAACGCCAAGATGATCCATCGCGGCGACATTGCCAGCATCTGCGGCCTTGCTGTACCAGGCGCGCGCCTTAGCGTAATCTTTTGGAACTCCCAATCCTTCTCCATACATTTTGGCAAGATTGCTCATTGCAACAGGATTACCGCGCGTAGCGGCACGTTCAAAAAACTCACGCGCCTTCGTGTAGTCCTGAGGACATCCCCACCCGCTTAGGTAAAGCGAGCCGAGGTTATTCGTTGCTTCGGGATTGTCTGCGGCAGCTGCTTTCTCAAAAAGTTGACGAGCTCTTACATAGTCTTTGGGGACGCCTAATCCCATTTGATAAAGGACGCCAAGGTTGTTAATTGCAATCGATTCTCCCGCATCAGCCGCCTTTTGGTATAATTGGCTCGCGTGGGTGTAGTCTTGAACCACTCCTTCACCATTTTGGTAGAGCTGCCCCATAAGAGCGGTGGCTAGAAGATCGCCTTTGTCTTCCGCTTCCTCGAACAACTCTCGAGCTCGTGGATAGTTCTTGGTGACACCCTGACCTCTTAGGTAAACGAGACCCGCATCGGTGATTGCAATACTGCTGCCCATACCCGCGGCCCTTTCAAACAATCGCAAGGCCTCGGTATAATCCCCTTGGGCATGCGCGATGCGACCTGCTTCGAATACGAAGCGCGCCACATCTGGATGTTGTTTCATAGCTTGGTTGCAGGCTTTCAATGCGGCTACGACGTCGATTTCCTGTTGGAAAACGCCAGTGATTTCGGGCGGCCGTTGCCGATCTGAAGGATGGGCCGCCAGTCGATCGCAGTCGGTTACCGAGTCCGCACGGAATGAAGATTGCATGGAAGGTGATTTGAGACTGAAATCTTCATCGAGTGAGGATGAGAACCAGGGTACAAGCCGGTTTTGACTGCGCCGCAGCACATCCATCCGGGTGCGCCTGAATACCTCCTCGAGAGTATCATCAGAGCTTTGCACTTCTTTCAAAAAGTCCGTCACGAAGCTAGGCGTAGTATCATCGTTCACCACGGAGCCCGGCAGAGCGGAGGTGAAGGCCAGTGTTCCTTTCGGTGATGCGAGGGGAGCGAGTCCAGCGTACTCCTTCCGGAAACGATGCTCGTATGGATTTTTGCGAGCGGCGTCCAGAATTACAATTTTTACGCGAGCGCCCCTGCCATTCATCTCCCCGAGGATCGTTTCCAGGCTATAGCCATCGAGGCGAATATCAGCCTCGTTCCAAATCTGCGCAGTTACAGGTATCAAATAGTTTAGCCGATCCGATTGAATTCCGAACCCGCTGAAGAAAAAAACTGCGGTCGCTCCAGGCTTGATCCTTGCGTAAAACCGCTCCAGCGCCCGTTGCATTTGTTCCTTGTTGAGATTTTTTCCCACCTCAACGTCAAATCCACGCGGACGCAGCTCATCGCCGAGCGCACTCGCGTCAGTCACTGGGTCTTTCAATGCATCCGTATCCGGATATTTAGCGTTCCCAATCAGGAGAGCTACTCGGGTCTCCGGCTCGGCAAAACCGGCCGATGCTCCAAACATTATAAGCAATAGTACGATAAATCTGGTCCGCCGTTTGAGGATCATTCGAAATAGCCTGGGCGCAACCTGACATGCCATAATGCCCCCGCACATGTGCATCACTGATAAACTCACTACGAGACCTGCGATCGAGAACCCCACACTAGAATGTTATGAAACATACATAATTCTCGGACTGCTGCAACTCCAGGCGCCGATCAGGTGTACCCTGATCCGCATCTGGTCAGCTGGATCAATTGGGCTTAGCCTCAGTTGGTAAAATGTGACGCCAGGCACAAGAAGTTCGTCGCCGTGCGATAGGGAACGCAAAGAGGAGCGGATCATGAACAAGTTGTAGTGTCTGCAGCTGCTGTTGCGGCGCTTGCAATTGGCACCGCGGCCGGCCTGGCGCTTTCAACACCATAACTTGAAGAGTCGTCGTGTCCTGAGAAGGGAACAGCTGTAGCATCCAGCTGCCCGGCGCCGCGCTTGATGAAATGAACAGAACGATGACGAAAACCATGACGGAAGAAAGCGAGTCGGGAAAAGCGGACGAACAAGCTGTTCTCAGAGAGATGCGCTAGGTTTTTGGGGAAACGACGGTTCAACATGATGTGACGGTGGAAGATTCAGACGTGGTACTCGCCCTTAGAGAGCTATTTCGATAGCGCATGCTATTGCGAATGCTGCGGCGCGTTCGACCCATTCGAAGGGTAAACAGATATGGGGAGATAAATGAAGGGGAATGTTGCAGGATTGGGCGCGGTCTTTCTCGTGGTGGTTGCCGGCGCGGCACATGCGGCCAGCAAGACCATTATCATGAACTCCATCGACGCTAATGGCATTGGTAACAGCATCGGTACACTCGGTCTGTCGGACACAAAAGCGGGCTTACGGATCAGGCCGCGGCTCGCTCACCTCCCGCCGGGCGAGCATGGGTTCCATGTTCATGTTAACCCAAACTGCGGCCCCAGTGGCGGCCCCAACGGCCAGCCTCTGCTGGCATGGCGGCAGGCGGCCATTTCGACCCCGCCAATACGGGCAAACACCTTGGACCTGAAGGAGAGGGCCACAGGGGCGACATGCCGGTACTCACGGTCGATGCTAGTGGCAAAGCTACCG
>Ga0209624_10001297_pt1 | contig 19970 bp, 13 predicted proteins | sample JacPinW_OM2H0_O1_FD_188565 | JGI IMG/M metagenome (GOLD analysis project Ga0209624, IMG submission 188565) | Forest soil microbial communities from Algoma, Ontario, Canada - Jack Pine, Ontario site 1_JW_OM2H0_O1 (SPAdes) (version 2) | ecosystem: Environmental > Terrestrial > Soil > Boreal...
ACTCCGTCACCTGATCCCGCAGTCCCGCATCGCAGAACACGCTCGTTGCTCCGACGACTTGAGCGCTGGCGAATGGTCCTCCTGCTTTCTCGAGCTCGCTCCAGTGCTGGCGGATGAAATCCCATGCCAACTGCTGGCCCGCGGGATTGCCAAGGACATTCGTCACCAACTGCAACGCATCCTGCGACCGTACATCAGGACCAATGGCGAAATCCAGCGTTCGCTGCAACAATTTCGGATCACTGAACTGCGGAAGCGTGAAGAAATATCCGTAGTAAAGTTCTGGCGACTTCGCATCCTTCATCGCGGCCATTACTTTGTTGTAAAACTCGGCATCGCCGGTAAGCGCCGCCAGCGGCATCGCTGCTCCCGCCAGTTCGTGATCAACCGACGACGGATCTGCCACGCCTTTGTCAGCAATCTTTCGCGCTTCCGCCAGAGCCTCGGGATCGCGTGCATCGTACCCCAGCGCTCCAAACAGTCGCGCCCGTAGAGTCCTTTGTTCGTCGCTCTCACCCGGCTTCGGCTCCCACCCAACTTCCTTCATCGCCGGAGACAGCAGTTGCCGCAACCACGCCCGGAAATTATCCCGATCCGAATCACTCACCAGGTATTGGCCGATGTAATTCAGGCGCCCCAACACAACTTCAAGCACCGCCCGATTGCGATCCGACTGTAACCCTTGTGCGAATGCGAGATAGTCTCCAACCGGTTCCCGTCCCACCCGCACCGAAGCCCAAATGTCGTCCTGCAACCCGATTCGCTCGGCGGGAGTCAGCTTCGTTTCCGCATCTGTCGCCAGACCTCGGACCGCTTCCGGTTGGTAGCCCACCCGATAATATCCCGCGGCTCCGGCGTTCCCGAGCACCCATGTTGAACATCCTGACAGCGTGAATGTCTCTTCCTTCTTAGTCAGCAGTTCACACTTCGGCGCTCCGTTGCCAGTCGCCGATCCCTTCAGACAGATTGGAATCTGCCAAAGCTGATCGTTCGGAGCCTCGAACTTCAGCCGGTCGAAGTAGTACCGCTGCTGTGAAACCGACACGCTCGTCGAATTACCCAAGCACTGCGCTTTCACATTAATCATGGGTACGCCGGCCTGCTTCACCCAAGTTGGCATGATCGTATCGACCGGCTTTTTGGAAGTCTTCGCCTGTGCATCCCAGAAATCTTCTGCCGTCGCGTTCCCGTATTTGTGCTGCGTGAGATAGGCGTTGACGCCGGCGCGGAACGTTTCTTCTCCGAGATATGCTTCGAGCATGCGCAGAACCGCAGCCGCCTTACCATAGGCGATTCCGTCAAACAATTCTTGAATTTGCGCCGGAGTGTCTGCAGCCTGATGGATCGGACGAGTACTTGCCAGAGAATCCACGTTGAGCGTGCCGCCCGCATTGCTCACATCATCCAGATTGAAGTTCCATTCCGGCTTCCACGCCTGCACCGGCTTGCTCGACATCCACGTCGCGAATCCTTCGTTGAGCCAAACGTCGTCCCACCACTTCATCGTGACCAGATCGCCGAACCACTGGTGCGCCATCTCGTGCGCAATTACGCTGGCAATCGTCTTTTTCAAATCGACCGAACCTTCCTTCGCATCGATCAGGAGAATCACTTCGCGGAAGGTGATGCAGCCGGTGTTCTCCATCGCGCCCGCAGAAAAGTCAGGCAGCCCGATGAGATCCAGCTTTCCGTAGGGATACTTGATCCCGAAATATTTGTCGTAATAAGTGAGAATGTGCTCCGCCGACTCCAGCGCGAACTGTCCCATCTCTTTCTTGCCTGGCGTGGCGTAGACACGAATCGGAATGCCGTCCGCTTCTCCCTCGACATACTCGAAGTTGCCCACGACCAGCGCAGCCAGATACGCCGACATTTTTGCCGTCGTCGCAAAGCGAACCGTGTGCTTGTCGCCCGGTCCTGGCGTATCGGAGACTGCCTTCTGGTTCGAAATTGCGACCATGCCCTTCGGTGCCACAGTGGTGATGTCAAAAGTGGCCTTGTAATCGGGTTCGTCAAACGATGGAAACGCCCGGCGGGCGTCGGTCGCCTCAAACTGGGTCGCGGCATACTTGCGTCCCTGATCGTCTTTCCCCAGATAGAAGCCCCGCATCTCGCTGTTCAGAATGCCGGTATACCTGATGTGAATCGTGGCAGTGCCGGCTGCAAGCGGTTTCTCAACCGACAGCACCACCATTTCCTTCTCTTTCTCTGCAGTCAGTTTGGCTTTCTGCGTCGCGCCGCCACTGGCAATTGTCACCTCATGAAAGTCGATGTCGGCCGCATTTAGAGTGATCTCCGATGTAGGCTTCAACACGCGAATCGTCAGCGTCTCTTCGCCTTCAAATTTGGCGCTGTCGAGATCGGGCGAAAGCGTAAGTTTGTAGTTTTCGGGTCGCGCAATTTCTGGCAGACGCTGCGCCGAAGCCAGCGAGATTGTCAACACGACAAAGCTCAGGACTGCAAAGGTTCGCTTCATAGGTTTTCCTCAGGAGGTTGAATCGGATCTTCGCTACGAATCTCTCAATTATTCGAGTACCGTCCCACAGACGCACTCCGCTTGAGTTACATACGGACCTTGATCCACAAAAGTTCAATCGTGGGATGCCACTTCCCCGCCCAAAATCGTCGCCGCACAATGATTGGCTCCGAACCAGTATGGAATCTCGCGGTAGTCGTCAACCCCAAATATCGCGAAATCAGCATCTTTGCCCGCCTCAATGCTCCCCTTTCGATCTGCCAGGCGAAGCGACCAGGCTCCGTTGATCGTCGCCGCCGCTACTGCTTCCGCCGGCAACATCTTCATATGCGTGCAGGCCAGCGACATCGCCATGGGCATGCTGATCGTCGGCGAAGTCCCTGGGTTATAGTCCGTCGCCAATGCTATGGGCACGCCGGAATCAATGAACTGCCGCGCATTCGGATAGCGATGAAGCCCCAGAAAATAATTCGCGCCCGGGACGAGGGTTGCGACTGTGTCATGCTCCGCGAGTAGCGAAATATCGTGCTCACTCACATGATCCATGTGATCGAATGAAGCCGGCTCGAACTTGAGAAATGATGCCAACGGCGTCTCGGAAAGCTGCCCCATGTGCGCCCGAACGCTGAGTCCATGCCCAGCCGCAGCTTCAAACACCTGCCTCGTTTCGTCCGCCGTAAACGCGCCTTTATCGCAAAACACGTCCACAAACTGGGCGAGCTTCCGCTTCGCCGCCCGGGGAATCATCTCTGTACAGACGGTCTCAACGTATTTTTGTGAGCAGCCGTGAAACTCTTTTGGAACGATATGTGCACCGAGCAGGGTCGCAACCACGGTTCCGGGCCATAGGGACGCGGCGCCGCGGATCGCTTCCAGCGACTTCAATTCCGATTCCACGGTCAGCCCGTAACCGGATTTCGCTTCGACCGTGGTGGTTCCGTACGCGGCCATGTCACGCAGAGTGGTCAGGACTTTGGCGGTTAACACCGCCTTCGCGGCCTTGCGTACTGCTTCCAGGCTTGATCGGATTCCGCCGCCTGCAGCGGCAATCTCTTCGTACGATGCGCCTTCGATCCGCTTTTCGAAATCCACTAACCGCGGGCTGACAAACACAGGATGAGTATGCGAATCGACGAATCCTGGCAAAACCACCTTTCCGGCACAGTTGATCTCGACAACTTTCTTGCGATTCTTTCTGAACCAGGGATCACGCAGCGCATCCTTGGTTGTACCAACTGAAACGATCTTGCCGCCCACAGACAGAACAGCGCCGTCCTGAACAATGCCGAGTTCCTTCAGATCAGCGCCACGCCGCGGGCCGTGATTGGTCGACGCCAAGCGCAAAGTAAGGAGCTGTCCGATGTTGACCAGCATAAGCGGTTTTGGCTGAGACTTTCTATGAATCTTCACGCGTGGTTTAGTCTAGCAGTCCGTTCCACTTGGGCGCTGCGGATGGCCATCGACTACTTCGGTTCGCCCAGTTGTTTCCGAGCGCGCGACAAGCCTAATATCGGGCGCGAGGGTCTCATCATGAATCCATTCTTCTTCCGAAAACAAAAGTCACAAACCTCTCTCGGAGCCATTGCGGCTGTAGCTCTGTGCTTAGTCGCTTTTCTGTCGCTCGCTGCGTCGCCGAATCCGCAACCTGCTTCGCCGGAGGCAAGCACGCTGCGTCAGGTCGCTGAGGCGCGGCACATTGTGATCGGCACGGCCGCTGCTTCTTTCCTCCTAGGCGAAGCTGAATACGCCTCGATCCTTGGTTCTGAATTCAGCCAACTGCAGGCCGAGAACGAGATGAAGTTCGGCGCCATTCATCCGCGACCCGATACGGACCCGAATCCCTATAATTTCGCCGGTGGCGATGATCTTGTCGCGTTCGCACAGAGTCACAACATGGTCGTCCGCGGGCATACACTTCTGTGGCACAACAACGTTCCAGAGTGGCTGAAGAAGGGTGGTTACACGTCTGCTCAGATGGCGACGATCCTGCAAGGACACATCCACGCCGTGATGACGCACTATGCTTCCAAGGTCTATGCGTGGGATGTGGTCAATGAAGCGTTCAACGATGACGGGACGATGCGCTCGACGCTTTGGTATGACCAACCGGGAATCGGCGCTGGAGTAGGAACGAAATATATCGAGCAGTCACTGCGTTGGGCGCGCGAAGCCGATCCCAAAGCCAAGCTTTTCTATAACGACTACGACGCCGAAGAGATCAACAAGAAATCGGATGCCATTTACGCCATGGCCAAGGACTTCAAGAAGCGCGGCGTTCCTCTCGACGGTGTCGGCTTTCAGACGCACATAACTCGGAAGTTCGACGATCCTGCAAAGCTCAAGTCATACAAGGAAAACCTGGAGCGCTTCGCCAAGCTCGGCCTCGAACTGCACATGACAGAAATCGATGTTCGCCTCAGCAACGGAGACACCTCTTCACTGGCTGAAGAGGGCAAGCTCTACGGCGAAATCACGAAGCTCTGCGTAGAACAACCGGCGTGCAAAGTAATCCAGACCTGGGGATTCACCGACAAACATTCCTGGATTCCCGGCTTCTACAAAGGCCTTGGTTGGGCTTTGCCGTGGGACGACAACTACCAGAAGAAGCCCGCCTACGAAGCGATGCACGATGCACTAGCGAAGTAAGTTAACGACCGCGCAATCAGCTCGCATTCATCGGGATTTTAACGCCAGTTTTCTTCGCGAAGTCTTTTGCTTCGTCGTAGCCCGCGTCGACGTGGCGGATGACACCCATCCCAGGATCTGTCGTCAGCACGCGCTCGATGCGCTTCGCCATTTCGTCCGTTCCATCCGCAACTGTGACTTGACCGGCGTGAAGCGAGTAGCCGATGCCAACGCCTCCGCCATTGTGAATCGAGACCCACGATGCGCCTGCGGCGGTATTTAGCAATGCATTCAGCAGTGGCCAATCAGCGACGGCATCGGAACCATCCTTCATGCTTTCGGTTTCGCGGAACGGCGATGCGACTGAGCCGCAATCGAGATGATCGCGGCCTATCACGATCGGCGCCTTGATCTTCCCTTTCTTCACGAGATCGTTTATTGCGAGCCCGAATTGCGCGCGCTCGCCATATCCGAGCCAGCAGATGCGGGCGGGCAGTCCCTGGAACTTGATTCGCTTGCGGGCGAGATCGATCCAACGGCGAAGAATGCGGTTCTCCGGAAACAACTCCAAAACGAGGTCGTCAGTGACGTGAATGTCGGAGGCTTCGCCCGACAATGCGACCCAGCGGAACGGTCCTCGTCCTTCGCAGAACAGCGGACGAATGTATGCAGGAACGAATCCCGGAAAGTCATAGGCGTTCTTCACACCGCGCTGGAAGGCGAACGTTCGGATGTTGTTGCCGTAGTCGAACGTAACGGATCCCATCTTCTGCAGGCGCAGCATGCCTTCGACGTGGCGGGCCATTGCATCCAGCGACTTCTCCTGATAGGCATGCGGATCGTTCTTGCGCAACTCGAAAGCTTCGGAGAGCGTCATGCCGTTCGGGACATATCCGTTCAGCGGATCGTGCGCAGAGGTCTGATCGGTCAGGATGTCGGGAACAACTCCGCGATCGGCGAGCTCCGGAATGACGTCAGCGCAGTTCCCTACCAAGCCAACGGATACGTTCTCTTTCTTGCGCACCGCGTTCTTCAGAATGCGGAGCGCTTCGTCAAGCGTGGTCACCATGAAGTCGCAATAGCCAGTCTTGAGCCGCTTCTTGATGCGCTCGGGGTCGACGTCGATACCAAGGAAAGCCGCGCCAGTCATGGTGGCGGCGAGCGGCTGCGCTCCACCCATTCCTCCCATTCCACCGCTGACGATCAGCTTGCCTGCAAGGTCTCCACCGAAATGCTTTTCTCCCGCGGCGGAGAATGTTTCGAACGTGCCTTCGACAATTCCCTGCGAGCCGATGTAGATCCAGGAACCGGCGGTCATCTGTCCGTACATCATGAGACCGGCGCGCTCGAGTTCGTTGAACTTCTCCCAGTTCGACCAATGGCCCACAAGATTGGAGTTGGCGATGAGCACGCGGGGAGCGTGATCGTGTGTCTTGAAAACTCCGACTGGTTTGCCGGATTGCACGAGCAGCGTCTCGTCATTGTCAAGATTCTTGAGAGTGGCGACGATGGCGCGATAGGCTTCCCAACTGCGGGCGGCGCGTCCGGTTCCTCCGTAGACGACGAGATCTTTGGGACGCTCGGCGACTTCTTCGTCGAGATTGTTCATCAACATGCGCATGGCGGCTTCCTGCTGCCAACCTTTGCATGTGATCTGATTGCCGCGAGGAGCGCGAATGGACGTTGGAGCCTGGATTTCTGTTTCAACGGGCATAGAGTGATGTTAGTGCTTCCGATTCTGGGGCGCAATTCTGGGGGCAGTCAAAAGCTTTTACCACTAAGGGCGCGAAGGTTTGCGAAGGAAAAGCTTCCATCAAGACCACACGAAAATAAATTCCCTGATTGCGTGGAATTATGCGTTCTTTCGCGAGACCATTTTGGGAATTTGGGGACCGAGGTGGGTACCCCCCTCCCCCACCCCCTTGAAAAGCCTTGACTGGCGCGGGGTTTGCAAAAAGAATCTGCAAAATCTTGAGCCCGTAGGGTTTAAGGGTCAAAATCTTGACAGCAAAGGGGTTGCAGGATTTTCCGGACGACGTGCATACACCCCATTCGCCGTGGCGATGATCTGCTTTTTATTTTTTGTGCGCAAGGTCAGATGTCACATTGAGCTGTGGAAATTCCTCCGAAGGCAGAACCGCTTAAACAAAAAAGACGTCGTAGCGGGACTGTACGTTCGTAGCTCCCATCCGTCGAAAACCGCGACGGATGGGGCAGCCGATCTTTCTTCGCGTTTTGAAAACCAACACCTCTGATTCTCGCGTTCTTGGTTCCACTCGTCGAAAATCGCGACTGGTGGGGCAGCCTTTTTTGTTCACAGAACGGCGATCAGAAATGGAAGTTGGTTTCCAGGAACAGCAACTGGCCATTGGGATCGCGCGGATAGATGTTGCGGATGACCGTCTTTCCCCACGCTTTGCCGTAGTAAACCGTGGCGCCGAACATTTTGTTGAACTGGTAGTCGGTGCTCAAATCCCAGACGTTGGCGAGGCCGCGGGTGCCTCCGCCGGGGAAGGGACGTCCGGTGTAGCCGAAGGTGCTTTCTTGAAAGGCACCGCCGCCCGAGTACCAGAAATCTTTCGAACTGGCGAGGCGAAGTGCGTGAACCTCGCTGCGAAGGGACAGCTTTGACGTCGGCTTCAGGTTCAGGGTTCCGTAGAAATCCTCGTTGTTCATCATGTTATAGAACGGGAATCGCGCGAACTGGCGTGGAGTTGTCAACACCTGAAAAAACGTACCGTGCTTGGTGTCGGTGTTGTTGCCATCACCGCTGCCGTAGGAGTAGCCAACACTGAACCATGGCTTGAGATGGTCGACGGGCATTTGCCAACCGGCTTCGCCGACAAAGGAACTGGCGCTTTGCGTGAGTTCTCCCCAGGAACCGGCTTGAAGGGCCATCCAACCGAGCACGTCGAACTTTCCTGCACTCTTTGTATTGAAGACATGAACATAGTCGGCGCCGTAGGTGGCGATTTCGATCTTGTCGAAGTCGGTGGCACGGACGCTGGCTGAACGGTTGTCCGTTTTCAGGATGTGCGCACGATGGTCGATGTAGCCAAGACCGAAAACGCGCAACTGGCCGGACCCGGAAGACGTTTCAACCGGCACGGTGAACGCTCCGTAATACGTGTCGATCTGGAGTTCGCCCATGCCATCGACCTGAAAAACGCCTTCCGTAGGTCTTAAGGCGACGAAGGTAAAATTGTCATGCCCGAGATTTGAGGCGACCTGCACGCCATCAAAGGTTCGTTGGACGTCGGAGAAGCCGAAGTTGGCGATCAAGCGCTGCGCGATGCGGGTGGAAATCACGCTCGCGAGCATCGGATCTTTCGGCTTGACCTCATTTCCGTCGAAGTACTCGAAGCGACCGATCTTCAGGCTACTCCCGAAGTCCTTGAAGTTTATGTATCCCTGCTTGAGAAATCCGCCAACGGGATTGGTTTCGTTACTATTCGCCGCGTAATAGTTGGCGCCGAGGCCGAGTTGCCCTTGGGGAGCTGCGACCACGGCCTGCGTTGGCAGATCGATAAGAGCGACCTGCTCGCCTTCGAGGAACCAGTCAAAATGCTCGCGGCGCTGGCCGATCGCAACGCGGAGCAGCGACTCTCCGTAAGTGTAATTGCCGTGGCCAGTCTTGGCCTTGAACCAGTCCCAATTAATGACACGGGCTCGCCAATTCACGGAGAAATCGAGCGGACCGATCGTTTGGGTTGAAGGAGTCGAGTCTTTTTTGTCCAGGGGCGGGGTGGGTTGTTGCGCAGAAACGAACGCACAGTTTAAGACAATGATTGCGGCCGCCAGCCACGGCGCTACTCTCAATCGCATGCACATCTCCCTATGGCTACGGAATTCGCCCAGCGAATCCGAAGCCTGCGATACGCCTATTTGGTATTACCCATTGAAACGGGTGCGTCCACACTCCGCCTTCGTGGAAAATCGAGTGTGTCGAAGCTAGGCGGGGATTATTGCGAATTCATGGGGGAGCAACAATAACGGTTTCATATTAGACGCGCGCTTGAGGCCTTTTTCGGATGAGACATGGATGATTTCAAGTATCGCTTTGCAAAAAGCTGAACCACGAAGGACACGAAGTTGCACGAGGGAATTCGTGGACACCGTTCGCTGGCGGCTGGCAGGTGGCGATCAAGACCACGTTAAAACCTTCAACCACGAAGGACACGAAGTTGCACGAAGGAATTCGCGCGCACCGGGTGCTCTACCCGCTTTTGTGGCGATCGAGTCGCAGAGAATCTTCAACCACTAAGGGCACGAAGTTGCACGAAGGAATTGTTGGAGAGTTCGGTATGGCCGGCGGTCACCAGGTACTGTAGGCGGTGCCGTCGCTGGCGGTGGCGCTGGAGGCGGAATGGACGTCGGTGATGCCGGGATCCTGTTGATCGACGGCGAGCAGAACATCTTCCTGAACAACCTCCCAGTTCGCTTCACGCGTCATCGGGTCGATCGGGACTTGCCGCAAATATCCAGCTGTCACTAGTTCGTCGAGAGATTGTGGAGCTTTCTGCTTGTCGAGCGTGTACTGGGAGATCACGTTGCGGAGCGTTTGCAGATTCGATCGCAGAACGGATTCGCGGGCCTGCACGATCGACTGGTTGTACATGGGGACTGCGACGGCCATCAGGATCATGATGATGCTGATGACGATCATTAGTTCGAGTAAAGTAAAGCCGCGAGAGCCGCGCTGGTTGCGGCGCGCGAGGAGAAGCGCCGAAGCCCGCGCACCGCAGCGAGAAAGCTGCAGGCGATTTTGCGAGTTGTTCACGCCCCCTAGCATTTACCAGTCCTTGTACTTCGTGCCATCGAGGCCGGTGCCGTCCGATTTGGAGTAGACGTCGAAGACATTCTGTCCGCCCCAGGAATCGGAATCCGGATCGTCCTGCATCGAGCGCAGTCCCCATTCCTTACTTTTGGTCATGGGATCCGTGGGAATAGAACGCAGGAAGCGGATTTTCTTGCCCCCTTGTGCTTCCACACCTTTGGACAGCGTCTCAAGATCAGGCGGATAGTTCTGGCTGTCGACCTTGGTCTGGAACATCTGGCGGTCGGCGGCCTCTTTGTAGCGGTCAATGGCGTCGCGCATCTCCCATAGGTCGTGACGGAGTTGCTTTTCTTTTTCACGCTGGATTGTGACGCGCGCGAGCGGCAGCGCCATCATCGTAAGGATGGCAAGAATCGCCGCGGCGACGATGAGTTCGAGGAGCGTAAAGCCGCGTTGGCGATTTTTATGGTTCCGACTCATTGGCAATGCGCGGGGGCTAAAGCCCGATATTAAATTGAATGCCTTTACGCTGCCCTTGAAGGGCCGCTCTTACACGACGACTTAAACGCTTATCGCAAGCTCGAAATTCACGGAACTCCATAAGTCGTTCTTGAATTCCGTGGTTTACGACAATTCGATCGTCAATCACCATCTAGATCAACGGCGTTACTGGATGGTGACGGCTGCTTGCGCGCCGTTGACTGTAATCGCCTGCAGGCCGGGATCGCGCGCGCCGCCGCGGGTGATGGTCAACGGAGTCTGCCCCTCGGTTTTCGCCATAAACGTCATGGTGACGATCGCTCCCTGACCGGAAACTCCACCGGCGCCTGGAGGACGCGTCGCGGTGATCTGCGATTGTCCGAGCGCTTCGTCCTCGCGATGAACCAGCGCGACTGCCTGTCCATCCTGCGAGAGGAAGCCGCCGTTCGAAACGTTCACCAGCTGCAACATTTTCGGATCGTAGTTCAACTGTACGGGCACGGAATAAACATTCTGCGCACCGGAAATCAACAGATTGACGGCAAAAGTGGTGCCCTTGGCCGCCTGAATGGTCGGCGGATCAAACAGGAAACTTGCAGCTGCAGCGCCCGACGCCGAGTTTGGCGCGGACGACGATGAGCCACCCGGAGCCGGATGTCCAGCAGGATTCGCCGGGCCCGCCGGGGTAATGGAGGGCGCCGGAGCCTGGCCAGCGGGAGTGGCTTGCGCCTTGTGATGCAGCTCGATGGTCTGAGCCGTACCAATATCGAGAGCGCGCTGGTTCATCTCGTTTACATCAGCGCCGCGAATGATGTGCGGCACGATGGCAAAGATGATTTCGTTCTCCGAGTGATCCTGCGTGGTCTGGCCGAAGAGATAGCGGAGAATCGGAATCTGCGCGAGTCCGGGGATGCCGGCCAGCGACTTGGTCTGCTGATCTTCCATGATGCCGCCGAGCAGGTTGGCTTCGCCGTCTTTCAAGCGGATTTCATGCTCGATCTTGCGCTGGCCGATGATGGGCTGGCTGATGCCGCCGATGTTTTGCTGGCCAGTGACAGCGGAAACGTCCATGGAAATCTTCAGCGTGACTTCGCCGTTGGCGTGGACGCGCGGCGTGATGTCGATGTTGACACCGACGTCGAGATACTGGAACTGAGTGTTGACCAGCGGGTTGATACCGACGCCGCCGATGCCCGGCTGGAATGATCCAGTTGCGACGGGGACGCGGTCGCCGATCTTCAGCGAAGCCTTCTGTCCGTCAAGAGCGCGAATCTGCGGATTCTGGATCAGCTTGGTGTCGCTGTTGCTCATCACTGCCGACAAGTTGGCGGAAGGAATCGTGACCTGGAAATCAGTGGCGTTCAGATTGCCCAAGGTGTTGAGGTTGAGTCCGTTGGTGGTGCTTGAGGTGGAAGTGGTTGTGCTCGTGGTCGCGGTCGTGCTGGGAGTAGTGGTCGAGGCAATATTGCTCTGCAGAGTGACGGTCGCGCTGGTGGGCGGATTGAAGCCCAGAGTTCTCGAACGGTCTTTGCTGACCTGCATAACCGCGATGTCGACGATGACCTCCGGACGGGCCTTATCGAGGTCTTCGACCAATTTTTCGGCGAGCGCAATCTGATCCGGCGTCCCGCGCACGACGAGGGCGTTCTGCGAAAGCAACTGCTGCACGCGCTGCACATCAAGCACGGCGCGAATCGCATTCACGACGTCCTGGAGTTCGGTCGGCTGAGAAAGATTCGTAAGATAAAAAGTTTTGAGGACGCTTTGTTCGAGCTCTTTGCGCTTGGCCGGATTGTCGGTGGCGACGAAAATCGTGTTGGACGTGACCGGACGCCAGAACGTTTTGGATTCGAGGGCGGTAATTTCGAGAGCCTCTTCGAGCGTGACTCCGTTGAGATCGACATTGATGACGCGCGGAGTGTAGTCGGGATCGAAAAGGACATTGACTCCGGCGAGCTGGCCCACGGTGCGGTAGACGACGTCGGACTTGGTGGAAAGCATCTTGACGGTGATCGGGACGCTGGAGATGGGAGCGAGTTCCACCGGGCCGGCGGCCTCATGAACACGGCGCTGCAGCGAGTCGGGCGGTCCTGCGGCTTGCGGCGGCGGATTTTTCTGATCATTCATCATCTTCAGCGTGCGAGTGAGCTCCTGCTGAGCGATGAATAAGGAAGGATCGATGGCGAGAGCCTTTTGAAATTCGGCGACAGCCTCATCGAGCTTGCCGTCGTCGCGGAGCTTCTGACCGCGATGCACGATGGCGGCGGCGGCCTGAAAGCGAAGGCGCTCGAAAGAGGAGCGGTAACGAAGCTCTTTGGGTCTGAGGTTGTAAGCCTGCTTGTAGAAATCGTAGGCGGCTTCGTATTGCTCGCGGGCTTCCGCGTCCTGACCCTTGGCGTAGAGATCTTTCGCTTTGTCGGCGAGGGCGGGGAGGGCTAAAGCCGCGACCAGCGACAACAATAGAGCCGGGCGCAATAGGCGTCTCATTCGATAATCCTCACGAGATGGTCCTTTAGAAAAAACGGTTTTTCGCCGAACAAGCAGTTTTCCCACGCGTGTGCGCGTCCCGTCGGCGTGATGGCGCGGGAAATCCACTCGATACACAAAAAAACTCGCGGTGACGCGATTATAGCATCGCGATTTCCAGCTCCCGATGTGATTGCCCACACGAGAGTTACACTCTTTGGTCGCTGAACCACTGGGGACGCGATCGGCGATCCAGCGAATTGCTGAGTTATGCTCGCGAACCCCATGGCCGTGAGCTACAGCCTGAAGCTGAGAGCCGGGAGCCGGGATGATGCGATAAGATAACTATTCTGTAACACCATGCCCCGCCAATCCACGCACCAGACCAAGCCGAATCCGGAAAAAGCCCCTCACCGCGACGCTACTGCCAGCGGGCAGAGAGATGCCGCCGTCAATAGGATCGCTTCACATAACTATTTCTTGCTGGAAAAATTTGAGGCCGGGGTGGCTTTGACGGGGACGGAGGTAAAGTCCGTCCGGGGCGGATTGGCTAACCTGAAGGATTCTTACGGCTTAGTGAAAGATAACGAGTTATGGCTGCTCAACGCGCATATCGGACCGTATGAGCATGGGAACATTCACAATCACGCACCGCTTCGGACGCGGAAATTGCTGATGCACCGGGAGGAAATACGGAAGCTCATTGGCAAGACGCAGCAGAAGGGGCTGACGCTGATCCCGGTACGAATGTATTTCAAGAACGGTAAAGTAAAAATTGAACTTGCGCTGGCTAAAGGCAAGCAGCTGTGGGATAAGCGCGAGACGGAGCGACGGCGGACAGCGGACAAGGAAGCACGGGAGGCCGTGGCGCGGGGAAGAAATCGGAAATGATCTCAGCCGACTATTTCTTTCTTTATCCATAGTAGTTCTGCAATAGTTCTGCGTAGATTCATCCAACCTGGCGGCAAGGGCGTCCTGACACGAGGCCGACCATCAAGACAGTCAATCTCAAAGCGGATATGCCTTCGGTTCCCGAGGCTTTGCAGCGACTGGATCGGGAGATCTCCGGAGCCCGGCAGCAACAACAATTCCTGTTAAAAGTGATTCATGGGTACGGGTCGACGGGCGTCGGCGGGGATATCCGGGTTGCGGTGCAGCGGCGGTTGCAGGAACTGGCTCAGGCCGGGGAGATTCGAGGATGCATCTTCGGAGAGAACTGGTCGAAGAGTGACGAAGTGGCATGGCGAGTTTTGCAGGAGAGGCCTGAGTTGAAGGCGGATGCCGACCTGGGGCGGCGGAATTCGGGAATCACCGTCATCCTTATATAGAGTCCGTTTCTACCCTTCTATCCTTTCTCTGCGAGATCTGGTTGGCTCATTGGAAAATGCCCACTTCTCGCGCAGACTACGCGCGAGAAATGGGGCACCCTGCTTTGTTGTTTCCAGCGATCGCTACGATCCTGAAGGTTCCGGCGCCGGGGTGATTGGTGTCGGAATCACCGGGACTGGTTGCGGAACGACAGGAGCGGGAGGCGGAGTTACTATGATCGGCGGAGCTACCGGAACCAGCATGTACTGCTGCCAGTAAGAGACGACGATTCCGCGCTGCCAGAAACGTGGGATGAGCAGCAACAGCAGGATGAGTTGAGCCATAAGAAAGGCGCCTAACACGCTCTCCGAAGGAATCAGCCTCATCCAGATCCAGATGCCGACAACGAGAAAAATCGCGGCCACAATCGCAGTGACTACGTAGCTCACCAGCAAACGACCAAGGCTGCGGAAGGTGTGCCGGAAAGCGGCTGCGATCGACTTGCGGACGGCGCGCTGATCGTTCAAAACGATATCGGCCTCGGCGAGGTCGAACCAGATCCGAAAGACGGTCATGATCAGAAAAATAATCAACAGACCGCCGTAGCGGACTTCCGGCGCCAGCAACTCGTTGGTGCTCTCCCCGGCCTTGCGTTCCAAGACGCCATGAAGTGCAAAGAGCAGGCCGGTTGCGATGGCCATGACGATCCCAGACAGAAAGAGCAGGCGAATGAAGCGCCATAAGTTACGTCCGCAGGCTCGAAAGAAATCTTCGCGCGGCAGGCGGTAAGTGGAACCGTACCCCTGAAAAACGCCAGGAAGGAAGATCGCGGCTGCCAGGAAGAATACAAAGGAAAAGTAAACGGCGGGCATGCTTGCGGCCGCCATCGTTCCGAACTCGGGACGGGCAAAGAGGTCGATCATGACCGACAGATCGAATCCTTGGACTAATCCCTGGCTGTAGGAACTATGGTCGAGGATGGCGTGGGCGCTCTTGCGGAACGCCGAGGTCCCGAATTCGGCGAGGGTGAGGTTGACTAACCAGAACCAGAAAATGTAGCGCTTGTTGCGCATCGCCTTGCCCAGCCCGGAGCCGAGCAATCCTTCTTTTCTTGTGTCGCCGTTGAATTGTGCCATTCTTCCTTCCTTAAACGCGTCTTACTTAAACTGCCCACCAGGCCATCGCCTGGCTTACCAGTTGCGTGAGGAACAGCCAGTACGTGGATAGCTTCCAGGTCGGCTTGGGATTTGCCTCAACGACGTAACTGTTATTGAAATTATTGCGGTCAATCTGAACGGTGTGGTCGGGATCGATCTCAGCCGACACGACCTTTGCCTTCTTCAGGTAACTGAAGCGGGTCCAGCGGCTCTGGCCGTCCCAGTGCTCGCGAACTCTCTCTTCATTATTCTTGCTGTCGCGGAAGACGACTTCGACAACGACCGGCATGACAAAGTCTTCTTTGCGGTGAATCGTGACATAGGATTGATACACCGTGTCGTCGTCTTTCTTCGAATCCTTCTTACCCTTTTTTTCTTCGTACCAGTTCACCGGAAAAGAGTCGACATTGATGACTTCGTAATCCAGCACCTGAGAACCATAAACGGCCTGGTTGAAATACCAGCGCAGGTCCTTGCCGGAAACTTCTTCGATGGTCTTCAGGAAATCTTCTTTGGTGGGATGCGTGAAGCGGTACTTCATGAAATACGCGTGCATCGCCTTGGCCATTGTGTCTTCGCCGATGATTCCCTCGAGGGTAAGCAGCACGCTGGCCGTCTTGCCGTAAGTAACTCCACCGTACGAGTTGGAGTTGTAATAGTCATAGGCTTTCTGCGCCATTGGATCGCGATCGGCGACACTCGTATAGCTGAGCCGTTGCTCCTCGCGCTCGCCCATGGTTGCACCCGCAAGATTCATGATCGAGGTTTTCTTGCCCAGGATCGAATCGAGCACTTTGACTTCGGTGTAGCTATTGATGCCTTCGTCCATCCAGGCGTCTTCAAATTCGTTCGTAGCGACCATGCCGTACCAGTATTGGTGGCCGAACTCATGCTCGACGACCAACTCGACAAGATGGAAGCCGTCGGGCGCGAACCAGCTCGTGTCGCCGGTGATGAACGTGGGGTATTCCATGCCCCCAGCTGCCGAGTCGGGCTCGGGATCGACGACTGTCAGCGTCTTATAAGGATAGGGGCCGTACCACGACTCGAAGTGGTCGAGGGTCTGGCGGACGATGCGTTCATGACGATCGGCCTGGCTCCAGTGCGCGGGCTGCATCAGGAAGCGCAGTTTGATTGGTCCCATCTGCGATTGATAGACGGCCTCTCGAACTTTGTAGCGCGGACTCGCGGTCCAGGCGAAATCGTGGATGTCGTCGCCGCGATACGTCACCGTCTTCGTATTGTCAGAATTGTTCTTTTCCTCGACCTGGACTCCGCTGGCACCCACGACTTCGAATTGCGGCACCGTGAGTTTTACGTCATAGACTCCGAAGTCGGCAAAGAACTCGGTGGTGTTGTGATATTGGTGGCAGTTCCAGGCTCCGTGCCAGAACACGCCGACCTTGGGGAACCATTGCCCACCCAATACGAAATCACGCTTCCATCCAGAGCGCGCCTGAGTTTCAGGGAACTTAGTTTGAAAAGCGATCTTGAACTGGACAAACGCGCCCGGAGCAATCGGCTTGGTCAGGTGCAGATCGACCACGGTCTTGTCGTCTTTATTGCCATCGTCGGGCGCAATGAACTGCAAATTCTGCGTGAGATCTCCCTGACCGACGACCTCGATGCTCTTGATGTCTTCCGAACCGTAAAACTTGTCTTCCCACTTCTGATAGCCGGTATCGCGGCTTCCCATAAGCTTGGCATCGCGCACGAAGGTAGCCTTGGGCTGAAATGCGTTCTGATAAAGGTGGAAGGGGAAATGATCGAGCGCCTGTCCGGTCACGTTGTGGTACGTGAGTACTTCGTTGGCCTCCACGGTATGCGTGGAGGCGTTGTACTTGGCATCGATCTCGTAGTGAACGATCCGCTGCGACATGGGCGTGGGAGAGTTGATGGCGAGAACCGTATCGGGGATCGACACTGGGCCGCGCGGCACAGAAGCGGCCGCAACGGATTTCGCTGGGGCGGTGGCTTGCGGAGCGGCGATCGCCGTCCTGCGGCCGGCAGCGGCGATAATGCCTAGAGCTAAGGCAACGAAGAGAGCGACGGATTTCCATCGAATCAGCATGAAGTTTTTCACCTGGACCTGCTGCGGCCTTGAATCATACCGCAGGCTCGCAAAAACAGTCATCTAGCGGGGGATATACGGAGCGAAGGGCCGGGGAGTTCAGTACCTGGCGAAAAAAGCTTTAGGAAGTGAGAGAGTACAATCCGGTTTGATTCGTATCGCATCGTGGTTTGTCGCGTCGCGACGGAGGACAGCATGAAAGCCGTTTCACAGGGCGATGTCAGTCTATTGCAGCATCCCGCCTCGCAGGCTCTGCTGCAGTCAACCATTCCAGCGCGGCTGGCCTATGTATGGATGGACGGAACACCGCGAGTGGTTCCCATCTGGTTTCACTGGAACGGGCGCGAGATTGTGATGGCCAGTCCGCCGAAAGCACCGAAGCTAAGGGCGCTGGCAAAGAATCCGAAGGTTTCGCTCACGATCGATGAGAATGACTTTCCCCAGAAGGTGCTGCTGATACGCGGGACTGCGCGCCTCGAACTGGTCGAGGGGATTGTGCCGGAGTACGAAGCCTGCGCGGCACGATACTTCGATGCGAATCAATCACAACAGTGGCTTGGGCAATTGCGGACGATGATTTCGTCGATGGTGCGCATTAGCGTCACGCCGGAGTGGGTTGGACTGCTGGATTTCAAGACGCGGTTTCCGAGCGCACTGGCTGGGTGAGGTTCGTGGGAACGTCTACTCTGACACCGGATGAGAACGGGCGGCGCTTGCGCTTTTGGCCGCCTGCCGACGATACTGGAATGACAATCTCATTCCTATGATGAAAACGACAATTTCTCTTTCCACCCCGTCCGCCATTGAAACCGAAGCTCTTGTCGCCGTGGTGCTCGACCATTCGAGCCCGGGTTCTTCCGACAAAGACAAGAAACCTGAACTGAAAGTCGCAACTTCCGACGCGGCTGTGACCGCCGTCGCGGCAGATCTATTGGCTAGCGGCGAAGTCGCAGGCAAGCCATTCGAGACAAACCTGCTGCACAAACCGAATTCGCTTAAAGCGAAACGCCTGCTGCTGGTTTCGGGCGGAGGCGCGAAGAAGTTTTCCAGCTACGATCTGCGGCGCATTGCCGGGACCGCGGTGCGAACGCTGAAGTCGCGAGGCATCCGAAGCTTCGCATTTGTTGCGCCGTCCGGCATCCCCGCGGAAGAAGCGGTGCGCGCGATTGTGGAAGGCGCGCATGTGGGCAACTTCGATCCGGACTACTACCGCAGCGATCGCAAGGATCAGAAAATCGACGCCTTGGCAGTCGTGGCCGCAGGTGACCAGAAAGCGCTCGAGAAGGCCGCGAACGAAGCACAGATTATCGGCGAGTCGCAAAACTTTACGCGCGACCTGGTGAATGAGCCTTCCAACCGCATGACACCTACGATTCTCGCCGACCGGGCGAAAAAGATGTGCGCGGAAGTCGGGTTGAAATGCGAAGTTTTCGGAGCCGACAAAATTAAAGAGATGAAGATGGGCGCGTTCTGGAGCGTGGCCCAAGGTTCGGACGAACCCCCCGCTCTGATCGTGATGAAGTACGAACCTGCTGGGGCGCCCGAAAAGCCCGTGCTGGGGCTGGTGGGAAAAGGAATTACGTTCGACACGGGCGGCATCTCGATCAAGCCGGCAGACGGCATGGAAAAGATGAAATATGACATGGCCGGAGGCGCGACGATGATCGGCGCAATGCGTGCCATTGCGTTGCTGAAACCGAAGGTAAAAGTGATCGGCATCGTTTGCGCGACGGAAAATATGCCGTCGGGTAAAGCGCAGAAGCCGGGTGATGTGCAGATCGCGATGTCGGGCAAATCGATCGAGATCATCAATACCGATGCCGAGGGGCGGCTTGTACTGGCCGACGGATTGCACTACGCGAAGCAGCTTGGATGCACGCATCTCGTCGACGCGGCAACGCTGACGGGTGCGGTTGTGGTTGCGCTCGGTTACAACAACGCCGGCATTTTTACCAACGACGACGACATGTACAACCGCATCCACAACGCGAACGCCTCAGCGGGTGAAAAAATGTGGCGACTGCCGCTCGACGACGAATACAAAGAGCAGATCCGGTCGTCGATTGCCGACATCATGAATACTGGTGGACGCTGGGGCGGCGCCATTACCGCTGCGATGTTCCTGAAAGAGTTTGCGGAAGAGACACCGTGGATTCACCTCGACATTGCAGGCACGGCGTGGATGGAAGATCAGAAGCCGTGGATCGCGAAGGGTCCGTCGGGAATTGCGCTGCGAAGTCTGGTGGAGTTTGTAAAAGGCTTCGCGGGTTAAGTTTTCTGCGGCGGTTTCGCGCGGATCTGAACGGATGAATCAATCAGAGAGCACGGTTTCAGTCTGGCTCTTTTTTGTGATTGCGTGCGAATCCTTGGCGGACACGGAGTAGCGTTGAGGGAAACCGGGACGGTTGCTATAATCAATCGTCCCGCACGCTTCTGTAGGGTTCGTCGTTGATCCCGCCACAAAAAAGCTGAAGCGGAACATCCTCGCAGCCCGCAGGCAGCGGGTTTCGGAACGTGGCCAGGTAGCTCAGGTGGTAGAGCGCAGCCCTGAAAAGGCTGGCGTCGGCGGTTCAACTCCGTCCCTGGCCACCACTTACAAACCCTCTTGCC
>Ga0209624_10001298_pt1 | contig 19969 bp, 14 predicted proteins | sample JacPinW_OM2H0_O1_FD_188565 | JGI IMG/M metagenome (GOLD analysis project Ga0209624, IMG submission 188565) | Forest soil microbial communities from Algoma, Ontario, Canada - Jack Pine, Ontario site 1_JW_OM2H0_O1 (SPAdes) (version 2) | ecosystem: Environmental > Terrestrial > Soil > Boreal...
CCATCTCCGCATTCTACGAGATGGTGGTCACGGGAAATCTTGAGGCTGCCCGCACCTCGTATCAGGCATGGGCGCAAAGCTATCCCCGTGACGACGAGCCGCCCACCAATTTGTGGACCATTTATGCCTTGACCGGAAATTACGAGAAGGCCCATGCCGCGGGGCTGCAGGCTTGGAAAATCAATTCGGGCAGCGGCAATAACTCCGTAAATCTTGCCTACAGTTATCAGTGGATCAACCAACTTGATCAGGCCAAGGCCACAGCACAAGACTCGCGCGCTCACCATGTCGATTCGCCCTGGTTTCCTCTGCTTCTTTACAACGTCGATTTTCTTCAACACGATGCCGCAGGGATGGAACGGCAGGTCGCGGACGCCACAGGAAAACCAGGAGTCGATGATCAAATACTCTTCCTGGAATCTGAAACGGCCGCATATAACGGGGAGTTCGCCAAGAGCCGCGAACTGACACGCCGCGCCGCTGATTCTGCTGAAAGAACGAACGAAGACGAAACTGCAGCGGAATATCTGGGGCACTCCGCAGTGCGGGAAGCTCTGGTAGGCAACATGGATGCGGCGAAACAGGACGCCAAAGCCTCCATGTTGCGATCCGATAGCAAGCAGGGTAATGCGTTCTCGGCGATTGCGTTGGCGCTGGCAGGCGATTCCGCGCAGGCGGCGCGGCTATCCGATGACCTTCGCAAGAACTTTCCTGCGGACACGATTGTGCAATATGACGACCTGCCAATGATTCGGGCCGCGGCGGCGCTTCACAGTGGTGATGCGTCACGAGCGGTCGAGGCGCTGGCGCAAGCTGAGCCTTACGAATTGGGACAGACGAACTATTCCTTTACCTTTGCGTTGTACCCGGTTTACTTACGAGGCCAAGCATCCCTGGCGGCGAAGCAGGGCGTAGCCGCACAGGTCGAGTTTCAAAAAATTCTGGACCATTACAGCGTGGTCGGGAACCAGCCGATCGGCGCGCTCGCGCGTCTGGGCCTTGCTCGCTCCTACACCTTGCAAGGTGACATTCCTAAAGCCCGCGCCGCTTACAGCGATTTCCTAAGTCTCTGGAAGAACGCCGATCCGGATGTCCCCCTTCTGAAACAAGCGACGGTGGAATTCGCGAAGCTTAAATAGCCTTGCGTACTCGTTTTGCACATTTCGATTGGCGTTTGCCGCCGTTCGCGATCGGATGACGCACTACCGGAAGTTACGTCTAACGCGGACTCCGACGACGTAAGAGGCGTCAGGCTTGATCTCGACCAGTTGCGCTGGCGGGCCGTTGTATGAGCACGAAGCCACGGTTGGGTCTGAGCAGGCAGGCAGATCAGATCGACGGAGCCCGTCGATGGCTACATCGATTGCTGACAAGCAAGAGTCGGAGGGGGCACGACTATGGTGAGTGCCGCTTTGCTAGTATTCCTGATCCTCACGCTGATGAAAACTGGTTCGTCAGCTACATAGACGGTTTGCTTGCGGCAATCGCAACATCGACTTGTGCGGCGTCAGAGGCAAGGAGTATGAACCAGCAGGCGATAGCTAGATACTGACGCGGCATAATGACCGATCTGCTCACAGTATTAGACACCAAACGCGAGGTTCGATAGAGACTTTAACCGAGGACTCAGGTCACTCGGGTAAGGGTTTGGCACCAAGCGGCGCTGCATTTCCGGTAGGCGTAGGCAAAAGGCTGTTGGCTATTCAGGATCGTGTAAACCCAATCCCCAGACCTGAAACAGTCCGCTGAATTTCGCACCATTGTTTCCGTCGTACTCGAACACTCTCCACAGTCCGTAGGATGGCTCCTTGTCCATGTTCCACGGTGGTTGTTGGACAACCCAAGCACCATTGTTGTGCTGCGAAACGATACGGTTGAGAATCTGGCGAATAGTGGCGTCCCTCATCGTCCATAGAGCAACCCGAAACTGCAGGCTCCCAATTGGGTAATCGCCAACGATTCCGGTCGAGTGCGGATGCAGCGCGAAGTACAGCTTCCCCAGCAGTTGAAGGCTCGCCGCTTGCAATGTCACTTCTCTTGCGATGGTGAACTCGGAAATCCGGAGGTTCAAGAGGTTCTTGCGCCCCTGCGCCGCTCCAACGTGAGTGACAATGATTATGCCTCCGTTGGCCAACCAAGAGTAGCCCTGCGGGTGCGTGATGGCGTCCAGCAGTTTTCCCACCGACGTGTTCTGCTCCCGTAAGCTGATCCGGCTTCGAAAAGTGGCGGCATCAATGTACTCGATCCCAATCGGAATCCGCTGCTCCTGCCCCAACTGCAACAAGGCATCCATCATGTTCAGGTCGCGGATACTGAAGGAACTCACCGAACGGGAGGGGATTTTAAACCTGTTGGGACGGGTCTGTCCCAGAGTTCGTGGGCTTGAAGATAAGCATGCCAACACCGAAAGGGCGAGGATTGTCCTCACGCTCGTTTAGACACCACCCTTCGAACGGCAGTTCCGGGCAAAAGTGGTCTGCGCAACCGCTCGGGCGATTCTGCTGCCCGTTTTATCCAAATGTGGTGTCAGTTATACTTGCGGAGGTTTATCGCTATGACGCGGTGGGGCTTCCTCTCGGCTCTTGTTTTGCTTTGTCAGCAGTTCTGCTTTGCCCAGCAACCTGCCCAAAACAGTGAAGCGGCAATGATTGGCTCGAACGTCCCGGTGTCCAGCGTCCTGACATACGAACAACACAGGCAGGCTGCAATTCGTATCAACGAACTTGCCGGGCGGATTCAATCGGAAGCGGACGCCAGTGCCCTCGTGTCCGAAATCGCAGCCCTCTTTGCAAAAGAACTGCCTCATGCGTGGGCCAGCAGCAGTATCCGTCAGCGAGTTGCACATGCTGAATACGAGACCGTTGGAAACCCGGCAAGACTTATCCCCGATCAGCGGATTGTCGATGTCTGGAACCAATACGTTAAAGAAATCGGAGCATCTGACGAAGCGATTGTCTCAGTCGCCGAGATTCACAACATGCGCGATGGGTCGTTTACGGTTGCTCAGTTGATGTGGGCTCGCGGAAACCAGACGATCTGATGCCCACGCTTGGAAAATCTGAATCAACCCCGCATCATCATATCTGAGAAAGGAGAGGTCGAGACCAAGGACGACAATGGCAAAACGAGCAAGGGGTACATCGTGCTGGTTGCACGCGATGGCTGGAGAAAATTGAACGACAACCACAGTCCGAGATTTTCCGCCGAGCTTGGAGCCGGTATGGATGGGTGTACGGCCAGAACTTCCGACGTTTCTGCGCCGGCGTTTCGGCCTCCCGGAAGCGTAGCCCATTTGAACGAAGCCGTTGCAAACCGAAATGAAACCGCTAAACGCGTTCAATGAGGGGAAGAGATACCCGGATCGAATCAAATCCTTTAATTTCTTATTGGCATGCCATGTCAGGCCGCTCGGCCACCCCGCGGAGTCAAACCGGACCGCTTTCATTTCATTGCGCCGCATGAGACTGACTCCGGAAAGTGGCTCACCAACAATTGGATCGACCAGTACTCTGGAAAAGAATTCCGAATCACCACGGTTGGCTCTTCACGGAGGCGGCCAGGTCGCCCGTGTGAAAAGCTACGGAGATGTTCTGCTTGAGTACGAGTACTATCCCGAATCAAAGTGTGCCGACTCAGACGGTAATATTTGCAGCAAGCAAACAATTGGCCTGCTGCAACGCCGCCACATCCGAATCGACCAAATCAAATACCTCGGAAAGAAATCCAACAGCCTGGAAGAAGTGGACGCCGGTTTAGTTCACTCCGAGCAAAATGGTTACACAGAGTTCCCAGACCCTCGGCGTGACGAATGGCGAACGAAGATTTTGTCCGCATTGCGGACAATACCTCTGACGGTCTTGGAGGAGATGAGCGAGCTCTCTCGCAGAGTGCTCATCGACATCAGGGCTGGACGCAGCAGGCTGCATCGGAAGAACCACGAAACTTATTGAGGAGTTTTTGACTCCCATCTCTTGACGATAGACACCAGCAGATGTGATGGCGATTTTGCTGGAGTGTGGTTTGCATGGCCAACCGTCACAAGTGCCATGCACATCTGTCACTATACACACTGAAACGCAATTCGCTAAGATCGCAAAATGGGCTTAGAGTGTCTGATCGTGACTTGCGATACCACCCTGTTAGGCCAGGTCCAAACAAGTTTGGGTACGTGCGGAGCCTCGCTGCATCTCCGCCAGGATTCTGCGAGTGCGATCGAGTTCGTCTCCCGCCGGCATTTGGACGGACTCGTTATCGACTGTGATGATGTGAGTGGAGGCTCAAGAGCGCTCCCCGGGCTACGCAGGAGTTCCGCGAACAAGCAGACCCCTATCTTAGCTGTTGTAAACAGTCTGACGACCGTCGAAGAGGCTCTGGATCTAGGAGCTGACTTCGTACTCAGCAAACCGATTCAGCAGACTCGATTGCGCGGCGTCCTAGACATCGCGATTCCCAAAATGGAACGCGAACATCGTCGTTATTTTCGATACGAAGTTGATTTGCCGGTGCGGTTTTCGAATCTCTTGGGGCAATCCTTTGCCGCCCGGATGCAGAACGTGAGTGAAGGCGGGCTGGCCATCAAGCTGATTGATCCAGTAAAACTCACCGGAGTCGTTGTCGTGGAATTCGATCTTCCAAGCGTCGAGCCACAGCCTTTTCGTGCAAAAACGGATGTAGTTTGGAGTGACTCCTTTGCCATAGGGCTTCGCTTCTTGTACATCGCAAGACAATCTCAAGTTGTCCTTCAGAGCTGGCTAAATTCATTGGAAGCGCAATTCCATTTCCGCACATGAACTCGGTGCTTCTGCACATGTTGTGACTCTGGAAAGGCAAAGCGGCGGTCATGAAAGTACTTTTGGTAGAAGACAGCAAGTTCCCCAGAGTGTCGGCGGAGCGGGCGTTGACTGCCGCTGCGGGATATCAGGTAATTTCCACCGCCGACGGAGAGCAAGGTCTGCGTCTGGCACGCGAGCTGACTCCCGCCTTAATTCTCTTGGACGTCATGCTGCCCAAGATGAGTGGTCTGTGCTTCAATAGCAAATCGGTCCAATTCCCCGCGAGATCGATGCCACTTGAGCATTGACAGGGTTAGGTGTACATTTCGGTCGGCACGCTTGAGGCGGCCCAAGGAGAATCGTCATGGGATTTCTCGCATGGATTGTGGTGGGACTGATCGCAGGTTGGCTTGCTGGACAAGTGATGAAGGGTGGTGGCTACGGCATTCTCGTTGACATCATTCTCGGCATCCTCGGCGGCATCCTGGGTGGCTGGGTCTTTGGGGTTTTGGGAATCTGGCCAGGCGGAGGCATGATCGGCTCCATCATTGTGGCATTTGTTGGTGCGGTCATTTTGGTCGGGATTACTCGTGTACTGAAGAGAGCCTGATCGTTGAATTAACCGGTGCTTACGTTCACGATCCGGGTCAATGCATTATGAAAGAGCGCCCCGCTTCAGGGGGTCGCGATCGGCACTTCGTGCAAGGTACGCAGGGGAACGCAATGACGTCAAGCAAAGTCCCAACTGGGTGGGCTACCTTGAATCTGTAAATAAAGTGAGCCGCAGAATCGCAGTGACCATCATGAGCACCCCGGCGATGAAAAGCGCGACCCGCTTAGCTATCGCGCCAAGCTCCCCCCTTCCGCGAGGAGCCAAGAATGCGAATGCCACAAGACATACGCCAAGGGCGAAGAAAAATATGTTTGCTAATAGCCTAATCAATTCGCTGTTCACGCCGCTATTTCCTCCCTCCGCCTCACAAGCAGCGTGAGGTCCTCCCAATTAAAATCGCAATTGCAAGCCGACGATCTCGCTGGCCCGGAGACCGAGACACGCCGCTATCAGAACCATCGTGCGGTAAGGCGCACTAAGTTCTCCGAGGACTGAGATCGAAGCCACTGCTCAACCTCTATCGGCTTGATTTCGTAGATAGGCATCCACCCCAACGGGGTCGTATCCAGCGATTCAAGGTGGAGAGGTGCGCTTGCTGCGTTCCATAGCGTAGCAATGTCACGCTGTACCCGCCTGCGCTCGATCCCATTCCTTGTCGGCCTCAGCCATTCCACATGGCCGCAATCCCCTGATAAGAAGCCGAAATCCCATCGTCAGCTCGAAAATCGCGACGGGTATGTGGCAGGCGGGGCCTCAACATTCAGGACGGCTTCACTTACGCCTACGCCCCTGGGGTGATGATGTCGTGGGTGACCGATTCTCCAAACTGGATGAATGGCCGCTCCACCTCGCTTGAATATCGATTTCTTTCCTCGATGCAGGGCAGCCTTGGCGTCGGCGCCGATTTGAACAGATGGGCCCCCGAAGATTTTGCGGCCGCGAAAAGGCTCATTGCCGAATACAAGGCCGTGCGTGCAACTGTGCAGGAGGGCGCTCTTTACCGCCTGATCTCGCCGGGTGCGGGCAGCGAATATTCTGCGACCGAATCGGTGGCACGCGATGGTCATGAGGCGGCCGTCTTCGCCTTCCTGCATTCCAGTCAGGAAGGGCAGCCCTATCCGCGGCTCTATCTGCGCGGGCTTGATCGGGAGGTTGTGTACGGTCTTCATGTCGAGGAAGGCACGCTCGCTGATGGTACGGTACAGAGAGCCAGCGGAGACTACTGGATGCACCATGGCGTCAGCGTCTCTCTACGTGGTGACTTCCAGGCGGCATTCTTCACGGTCGAACGGCAAGGAGCGCAATGAAGGGGAGCTTTCCGGTGGCATGACAGCGCCTTGAATGACAGAGTTGGGCGAGCTGTTTTGTGCTGAGAACCATCTACAATCACCACCGCCGGTTGATCTTTTTGGCTTCACCGTCAAGGTCTATTTCCTGGTATACACTGTCGGGGACACGGACATGTAAGAAAGCGCCCAACTTCGCATGGGAACCTGACCGGGGAAAAGTACGGCGCTATCATCACTTGTTATCCGCAAATAGAGTTCGCGGAAGGCCTTCGTCCGCAAAGGAAGCGACTCAATGAGGCCCAAACAGTGAATTTTGTGCGGGCGACGTGTCCTGCGATTCTTTGTCTCGTTCTATGCTGTTGCGGCGGTGGTGGTGGGGGCTGCGCCGTTGCGCCACAACAGCGGATGGCCGTCGAGGCCAGCCAGTTCCAGCACATCCTCAGCTACGGCCAGAGCATGAGTCTCGGTGAGCGCGCGGTGAATCGATGGCCGACTGATCTCACCATCCCGGCAGAACAAGACGTTGGCCTCATGTTCGTAAGCGGTGTAATTCCGCGTGGTGCCATGAACGCACTGGTCCCGTTCGCTGACAGCACAGCGCCCGTCGACATGAGCGCTTGGAACATTGACATGCCGGGCGTCACACCGCTCTTTGGTGCCTTACTCGAACTGGAAGGGCTTCCCGGTGCGAGAATTGGGTCAGCTGCAGGTCGCGGCGGCACAGCCATCGCCGGACTTTCCAAAGGTAAGGCACCCTATGCACGGCTGATCTCCCAGGTCGCGGCTGGGCGCGCCCTCTCCGGCGGGCACTACAGCGCGCCGGCCATCATCTGGATGCAAGGTGAATCGGATGCAGGGAATCCGAACTATGCCGCACAACTGCGGCAGCTATTCGCTGATCTCGACGCAGATGTGCGCGCGACCGCAGGCCAAGCTCAGACCGTCCAGTTCTTCATCTGTCTCACGGCGGTCCACGACATTGCGCTGGCGCAACGGCAGGTAGCCGCTACCATGCCCAACGTACATATTGCATGCGATGCGTCGACGCTACCGAAGTCGGACGGAACGCACCTGACAGCGCGAGGATCTCTGGCAGCTGGGTGTGCGCTCGGCGCGCACATGCGGAGCGTCATCCCGGCGCACGAATGGAATCCATGAGGCTTCTTTACGAAGTGCAATCCGCCCAATTGCCGCAATCAGGCCGTTTACGCCCATTGACTCAGTTCTGGCGAGCTGAGTGTTTGAATTGGGGCACGTTCTGTTCCTGACGCGCTATGCACAAACTATGCGGGTTCTGGGTCCAATTCAGACCGAAACCAGCCACAGTTTCACTGATTCCCTTCTAGCATTTTCAGTATCTTACAGGCGGGCTTGGGATGGCTTAGGGAACGCATTTCGACCCATAACCCAAAGGTCGGTGGTTCAAATCCACCCCCCGCAACCATCCGAATACGCCCCTCCTCGCGGACCCGCATGTCGGGCGCGAGGGGGTCAGTACCCAGCAAGTCCCACGAGCCCTCGGCGACGTAGTACCAGCCCTCTCCGTCTTCAGAAAATAGCGGAATCTCTCAACGCAAGATACATTCCACCACCAAGGTCAAAATCCAGTAAGCTGGCTCACCAAGAAAGCAAGCTTGAGGCATTCGCTGAAGCGCAACGCTGCACGCGGGAGAGGTAGCCCGCCTACCAAGACTGGGCGGCCTTCCAGAGCAGCGGTGCTTGGTAGAGCGACGCTGCGGTCTCGGAGAATCCAGATTATGCAACAAGACGAAAGCAGAGAGAATAATCGGTGAGATTTCTAAGGTGTCCACGCCGCGCTTGGGAAATTCTGACGACGAGAGATCAAGGCCTGTCCGGGAATTTGCGGCGAATTCTTGGTTTTCCAGGCAGCCTTGTTTTGCTTGCTCAGCCCGATTCCCTAGTTGGTTGATCTGCGGGCGGCCGCGTCGTAAGGAGCTGCGATAGGCGGGCGACTGAACGGTTCGGACACGTAATGTGGAACTGCCCCGCCTCGGTAAAAAGGTGGAGTCATTGTCATGGTTACTTCTGACACCCGAGCGGTACGACTATTGCCGCAAGCAGACACACTGCGCATAGCTGGCGGCCTGGTTGATTTTCTCTGCGCACAGACCTGGGTGGGGACCAAAGAGATAGCGCTACGCCATCCCGAGTTACCGGCGCGGGCAATTGAGTTTCTTCTGGAGTTGATCACGGCGGCGACACAGCAGAGCGAGTTTGACACAGCCCTTTTGCTTGGTGACTATCAGCAACTCCTCCAGCAAGTTCTAGTGCAGGGACCCGACAAGGTGGAGCTGTCGCAAATTCCAAAACTATGCTGCGCGCGTTGGCAGGTGCCAGATGCGAAGCCACCGGCGTCCTCAGTGATCGACGTCATGCTGCTTGCTCGCCCGCTGGTCGACCTCGAAGCTGAGTATTTCAGCATCCCGAGTGCTGAAGCCCTCGATACGGTCATCGAGCAGTGGAGCAGAATCCTACAGCATCAAGGTTTCCGACATATGCCTTTGGGCTGGCGCCTCGATGCGCTCAACAGTGCGGGCAACAGCTTATTGCTGCGTAGTTACACGAGCGGCCGCGACAGCGACATCGACCTGGCCGAAGGGTTCTACCAAAGCGCTATCGCTGGATCGCCAATGGGCTGGGCTAACCTCCCAAAATACCACCATAATTTGGGACGCGCCCTCTACTTGCGGTATGCCACACGGAGCGGAGACAGCGCGAACCTTGACCGCGCAATTCAAGAATCCGAGCAAGCGGTAACTCTGATGCAACACAACACATTGTTTCTCAGCGAGCTCGGCATGCTGTTGAACCAACGACATCTGCTGAACAGTTCGCTCGCGGACCTGGAACGAGCCGTTGCCATACTCGAGGAGGCCGTCCACCTCTCACAGGAAGGTACCAATGATCTCCCAACATCCCTCAGCCAACTGGGGTCGGCGCTGCGAAACAGATTTGTGATCAAACGGGATGTGCAGGACATTTCACGTGCAGTTGACATTCAACGACTCTCCGTCGAAATGACTTCCATTGACGTAGAAAACATACCGGCACGCCTGACCAACCTAGGCAACAGCCTGCTCGAAAAGGCGAACCTGTCAGGATCCAGCGATGAATTGGAAGAGGCGATTACTGCTTTTGCGCGAGCTCTGGACCTGTCCTCTCCCACCGATCCGTTATACCCTTCCCGTCTCAACAACCTCGCGAATGGCCTTTCGGTTCGCTATCGAGTCAAGAGTGATTTAGCCGATCTGTCCCAGGCAATTGATCTGTACCGGCGAGCTATCTCACTGACTCCGCCGCAAGAGCAGCAACTTGCATCTCGTTTCTACAATCTTGGGAGCAGTCTCCGCGAGAGGTGGACAAAAAGCGGCGACAGCAAAGATGAAACCCAGGGACGCGAAGCTTACGCGAACGCATGCGTGTACGGGCTGCAGCGCGACCATCACTGGGCCTTCTTTGCGGCTCGCAGATGGGGCGAGTGGGCAACCAGTCGGCAGTCGTGGCAGGAGGCCGGGGAAGCCTATAACTACGGTCTTAGGGTGATTAATGAACTCGTCGAAGTCCAGATTTCTCAAAGTAGCAAAGTGCCATGGCTCTCGGAGTTGCAGGGCTTCTCCGCGGCAGCTGCATTAGCGTTTTATAAAAATGGTGACTGCTCAAGTTCAGCTCTAGCCCTGGAACAAGGTCGGGCCTACTTAATGACCGAGGCCCTGCAATTGAATTCCCTAGCGGTTGAACATTTGCACAAATTGGGGCGCACCGATCTCGTAGTTCGATATGAAACCGCGGTTAAAGATTGGTCGAGGACCGTGCGCGACCCGGACTCAGCCTCTCCGGGAGAGCAGTGGAAACACGCAATTGAAAGGGTTCGAAGTGCCAACGTCGCGCTGAAGCAGGTGGTGGCCGCGATTCGCGAAGTGCCTGGATATCAATCTTTCGCTGCTCCACCCAGCTTGATCGATATTCGCGCCGCGGCCAAACTTACTCCTCTGATCTATCTTGCCGCGGCGAGAACGGGAGGAATCGCACTCGTTGTACCTAGAAACGGTCAACAAGAAATCCGCGCAATTGAGCTACCCGGCTTGGACGAGCATAGCCTTAGAAAGAGAGTTGAGGGATACCAGAATTCCTATCTTAAGCGCGATACCGAGCCGCAACTATGGCTTACGGCGCTGGACGAAATGACCCGATGGTTGTGGGAGGTCTGCATGTCCGGGGTTCTGAAGGAACTGGGCCGCGCGTCCTCTGCATGTCTAATTCCGTGTGGCTTGTTAGGATTGCTCCCGTTGCATGCATCTTGGACGCCGAAGAAAGTAAAGAAGAAGCGCAAGTACGCGATAGAGCAACTAAGGCTCAGCTACGCGCCCAATGCACGCGCACTGCTCGCGGCATTCCAGTCAGACAAATTCGAAGGCAATACCCTCCTCGTCGTGTCAGATCCGCGGCCAACCGTCGAACCGCCACTTCGATATGCGCGCTGTGAGACCCAAGCGGTTGCCTCGAACTTTCGACGACGCAAGATCCTGCGGCATTCTACGGCAACGTGCGCTATGGTCGCTGCCCTGTTACCCAAGTACGAGGCTGTCCACTTTGCATGCCATGCCTCGGCACACACGGCTGATACGCGACGGAGTGGTTTCATTCTGGCCCGAGATGAGGTCTTGACGATTGACGAACTGCTGCGTTGCAGGCTGATGAGAACTCGGCTTGCCGTGTTATCTGCATGCGAGACGGCAGTCCAGGGAGAGGAACTCCCGGACGAGGTGATCAGCCTCGCCACCGTGTTTCTCCAGACAGGCGTGGATGCCGTAATAGCGTCGCTGTGGGCAGTCCTGGATGCGAGTACGATGCTTCTCATGACGCGCTTCTATCAAATGTGGCGCAGGGACGGTTTATCTCCAGGCGAAGCATTGCGCCAAGCCCAGCTATGGATGTTGAACGTATCCGATCGGAAAAAGGGACGCGCAGTCCGAGCACTGATTCCGAAATCGATCTACAAACAACTAGTACGAACCCCTTCTGGAATAAATCACTTCGCTCATCCCGATCACTGGGCCGCTTTTACCTACGTGGGGTTTTAGTTGCTCCGTCTTGCACCCTGAATTCAGGGGACTCAAGTCGGGAACCAACAACACGCAGCATCCTGGGCCCCGCTCAGGCCACTCCGAGATCCAATCGCACCCACGGGTCGCCAAAGTAGGTATAGGCATAATAGGTTGGATCCTTCGCGTTCTCCTCTCGTAACTCCTGCAGGGCTTCGCCTACGGCTCTGCCCAATTTCAGTTTGGAATAGAGGCTAATGGCGAATTCCATGGATCGGTAGTCGTTGACCGGCCATAATGGAGCGATTACTCCACTGCAGCCGTTAGTAACAAAGTTGGACGCGAAGCCCCCCGCTCGCCCCACCGTGTCGCCTACGTTTCCTACGCTACAGGCATTGAGGTAAACAACGGGTTGAGCTACTGCACAAAGTTTAGTGGCGACTAAGCCAAGGGCATCGAATTCCTCATTGTTTTCGAGAAGGATCTTGTTCAAATCGGGATTGTTCAGATTGATCTCGCCATGCCCGCTAAAGTGGAGCACTTGGACATTCGTCTCCTCGAACAACTGCTGCACGCCATGCAAGTCAGCCGGCACGACCGGGAAAACCAAGGCCGGAAAGAGCCTTCCCAGTTCCGCGGCCTCCGTTTGTGCCCACTTCAGAGTATTGGGCTCCGGATAGTTCGGATTTAGAACCCGGAATTTTCGCACCTTCAACATCTGCCGGCTCGGTTTCGTTGTCAAACCTGGTTTCCAGCGGCCTAAGACGTGTTCGATTCCAAGCGATTGCAATTTGGTCAATTGGCCACTGCTTGTGTCATTGGGAATCAGCAATTCCCATGGAAATATCATGTCCTCGGAATGGATGAGTATGGAGCGGGGTGGCTTGCAGATCCTGTACTGCCGGAAATATTCGTCACGTAATGATTGCGGCAACCACTGCCATAGACGGAGGCCCACCCCTTCAATCGTCGACATGAACTTCTTCTTCCAAGTGTCCATGACAGCCCTATACTGCTCTTCGCTCAGCCCTGCTTTTCTTGGGGTGGCGGCAAACTGGCTGGTCAGAACGTCGTTTAGATACTTTGCCATGTCGTTTTCCTGCAATTGCAGGGTTCCCATGTCGCGAAAGTCAAAGGTCGACTCCTCAATCCTGCTCGTTAGGAAAATCTTGTAGGTCGGAGCCTGGCCTGTGACGGCCAACGCCCAATCACACTCCTTTCTTGCCTTAAGTGGCACTGCAAACCCTTCGCTCCTTGCCTGCCCTGCGTATTCCGGCCCTTGGTAGTTCTTGGGCACTACGTATGTGAAGTGGGTCACTGACCCAATAAGGCTGTTACCCAGGAAAAAATCTGCATGGATCGACCGCGCTATTGGCTTTGCCACACCGCGTGCTGTAAGAGTGAATGTCGCTTGCTCCATCTCCTCATCTCGTTTCCGATTGACAGTAAGAGGGGCGAATGGAGGAACCACATCGAAGCCTACGGCGCTGAGAAACACATTCACCGTCACACTTTCTTGCCCGGCGGCTAGGGCAAATTCTAGTTGGTTCTCAACGTCAGAATAATCCCTGGCCAGTTCTCGCAACCTCACAACCAATTCATTCGGCTCTCTCTCAGTGACCCTTTCGTGAAATTCGATTTGCGGATCTCGCTTGAGCTCGACTGCTGCCAAGACAATTGCTGGTTCTGTGGGAGGCACCGCGGTCCCCGCATTTTTCTCCCCACCCGATACGGCAGACAAGTCTGGGATAGCTTCCCGCTCAACATGTCTGCTACCACCACGGCGCGTAGACGTTGCTGTAGAACGTCCGTACCCGCCGCGAAACCCCTCATCCAGGTCCCGCACATCAAATCTCGGATTCACTCTGTCGGACGGCTCCCCCCGTGTATTCCGGTGGCTCGACTCATCGACACTCAGCCCCCGGCTCGAAGGGGCACTAGGATGAGGCATGACCAAAGTTGAGATGTCAGTTCCCCCAATCTCCAGAAACCTATAAATGTGGTCGATGGTCCTGGGCTGAGCAAAGAAGTCGTTGTGATACACATAATCGGAAGTCTGATAGACAAGCGGGTTCGCAATAGCAAACAGAGGATTCCCGTTTTGTGCGAAAACACCGTCGCACGGAACCACGAGATCGTTGCCGATTGCTTTCCCTTTGGACGCAAATGTTCGGTCCGCGACCGCGTTCAATGCGGCGGAAAAAAATGCACGCGGACTGTTAGGATCGGGATCATAGTTGGCCGCTGCGGCACCGTAGGTAAGCCCAGGGACTGCTTTACCGCCGATGTTCAGTAGTGTCTTGATATAGCCTTCGGTGCCCATCGCTGCCAGTCCTGGCAGAGCCGTTTCCGCTGTATAAGCAATGAGCTTGATGATTCCGAGCAGTGCCTCGACCACGTAGGTTGTGATGCTGTCGGGCAGCTTGGTGAGAAAATTGGTGAAGACGTCTACCATATCAACTACGTGCTCCGCATTGCCGAGTGGCGAACCGGCGTTCGGCGTAGCTACAAACAGCACTCTGCGAAAATTACAGTTGTGGTCCGGAACCAGTTTTCGTCCTCTTTCGGTTAGGGCCCGGGAAACAATCCCCCCTCGGCTGTGGCACAAAATATCGAGTTCAACGTTTTCATTGGGGATAGCCTGCTTGACGTGTTTAAGAAAGAAAGTTGCGTTTTCGTCTGGATCCAAAGAGAGTGTGAAATGGTCGTATGCAATCACTCGTCCAGAATATTGCTTAACTAGCGCCTCCATTGCCGGCTGCGGCAATCTGCTTAGCATTCCATCCGTGGAACTGATGATGCCGTGGATGACCAGTAAAGAACGATTACCAGCAAGCGATGACCAATCGCTAAAAGGAAAGCTTACTTTTTGGCGATAATTCTTCGCGTCTACGGATCGTATTAAGTTCTGTGAATGTTTGCGCTCGACAGCAGCCACAATTTTCTCCATTGGGCTCCCTAACAAATCTGCGACGAGGGGAATGACAAGTACCTTCAGTACTTTCCGCCCTATGGCTGTTATCCAACCCCGCATTTCGATTTGGCCCGAGGCTATCGCTCGCCGTGCTGCGGCGGTCCTCGTCGGAATCGTAAAGACAGGCTTGCTGGAGGCGCGCAGGACTGTGGCTTTCTCAGTCGTCGCCCTCGCCGAGCCAACTGACACGTCATCGGGAAGATGCCAGCTCATGCCTCCGGCTTCATCTACATAAAGAACGACCTGCAGCGCCGCTTGCGTTACAGAAGGCCGACTTGGCTCGAGTACCAACTTCTCACTCGCCGATGGAGCCCTCAAGGCAGCGTTGGCGCTCAGCGGCAGCGATGTCGCATCAATATGAATCGTCTCCTGTTCGACAAATCCCATCTCCACAAGCGCCGACTCCAATGCGATGGAAGTGTCCTCTTGCGCAGGAAGCCGAGGAGCACGGAAACCGCCGCTATCGTTAAGCCATTGCGTGGCAGCACCCCCGAAAGGTGCGGTTAGACGCGTTCCGTTTGGGAACATGATTGCTTGCGAGGAGGAAAAGGAAGACAGATTCTTAGACATGACGAGACCTCTGTTAGGCGGGAACCTCCGATCCTAGAGTTTCGTTAAGGGTCAACTTGGATCAAGAACATACCACAATTGTGAACTGCGATGTCGAGCAGGCGGCGAGGCGCGATCCGTGGAGGATTGTGATCGTCATTCTCGGCGCCAGGTGCCGGAATCGTGAACTCGCGTTGACCCATTCTGTACGAGCATGTTCAGATTTCTTGCTGGCCTGCCAGGAGTCCTTGGTGTTGCGGGGTTCTTCGCGTATATCTGGGCGGGCAGTCGCGAATAGGCGGCGAGATCCTCAAACAGATTGTGGCCAAGCTGCGGACGGCTCCTAATCTGGATGTTGGCAAGTACGCAACCCTTACACCGGCGAGGATTGGAAAGCTCATAGCGTCGGATTGGCGCGTACGTGAGGGAGTCAATATTCCGGATTTCAGAACAAGTAGACGGTTTCTGACCAAATATCCACAGCCGGAACCAAAACCCCAGATTCAAGGTGATAAAACAACGATAACCATTGTGCCGACGGGTGCTTGAGTGGGACCTGGGTCGGCCAATGGTCTGCCGCATCCGTTCCGTTTTCGAAACAGGACCAGAATCTTCGATCCGACGGAACCACATTGCATAAAAATACCTGAGCATTTCCCCCTGTCGCGTTCCTTCCTCCCGTGGGCCCCCCAGGTAGACCAATAACCTCAAGCGAGGAGAGAGCATTTATGAATCGGCCCCATGTGATGTTCGGAACTGGGATTGATGGCGTGCGCTGCCGATTGCCGAATGGAGACAATCATTTCTCTCGACATAAATTCTCTGCCATGGTGATCGCGGAGCGGGCCGCACTTCGTGGATGCCCATCTGTAGCACTATTGTTGAAGTGATTGTCGAATACGTCTTCGCGACCTCGAAGCTCGTAACGCGGGAGGTTGGTCAAAGAAAAGCCCTCCTGTGGTTTGCTGCACAGACCACAGGGCGATAGGGTGGACAGTCACATCGAAGTGAAGAATGTGGCCGATATTCATGAGTCCATACCTCAAACACGTAAAGAATCTTGGGAACATGTGGTGGACACAGTAAGTAAGTGTTCAACGATCCTACAGCTGCAGTTGCTCAAAACCGGCATGCGGCTTCGCAGATCGCCGGCTTTTCGGGTATTGCGGGCCCATTTCCAACGCGTGCATCAGTGGTGCACAAGTTGATCCTTGGCGTGAGGAAGTCTCAAGGTGGAATGCAGAACGACATGGCTCCGAATGTGTCAATGCAGTGAGTCTTTCGGCACCGAGATCCGCGCGGCTTTAGCCGCCAGTGATATCCAGATCGAAGCGGAATTCCGGGTGCCATACGGAATCGTTTGCTTCGAGAAGGCCGATGAGCCATTGTTCGCCGTGCTTCATGAGGTGCGCCGAGATCCGCATCTCCGTGTTCTGGCCGTCGCCGCTTCTTCCCTCGCTGTCGAGACGGGAATGATTTGGCGCCTGCTGCACGCGGGAGCATCGGATGTCCTGTTTTGGAGCGGCAACGGCGGGGAAGCTGCGCAGCTTGCCGCAAAACTTCAGCGATGGTTCGAGGTCGACGAACTTGTCGAGCAGGCGATTTCTCAGGTAGCGCTCATCGGCGACAGCCCTGCATGGAACGCCGTCATCCGAAAGGTAATCGAAGCGGCCCGATTCTCCACCATCCCCGTGTTGTTGACCGGCGAAAGCGGAACGGGGAAGGAATTGCTGGCAAAGCTGATAAGCGTGGTCTGCGCCAGCCCCGGGGGAACGAATAAATTTCGCAAGGAGTTGATCACCGTCGATTGCGGCTCGCTTGTCCCAGAGCTTTCGGGGAGCGAGTTTTTCGGTCATGAGCGCGGAGCTTTTACCGGCGCTCATATCCAGCGCGAAGGCGCCTTCGCAATGGCGGACGGCGCAACCCTGCTTCTCGATGAAATCGGAGAAGTCCCGCTTGGCCTGCAGGCGCAGTTACTGCGTGCGATCCAAGAGAAGACTTACAAGCGCGTAGGCGGCAATGTCTGGCAGACAACAAATTTCCGTCTCGTCTGCGCGACCAATCGCGATTTGGAAGCTGCAGTCCATCGCGGCCAATTTCGCCTAGACCTCTACTACCGTATCGCCGGTTGTGTCGTTCGAACGCCGGCTCTCAAAGACCGCAAAGAAGATATCCTTCCGCTCGCAAGGTACTTCCTGAGCGATTGCCTTTCTGGTAAGGACTCGGAATTCGATAGCACCGTCAGCGAGTATCTTTTGAACCACGCATACAACGGGAACGTTCGCGAACTACGGCAGCTCATTCAGAGGATCGCGCACCGTCACGCCGGACCGGGACCCATCACGGCCGGGGACGTCCCGGAAGATGACCGTCCCTCTGCCGGCGAGACTCAAGTTCTCTGGCCCGATGAAGAGTTCGAGCGATCCATCTCAAACGCCCTGGCGAACGGCGCATGCCTGAAAGCGATAATTCGAACCGCTGCAGAGACTGCTATCCGTATTGCCGTCCGCGCCGAGGGCAGCAATCTTAAAAAGGCCGCAAGTAAGTTAGGCATCACGGATCGCGCGCTACAGATGCGCCGCGCCTCTGGAAGGCTGCACGGATAACCGCGCGAGGATCAATAGCCAGGTAAGGAAGGGGATAGCTACATGCCCGAGTCACCGCACGAGATTCACGAACCTTGCGCCCTTTGCCGTCGTTCCAGATGTTGCCAGGGCTTCGCCGCCTTAGCAGGGATCGCCCGTGCATCTGCCAATCGCTAGGTTGTCTTGACCGTAGCCCATAGCGCGCAGTGCAAAGGCCCTAAGGCAATGCGCGTTATTTGTTCTCTTTTCGTTTGGGTCTTGGTCAATATGTCTCATGGTAAACAGTACATGGAACATTTCGTGAAGAATGACACCTGCGCGGAAGCCCTCAGGGGGGAGCCCTGGCTGTGGCGGGGGGTTCCAGAACCGCGCGCACAGACCTATCACGTTGGGTTCACCGGGCGAGAGCGAGAATCCCCGTGTACCTGCGGGACAGTTAGGATCGCAACGAAATACGATTCGCCGCCCTCCTCCTAGTTCCCTTGCGACTGCACGGAACCGCCTGGCGACAATGCTGCCGGAAACCTCGTTGCCAGCCCATGGCACTGGCCGTGAGGGGTCGTGACAGAAAAAGAATCGGTATAAGCTTGCGGTTTCCGGGCTTACCGCCTCTAGCTTGCTTGCCGCGTTGTTCGCGAGTCTGATCGCCTCGATGACCGCCTGGCGCAGGATGCCATCGTATTCAGTCTTTGTTAGCCCGGGACAGCCTGCGGGAGGGGGGAAATTGAAGTGGAACACGGGTGCAGAACCTGGCGCTTCCTCGACAGAGTTCTCCCACTCTCCCGCCGGCAGGTAATCTTCCTCCTCGTCCCACGGTGGAGCGCTGTCCAAAAGCACGATGATTCGATCTCCCCGACGGAACCAGCGTCCGCGGGGCCCTGCCCCCTGCCGCTCGCCACCAACGTTGAATGGAGCCGTCTGAAAGCTAAATTGTCCCTTCACATTTCCCTCCAGTTTTGTCACGGGCTTATGAAGCTTTTGTCTAGATTCCGGGGCTTTCTACGGGTGCTAGGCTCCGTGACCACATGCGGCCGCGGCATTTCGCCGCGCTCCTGTACCGATAGCTCTGGCAGGGGTAGTCGTCCTGCCGGAGGAGTCCCTCAGGCTGCGTCCGGAGTGTATCCCCGCCACCGCAGCACTGGCCGCAAGCGGCACCTCGACCGAAGAGGGAGCGGCGCGTTTCGACACGCGCCGCCCGAGGTTAGAATCCACCTCCCGGTCCAACCCTCTTGCAGCGACGCGGAGCAGCCCTACGTCGGCATCTGGCTGCCGCAAGCCGCCTGCAGTGCATTCACCGTCACCCCATCCAGTACACCGGTCACCGGCAACTGCTGCCGCTCCTGAAACGTCCGGATCGCTCCCTGCGTGTTCGGTCCCATGATGCCGTCCTGCAAAACCCACGGACCCAGAGCCTGCGCCAGACAAGACTGCGCCCACACAAGTTGCGGTCCGCCGCCGGGGAAGCTCCATCCCCACCTGCCCCAGGGACGCCCGAACCACCGGTCCCGATTCCAGCCCCATCGGTCCCGCGCAAACGGGAAGCGGTCGCGCATGCGGAAATCGAATCCCGGTCGCGCAAACCCCGGTCTGGCAAACACCGGTCGCTCGATCACCGGCCGTTCGATGATGGGTCGTTCAACAATGGTCCGATCGATAACGGGCCGCTCAACCACGGTCCGATCAACGATGGGCCGCTCGACGACGGTCCGATCGACAATGGGTCGATCGACGGCCGGCCCTGCAGCGACCACCGGTCTGTCCACCCGGACTTCGCCCTCCCGGTCATGGTCCCACCACGGGCGCCGGTCGTGGTCCCAGCGCCACCGCTCTTCTGGAAATCTCTCGCGCCGATGAAAATCGAAGAAGGGTCTCTCGAAGGGAAACTCATTCTCGGTTTCGTGATGCCATCGCCCGAACCGGCGGCGTCTCCAGCGCCACGGGTCGCCACCACCACCGTCATCCGGGGGCGGCGGAGGCTGAGGCTGAGATCCGCCTCCGCCCTGGAAGAGACCTCCGATGACTCCACCGAGCGGCCCCAGGGGATTAAGGAAGTCGCCCAGAAAAGCCTCCGGCTGCTGCCCGGGAAATTCATTCTCGGTTTCGTGATGCCATCGCCCGAACCGG
>Ga0209624_10001299_pt1 | contig 19953 bp, 16 predicted proteins | sample JacPinW_OM2H0_O1_FD_188565 | JGI IMG/M metagenome (GOLD analysis project Ga0209624, IMG submission 188565) | Forest soil microbial communities from Algoma, Ontario, Canada - Jack Pine, Ontario site 1_JW_OM2H0_O1 (SPAdes) (version 2) | ecosystem: Environmental > Terrestrial > Soil > Boreal...
CCGCGCGAGTTTTTGCCCGAACGCGGTGCGCGTGGCCGAGCGGCGGCACATCGCCTCGAGCGCCCGCTCGGCCTGGCCGATCGCCCGCATGCAATGATGGATGCGCCCCGGCCCGAGCCGGCCCTGCGCGATTTCGAAGCCGCGCCCACGGCCAAGAATCATGGCGTCCTTGGGCAGCCGGACGTCGCGAAAGCGGATGTGCATGTGGCCGTGCGGCGCGTCGTCGTCGCCGTAGACCTTCATCGCTCTCAAGACCTCGATGCCCTTCGTCGCAGCCGGCACGAACAGCATCGAATGACGCGCGTGCGGCGCGGCGTCCGGATCGGTCAGCGCCATGGTGATATAGAGCGAGCAGCGCGGATCGCCGGCCCCGGACGACCACCATTTCTCGCCGTTGAGCACCCATTCCTCGCCTTCGAGCCGCGCGTCCATGGCGATATTGGTCGCATCCGACGAGGCGACCCCTGGCTCGGTCATGAGATAGGCGGAACGCGCCCGCCCCTCGAGCAGATCCAGCAGCCAGCGCGCCTTCTGCTCGGGCGAGCCGAAGCGCTCGATCACCTCCATGTTGCCGGTGTCAGGAGCGGAGCAATTGAAGACCTCCGAGGCGAGGGGCGACCAGCCCATTTCCTCGGCGAGATAGGCGTATTCGACGGTGGTGAGGCCGAAGCCTTTGTCGGAGGCGGTGAGCCAGAAATTCCACAGGCCTTTGGCGCGCGCTTTGGCCTTCAGGGATTCCCGGATCTCGATAAAGCGCTTGGTCGGCTTGAAGCGGTCGCCCTCGCGCCCGACCTCGCCGTGGTACTCCTCCTCGAGCGGCATGATCTCGTCGCGCACCATCGCCCGGACGGCGGCGATGAGCGGACGGACTTTGTCGGTGACGCCGAGATCCACGGGATCCTCCCTTGAGGTTGCCGGCGCGATATGACGCGCAAACGGCGCGGCCGGCAAGCGAGATCAGCGCGACAGCGTTCCCCGCTCGTCGGGTCGCGTGGCAGAGTCCGGAGTCACAAAATAAATGCAAGCAAACGCAAATAAATGAAAATAAAAGTAAGCAAAATAGCTTTCTTTTACTTACGTTTATTTTTTCGAACCGAGACTTTTCAACGAGTTACGGCCACTCCAAATAAAAAAATTTTTCTGGTATCCCTTCTGGAGCTGTCCAGGTCGCGGTGGGTGCGACCATCCTCGTGAATGGGCGCTGTGGGTCTTGAATCCTCGCGACGGGAGGAGACCATCGGCCCGTGGCGAACGTCCCGGGCCTCTCGCTAACTTCGCGAGGCGGTTCGAAACTCTCTTCCGGCTTCGGGAGCCTGTCGGGATCCCACGGGATGACGGTTTCATCAAGTCCGGCTTCGCGATCGAAAAGCCGCGCCGCCTGATCGAGCGCCGCCAAGTCTCTTCTCGCAGCATCGATCCTTGCTTCATAGGCGGCAATCGTCGCCGCGATCTCCTCCCGTTTACGGCGCAGGCCTGAGGCGATGTGCATTCCCTAAAACTAGAACATAATAGGAACAATGTCAAGACCAATTCGGAATTGTGTGAGGCGGCCTTGCTGTCTAAGTCAAGGAAAAATTTCAGAAAATGGCCAGAATCCGACCTGCCCGCGGGCCCATCGAGATCGCTCCGCCGATAGCGCAACTTCTTACCCGAGGGTGGAGAACTCCTCACGGACCCGAGGTCGGCTTGCTTAAGCGTTCGGCAGGCGCCTGCCCATACCCTTGCTCTCAACGCGCTCTGATTGGCCGCAGCAATTCGGCCGGCCCCAAGCGCCGTTAGCGGGCCGCGCGGATTGACGCCAGCAAGCGCCCCACCCCCACGAGAACCGATGTAATGGCCCAGGAAAACGGGACGTGGCGGTTGACATGTAATACGTACGGACGTATTATACGAATATGGCCAAGCCATCCCACCGTGACCGCATCGTCGAAGCCGGCCTCAGGGTCATGTTCCGCAAAGGCTATGGTGGGGCAGGGGTGCGAGACATCGTCGCCGAGGCGCCAGCGCCGCAGGGCTCGTTCACCAACCACTTCCGTTCGAAAGAAGAATTCGCGCGCGAGGTGCTCGACCTTTATTTCGCCGACCTCAAGCGGCTCGTCGCCGAAGTGCTGGACGACCCAAACCGTCGCCCGCGCGAGCGTCTGAGGCGCTATCTCGACATCATCACCGATCGCCTCGTTGCGGTCGAGTTCAGCCGTGGCTGCCTGATCGGCGATTTCAGTCTGGAGGCCGCGCCGCAAAGCGAGATATTGCGGACCCGGCTTCGCGAGATCTTCGCCGAGTGGCTTACGCCCTTCGCCGCGTGCATCGCCGAAGGCCAGGCGATTGGCGAAATCGCCGAGACCTTCGCTCCGCATGACCTCGCCGAATTCCTGCTTTCCTCCTGGGAGGGCGCCATCCTGCGCATGAAAGTCGAGCGCAACGCCGAACCGCTCGAGCGCTTCAAACACATCGTTTTCGCAACCGTATTCAAGGAGCCGTCGCCATGAACAAAGACATCAGCTTGCCCAAGCTTTCCGTCCTCGATTCCCAGATGGCCTATCGGGAGGCGGGCTCGCACGACGCGCCGGTCGCGCTCTTCCTGCACGGCAATCCCACCTCATCTTACATCTGGCGAAACATTATCCCGCTCGTCGCGCCGGTTGCTCATTGCACCGCGCCTGACCTCATCGGCTTCGGTCAGTCGGGCAAGCCGGACATCGCCTATCGCTTCGAGGATCATGTGCGTTACCTCGACGCGTTCCTCGCGAAAATGGGGATCAGCTCGGCCTATCTCGTGGCGCAGGACTGGGGAACGGGGCTCGCCTTTCACCTCGCCGAGCGACGCCCCGATTTTGTGCGAGGCCTCGCGTTCATGGAGTTCATCCGGCCGATCCCGACCTGGGAAGAGTTTCTGCGAGGCTCGCAAGCGCGGGAGATGTTCCGCAAGTTCCGCACGCCCGTGGAAGGGGAGAAACTGATCCTCGAAGGCAACGCCTTCGTGGAGCGGGTGCTGCCCACCGGAATGCGACACAAGCTGAGCGACGAAGAGATCGCGGTTTATCGCGCGCCGTTCCCGACGCCTCAGTCGCGGCGGCCGACGTGGCGCTTCCCGAACGAAATACCCATCGCCGGAGAGCCCGCCGACGTCTATGCGATGATGGAACGCGCGCATGCAGCGCTCGCCGCCTCGACCTATCCGAAGCTCCTCTTCGCCGCAGAACCCGGCGCGCTTGTCCCGCCGGCCGTTGCGGAAGAACTCGCTGGCAAGCTCAAGGATTGCCGGTTCGTCAAGCTCGGGGACGGCATCCATTTTTTGCAGGAGGATCACCCCGAGACGATCGGGCGATCGGTCGCCGCGTTCATCACTGAGGTCGAAGGTCGCGCCGGTAAGAGCGCGGCTTAGTGCGACTCGACGACGCCGTCATCGCGAGCAGCGCAGCGACGTGGCGATCCAGAGTCGTGGGGCGCACTACGTTCCCCTGGATTGCTTCGCCATAGCCTGTCCGGAAGGACGGGCGTCTTTCGACGCCCTTCGCTCGCTATGACGGTTCGGTGAGCCAAGAATCACGCTTGCTGAAGCGTCGCCAAGTGTAGTCGCGGCTGCGACTCAGCGAAGTGCCTTCGAAAACCAAATGCGCGCGTGGCCGGGCGGAAAATCATTGAGCCGGCCGAATTCCCGATAACCAAGCCGCTCGTAAAATTTCGGCGCCTGAAACGTGAATGTGTCGAGATAGGCCCCGCGACAGCCCTGCGATCGGGCGATAGCTTCCGCGCCAGCCATGAGCTGCGAGCCGACCCCATGCTTGCGATACGCGTCAGCAACCCACAACCAATTGACGAACAGCCACTCGAACGCGAGCACGAAACGAATCCCGGCCTGAACGACTTCGCCTTCGTCGCGGCCAACAATCCAGCGCGGCGACCAGTCGGTTCTCAAGCCGAGCCCCGTGGCATGCGCGGTGAGCCCCGATTCGATGGCGCTGATGGTCGCTTCGCTCGGCGACGTCTCTGTGGCGAACGTCAGCGGCGGCGCCTCTTTGAAGGCCGTCACAGCTTCACCACCTGCCCCGTGCGTATGCTTTCGTCGGCAGCGAAGACAATGCGCAGCGAATTGATCGCATCCTCAAGATGCTCGCTCAGATCGACCTCGCCGCGGATAGCCTTCAAGAACACGCGCTGCTCGCGCTCACACAACTCCTGATGGCCGGGCTCGTCCTTGGTCGATTCGATCTCATCGGGACGCGCGAATGAGCCGTCAGCGTTGAGGCCTGCGTGGTGCAGGCGCAATGTGTTGGTGCGAGTGTGGCTGTCGTGATCGGTCGATTTCACCCCAGCACCCGCCTCCTCCTTGGCGACGATGGAGACGCATCCCTTGGGCCCGATTATGTCCTTCACGAAGAAGGCGGTCTCGCTGATCATCGGACCCCAGCCGGCCTCGTACCAGCCGACCGAGCCGTCATCGAAAGTGAGGTGCAGATGGCCGTAATTGACCATCGTCGACGCGATCTCGTCGGTGAGTCGCGCGCCAACTGCATGCACGGCGACCGGCTTCGCCCGTGTCACCTGGCACATGATGTCGACATAATGCACCCCGCAGTCGACGATCGGCGAGGTCGAGCGCATCAGGTTCTTGTGGACCTGCCAGAACGAGCCTGACGATTGCTGATTGAGGTTCATTCGCATGACGAGCGGCTTGCCGAGCGTGCGGCCGATCTCGACGAAACGCGTCCAGGAGGGATGGACGCGCAGGATGTAGCCGACCAGCAGCGCTTTCTTCGCCTTGCGTGCCGCGGCGACGACCATTTCCGCCGCGTCGAGCGATTCCGCGAGCGGCTTTTCGCAGAACACATGCGCGCCCGCGGCGACCGCTTCGAGCGCCATCGGCGCGTGATGCTCGGTATAGGGGCAGATGGAGACGGCGTCAGGCTTGAGCGCCTTGAGCGCTTCGGTCAGGCTCTCGTAGCGCGGCAGGCCGGGGAATTCCTTGTCCAGATCATTGCGGGCCCCGGCCTTGTGGGTGCAGAGGCCCACGAGTTCGAAGCCGTCGATCGCCTGATAGGCGCGCGTGTGGCTCATGCCCATCGTGCCGAGTCCGACGACGAGGACGCGTTTAACGACGTCCGGACTGTGAGCTTGGGTCAATTTGACCTCTCCATCGGCGCCCGCTGGCGCGACCAACGGTCGCATCTACAGAGCGGGAGGCTGGTTCATCAGCCACTCGTGGGCGGGATCGTTGTGAAAGCGCCAGACGCGCTTTGGCCCCGCCATGACGTTGAGATAGTAGAGATCATAGCCGTGCGGGGCGGCGACCGGGTGATAGCCTTTCGGCACGAGCACGACGTCGCCGTCGGTCACCGCTAGCGTTTCGTCGAGCGAACGGTCGTCGGTGTAAATGCGCTGGAAGGCGAAGCCCTGGGCGGGCCTCAGTCGGTGATAATAGGTTTCCTCGAGATAGGATTCGTACGGTAGGTCGTCGCGGTCGTGCTTGTGCGGCGGATAGCTCGACCAGTGGCCGCCAGGCGTGATGACTTCGACCACCAGCACGCTCTCCGCCTCTGCGTCTTCGGGCAGAACGTTGCGGATATGGCGCACGTTAGAACCCGATCCACGGGTGAGCGCGCCAACGTCGCCCGGCTTGATGACGCGGGCCTTGAATTTGCCGCTTGCCGGCGCCGAGCACAAAGCGAGTTCGCAATCCGAGGCGGCCTGGATCGTCGCCGCGCTATGCGGAGGCAGATAAACTGACCAGGGCAGTCCCTCGAACACGCTTGCCCGCTCGCCGATGATCCCGGAGTCGAAGCCGTCCGCGGTCACGCGCGCTTTGCCTGAGAGAATCACAACGCAGGCCTCGTTGTCGCCGGTGCCGAGCTTGGACTTCCCGCTTTGCTTCAGCGCCCGCGTTTCGAAGCCCACGTAGCGCCATCCGGCGCTGGCCGGAGTGATACGGTGGCCGACGCCGTCGGCGGCGCCGGCAGCGGGATGAACCAGCAGTTTCGATTGCTCCATGGCGTAGCTCCCAACTGTTTCTGCTGGCCCTTAGGCCAGTCCCGCTTCCTCCAGCGCCGCGCGGATGTGGGCCACGCCCTTTTTCGCATAGGGCAGGGCAGTCGCCTTCGTCGGGTCCTGCTCGGCTTCGAGGACGACCCAGCCCGAATAGTCCTTAAGCGCGTCGAACACCGACACATAGTCGATCGCGCCGTCGCCTGGCACGGTGTACACGCCGAGCTCCTTGCCCTGGCCCAAAATCGAATCGAGAAAGCTCCAATCGCCGGCGTTGGATTCGCGCATCTTCGCCTCGCGCACGTCCTTGCAGTGCACGTGACCGACGCGCGATCGATAGGTGCGCGCCAGTCCGGCCGGATCGGCGCCGCCCCAGCGCGCGTGTCCTGTATCAAGCAGCAAATGCACGGGCGGTTTGGTATGGGCCATCAGCGCATCAATGTCGCGTTCCGACTGGATGATCGTGCCCATGTGATGATGATAGCAAAGCTTGAGCCCCTCGTCGGCCAATCGCTCAGCGAACTCCGTCATCTTGGCGCCATATCCGGGCCAGTCACCTTTGTGCAGACGCGGGCGCTCGGAGAGTGGCTTTGCGCGGTCGCCGTGGATCGCGTTCGACGTCTCGGCCACGATGACGATGTCGGCCCCGGCGCCTTTGGTCATGGCGATATGCGATTTCGCCGCCGTGCATTCGTCGCGCGCTGAGCGCTTGAGCAATTCGGTCGAGTACCAGCCGCCAACGAAGGTCAGGCCAAACTCGGCGAGCTTGTCCTTCAGCGCCGCGCCATCGCTCGGCAGCTTGTGGCCCTTCTCCAAGCCGACCACGCCAGCCTGCTTCGCCTCAGCAAGGCAAGTTTCCAGCCGCGTGTCGCCGCCAATTTCCTGCAAGTCGTCGTTCGTCCAGCCGATCGGGTTGGCGCCGATGCGAATGCTCATCTCAGTCTCCGACCCGCTGCAGCTTCCGTGCCTCCTCGTAGCCGCGCCGCGCCGCGCCGACCTCCTTCCGCTCGGAGACCGCCGGCACGGCGACGTCCCACCAGAAGCCGCCGGCGTCGGTCGATCCTACCGGATCGGTTTCGATGACGATCACCTGAGTCGATTTCGCCGCGCGCGCTTTTCTGAACGCCGCCTCAAGGTCCGCGATCGACTTCACCCTTACCGCTTCCGCTCCAAGAGCCCGCGCATGGGCGACAAAGTCGATGTCCGGCAGCGTCTCATGCCGTGCGTCACACAGAAGATTGTTGAACGGCGCGCCCCCGGTCGCCTGCTGCAGCCGGTTGATGCAGCCGAAGCCACGGTTGTCGTTGACGACAATGATGAGCTTCTGCCCCAGCATCACCGAAGTGGCGATCTCCGAATTCATCATGAGATACGAGCCGTCGCCCACGACCACCAACACCTCCCGATCCGGCAGGGCCATCTTCACCCCGATCCCGCCGGCGATCTCATAGCCCATCGTCGAATAGCCGTATTCGACATGGTAACCGAGCGGCGCTCCTGCTCGCCATAGCTTGTGCAACTCGCCGGGCAGGCCGCCGGCGGCGCAGACCACGACGTCTGACGTCTCGCCGCCGCGCATCAACGCGCCGAGCACTTCGGCGTCGGTTGGCGCTGGCGCGTTGGTCGGCGCAATGTAGCGAGCGGCGCTCGCTTCCCATTCGGCCTTCGCCTTCGTGGCCCCGTCGCTCCAGGCGCGCGGCGCCTTCCAGGAGTCGAGCTTGGAATCGAGTGCGGCAAGCGCGGTCAGGGCGTCGCCGACGACGGGCAACGCGCGATGCTTGATCGCGTCGAACGGCTGCACGTTGACGCCGATGAATCGGCGGTCTGGATTCTTGAATAGCGCCCAGGAGCCCGTGATGAAGTCCGCGAACCGCGTGCCGACGCCGACGATCACATCCGCCTGCGCCGCGAGAGCGTTGGCCCCGCCAGTCCCGGTCACGCCGACCGCGCCCATGGCCAAAGGATGATCGACCGGCGTCGCCGACTTGCCGGCTTGGGTTTCGCCGACCGGAATTCCGCGCCTGGCGCAGAAGTCGATCAGCTCGCGCTCGGCGTCGGAATAAAGGACGCCGCCGCCGCAGATCACGAACGGCTTCTTCGCCTGTTTCAAGACCGCAGCTGCTTCCTCGACCTCGCGCGCGTCAGGCGCGATGCGGCGCAGGCGATGCACTCGCTCGTCGAAGAAGCTGACCGGGTAATCATGCGCTTCCGTCTGCACATCCTGGCAGAACGCCAGCGTTACCGGCCCGCACTGGGCGGGGTCGGTCAGCACCGCGACCGCGCGATTCAGCGCGGGCACGATCTGCTCGGGACGCTCGATGCGGTCGAAATAGCGCGACACCGGGCGAAAGCAGTCGTTGGCGCTCACCGTTCCATCGCCGAAGCCCTCGACCTGCTGCAGGACCGGATCTGGCCTGCGATTGGCGAATACGTCTCCGGGGATCAACAGCACAGGCAGCCGATTGACATGCGCGACCGCTGCGGCCGTGACCATGTTGGTCGCGCCCGGGCCGATCGAGCTGGTGCAGGCCATCATCCGCTTGCGCCGCGAGGCCTTGGCGAAGGCGATTGCGGTAAGGGCCATCGCCTGCTCGTTATGGGCGCGATAGGTCGGCAGGGCGTCGCGCGAAGCGAAGAGCGCCTCGCCCATGCCTGCCACATTGCCATGGCCGAAGATGGCGAATACGCCTTCGAACAGGCGCTGCTCGCGCCCGTCGATTTCAACGCGCTGCGCGCTCAGGAAGCGAACCATCGCTTGAGCGGCCGTCAATCGGATTGTTGTCATCGCGCACACTTTCCCGCTTCAATCAATCATCGCCCGGCGGCGATCCAATCGCTGCTAGCGCGCGTCATTTACCCGCGCGGCCGGAAGCGCGCCAGAGATCGCCCAATCGCATAAACGCGCCGGCCATGCGCTCGATCGCCTCGCGATCGTCGATACAGTTGGCAAACCAATCGACCGCGGGCTCAGCGAATATCGTGCGCCCGACCGCGAAGCCTTTAACCACACCGCAATTGTGCGCCAGTGCGAAGGCCTGCGCCAGATCCTTTTCCGGCGCCTCGAGCCCAAGCAGCAACACGCCACGGCACAAGGGATCGCCGGTCTCAATCACCCGGGCGATGTTGTCCCACGCGGTCTTGTTGGCCTGGCATTCCAACTTCCACCAGTCGGGCTTAATTCCAATCTCATAAAGCCGCTCGATGACGCGCGCGATCGTTCGGTCATCGACGGGTCCATTCTTGCCGGCGATGATCTCAATCAACAACTCGCGCTCAAGCCTCCGCGCGGCGTCGTACAAGCGCAGAAGCTCGCGCTCCTGCCGCATCTTCATCTCCAGCGCATCGTCAGGGTGATAGAAGCAAAGGCACTTGATCGTATGCGCGACCGGCCATTCTACGAGCTTGGCGCCGAGCGAGCCGCCGAACTCGAACTCGAGAGGGCGCGAGCCAGGTTCCTCGACCGGCCGGCCAATCCAGAAGCCGTGATCAACCGCCCGAAACAACGCCTCGCGCCCATACTTGCCATCGAGCAGCATGCCATAGCCCGGGCGGCCCGCCGCGACCTTTGCGGCCGCCTCGACGGCGAGCAGTTTGAAGTCGCTGATGCGTACGCGATGGCTCCCGGCCGCGTCGGCAATCTTCTCAAGTTGCGCGCGATGGTCGATCGCCAGCGCCATGATCGTAGGCGGCCCGGAGCGGTGCGTCGTCGCCCAGTGAATGTGGTTCAGCGCCTCGTCGCGGCGCAGCGCCCTATAGGGCGACCCGTGTTCGAGGAAGCGGCTAAGCTCGGCCCAGGTTGGGTATTCAGCTGAGCACAAGAGGCGCGAGACGGCGAAAGCCCCGTTGGCGTTGGCGTAGGCGCAGCAGGTCCCGAGCGGCTCATCGCGCAGCCAGCCACGCAGAAAGCCCGACATGAAGGCGTCGCCGGCGCCAAGCACGTTATAAACCTCCACCGGAAAGCCGGGCCCCTTGACGCCTTGCTCGAGCGAATCGGGAATGGCGTCGGGGAACACGACACAGCCTATCGGGCCGCGTTTGAGCACCAGTGTCGCCTGGCTTATGACGCGTACGGCTTTTAGCGCGGCCAGCGGGTCGTCCGCTCCGCCCGCGATCATCATCTCTTCTTCGGTGCCGATGATGAGATTGCATTGCGGGAGGATGTCGCTCAGGCTTTTCGTGACCTCGTCCGACTTAATGTAGCGCTCCTCGCCCGCGCCATGGCCGGCGAGGCCCCACAGGTTTGGCCGGTAATCGATGTCGAACACGACTTTGCGGCCGGCCGCGCGCGCGATCCGCATCGCCTTTCTCTGCGCGGCGGCCGTGTTGTCTCGCGCGAAATGCGTGCCGCTTACCAGCACTGCCTTGGCGCTCTCGATATATTGCGGATCGATGTCGCCCTCGTCGAGCGCGCTGTCGGCGCAATTCTCGCGGTAGAAGATGAGCGGGAAGGTCTTTTCGTCGCGGATGCCGAGCAGCACGAGCGCGGTGAGACGGACCGGATCGGTCCGAACGCCAGCGACGTCGACGCCCTCTCGCGCGCATTGCTCGCGGATGAATCTGCCCATGTGCTCGTCGCCGACGCGGGTGATGAGGCCGCTTTTCAGCCCCAGACGCGCCGTGCCGATCGCGATGTTGGTTGGGCAACCGCCGACCGCCTTGGAGAACGTGGCCATGTCCTCCAACCGGCCGCCGACTTGCGCGCCATAAAGGTCGACCGACGAGCGGCCGATGGTGATGACGTCCAGGCGGGGACTAAGCGCCATGGTGGACTGACTCAAGCTTCGAGCGGCGGGTCGCTGGTTCCGACAACGTTCTGGTCAAAATCGATGTTCGACCCGGTCATCAGCCCGGATTCGTCCGAGCAGAGATAAGCGCAAGCGCGCGCCACTTCCTTCGGGTCGATCAGCCGACCAAAAGGCTTTGCCTTGACAGCCTCCTCGAGCCAGCCGTCCTTGGCGCCGTGGTAAGTCTTCTGGATGTTGTCCTCGCCTGGCGTCGACATCCAGCCGATATTGAGCCCATTCACACGGATGCGAAAATTGAGCACCGAATGGGCGACGTTGCGGGTCAATGTGGCGAGCGCGCCCTTGGAGGCGCAATAGGCTGTGTTGAATGGCTGGCCGCCGTGCGCCGACATCGACTGGATGTTGACGATTGAGCCCGCAATCTTTTCCCGGCGCATTAGGCGTACGGTCTCCTGTATAAGGAAGAACGGCCCACGCACGTTCACGTCGAAGATCTCATTGTAGCGCTCCTCGGTGGTGTCGAAAATATTGCCGCGATCGGTCAGCGCGGCGGCGTTGACCAGCGCATCGACGCGGCCGAAGCGCTCGTCCGCCTTCGCGACCACGTTGCGACAGTCGGCGACCTTTGCGAGATCCGCCTGAACGAAGACTGTCTGACATCCGGCCGACGAGATGTCGCTGGCGACCCGCTCGCCTCCCTTAGCGTTCCTGCCGCATATCACGAGCCCCGCCGCTCCGCGCTCGGCAAACAGCCGTGCGATCGCCTTACCCAGACCTTGCGTGCCGCCGGTGACGATTGCGACCTTGCCGCTTAGATGACCAGGCCCTCGATAGGCGGGCCGTGCGGAGGCCCCAGCCTCGGGCGTCAGGGTGTTGGCCATGGACATTTTCTCCTCGGGCTTGAGCGCCTCGCCGGCGGGATGCGCTTGCTGACCCCCGTCGACGTCACCTCAGTGAAACAAAAATTCTATTCCCAAGTCAATATGGAACGTATATTCCCTTTTTGAACCACGCCGCGAACCGAGCGGCCCAAAGGAGAGGCGCATGAGATTTGGAATTATCGGCGCGGGTCGGATCGGCAAGATCCATGGCTGCAATGTCGCGGCGCGCTCCGATAGCCAGGTGGCTTTTGTCGCCGACGCTGACCCCGCGGCGGCCGCCGCGCTGGCGAAAGCGACGGGCGCGAAGGTCGCCGAAATCGACGCGATCCTGGCCTCCAAGGACGTGGATGCGGTCGCCATCTGCTCCCCCACCGATACCCACGCCGATCTGATCGAGCGCGGGGCTCGCGCCAGAAAGGCTATTTTTTGCGAGAAGCCGATCCACCTCGACGTCGACCGGGTCCGCGCCTGTCTTGAAGTGGTCAAGCAAACCGGCGCGACGCTCATGGTCGGCTTCAATCGTCGCTTCGATCCCAATTTCTCGGCGCTGCGCAAGCGGGTGGCGGAGGGCGCGATCGGCGCTCTGGAAATCGTCTCGATCACCTCGCGCGACCCCTCGCCGCCGCCAATCTCCTATATTGCCCGGTCCGGCGGCCTGTTTCGCGACATGATGATCCATGACTTCGACATGGCCCGGTTCGTCCTTGGCGAGGAGCCGGTGGCGGTCAGCGCGATGGGGTCGGCGCTGGTCGACAAGGCGATCGGGGAGGCCGGCGACATCGACACCGCCGTCGTCATCATGGACACCGCCTCCGGCAAGGTGGCGCAGATCTCCAATTCGCGCCGCGCGACTTATGGCTATGATCAGCGGGTCGAGGCGCACGGCGTGAATGGCATGCTCCAGGCCGCGAATGTGCGCGAGACCACGGTCGAATGGGCGGGCGACCACGGATTCACCAGCGACAAGGCGCTCAACTTCTTCCTCGAGCGCTATGAGGGCGCCTATCGCAATGAACTCGACGCCTTCATCAGCGCTGTGAAAGCCGGAAACAAGCCACATCCCGACGGGGAAGACGGTCTCAAGGCGCTCATGCTCGCCGACGCGGCTTACCGGTCTTGGAAAACCAAGCAGCGCGTTACGGTCGGTTGACGACGTGCGCGGCCATGCCGCTTGCGCCTCAAACGGCATGGCCCTATAGGCGGCGGCGTCAACGGGAAGAAGGCATGGCGCAGGCCCAGAAACGACGCCCGGCTTCGAACTGGGCGCCGATCGAAGCGCCGCCCTCCAAGCCGCCGACACTCGTCGGGCACCTGATCGACGCTGTCACGCGTCACCGTTCCACGCTTCGACGGCTGGGTGTCGCGGCGAGCCTCATCATCATCGCCGTTTCCCTGACGATCTTTGTGCGCACGATCGTCCGCATCGATCCGAACAAGTTCAAGGCCGCGATCGCCGGAACGAGCGGCGATCAGTTCATGCTCTCTTTCGGCTTCACTGCGTTGAGCTACCTCGCGCTCACCGGTTATGACGGACTGGCGCTTCGCCACCTGCGCGTCAAGGTTCCCTACCGGCTTGCGGCGCTGGCGTCCTTCACCAGCTATGCGCTGTCGTTCACGCTGGGGTTTCCGTTGGTGACGGGAGGCGCGGTCCGCTATTGGATCTATGGACCGGCGGGGCTCTCCGCGGGCAAGGTCGCCGGCCTGACGGTGGTCGCCGGGATCACCTTCTGGCTGGGGATGGGGCTGGTGGTCGGCGCCGGGTTCCTCTCGGCCTCCGATCCGATCGCCGATATCGATCATTTCCATCCGCTCGCCAATCGCCTAATCGGTTTGGGCGTCATCGGCGCGCTGATTGCCTATTTTGCCTGGGTCGCAAGCATGCGCTGGCGGAACGCGACGGTTCTCGGCGACTTCAAGCTTCCCGGCCCCATGCTCACGCTGGGGCAAATGGCGCTCGGCGTGATTGACATCTGCTCGGCGTCGGCGGCGCTGTATGTTCTGCTGCCGCAGGATCTCCGGTTCGGTTTCCCCGCTTTCGCGACGCTTTACTCGTTCGCCGCCATGCTCGGCATCGCCAGCCACGCGCCCGGCGGTCTTGGCGTGTTCGACGCGACGATCCTTCAGGGCGTCGGCGGCTCCCAGGACGCCGTGCTGGCCTCGCTCCTCATCTTCCGTGGCGTCTATTACGCCGTCCCTTTCATCGCAGCGATGGCGATGCTGGGCGGGGTCGAGGCGGTGCGCCGCTGGCGTTCGCTGCGCGAAGCGATGTCGGCGCCGGCGGACGACTAGCGGCTTAATCGATGAGCCGTCTCAACGCGCAAAAACTCGCCGACCTCGTGGGATCGCCGTTCGCGGCGCAGCTGGTCGGCGCGATGCCGGAACCCGCGGTGATCGTGAGTGCGGACGAGCGGGCGGCGGCGGCCAACAAGCCGGCGCTCGATTTGTTGCCGGGGCTCAGGGTGGGCGATCCGTTCGTGCTTGGCCTGCGCGCGACCGACGTCATCGACGCGCGCCGCCGGGTGATGGCGAGCGGCGAAGCCGAGTCGGTGCAGTGGAGCGAGCGCGTGCCGGTCGAACGGCTGTTCGACGTCTATGTCGCACCGCTCGCGACGGGCGACGGGGAAGTCGTGGCGACGCTCATCACCCTGCGCGATCAGACCGAAACGCGACGCGTCGAGCGGCTGCGCGTCGACTTCATCGCCAACGCCAGCCATGAGCTGCGCACCCCGCTCGCCTCGCTGGTCGGCTTTATCGAGACGCTGCAAGGCTCGGCGCACGACGACCCAAAGGCGCGCGACCGATTCCTCGCCATCATGCGCGAACAGGGGCGGCGCATGGCCCGGCTGATCGAAGACCTGCTGTCGCTCTCGCGCATCGAGCAGAAGCAGCACGTGAGGCCCGAAAGCGTCGTCGACCTCGTGCAGACGACCCGCAGCGTCGTCGATGCGCTGACGCCGATGGCCAATGATCTCGGCGTCGACATCCGCCTGAGCGCCGAGCAGCCGGTGATGGTGGCCGGCGACCGCGACGAACTCCTGCGCGTGGCCGAGAACCTGATCGAGAACGCGATCAAATATGGCGCGCGCGTCGATTCGGACGCCGCTGGCGTCGTGGACGTCGCCGTCTCGATGACGGAAAAGGAGGGCGCCTTGACCGTGCGGGATTACGGACATGGCATTGCGCCCGAGCACCTGCCGCGGCTGACTGAGCGGTTCTACCGCGTCGACGCCACCCAAAGCCGGGCCAAGAACGGCACCGGCCTCGGCCTCGCCATCGTCAAGCACATCCTGACCCGCCATCGCGGCCGGCTGACCATCACCAGCCGCGTCAATCAGGGGTCCTCGTTCGTCGCCACCGTGCCGCTGCATCCCACAGCGAAGCCCTGAGGCGCGCGCCCGCGCATTCGACTTCGGGGCCAAATAAATCCAAGCAAAACCAAGCCACACCAAATAAATCCAAGCAAAAGTGCTTGGTTTTATTTGGTCTTATTCGTCCGAATCGGGACTTTTCAATGAGTTACAGCGAATCCAAATAAAAAATCCTTTCCCGTGTCACACCGTGGCTCGAATATCACAAATCGCAGGCCCTCTCGCTTGCGGTCCAGCCGCGGGACCGGCGCAAGACGCGGGTTCCATCCGCCCAACAGAAAGGTGTATACCGTAGATTCAGATTTTCAGCAAGAAAATCGCGAAGAAAATTTCACCGCGGGGAATCGCCGTCCCGCACCAACGCTCCCGCCCATGTGTGTCCTGCTTTACCGCCAAAACGATCGCGCGCTTGCGCAGGCGACGGCTTGGCGCCGCCGTGCGAAGAGCACGCAGTGCACGACCCCAATGCGCAACGAGCGGTCATTGCCGAAGGGGGGCGTCACGCTGACCATGGACTCGACGTTTACGCGCTTCAAGATCGATTCCCAGTGTGTTGTTCAGCTCCTTCAATAGGTCTCAGCCATCCCTCGCGGCGACTCAACCAAAGTTCGTAGGTAGGGAGCAGACCAGACGGTGCGTTATCTAACGCACCTGCGCGGATTTCGACCTCGTTAGTTCCATTCACGATGCTGTAAAGTGATGATCCGCACGTCGCGCAGAAGTGCCGGTGATCTGTACTATGTATCCAGCGGTCCGTATCGCCCACAAGAGCTACGTTTTTGGAGCTCCAAACAGCGAAGAAGTTAAAAGACGATCCAGTATCTTTTCGACAAATCTGACAATGGCAAACGCCTACGCGGATCGGATCTCCCGCGACCTGAAATCTTACTTTGCCGCAATTGCAGCCGCCCGTCCGATACCGCATCTCGAACTCCTGTGTCCATTTCTCATGGCAGTTCCCCGAACTACGCGCGGCCACGATCCTGCAATGACAGCTAAACGTCGATTCCGGTCACCGTCCTAGTTCGAAATTTGTTGTTGAATTGCGGCCAACGGGACATCAATTTCGCAGACCACGCCGCTCGGCTTGAATTGCATTCGCGTCGAGCCCGAGAATTGCTCTGCGAAGCCTCTTTCGATGAGAAACATTCCGAAGCTTCGGCGCGTGGGCTCTCCAACGGGAGGCCCTCCCTTTTCGCTCCATTTGAAATGAAATGTGCCGCTACCCTCATTAACTTTCGTCGCAATATTCACGCGTCCCTCGGGGACCGTCAGCGCTCCGTGTTTGGTTGCATTCGTACACAGTTCATTGATCGTCATGACGAAGGGAAGCGCCGCAGCGGGATTGATTCGTATCGGTGTAGGTTGGATCCGGAATTGCTCGCGGCCCGGTGATTCAAATGGTTCAACGGCGGTTTTCAACAATTCAGGCAGCATCGCGCCGCTCCAGCCGGTCCGCAGAAGGAGGTCATGGACCCGGCCTAACGCCGAAAACCGCGCCGAGATGGCCTCGCCAGCATGCGGCAAATCAATAGCGGTGCGCACACTCTGGTTTACGATGGCCTGCACGATGGCCAGGGTGTTTTTCACCCTGTGGTGCAATTCTTCGAGTATGAGCCGCTGTAGTTTTTCGGCGCTATCGCGTCTCGCAGCGTCGGTCGCGGCCAGCTCGAGAAGCTTCCGCAGACCAGCGTTTTCCAGTTCAAGTTTGAAATCGCCGTCGCTCATTCCTCAAAACCCGCAGTTCGCGGCACGATACCGCCAAGCAGGCTCGAGGTCGATATTCTTGCGGCCACGTGATTGGCGATGCGCAATTGGTTGCCGAGTGTGGGCGCGGTGGACCAAGGCGCATCGGCCCAGACGTGAGTTTCAAGTCTTGATAATCGGTCCGAACACTGCTGTCAGAATGCGCGTCGACCCTCGCGTAGGTTGCAGTCTTGCGGGTCAGGTGAGCCCGACCGCTCGCCAGCTCGGCCCTGGATTGGGGTTCACTGGCCCGCCGCCGATCAAGGTGTTCCCGTTCATGTCCCAGATCGAGGTTTGGCCGCTCGTGTTTTGAAACAGGATGTCGGAGCCGCCGTCGCCAGTTCCGATGGCGTGCCAACTCGTCCCGGGATTCGCGCTAACCGGTCCGCCGCCCATTAAGCTGGTCCCGTTCATCTCCCAGATCGAGACCTGGCCCGTGCTGGTATTTTGAAAAAGGATGTCGTCGGAAAAGCCGTCGTGGGTGAAGTCGCCCGTCCCGATGGCGTGCCAACTCGGCCCGGGATTCGGGCTCACGGGTCCGCCACCGATTAAGGTGTTTCCGCTGATCTCCCAGACAGAGACCTGGCCCGTGCTCTTGTTCTGGAAAAGGATGTCGGAAAAGCCGTCGTGATTGAAATCGCCCGTTCCGATCGCTTGCCAGGCAGGCCCGGGATTGGGACTGACCGCCCCGCCGCCGATCAGGGTGTTCCCGCTCATTTCCCAGATCGAGACTTGGCCGCTGCTCGTGTTCTGCCACAGGATGTCGGAAAGGCCGTCGCCATTGAAGTCGCCCGTTCCGATCGCTTTCCAAGCAGGCCCGGGATTGGGGCTGACCGGGCCCCCGCCGATTAAGGTGTTCCCGGTCGTTTCCCAGATCGAGGCTTGACCGTTGGCGTTTTGCCATAGGATGTCGGAAAGGCCGTCGCCGTTGAAATCGCCGGCGCCGATCTCGGTCCAGCTTGGCCCGGGATTGGGGCTGACGGCGCCGCCGCCGATCAAGGTGTTCCCGTCATTTCCCACACGGACGCCTGGCCGTTCGCGTTCTGCCACAGGAGGTCGGCGAGAGCGGGCAGATTGGCGCGCGTCAGATTGATCGTGTTCGCGCCGCTGACCTGTCCTTCGGCGCCCAGTCCGTTGGAGCCGCCCGTACCCAGCACAGTGCGGCCCTGCAAATTCGGCAGGGCGAAAGTCGTGACGCCGTCTCCGCCGTAGGTCGTGCCCAGCAGATCGAATAAGGCTGTGTTCTGATTGATAAGAAGCAATTGACCGTCGCATAGCGCCCAGCCCTCGGGATCGGGAATATTCTCGGCGGAGGCGACGATCTGGCCGAGGTATGGAGTTTGCTGACTGGAATTTCCGGTCGTACCCTCGGGAGGAAATATTCCTTGTAGCGCGATGTAGTAGTTCATCACGAGACCGGGCTGCTGAGTGCTGACCGGCGCGTCCGAGCCCAGCGGCGAATTGGCGTTGGTTAGAGCGACATTGGCGGCGCCGACCTGCTCGCCCAGCGTAAAGCCGTCGCCGGCGCCGACGATGTCGCGGGCCTGAAGGTTCGGCAAAGCGAAGGTCGAGACGCCGTCGCCGCCGTAGGTCGTGCCTATCAAATCAAAGAGCGCCGGGAATTGGCTGATTTGCAGCAACTGGCCGTCACAGAACAGTTCACCGCTCGGAGCAAAGTTCCCGGCGAAAGCAGAGACGACCCCCAGCGAGTTGAGGGTCAAAGTTCCGCCCGGAAAAACGCCGAATGCGTTTATGACATAGTTCAACCCCAGCGACGGCTGCTGCGTGTCGATGGCCGCGCTGGCCCCGCCGAGGTTTGGCGGCAGTTGCGCCGGCGTCAGGTCGTAGCTGGTTTGGCCAAGCGTTTGGCCGAGGCCGACGAAAGGAAGTCCCGCGCCCTGGCCGGCGCCGACCGTCTCAATGCCGCCGAGATTGGGAAGTTCGAAGTCGCTCGTGCCGTTGCCGCCAAAGTCCGTCCCGAGGATCGAGAACAGCGCCGTGTCACTCGCGATGGAGAAGGTCTGCCCATTGGCAGGATCGTTGAACACGAAGGACGGGCCGGCGAAGATCCCAATCGATCCCAGAAACGGCCCCGATCCGCTGCCCCCGCCTTCGGACGGGAAAACGCCGGTCGTGTCGAGAAATTCAGTCAGGGTGAGCGCAGGTTGCAGAGTGGGGACGGGCGCTTGGCTCATCGCAAATCTTTCGGTTCGTCTCATGCTGGTGACGACGTGAGAGCTGGCAGTCACGTCTGGCGAAATCTAGCCGAACCCAGATCGCCTGGGGGCGCACAATCGCAATAACCTGCCTTCAAAAATGCTTAGACAAAGAGGCGCGAGCGATTCTGTCTTTTCAGTCGGCAGTCTCGTCGCCAGCCCTACCTTCCACCCGACGCTTCGAGTTTCGCCGCATACAAGGGCACAGGAAGTTTGCCGGGCCGTACTCCCGCGTCGAGAGCGCGAGCCCATTCGCCTTAGGCCGGGCCGGGCGCGGCGCGCGGCGGTTAAAAGAAAGGCCGCCCAAGGCCACGCTTGTGGCTTGGCGACCATCGTGCCATTCGCCCGGCTTCGGTCCGCAGGAATGGAATCGATGCACCGTGTGGCTTGGGCGGCGGCGACGCTCATTATTGCGGCTCTATCTTTCGGCGCAGGAAGAATGACGCTGGGCGTTCGGATCATGCCCGAAATCGTCGCAACGCTGCCTGGCGACGAATCCGAATTCTCTCGCGAACTCGACGCCCGACTTCGCGAACGCTTCCCGGTCGGAACCGCCCAAGATAAGCTCATCGGCTACCTCGTCGGGGCGAACTTTGTTCCTGATTGGCCTCGACGCGACGCCAACGCGAGCGTGTTCATTTTCAACGGTTGGCTATGCGCCAGGATCGTTCACGTGCTATGGCGGGCAGACGCTGCGGGGAACCTCACCGATGTTAGCGGCGCCTACGAGAGCCATTGTTTGTGAGACGCAAATTCGTCGCGGCTTCGGCCGATTGCTCGTTTGCTGGAGGGCCGGCAGCCTTATGCGCGGCCCGCGCGTTCAGCGCGGCAGAGCGCGGCGAGAGCGATCGCGATCCCGGCGGCGGTCTTGCGCCGGCTGGTAGGCGAGCCCGCAATGGTAGGCGCAATAGGGCCCCGACGCCGAGGGCGATCCGCAATAGCGAAATTCGGAACTGGCCGGGTCGCCAAGCGGCCAGCGGCACATCGCCTCTTTGAGCTCGATGATAGTCACTCT
>Ga0209624_10001300_pt1 | contig 19941 bp, 20 predicted proteins | sample JacPinW_OM2H0_O1_FD_188565 | JGI IMG/M metagenome (GOLD analysis project Ga0209624, IMG submission 188565) | Forest soil microbial communities from Algoma, Ontario, Canada - Jack Pine, Ontario site 1_JW_OM2H0_O1 (SPAdes) (version 2) | ecosystem: Environmental > Terrestrial > Soil > Boreal...
AGCGCCGGAAGCGCCGTCGATTCGAGCGAGACCGCGAGGCCCTGGATCACGTTGGTGCCGTGGCCGGTGACCGAGGCCTGCGCGATCGACACAACCGGGCGTTTGCCGGTCCCGGTATAATATTCAGTGATGACGACGATAAGCCCGGTGACCGCAAGCCCGACCAGCCCGCAAACAAACAGGCTCGAGCCATTGACCGCCTTGCCCGCGACTGTCCCGATCTCACCCCAGCCGACCACATAGCTCGTCGCAAGAGCAAGGCCGAGAATCGACAAAACGCCCGTAACGATGAGGCCCCTGTAAAGCGCGCCCATGATGGAATTGTTGGCGCCGAGCTTGACGAAGAACGTGCCGATGATCGACGTCACGATGCAGGCGCCGCAGATCGCGAGCGGATACATCATCGTGGGAATGAGCGCGGGCGTGTTCTCGAAGAAGATCGAGGCCAGCACCATTGTCGCCACGACCGTCACCGCGTAAGTCTCAAACAGGTCGGCCGCCATGCCGGCACAATCGCCGACATTGTCGCCGACGTTGTCGGCGATGGTCGCAGGATTGCGGGGGTCGTCCTCAGGAATGCCGGCCTCGACTTTGCCGACGAGATCGGCGCCGACATCCGCGCCCTTGGTGAAGATGCCGCCGCCAAGGCGGGCGAAGATCGAGATCAGCGAGGCGCCGAACCCCAACGCGACCAGCGCGTCAATCGTCACGCGATCCGAGGGCGCATAGCCGAGAGGCCCGGTCAGAATGCCGAAGTAGCCAGCGACGCCGAGAAGCGCGAGGCCGGCGACGAGCAGACCGGTCACCGCGCCCGAACGGAAGGCGATGTCGAGACCACCGGCCAACGATTTCGTCGCCGCCTGCGCGGTTCGGACGTTGGCGCGCACCGAGACGTTCATGCCGATAAAGCCCGCGGCGCCGGACAGGATGGCGCCGATTGCGAACCCGATCGCCACCGTCCACGAAAGCAGAAGCCCGAGAGCAATGAACACGACAACGCCGACGCCGGCGATGGTGGCGTACTGGCGCCGCAGATAGGCTTGCGCCCCTTCCGCCACCGCGCCCGAAATTTCCTGCATGCGCGCTGAGCCAGCATCCGCCGCCATCAGGCTATTAATCGTGTAGACGCCGTAGACAATGGAAAGCAGTCCACAGACGATAATCAAGCCCAAAAGCATGCGCTGAAGCCCCGTTTCAGGGCCGCGGGCGCCTCTCCCGCGGCTCGTTGGTGGCGCCTCTTGCCAGAAACTGCGCTGCGCCGCAACGGCGCGGCCGTTTTCAATCGGTTTTAAGGCAAATGCGTCCTACGCCGGGTCGTCGCGGGCGAAACGCCCGCGAACTTCGGGTGATTTGCCCGCTCAGGGCTTCCCGTCCGCGATCCAGGTCTTATCCCCAATGCGCAGCGACTGGACCTTCAATTCCCCCTTAGCCTCGAACAAGTCGTCGCGCAAAGCGACCCTGCCGTCCTTCTGGCCTACTCCCAACAAAGCATAGGCCGCAGACAGCATGCGCGCGGCGGAGCCCGTGTACCACGACCAGCCCCCTCGTCCGCCATGGCCCCACCCGTCGTAGATATCAGCGGGCTGCTGGGTGGGAATGAGCCCGTAGACCGCCAGAGTTTCCGGGTCTGTTTTCTTCAGCGGCGAGATTTTTCCGTAAATCTCGAAGGCGCGCCCACAAAGGCGAGCCGCCAGTTCACGATCGCCCTTGGCTCGCGCGGACGCGGCCAATCGCATGAATCCATCGACAATCCAGGTCGCGCCATGACTGTACTGGCCGCCGTTCTCGCGCACTCCGGGCGGATAGTCGGCGATCCGGCCAGGGTAAGGCTGTGAATGTTCGTAGAATGGCGATTCGAGCAGCAGCACCCGGTTCGCGCGCTCAATCCCCTTCAAGCCGCCCTCGATCGCGGCCAGCGCGCGCTCGTCGTCGCAGGCGCCAGAATAGGCGGCCCAGCCGGTGGCCATGGCGTTGCGCGCGCCAACCTCTTGCCCGTCGTCGGCGAAATCGAACGCGTAATGGTCGCCCATCCAGCCAGCCTCCAACGCTTTCTGTTGGGCGGCGAATGCCTGCTCGCAGCGAGCGGCGAAAGCTTCATCACCCTTCATCCGCGCCAAGCCGACGAACCCGTCGAGCACGTTGGCGAGGAAGAAACCCATCCAGACGCTGGTTCCGATCTCGCGCCGGCCAAGCGCGTCGATGCCGTCGTTCCAATCGCCGGCGCGCAGCAGCGGTAGACCGTTCGCCCCCAGATGCTCCAGCGTGAAGGTTATGGCGAGACGCGCATGCTCGTACACAGTCGCGCTCTCGCGCGAGACGCGGGGGATCACGATCCAGGTCTCCTCGTGCGCAGGCACGGCGTCGGCTTCGAGGAAGGGCGTGACCTCGTCGAGCACCGTTCGATCGCCGCTTTCGCGCACATACCGGGCGAGAACATAGGGCAGCCAGAGGTGCGGATCGCTCGCCTTGGTCCGCTGGCCAAGACCGGTGCCGCCGCCTGGCGCGCGATGCCACCACTTGAGCACGTCGCCTTCACGGAACTGCTGGGTCGCGTGTAACACGATCTGCGCCCGAGTGAGGCGCGGTTCGAGAAGCGTAAGCGGGAGCACGTCCTGCAGCTGGTCGCGATAACCGGTCGCGCCGCCGAGTTGGTTCGGACCTGCGCGGCCGAACAGCCGCGAAGCGTAAAGCTGGTAAGGCAGCCATGTGTTGACCAAGCGGTCGAAGTCCGGACGGTTTGTATGCACCTCGACCTTGCCGAGCCGCTTGGCCCAGGAGGCGCGCGTCGCCACAAGTTCGTCCTCAGCGCTGGCGACGCCGACCCGCGCAGCCGCCGCAAGCGCTTCCTCCCGGCTCGGCGCTTGCCCGAAGACGATCGCGATCTTTGTCTCACCCCCGGGCGGCAGGACGATCTCACTGCAGAAGGCTGCGACGCGCCGTCCGTCGTCGCGCGCGGCGCCATCGCTCGCGCCAGTCTCCACCATCGCGGGGGTCAGAATATTACGTCCCGGTCCGCCGAAGAATCGCGCGCGGAGGGTATCGGTCGTGGGTCCCTCGAGGGTCGTCGCGGCGAAGGCGAAACCGCGCACGAAATCGTTGTGAGGATTGTTGAAGAGAAGGGTCGAACCAACCCTCTGGTCAACAATCTTGTCGACGCTCGCGTTAGGGCTGTCCTCGAGCGCAAGATCGAAAAATGGCGTGACGCGCAAGCGCTTGGGATTCGCCCCGCGATTGCGCAGGGTCAAAAGACGCATGTCGCCGGGATAGTTCGGCGGCACGAACACAACGTATTCGGTCTCGAGATCGCCGCGCGTCGTTGTGAACGTCGCAACGCCGGGTTCATAGACGGCGTCGTAACTCGCGTCCTCGCGCTGAAATGGCGCAAAGCCCGGCGCGTCTGTTTCGCCTTTGTCGAGGTCTCGCAGATAGATGATCTGCCCTGGTTGCACAGTGGTCACGCTGTCAAAACGAAATGCGGAGAGGCCGTTCTGGCGAGCGTTGCCGAAGGCGGAGAAAATCTCGCCGTCGTTGGAGACCATCGTCGCCATGCCAAGTTCGTTCGCCATCACATGCGCCCATGGCCGGGGCGTGCGATGGGTGAGACTCAGTGCCTTGCCGTCCGCCGAGAAGGCAAATGGCCAGCGCGAATGCAACGCATGAGAAGGCTCGACGGCGCGCGTTTCGTAGATGCGCCTCTGCAGCTCTGGCTCGGACAGAGGCGCGAGGCCGAGGCGCCTTGCGATCAATTCGCCCGCCCACACGGAATTGTCGGAGCGGCCGACGATAAACTCCGCCTCGGCCGTCGCTCCGGGCGCAAGGGACGCCTCAAGGGTGAAACTCGCCGCTGGATCGAACGGCCAGACCTTGCCTTCGTCGTCGAGCTTGCGCCACCGCCACCGCTCGCAGCCGGTCGGCTTCAGGAGCGAGCCTTCACCGATGAAACGAATGCGCGAATCCTCGTAGCCGACCAGGTCCACGCCTGGGCCCGGTTTGACGGCAAAGAACGATGTTTCGCCACGATCGGCGCGGGCCGAACGCAAGAGGCGGTTGCGCGCAAGGATGGCGTTGAGCGGGCGCACGAACACGGTCTCGACATGCATGCCGGCGAAATCGAGATCTTTCGCGTACGCGCCAGTCTCATGGCCGGCAATTTCACAGAAACTCGTGAGGCGCAGGCGCCGATGCTGACCCGATTTGTTTTCGAGCCGAATGCGCCAGCTTAAGATTGCGCCCTCGGGATCGGGCGCGATCTCCATGCGCGCCTCGATTCCGTTCAGGGCATTGAAGATCGCGAGACGGTCGAAACCGGTTTCCTCGATGCGGTAGTCGCCCGCGCGGCGCGCGGGTTCGAAGCCGATCGACCAGGGCGCCTCGCCTTCCTCGTTCACGTAGAAGAAATGACCGCGCGCCTGTAAGGGATCGAGCGGCCGACGAAAGAGGTCTATTGCGAAGCCGCGACGCTCCGCCCCCATAACGAACGCCGCGCCTCGCCCGTCACGCTGAATCTCGACGCCGACAGCGCCGTTGTTGAAGGCGTAGCGATCCGGCCGCCGCGCAAGTTCAAGCGGAGCGCCGTCGAGCCACGGCCCCGCTGGCCCAATCTTGGCGCGTTCTTTGAGAAACGCCGCAATGGAAGCTACGGCGATCGCTGCGCCTGAAGCGGCATAGGCGAAGGCCAATGTCCTCACCGCATCCGGCATGGGCGCGCCGCCGCGCGACAGCGTCTCCGCCCCCGTCCAAGCCTTGTCCCACTCAGGCCCACGCGGAATGTAAAATGGAATGAGCAGCGGCGCCCAGGTGCCAAAGCGTCGGATGCCGTCCGGAATGGCGCGGGTGCGGCCATGGTGGCCGACGAATTGCGCCGCCGCCTCGTCGGCCCGGTCGCCGCCGAGAAACGACAGATTGACCAGCGTCGCAACCCTGAGCCCCATATGGTCGAACCAGATGAGGATTCTCAGCCAGTCGTAAGCGAGAAGGCCGGTGAACATCGCGAGGCTGAACTGCCGGAAGTCCGCAGGACTCTGAGTCGCGTTCGCGCCGATCGCGACGCCGGTGCGGATCGCGCCGTCCTGATTGTACCAGGTGGGGTCCGGCGACTGGCGCAGGAACGAGTTGATGACCGGCGCCATCCACAAGCCCCAGCGCAACACGCGCACGCCCTGCTCCACCAGTCCTTCAACGCCGGCGGGACTCAGAAGCGTCTTGATCGGACGCAGGCTTCTCCTCAGCGCCGCGTCAAGCAGAACGTAGTTGATCGAGAACAGCGGCGCGGCGAGCGACCAGTTGATCACGCCCGCCACCGACTCGGTCCAGAATAGCCTGACGCCGCCCGCGACCTCGCCGAGATTGATCGAGCCGTATTTGTTGAAGATCGGATAGGTGGTGAAGTCGCCGAGCTTGCGGCCGTCGAGCCGGTAGTTGACGCCGGCATAGGCCCAGAACTTGTCGATCACGACATGCAGCTGGGGCGTGTCGAAATACCAGCCGAGCGCCCCGGCGACCAAGCCGCCGAGCAGAACGCCGAGCGCGTAAAGCCGCCAGCTCTGCAGCTTCTTCCGCTCGCCGCGGATCACGCTTCCCGCGTCGAAGGCGAGGTCGACGCCGCCGTAACAAAGCGCGCCGATCGCGGCCATCGCGAGAAAGCGCGCTCCGCCATCATAGGCGGCGAGATTGGCGCGATAGGCGAGCGCCAAGCCGAGCCCGACGACAAGCCCACGCATGGGCCCTCTCGGATCACGATAGGCGGCTCTCAACCGCCCGAAGAAAGGCGCCGTTCCGTCGGCGCTTCCGACAATCGTTTGCCCGAGCGGAAAGAGGAGTGCGCCGAGAAGCGGGCCGATGACGAGCGCGCCGCTGTCGAGAACGGACGCCGCGCCGGGCGCGCGCAGGACAAGAGCGGCGATGAGAATGAGGCCCATGAACAGCGCACCGTAAATCGCGCCTTTGACGAAGCCGGTCCGCCAATGCTCCCACGACGTCTCGAAGCGCGGCGACCGGCCCGCGAGCCAATCGAGAGCAACGCCCGTCAGAAGGTAGACGATCGCCCACAGGCCCGCCTGGGCCAGCGCCCCACACAGGGCGGAAAAGAAGATCGCCAGGAACGGCTGAACCACCCATTGCGCCGCGTTGGCGAACAAAGGAGTAGCCGCAGCGGCAACGCCACTCAGCGCAAACAGAGCATGCGTACGCGCCGACCGCGGCAGTCGGTTGAGGCTGACCAGGCTGATCAGAATCAAGATCGCCTCGCCGATGAACCACAGAATCAACGCCCGTCCGATTGCGACTTGAGCGACGAACGGAAGGTTGGCCTGCGCGGTCACGGCGGCGCCGAGCTCGGCCATATGCCAGTCGGCCCCAATCGCGAGCATGAGATTGAACAAGCAGGGGACTGCGATCAGGCTCAGCGCCTCAATCAGGCGCAGCCCGCGAAAGCCGCCGACGAGCGCCAGGATCGAACCGCCGGAGTAGATGATCAGCGCGATCGCCGCGCCCGGCGGATCGAGGCGAAAGACGTCCGCCCAAGGTCCCGGCAATTGCCAGAAGCCGAGCGAGTCATTGCGATCAAAGGCAAAGATCGCGAACGCCGCGGCGTCAATCGCGATCAGCGCTGGGGAATATGGGCGCTCGGCTCGCGCCCAACGCAATAGCGCCAGTCCCCCCGCGCCAGCGACAGCCGCAAGGATCGGCTGGAGCAATAGGACCGCGGCATAGAAGGCAAGCGCCAGCAGCGCGGCGCCGCCGAGCGACGGCAAGACAGCGGACCGGCGCACAAAAGGGCGTGCGTAAGGAGCCGTTATCTCCATGCTTTCGCGTTCCCCTAACCGCCCCGCGGCTTCCTCGCGGATTGGTGAATGAGTCGCAAGCTCATATTCCCGCTTGCCGGCCGCCCCATAGCGGCCCAATATGGCGTCTATGCGCATTCGTGCGGCTACAATTCGGCCACAGTGCCGCGTGCGGCAATCGGCTAGGAGGCTCATGATCGCGCAACGACGGGTCGCATTCGTCCTGGTGGCCGCTCTTTTCGGCGCGGTCGCCGCGCAGGCTGCGGAACTGCCCTCGCAGCGTCATGCCGACAAGCCGAAGCAGGCTGAAGCGGCCAAGAAGTGCAATGTCGCCGGCTCTCCTGGCGTCCTGGCGGGTAGCGGCGTCTGCGTGAGGCTGAGCGGCTATGTCTCGTCCCAGTTCGGCGGCGGCCAACTGAAGTGAACCCATCGCCCCAGCCTTGCCGGTGAAAGCCGCTTAGGACTAAAGGGGCCCCATGAAAAAACCGCAGCCAGCCTTCGCCCATCTGGGAAAACCCTCGCGCATTCCGGACGCGCCGGACGCCAAGACGCTCGACCGGGCGCCAAATCCGCAAGCCGATACGGATTATGTCGCCCGTTTCACCGCGCCGGAGTTCACCTCGATGTGCCCGGTGACCGGGCAGCCCGATTTCGCGCACCTCGTCATCGACTATGCGCCGGACCGATGGCTCGTCGAATCGAAATCGCTGAAGCTTTACCTCCAGAGCTTCCGCAACCACGGCGCTTTTCACGAGGACTGCACCGTTCGCATCGGCAAGGACCTTGTCGGATTGCTCAAGCCGCGCTGGTTCAGAATCGGGGGCTATTGGTTCCCGCGCGGCGGCATGCCGATCGACGTGTTCTGGCAGAGCGGCAAGCCGCCAAAGGGGGTGTGGATCCCTGACCAAGGGGTCGCTCCCTACCGCGGGCGCGGCTAACGGGGTCGGCCGACAGGAACAAGGCGATCCGCGGTGCGTTCTTTCGGCTCAAGGACGCCAAGCGCGTCCATCCGAATGGAGCCCGCAGATGAACCGTCGTTTGCTTCTTGCCTCGATCGCGACGTTGTCCGCCGGTCAGGCCTTCGCCCAGAAGATGTCCCCCACAGCCGCCGCCCCGAGCGCCATGACAGACGCTCAACAAAAGCACATCCGAGACACGACGGCCTATGGCTCGTTGTCGCTGTTGCTGAGCCGAATGGCGAAGTCAAAAGTGACCCACCCGCTGCTCAAGCAGTTCGTCGACTTCGAAATCGCCGAGCAGGAAACGGTTGGAGGCATATTGAAGGCGATCCAGACGAACGCCGCCCAGTCAGGTGGGACTCCGTCGCCAAGCGATGCGGATCTCATGCAAAACCTTGACGACGCGGGCAAGGCGTCAGTGGGGAAACTCCGCGCTTTAAAGGCCGGGTCCGAATTCGACCGCGATTACATTCGCTACGAAATCGAAGGACACCGGAAGCTCCTGGACATCCAGGAAGTCTATTTCAAGGCTCCGGACAATCTCGATCAGGCCAATGTCGCGAAACTCGCGCGGGGCATGATCAAGGAACACCTGGCCCTCCTCACGGAAATAGACAAGGCGGCCTGAGCGCGACCGGCCCTGGTCCGCTAGGCCGCGCGGTCCGTTCGCGGGATCGGCAGCTTTGGCCGCAGCAGCTTGCCGACCGGGCGGCCCGGCTTTTCGATGGCCGGCGGAGCCAGCCGCGACAGAGCATAGACGCGCGCGCGCAAATCATCAGCCAGCGCCTGCCGGTCGCGCATTGCAGCGATTGAGGCGAAGGGTAGCGGCACCCCGATGACGACCGGCAGCGTCGCGCCGATCCGGGCCTTGACCTCATGGAAGATGAGCGAAAGCCTGAGCGTCGGACTCACGTGGCTCGCGATCTGGAACAGACGGCTGTTCTGGCCGCCGAACCATATCGGGACCGCCGTGGCTTTCGAGCGTTGGATGAGCTGCGACACAAACGGCTGCCAGCGCCCGTCGACGGCGGGCTTGAGGCCGAGCTTGTCAGGCGTGGTCGATATCGCGCCCGCGGGGAACACCACCACCGCCCCGCCTTTTGCGAGCTGGGCGCGCGCCGCCGCCCGCGAGGCGAGATTGGTCAACTCAGCTTCCTTGGCGCCTGAGAAATCAACGGGCAGAATGAACGGCGCCGCCTCGGGCGCGCGCGTGAGAACAATGTGGGTGAGAACGACGAAATCGCTTCGAACCTTGCTCACCAGCCAGGCCATTACGATGCCGTCGAGCACGCCGTAGGGGTGATTGGCGACGAAGACGACTGGGCCGGTCTTGGGCACTGAAGCCAACGCATGTGTGTCGTAGCGAACGTCGATCTCAAGCGAACGCACGGCCGCCTGCCAGAACGTCTCACCCGAGCGCGGAAAGCGCTGGTTATGCACATACATCCGCTTGAGCTTCGGCTGACCGGGCGCTTTCTCGACCAGACGTATCAGCCCGCGCTTGATAGGCGGATCGCTCGCGGTCGCGTAGCTGAAGAGATATTTGTCCATGCGATTTGTCTACACGGGCCAGCCGCCCGAGATATATTGGTCGCGCGACCGTCATGTGACAACCCTCGTCAAGCGCCGCCGGCTGTGCGCTTCGCGAGCCGATCGAAATCCTGCAACTCAGCGACGAGCGCCTCGAAGTCCTTCAATAGCACCATGTTGGGGCCGTCGGATGGCGCGCGGTCGGGATCCTGATGGGTCTCGATGAAGACGCCGGCGACGCCGACCGCCACCGCCGCCCGCGCCAGCACCCTGACGAACGCGCGCTCCCCGCCCGAGGAGGTCCCCTGCCCGCCCGGCTGCTGCACCGAATGGGTGGCGTCGAAGATGACCGGCGCGCCGGTTTCGCGCGCCAGGATCGGCAGTGCGCGCATGTCGGAGACAAGCGTGTTGTAACCGAAGCTTGCGCCCCGCTCGGTCACCAGAATGTCTTCCAAACCGGCGCCGTCGAGCTTGGCGACGACGTTCTTCATGTCCCAGGGCGCGAGAAACTGCCCCTTCTTGACGTTGACCGGGCGCCCGGTCTCAGCAGCCGCAATGAGAAGATCCGTCTGGCGGCACAGGAAGGCTGGGATCTGCAACGCGTCGACCGCTTGCGCCACCGGCCCGCATTGGTTGCTCTCGTGTACGTCGGTGATGACCGGGAGCCCAAGCGTCTCCCGAATTTCGGCGAAGATCGGCAGCGCCGCCTCGAGGCCGACGCCACGCTTCGCAGATCCCGAGGTCCGGTTCGCCTTGTCGAAAGACGACTTGAACACGAGGCCGATGGCGCGCCGCGCCGCAATCTCCTTAAGCGCCGCCGCCATCTCGAGCGCATGGTTGCGGCTTTCGATCTGGCACGGCCCGGCGACGAGCGCCAGCGGCAGCGCGGGGCCGAAGCGGGCAGCCAGCGGCCCCTGGCCGACCTGAACGATGGCGTTGTTGCGCAAGGAGATGTCCCGCTCTTGTAGCGCTAACCGTTAGACAGCATTTTTGCGACTGCGTCCCAAGCTGGTGACGTCATGGTCGGGCTTGTCCCGGCCATCCACGCCTTTGCGGCGCCCGTTGCTTCGCGTACCGTCGCCCAGATGCGCGGCGGCTGGGTCTATATCATGACGAACCGCCCCAGCGGTACGCTTTACACCGGCGTGACCGCTGATATCGCTCGCCGCGCCTATGAACATCGCGAAGGCCTCAGCGGCGGATTCACCAAAAGATACGAGCTGACACGGCTGGTGTGGTACGAGTTCCAGGAGGACATCACAGCGGCGATCGAGCGCGAGAGCAACATGAAGCATTGGCCGCGCGCGTGGAAAATTCGCCTGATCCTCGCCATGAATCCGAAGTGGCGAGACCTCTATCTGACCTGAACAACTGACGTGCCCCGTTTCCCGTGGATGGCCGGGACAAGCCCGGCCATGACGTCTCAGGGCCAGAGGAGCAGGGCGAGAGAGCGTTGGGGGCACACCGAGACCCGTCAGCCCTGCCCTTCCGCCGTCTCGCTCGCCGCGAAGTCGATCTCGACACGGGCTCCGCTTGGGTCGAAGAAAAACAATTGCCAGACCCCGGCGGCGTGACCGTTCTCGGGCAATCGCCTCAAGTCGTATTTGATTCCATGCGCCTTGAGCTTGGCCACATAGGCCGACGGGTCGGTTCCGAAAAAGGCGATATGGTCGAGTACGCCGCCGCCTTCCGGGATCGACGGTCTTTGCACGACATGCAGCACCGCCTTGCCGTCATTATAGAGCCAGGCGCCGGGGAAGGAGAACGCCGGGCGCGGCCCGGAGGTGAAGCCGAGAATGTCGTTATAGAAGGCGACCGTCTTTTCAGCGTTCGTCGTGAGGATGGTGAAATGATCCATCCGAGCGATCGGCATCGGCCTCTCCTCCCTCGCGCGCACAAACCGCGGGCCTTGTCACCCGCCGGCGGGTGACAAGGCAGACTCATCGCCTCCCCCAGCTCCTGTCAAGTCGATAAGCGTGAGGACCGGAATTTGACATCCGCCGTGCGCCCGACGCACGCTTCCCTTATGAACGACAGTACGAATAAGAGCGCCGACAGCGAGCTCGGCATCCTCGCGCGCCGCAAAATTGAGGCGGCGATCATGGCGCCGATCTATGACGAAATGCGCCAGGCGATCGGCGAAGACAAGGCGCGCGACATCCTGCGCCGCGCCATTCGCCGCGCTGCGATCAACGCCGGCGCCGAAATGGCCGAGCGCGCAGAGGGTGGCGCTGACCTCGAAAGCTTCAAGGCGATCCTTCCTCTGTGGACGAAGGACGACGCGTTGACCATCGAGGTCATCGACGATGCGCCGGGAAAGCTCGACTTCAACGTCAGCGTTGCCGCTACGCGGAGACCTATCGCGCCATGGGACTAGGCGAGATCGGCGCCATCCTCTCCTGCAACCGTGACGGCGCATTCTGCGAGGGCTACGACCCGCGCATCAAGCTGACGCGGACCCAGACGATCATGAGCGGCGCGAGCCATTGCGACTTCCGCTATCGCTCGAGTCCGGAATCGCGGACGTAAGCTGGGGGCGGTCTCTTAGCGTGATCCACGTGATTGGGACGCATCGATGGAACAGCGCTTTACATTCAATCAGGTCGCGGACTTGTACCGGGCCGCGCGTCCCGACTACCCCGAGACGCTTATCGAGGATGTTGTCTCATTCGCTGACCTGAAGCAAAACGATAAGATTCTTGAAGTTGGCTGCGGCGCCGGTCACGCAACAAAGAGTTTCGCCAAGCGAAGCTTCCCCATTGTCGCGATTGACCCTGGACCGGAAATGCTCCGTGCCGCACGTGAAAGCTTAGCAGGCTTCGGCAATGTGAAGTTTTTGGAGGCCACGTTCGAGGCATGGCCTGCGAAACAAGGAGAGTTTCGTCTGATTATTGCGGCGCAGTCGTGGCACTGGGTGCCGCCTGAGGTGCGGTTTGTGAAAGCGGCGGAGGTGCTTTCGCTTCAGGGTTCACTCGCGGTATTCGGGCACGTTCCAGTGGGGCTTCCTACCCCGTTACTCGCTCAATTTAAGGAAATTTACCTGCGTCACGCTGGTAAGTGGGAGCCCCCGCCTGAGGCTTGGTATCTGCCCGATGGTCCGTTCAGAGCAGGGTTTGATGAGTCAGGGGCGTTCGAGCCCGTCGTGCACAGAAGCTATCCCTGGAAATGGGAGCAGACGACATCAAGCTACACGGATTTCTTGCGCACGAAATCGGACCACCAGATGCTAGAATCCGCGAAGCGCGAAGAGATGCTTGATGAAATTGCGAGGGCAAGTGACGATCAAGGCGGAAGGCTCACGGTGGATTATGAAACGCATCTCTACATCGCCCGCCTTTTAAATCGCGATTGAATCTTTTTCCGCAAAGATCGGAGTGAAGCCATGCGGCTCACGTTGGCTTTGATCGCATTCCTCCCGGCCCTCGCCGCCGCCTCGCCCGCTGCGGCGCTCGAGCGCTTGATCGACATCAGCAACGACCGCTGGGTCGAAGTCAGCGGCGAAGGCAGCGTCAGCGCTGCGCCCGACTTCGCTCAAGCAACGCTCGGGGTCACAACCACAGGGAAGACCGCGGGCGAAGCGATGGCGGCGAACGCCAAAGCCGCGAACGCGCTCGTTTCGCTCATCAAGGCAGAGGGCGTCGCTCCAGCCGACATCCAGACCTCTGAGCTGTCGATTTCGCCGATGTTCTCGCAGCCCGCGCCTGGGCAAACGAGCGCCCCAACGATTACCGGCTACAACGTGAGCAACAACGTAGCGGTGATCATTCGCGACATTCCCCGCCTCGGCGCGCTGCTCGACAAAGCCGCTGGGGCGGGCGCCAATTCAATTTACGGCATCGGCTTTGGCCACAACAATCCAAGCGCGCTGCTCGACAAAGCGCGCCCGCTGGCAGTCGCCGACGCCAGGCGGAAGGCCGAGATCTACGCCAACGCCGGGGGCGCCAGAGTCGGCAGGCTCATGGTGCTCACGGAAGAGGCTGGCCGCCAACCGCCCATGGCCTTTTCCCGAGCGTACGCCTCTAGCGCGACCGCCCCGACGCCGATCGAGGCGGGCGAGGACAAACTGACCGTAAACGTCACCGCGCGGTTTGAGCTGACCCAGTAGAGGGCCGGGTCGGCGTCACGAGAACTTTTTTCTTCCATTGGAAAGTTTTTCGCGTTATCCTTTCCAACGAAAGGGGGCTGCCCATGCCAGTCCTGGTCGAAAACCCCCCGGTTCGCTTCGCTCAGGGAACCGTCCTCACCAAAGCCGTTCTGCGCGCCGCAGACAAACTCGACATAAAGCAAGCCGCGCTCGCCGCCGTTCTGGGCGTGAGCGAGGCGACGGTCTCCCGGATGAAAAGAGGCGATTACGTCCTGCACGCCGAATCGAAGGCGTTCGAGCTTGCCGTGCTGTTCGTCCGGCTCTTCCGCTCTCTGGACGAGATGGTCGGCGGCGACGAAGCCGTGGCGCGCGCCTGGCTCGCGAACCCGAACCTTGCCCTCGACGCAAAGCCCGTCGAGCACATTCGCACCGTGCCGGGGCTCGTGAATGTCATCGCCTACCTGGACGCCCGCAAGTCTCTCGCCTGAGCTTCGGCACTACAGGGAGTGGGTTTGGCGGCTCGTCGACGCCCAATATCACGTCTCGCTGAGGAAGCTGACCGACAGCCTCGCGGAGCAAGCGCTTCTCGAAGGCCTGGTCGAGGGGACCAAGCCGGCTGTCCCCGTCGAATGCCGCGGCCTTGACCCTCTGCTGTCGACGCCGTTCCGGTATGCCCCGTATCCAAAAGGATCTCGCTTCCGGCGGGCGGGCCCCACGCCGGGCGTCTACTATGCGGCGGAGGATGCGCGCGTCGCTGTCGCGGAAACGGCGTTCTATCGGCTCCTGTTCTTCGCGGAGTCCCCGGACACGCCTTGGCCGGTGAACCCTTTCGAGTGCACGGGCTTTTCGGTGGAAGTCTCCTCTCTCCAATCGCTCGACCTGACCGAACCGCCTTTCGACGTCTATGGGTCAGTCTGGCGACACCCGGTCGAATATGCTCCCTGCCAGGAGTTCGCCGACGCGGCGCGAAAAGGCGGCGCGAAAATTTTGCGCTATTGGTCAGCGCGCGAGCTTAAGGGCGGCGTCTGCGTCGCTGTTCTGACTTGCGCGGCCTTCTCCGAAACGTATCCGGCACACGGTTTTGAGATCTGGCGAATTGGGGTGACCCGGACCGGCGCCTACGCGATCCGAGAATTTCCGCCCGATCGGCTCGAATTCGACAGGAGCTACTTCGCTTCCGATCCGCGGATTGCGTCGATGCGCTGGGATCGCTGACCGCGATAACGCGCATAACGCCCCTTGCACCGAATCGTAGATTTTGATGGAGCGCGTCTTGGGCGGTGGCGCGAGAATCCGCCAACTCATCGCGCTCCCGAAAGAGACCGGGCCCGACTTGCTCACATCCAAATCCGGCGGCGCTCGGCCGACGCCGATCGAGGTGGGCGAGGACAAACTGACCGTGACCGTCACCGCGCGGTTTGAATTGACCCAGTAGGTGCTCCGGGCGAGATGAAGCTGGGTGGACACGGGTCGTCATTGCGGCCCCCCGGGTTAAGCAGGGGCGAAGCGATCCAGGGTGGCGCGGCAAAGCGGCGGCCCTGAATTGCTGCTTCGCGATTGCTCGTTGGAAGGCGGGCGTCTGTCGACGCCCTATGGCAACTCGCGATTAGCGTCGTCCAAACGCATTCTGGCCTAGGCGTGACCCCTTCCGGACAGAAGGGTTGGAATCGGAGGCGAACAGAAATCCAGACAATTTCTTTTCAAAATTCAGAACCCGTGCTATATCTTGTCTCACTCGCCGGATGTGGCCGCGGCGCCCCGCGGCGCCGGGGGAGAAAGGAATGCACGATCGCGACCTGAGCCGTTCTGCACGAGGCCGGAAATGGGACCAGAATTTTTTTTATTTGAATCGACGATAACCCATTGAAAAGTCTCGATTCGAAAAAATAAACGTAAGTAAAAGAAAGCAATTTGCTTTCGTTTATTTTCGTTTAGTTACTTTTATTGGCGTTTATTGTGTTTTGGCTCGGGCGAATTTGGCCGGCGAACGGACAGTCGAGCGTCAGCGGCTTGGCAACCTTGTTCCTTTCGAAGCGGCCGATCACAGCTTGCTCAAGAGCCCGCATGCGCTCAAGCGTCAGTTGCTGCGCCGAGCCGGGCGTCATCCACACGAACCAGGTGCTGTCGTCGACGACGCCGGTGACGGGGACGCCGGCCCAGGTCTGCAACGCCCGCACCGCGGCCTCGGTCAACGGGCCGAACTGGCCGTCGATCGCGCCGGAATAGGGCGTGAAACTGACGGGAACGTCCTTGCCCGCCAGCGCCTGCTGAAGCCAGCCGACGGCGGGCCCGGTCCGTCCGTCGGCAAGCGTCGGCGACGCCTCGCGATAGGCCCGCAGCTTCGCCCAGGTCGCGGGCCCAACCAGCCCATCGACGGTCAGGCCGTTGGCGGCCTGAAAATTCTTGACGCTGGTCTCAAGACTGGCGTCAAACACCCCGGTGATCGGCCCGAACGGGCTCCAGAGCAGTTGGCGGGCGAGCGCGCGCTGAAGGCGCTTGACGTCGTCGCCAGTCGACCCGGGACCGATGGAAGCTGGCATCGCGTTTTCCTCCTACACGCGTTTGGGAACCTAGCGGAATCGGTCACGTTTTTCGATCGGGACGTTAGATTTCGGAGCAAGCTCATGCCGGCGCTCGAGATACTTACGCTTATGGTCGTCGCCTTGGCCGCCGCGCCGACGATAGCGCACGTGCTTGAGTTTCCAGGAAAGAGGCGACTGAATCGCGACGACTATTTCGTCGTCCAGCGGATCTACTACCCGGGATTCACCCTGATCGGCGCCACCGAGCCCGTTGCCGTCATCATCACAGGGCTGCTCGCTGCGTTGACGCCGGTAGGCACGCGCATATTCTGGCTCATCTTGTGCGCCTTTGTTGCGCTGCTCGCGATGCACGTCATCTTCTGGGTTTTTACTCAACCGGTGAACAAATACTGGCTCGAAGGACAACCGGTTAGCGCGGCCGCACGTCATTTCTTTCGAACTGGCTCGGCCAGCAGCGCTCCGGCCTCCGACTGGACGACGCTCCGGGATCAGTGGGAATACTCGCACCTGGCGCGGGCTGCGCTCGCCACCCTCGCTTTGTTTCTGCTGATTCTGGCTGTCGTCCCGCGGTGAGCTCGAGCGGCCCGCGGCGCGCATCAATCGCCCTCCAATTCGCCGACGTGCTTTTGCGCGTAGAGCTGAACGCCAAGCTGTTCGACCAAGGTCAGCTGCGCCTCAAGGAAGTCGATATGCTTCTCCTCATCGGAGGTTAGCGTCTCGAACAGGATCCTCGACACCCGGTCGTTGGCCTGCTCGCAATGGCGAGCAGCCTCCAGGTAAAGCTCGCGGGCGTGCATCTCCGCCGCGAGATCGCATTCGAGGATTTCCTTCACATTCCTGCCGATCCTGAGCTGGTCGAGCGATTGCATGTTTGGCTGGCCGTCCAGGAAAAGAATGCGCGCCACCAGCTGATCTGCGTGATGCATTTCCTCGATCGATTCGGCGCGCCAAGTCTTGGCGAACTCCTTGTAGCCCCAATTGTCGAGGATGCGGTAGTGAAGCCAATATTGATTGACCGCCGCGAGTTCGTGTCTCAGCGCCCGGTTGAGATAGTCGATAACCTGTTCATCACCCCGCATCGCGTCACTCCACACCTTCCTACAAGCGCCGGGACTTAACTCTGAATCGCGAACCCCATTCGGCCTTCGACGCAGCCCCCTGCGAGAAACCCGTAGCATAGCGCTCATCGTGCGACGAGGCGCGCCTTGATCACAAGTCCACTTTGCTTGTCGCGCGCCTTTGACTAGCTTTGCCGGCCATGATGAGCCGACCCCAGATGCCGCCTCCGCCGGACGCCGATCAGCGTCGCGCAGCCAAACCCATCATCGTCTATGCGGTCGACAGGCTGCCCGCCTACGACGGGGCCTTCTACGATTACGCGCGAACCGACATGGCGAAGATCGGCGAGATGGTCGTGCCGCCACGGGAGGGGCGCGCGTTCGACGTTCCGGCCGGGCATTTTTTCCGTATCGTCAGCATCGAGGGCCCGCAGGTCGGCGATCTCAACCTATGGAACGCGGCCAATCTCGCCGAGCGGTTCTTCAGCGGCAAGACGCGGGCGCTCAGCGCGACGCATGTCACGACTGGCGCCCGGCTCTGGAGCGCCCTGCCCTATTTACGTCCGATGGCGACAATCACTTACGACACGCTCGGCTGGTACGGCTTCGACGCCGACGGCGCCGGCGTCCACGACGTCATCGGTACGCGCTGCGATCCCTACACGAACCGGCTCTTGACCGGGGCCGACTATCATTATTGCTGCCATTCGAACCTGACGCGAGCGCTGGCGGAGCGGACGAAACTCCCGCTGAGCGAAGCGGCGGCGCATGTCCATGACGTGCTCAACGTCTTCATGTGCACCGGCTTTGAGCGCGGTTCGCACCGCTACTTCATGAAGGCAAGCCCTGTGCGTCCCGGAGATTTCATCGAGTTTTTCGCCGAGATCGATCTTCTCGGCGCGCTGTCGGCCTGCCCGGGCGGCGACTGCGGCGCGGGCCACTCGAGCGACGCGGCGCCCTGTTATCCGCTCAAGGTCGAGATCTTCCAACCGCGCAGTGAGGCGCTGGAAGGCTGGCGGCCGCCCGAGGTCATCGCCTATTCCGGCGCGTGAACGTGCGGCGCTGCTATCCGTAACGCAGCCGCGATCGCTCCCGCGCCTTGTGGGCCTCGGTCTCCCGGTCCCGCGGCGGGGCGGCGCTGTGCAAGGAAAAGATGAGCCTACGGGCTGCTTCCGCGACCTCATCCACCGCACGCTCGAACGCCTCGGCGTTAGCCTGCGAAGGCTTGCTGAAGCCGCTCACCTTCCGTACGAACTGAAGCGCGGAGGCTCGGATTTCCGTTTCGCTGGCGGGCGGCTCGAAATTGAACAGGGGGCGGATGTTGCGGCACATGGGAGCCTCCTTTGCGTAGCATGATGCGATTTGGTCGAACCGTCATTGTCGCCCGAGCCCCGGGGGCAACCATCCTACACCTATTGGGCGATTCAGGCGCGGTGGGTCGTCGCGTCCGACGACCGCAGTGATCCGGGTCTCTTTTATCATGCTGAGGCCATTCACCCAGGCAACATCTTCATATCTGCAGCTAAGATTTTCGTTGCGCGCAGGTTGCAAATAACGATAGAGGTCGGCTAAACCACCGCAATGGGCAAGGGCGAAATGGGATCTCTACGCCCGCCTCTGGGCGCTGCAATCCGACCAGGCGAGGGCGCCGGCATGAACGAACGCGCCGCCCCGCCTGAGGCGCCCTCGCCTCAGCCTCCGCCTTCGCGGCGGACTCCGGTCGTGGTCACGGGGCGCGATCGCGAATTCCTGCCGGCCGCACTGGAAATCCTGGAAACTCCGCCCCCTCCACTGCCGATCGCGCTGATGGCGACGATCAGCGCCTGCGCGCTGGCGGCGCTGGTCTGGTCATATTTCGGCCGGCTGGACGTCCATGCGACCGCCCCGGGCAAGATCGAGACAGCTGGCTACGCCAAAGTGATCGAACCGCTTGATCCCGGCAAGATTGCCGCGATCCACGTCGAGAGGGGCCAAACCGTCAAGGCGGGAGACCTGCTCCTGGAGCTGGATCCCGCGGAAGCCAACGCCGACTCGCTCAGCGCCCAGGACGCGCTCAACGCGAGTGTGGCCGAGATTGCGCGGCGCCGCTTTGCGATCGACGCCGTGCGAACCGCTGGGGTCACGGCCCTTATCGCGTCGGACAGGCTCGACGCTCGCAGCAAGGACGATACGCTGGCAGCCGACTCGGGCTCGGTCGAGAATCTGGCCGGCGAAGCCGAATTGCAAGTCGCCTGGGACGAGACTCTGCCCGAACCGTTCCGTCTGCGCGAAGAAGCCGTACTGCGGGCGGATCTCGGTCAGCTCTCCGACGCGCTCAAGGCGCTCGACCGGCAGATGGCGGAAAAGCTGGCGACACAAAAACGCCTCGACATGAGCATCGCCTTCCAGAACACGCTGATGGTCACCTTGAACCAGCGCGTCTCGACCAGGCAGCAGGCGATCGACCTCAATGTCGGCACCAAGATCGATCTTTATAACGCCAAGGAAGAGCTGGAAAAGTCTCAGTCGGCGCTGGCCTCCGACCAGGGTCAATTGATCGAAACCGACGCGGCGCTCAAGGCCGTGCACAGCGAAAAGGCCAAGACCATCTCGCAGTTCATCGCCGACAATGAGAACAAGCTCGCCGAGGCGGCGCGCAAGCGGGATGAAGCGCGTCAGGCGCTCGCCAAAGCAGACGCGCGCCTCGCTCGCACCCGGCTTTATGCGCCCACGGACGGCGTCGTCCAGCAGATGGCCGTCACCACAGTTGGTCAGGTCGTCACCACCGGCCAACAACTCGTCGTGCTGACGCCGATCGGCGGCAAACTTCAGGTCGAGGCGCTGGTAGCTAATCTCGATATCGGCTTCGTCAAGCCGGGGCAGGACGCTGTGATCAAGGTCGACGCCTTCCCGTTCACCCGCTTCGGCGCGCTGCACGGCAAGGTCGTCAGCATCGCCTCCGCCGCCATCGCCGAGCAGGACGCCAAACGCGCCCTGGCCAACGCC
>Ga0209624_10001301_pt1 | contig 19929 bp, 12 predicted proteins | sample JacPinW_OM2H0_O1_FD_188565 | JGI IMG/M metagenome (GOLD analysis project Ga0209624, IMG submission 188565) | Forest soil microbial communities from Algoma, Ontario, Canada - Jack Pine, Ontario site 1_JW_OM2H0_O1 (SPAdes) (version 2) | ecosystem: Environmental > Terrestrial > Soil > Boreal...
CTATTATCGGCACCTGCTTGCTCGCTCTCGTTTTCCAGGCCTTCCTGCATAAATACGGACGCTGGTCCGAGCTAATCGACCTCCCTTTGCTGGTCACCATTTATTTCGGAGTCAGCCGTCGCAACCCGGTGTCGGGGTTGTTCCTGGGAGGCGCCATTGGAATTTTGCAAGACGCTCTTAGCCACGACAATCCCATCGGCATGTACGGCATCGCAAAAACAATCGTCGGCTATCTGGCTTCGTCGGTGGGTGCCAGGATTGACACCGAACATCCGCTAAGCCGCTTCGGCCTGATTTTTTTATTCTTTCATTTCCATCAAGCAATTCTCGCGGTCACTCAACGAGTTCTGCTGAACCACACCGCCCCGCTTTTCACCTTGCGCCTGTTCATCGATTCTCTCGTCACCGCAGCCTTCGGCGTAATTCTCTTCGCCCTCTTAGACCGCCTCCGCCGCAGCTCCTAACTCAATTCTCATTCAGAATCGAAACTACTCAGGCTTTAATGACGTCTATGTTATAAGCAGCGGTTCGACTGTCCAAATCAGCAAAGCGCTTCCAAGGGAGATTCATCAGCCCGCTCGGGGGAGGAAGTTTTATGTTGCTCTACCAACGTGTCGCGAGTTTTCTTCTTGTTACTTTGTTATCGGCCGCCACAGTGTTAGCTCGGCAGAGTACTCCAAGGACAGCGCCTGCCGCCAAGCTCTACCTTGACGTCGTTGTAGCCCCGAAGTCCGGTGCGCCGGTTGCCGATCTTCAGCAGCAAGACTTTACTGTTCTGGATAACAATGCGCCGCAGACCATTACATCCTTTAAGGCCGTGACCGGGCGCGAGGCTCCTGTGGAGATCGTTCTGGTACTCGACGCGGTAAACACCACTTATCGCACTGTGAGCATCGCACGCACAGACATCGGCAAATTCCTCCGCGCCGAAGGTGGCCGCCTGGCTTACCCGATCGCTGTTGTGATTTCCACGGACAAGGGCATTCAAGGTGTGGGCGACTTCTCGAGCGATGGCAATGCTCTGAGCGCTGCGCTAGATCAGGCTGACGTCGCTTTGCGCTCCAACACACGTTCTACCGGGGTTTACGGGGCGGGCGAACGATTGGGAGTCTCACTGCAAGCCCTAAGTCAGGTTGCTGCGAAAGAAGCTCCGCGGCCGGGTCGCAAAATCATTCTTTGGGTTTCTCCGGGCTGGCCTCTTCTATCCGGACCCGCAGTAGAGATCGATCCGAAGGAACAGAACCAGATCTTCGCTAATCTTGTAAGCATTACCAACCAGCTTCTCCAGGCGCGTGTGACGCTCTATAGCGTCGATCCCCTCGGTAATGGTGAGTCTCTGTCGCGCGGCGCGTACTATAAGCAATTTCTTAAAGGGATCAGTAAGCCCGGCCAGGTCCAGATAGGAAATCTAGGATTGCCGGTACTTGCTGTACAGAGCGGCGGTCTCGCTCTCAATTTCAACAATGATGTCGCGAGCTTGCTGCAAGAATGCCTCTCCGACGCAGCTCCCTACTACGAGATTTCTTTTGAGCCAGCGCCGAGTGACCAGCGTGACGAATACCACCGCTTGGAAATTCAGATCGCAAAGCCGGGGCTAACCGCGCGTACTCGCCAAGGCTATTACGCCCAACCCGCAACACACAATTAACGCCGCTGAGCGACGAGTTGCAAGCACCGCGTAATCGCGCGCGGATTCAACCGGCAGTTATGCGGACCGGAGCGCGTCGGTTGGATTGATGCGCATGGCGCGCCGAGCCGGCAAATAACTCGCCAACGCCGCTACGATGGCAAACAGAGCGGCGCTTCCCACAAACGTGATCGGATCGGTTGCGCTGGTCTGAAACAATAAGCTCGCCATCAGACGCGTAAGCGCGAATGAGCCCGCAAGGCCAACGATAATTCCTGCAGCTGCAAGTTTGAGCCCGTTTCCAATCACCAATTTGAAAATATCGGCACTGGATGCGCCGAGCGCGATCCGAATACCCAGTTCTTGCGTTCGCTGCGCCACAGAGTACGCGATCACGCCGTAGATTCCGACTATCGCGAGAATCAACGCCGCCGCTGAAAATACTCCGATCAACAGCATCATCGAACGCGTTTGCGCGCTGGCCGTTTCCAGCCGCTCCTCCATCGTTTGTACGTCAGTAATCGGCTGCCCGCGATTTACCGCAACAATTTGGGCGCGCAACGCAGAAGCCACGCTATGTGGGTTCATGGAGGTACGCAAAGTGATGTACAAAGTCGGTGACGCGAGCTGCGGGTACGGCAAAAAAACTTCGGGCTGCGCGGGTGTTGCGAGACTATCGTTCTTGATGTCGCCCAACACTCCCACTACTTGACTAGCCGCCTGTCTCCCAACCCAAACCAGTTTGCCGACGGGATCTTCATGGGGCCAGAAGCGCCGCACGGTAGCTTGATTCGCCATTACCACCGGTGGCGCAGTAGCGTTATCGCTTTCCAGAAATGCGCGGCCTTCCACCAGCGGTATGCGCATGGCCTTGGGATAATCCGGGCTTATCGACTCGATCAGCACGATGGGTCGCTTGCCCAAATCCACTTCCGGCTGTCCTTCAAACCGAATGGGCGTGCCGTGGGTCGGCAGCACGGGCAGCGCCGTTGATATCGCGGCCGATTCCACTCCCGGAATCGATAGCAGACGCGGAAGCGTGTCTTGATAAAAAGCAATGCGCTGAGCCGGCTGCGGATAAATCGCCGGGGGAAGAAACGTCTGAGCAGTAAGCGTGTTCTTCGCGTCGAATCCAGGATCCACCGTCCGCAGGCGCATGAAGCTACGTATCAACAGGCCGCAACCGATCAGCAGAACCATCGAAAGGGCCACCTGCGCAGCTACCAGCACGTTGCGCGTGCGATTTCTTTGCCGGCTTCCTGCCGAGCCGCGTCCTTCGTCGGATAACATCGCGCCAATATCGGGACGCGATAGTTGCAACGCCGGCGTAAGTCCGAACAAAATTCCACTCAGCAGGGAAATCGCCAAAGTAAACGCAAGGACGCGGAAGTCCATCGGTACATCAGCCACCTGAGGCAAGTTTGTTTGCGAAAACGCGCCCAAATACTTTGTCCCTAAATAGCCCAGGAAAATTCCAAGTCCGCCGCTCGCCAGAGCCATCACCACGCTTTCGGTGAGTAGTTGACGAATCATGGCTCCACGAGGCGCTCCCAACGCGCTGCGTACCGCAAATTCTTTCCTTCTTAGGATTGCCCGGAAAAGCAGAAGGCTGGCCACATTGGCGCACGCAATCAAGAGCACAAAGCCGACCGCCGCCGAAAGAATCAGCAGCGTTGGACGCACGTTCGCAACCAGATTCTCCTGCAAATCGCTAACGGTCATTGCTACGTCCGACGTTGCGTCGAAATTGGTGGGCTTATCCTTCTTGTACTGCTGAAACACAACTTCGGTTTCCGCCTGCGCCTGCATCGGCGCGACACCGGGACGCAACCTTCCGATTGCTTCGTAGTACATGCCTCCGATATTTACGCGCGCGGGTGTGGTCAGACTGAAATCGATCAGGCGGGTCATCCATATTTCAGGCTGGCGGCCGAGCAAACGAACTCCGAATTTCGGCGGGAGCACGCCGATAATCGTGTAGTCCCTGGAATCCAATGAAAGGTGCTGGTCCACTGCCTTTTGTTCATCGCCGAACAGCCGCGTAGCCAATTCGTATCCGATCAACACCACTTGATTGCCGCCGGGCTGATCTTCCGCAGGCGTGAAGGAACGTCCGGCAAGAGGCTTTGCTCCAAGAACGTCGAAAAAGTTGCCGCTTACGCGCTCGGCATCCACCTGTTCAGCGCCGCTAGGTACAGCCAGATTTGCAGCGTCGAATTGATATGCTGCCACGCCGGAAAAGGAATGATTCGTGTCCGAAAGAAGTGTGAAATAGGGAAGCGAAACGCAGCAACTGCCATCGCGCTTCGTGCTGATGCGCACCAGTTGCCCTGGATCTTTGTAAGCCAGCGGCCTGAGCAAAACGGAATTCGCTACCGTGAAAATGGCTGTGTTCGCGCCAATCCCTAGCGCGAGCGTAGCAATGGCGAGCGCGGTGAATCCCGGCGTCCTGGCCAGCATTCGCAAGCTGTAGCGCAAATCCCGAGCAAGTGTTTCCACAGGTCCCGCCTTCCCGCTGAATTCACAGCCCGTTCCATCCTACCGCATGACCCATCAACGATTCCAACCCATCCGGGCAATGCGGTTGCCGCGGAATCGACCGACGTATACTCCGCCTCGCTCTTTCACGTCTTCGGATGATCCCGCCCGAAAATGGCGACGGCGCCCGCTCCTGCGAACTTCATGTAGATAGGTTTACCTCGCTGGGTGCGGCGGTTATAATCGGCCACCAATGCCTCTCGCTCCGGGCGTAAGACTGGGTCCCTACGAAATTCTCTCCCCACTGGGTGCCGGCGGCATGGGTGAAGTGTACCGGGCCCTTGATACCCGCCTGGGTCGTGTCGTTGCCATCAAGGTCCTGCCGGAACGGCTCTCAACCAAGCCCGAGGTACGGAAGCGCCTTGAGCAGGAAGCGCGCACCATTTCCAAACTCTCCCATCCAAATATTTGTACCCTGCACGATATTGGGCATCACGAAGGAATGGACTTCCTGGTCTTCGAGTGTGTTGAAGGGAAGACCTTGCGGCAGCTTCTGGCTTCCAACACCCTGCCAATGCGAAAGATTATTTCCATCGCTGTGCAGGTTGCCGATGGATTGGCCAAAGCTCATGAAACCGGCATTATCCATAGAGATTTGAAACCTGAGAATCTTATCGTCTCCACTGAAACAGTAAAGATTCTTGATTTTGGCTTGGCCAAACTCGCATCTGAAGGCGACGAACTGACGGAGGCTCGCTCCGCCGCTTCGTTCCAAACCGCGCCAGGAGTTATTGTCGGTACCGTGGCGTATATGTCCCCCGAGCAAGCCAACGGTGAGCAACTGGACTTCCGTTCAGATCAATTCTCATTAGGGCTAATCCTTTATGAAATGGCTACCGGGAAGCGACCATTTCAGAGGCCGACGGTGGCACAGATTCTGTCGGCGGTCATCCATGAAGACCCCGTACCGATCGGCTCGCTGAACCCAGAGGTGCCCCCGCCATTTTGTTGGGTGGTGGAGCGTTGTCTCGCCAAGGAGCCCGAGAAGCGGTATTTCTCGACTCGTGATCTGGCTCGCGATCTCCTGGCGATTCGTGACCGCCTCTCAGATCTCCAAGTTAAGCGCCCAGCCACCGGGCTTAGCAACCTGCCGATTTCAGTTACTGCATTTGTGGGACGCGAAAAAGAAATGGAAGCGGTGAAAGGACAGTTGTTGCGCAAGGATATTCGCCTGGTCACCGTCACGGGGCCGGGCGGAATTGGCAAATCGCGTCTCGCCGTCGAGGTCGCGCGCGATTTGGCGGAGCATTTTCCTTCTGGTGTTTATTTCGTCCCGCTGGCAGCAGTCACCGATCCCAGCTTGATCACCTTTGCCATCGCCCAAGCGCTCGGGCTTCGAGAGACCGGCGGCCGGTCGCCGCTCGAATCTTTGAAAGAATATCTGCAGAACTCTTTAAGCGTTCGGATGCTTATTCTGATTGATAACTTCGAGCATATGCTTGAGGCGGCGCCGCTGCTCGCGGACCTTTTGGCTCTCGCGCCCAGTCTGAAAATCTTAGTCACCAGCCGCGCAGCATTACACGTTTACAACGAACACGAATTCCCAGTACCGCCGCTCGCCTTGCCTGAGGCCCGCGGGTCACTCCCCCTCGAAGTTCTCTCTCAGTATTCCGCGATATCGTTGTTCGTCCAACGCGCTGTCGCGGTGAAACCGGATTTTGAGCTCACGGAAGAAAACGCATCCGCTGTGGCGGAAATTTGCTCGCGACTGGACGGCTTGCCTCTCGCCATCGAACTTGCCGCTGCCCGGGCTAAGATCCTCTCGCCGTCCGCCATGCAGTCCCGGTTGGCTAGCCGCCTTCAGCTTTTGACCGGCGGCTCGCGCGACCTGCCCGCGCGACAGCAAACTCTTCGGCAAGCGATCGATTGGAGCTACGACCTTCTGAACGAATCGGAGCAAAAACTTTTCAGAAGGCTTTCCGTTTTCCTGGGCGGCTGCACCCTGGAAGCCGTGGAATCCGTTTGCGACGCGAAAGAAGACCTCGGCCTGGATGTGCTCGACGGCATGGCCTCAATGGTCGACAAGAGCCTGGTGCGGCAGATCGAACAAGCGGACGGCGAACCCCGCTTCGTCATGCTCGGAACGATCCGCGAGTATGGCCTGGAAAAAATGGCCGCCAGTGGAGAGCAGCCCTTAACGCGTCGGGCTCACGCAGCCTACTGTCTCGTGTTGGCCGAAGACGGAGCAGCGCAAGACGCAGGCGGCAAAGACTCCGTATGGCTCGAACGCTTTGACCTCGAACTCGATAACTTTCGCGCCGCCCTCGAATGGCTCACCGAAACCGGTAACGCCGAGTGGGGTCTGCGCTTGGGCCTTGCGCTTTTCCGCTTCTGGGAGATGCGCGAGTATCTCGCCGAAGGCCGGGATCGCCTGGGAAAATTGTTGAAGCTTCCGGAGGACGCGAAACATATCAACGCGCGCATGCGTGCGTTATTTGCAGCAGGAGTTCTGGCCACTGCGCAAGGAGATTACGTTTCTGCCGATGCGCTCATAAAGCAAAGTCTCGAGATTGCCCGCAACCTAGACGACAAGCGAAGCATCGCCATCTCGCTGAACGCTCTTGCAGTCATTGCCCGCGATCAGGGTGATCTAGCTGTTTCGCGAGCACTCTTCGAAGAAAGCCTGGTGCTTTGGAGGGAACAGCAGGACGCGCTGGCTGTCGCTCGTGCTCTCAGCAACCTCGGAAGCGTCGTCAAGCTACAGAAGGACTATCCGCAAGCGCGCGCTTTCTACGAGGAATCTCTTTCGATCTTCCGCGAACTCGGTGACACAACAGGAATCGCTTGGGCCCTCAACCACCAAGGAGATGTAGCGCGAGAGCAAGGCGACTCAGCAGCTGCGCGCTCGCTGCTGGAACAGAGCGTGGCAACCTTCCGTGAACTCAAAGACAGCTGGGGCATCGCTGGCACGCTTGCTGATTTGGGAAACCTCGCTCGTGAGCAGAAAGACTACCGCGCCGCGGATTCGTTCTATCGTGAGAGCCTCGCCGTGTTTCAGGAGCTGGAACACAAGCGCGGCATTGCCCGCCTGTTGGAATCCTTCGCCAGCGCCGCATCCGCGCAATCCGACCACGAACGCTCATTGCGACTCGCCGGCGCGGCAGCTGCTCTGCGGCAAAGCATCGGCGCGCCGCTTACATCCGCTGATCAAGCGAAACTCGAAGAAAGTTTGGAGCCGGCACGGCAAGCTCTCAGTACCGCAACAAGTAGGTCAGCATGGCTGGAAGGCTGGGTAATGCCTGTTGAAAGAGCCGTTGAGGACGTGCTTAGACCCATTTCCGACCGGAGCCATCGCTCCACTCAGCCGGCGCCCCCTGCGTAGTTTCGCGAATACACCCGATCGGTTCGGCCTATTAAACGTTAACCGCTCATTCGGCAGTGGTGGGATCTATCAGGCGGCGCACCGCGGATATGCGATTGGCGGGGAGGCCCACTTTTTTTGCGTGTTCCCGGATGATAGATTCGTCAGGTGCGAGGTACACGCAGTAAACCTTGTCACCTGTAACGTAACTTTGAAGCCACTGAATCTCAGGGCCCAGTTCTCGCAAGGCTTTTATCGACTTTTGCGAGATCGCTTTCAATTCGGCATCCGTTAGATTCCCGGCCCCAGGTACTTCGCGCTCGATAACGAACTTCGGCATGTGGTAACCTCCGTTGCTCGCATGCTAGCAAGCGGATTCAATTGCCACAAGACCGCTCTCTTCACCCTATTTGATCGTTTACATTGTTAGGAAATAGTTTCGGAGCTGAACATGGATCTTAAGCCGGTTCAAAAACCTCTAAAAGAGCAATATCGCAATGACCCCTCGGCGTCGCAGATCACTCTCAAGGCCAAAGGCGGCCAAACCGAAACTCCCATCGCTTGCTCGGTCGCCATTGGACGCGCGCTCTATCGCGCCGAAGCGCACCCGGGCGTAGGCGGCGCCGGGACCGCTGCTTGCTCGGGAGATATGCTCCTGGGAGCTCTCTCCGCCTGCGCCCAAATAACCTGCCAGATGGTTGCGTCGTCCATGGGAATTCCAACGGAAAATATCGATGTCACGGTCGAGGGAGACCTCGATCTTCGCGGCACCCTCGGTATCGCAAAAGACGTGCCCGTCGGTTTTCAGCGTTTGCGCCTGCGATTCGATATTGTGGCGCCGCAGGCCACCCCGGAACAATTGCGCGTGTTGCGCGAGAAAACAGAACAATATTGCGTGGTCATGCAAACTTTGGTCCAACCGCCGATCTTGCAGACCGAGTGGTTCCCTCATAGTTGAAGCCAGGCTTTGTTTCTGTAGGGCGCAACATGCTGCGCCCGCTGCAACATGTCTAGGCCGGGCCATATGGCGAGGCGTGAGTCTGATGAGACCGGAATCGGCCCGCCCTCAGTACCGGCTCGGCGTGCCCCGAATTTTCTTGACAACATTTGCTTCGCGATTTAAAAGGCACCTACCCATACACCCGATTGGCTTCGCGTGTTAAGCGCGTCCCTTCCTCTATATGAGTGAAGCCCACGAGCAAGACACCTTGAAGGTTCCGAAATAATTCGAGGGGTTCCGGAATAAATCGAAAAAGGGGGACGTGACCTATGAAATTCAAGCGGCGCGATTTTCTAAGAACAGCAACCTCCGGTTTGGCTTTTGGCCTGGCAAGCTGCGGACAAGCACTTGCGCAGAACTCTGCCGGCGCCACGACCGGCGAATTTCGATCCAGCTCGGGGACGCTTTTTCTTGAAGGACGCCTGAAGGCCGGCCTGCTGAAGATGGAAGTCCAGGATTTGCTCGATCGCTCGGATCGAGCGGTGATCGTCCGCGGTAAGCTCGACTCTACCGAGTTATACTCGGCGATGTTTAGTTATCAAAAAGACCAGACCGTCTTCGCGCTGTTCCACGACAACGATCATTCCACCACCGTGGTTCTTTCCGATTCAGACGACGCGAAGATTGGACGCGTTGTAATCTTGAACGACGGCGATGCTCCGCAAATTTCCAGTTTCGAAAAACGCAAAATCATGGACGTGGATTATCTAAAAGATATCGCGCCGGTAACTGGAAACGTTCCGGATTTCGTCGGCAAGCGCAAACCGCCTGCCTTTACCTGGCGTGAACTGGAGACGGTTTTTGGCTCCGACCCGTCACTCCTGGCCTTCATGCACGGCAAGAAAACGAATCACCATCCCCGCGAAGAAGACAAAGTGTATGAATGGATATGCAGGCTCTTAAGCTTGGTGCCCGGAAGTATGCTGGCCCCGGTTTGGGCCGTGCGCTAACGCCGTCTGCTTTCCACCCACGAGCCCCATATCGGTTAACAACTTTTGGAAACGTTTCGTGGATCGCAGCTCGATAAACGTTGGAGAGACTTTCAGGTGTACCACTCCTGGTGCCCGCTCCTTCACCGCCTGCTCCAGCGAGTCCAGCGCTTTTTCGTTTTCTCCCAGTCCCATATATACGATTGCTAATCGATAGTGAGAAACACGCCCGTCGGCCGGCTGGCCCAACTCTTGCAGAATGCGTTCCGCATCATTTTTCTCGCCTGAAACGCCATAGACATACCCAAGTTCGGCAAGCGCTTCGCTGCCCCCGTGTGAAAGCTCAATCGCTTTTTTGAATTCAGTAATGGCATCTGCATACTGTTTCTTCTGCGTGTAAGCCTGCCCAAGATGACGATGGGCTTGGTGACTCGTGGGATCGAGTTCCAGCGTCTTCCGGCTTTGGCTAATCGCTCCGTCGTAATCGCCGGAGTAGTACAAAACTCCAGCCAGATTGTCGTTTGCCGTTACCGAAAGTGGGTCGATTCGCTGCGCAACCTTCGCTTGCGATAAAGCCTCGGGCAAACGGCCAAGTTCTAGCAGCAGGTTCGAGTAAGACGCCCGAACACCAGATAGGCCGGGGTTTAGTTCGATGGCGCGTTTGTATTCCTGCTCGGCTCCGGCCCAGTCCCAATCATAATCCTCTATAACAGACGCCAGCGCTGAATGAGGTTCGGCCAGTGAATCATCCAGTTCCAAAGCTTTCATCGCTGCGGTCCTGGCCTTTGGGAAAGCCTCCTCAATCGGCATGCTCGTGAATTCAGGCAGCGCGTGATACGAATCGGCCAAGCCGGCATACGCCAGCGCGTACTTAGGATCCTTCGCAATAGCTTGATCGAAGTAATCTATTCCTTTCGTTACCCCGTCAGCGGTCCGCTTGTTGTAATAAAACCGGCCGGCGAGATAAGCTTCGTGAGCTTCCGGGTTCACCGATTGAGTCCTCACCAGCCGGACCTTTTCCTGCGGCGTCACCGTCACTTCGATTTCGTCAACAATCGCTTTGGCAATAGCACTCTGTAGAGTCAATATGTCGCTCAAATCCCGTTCGTAACTCTTGCCCCACAAGAGACGGTCGTTGGAAGCTTGGATCAATTCAGCATTAATACGTACCTTGTCGCCTGAGCGCTGGACAGAACCTTCTACTATTGCGTCCACATCCAGTTCCTTGGCGATCTGCGGCAATGGTTTTTTCGCGCCCTTGTAAGCCATCACGGAAGTGCGAGAAATCACTCGAAGCCCGCCCACTTGCGCGAGGTCGGTTATCAATTCGTCTGTCACTCCGTCGGCGAAATAATCCTCCTGCGAGTCCCCTGATACGTTCGCCAGAGGGAGCACTGCGATGGAACGAATCTGCGTGGGTTTCTTTCGGCCAAAGAGTTCATCGCGCAAACCATGGATGTTTAGCGCGATGAGTACGCTTGCCACGGCGAGCACGCCGCCGATTCCCACCATCAAGTAAGTGACCGCCTTCTTTCTTATTCGAAGTGTTGAACGCAAAGAGGCCGGTACCACATTTTGCGAAGAGGATGCCGCGAGCCGCCGCAAATCGGCCAGCAATTCCTTAGCGGACTGATAGCGATGTTCCGTCTCCTTATCCAGGCATTTGCATATGATGCGATCGAGCTCCACAGAAATCTTCGGATTCAGTGTGCGCGGTGGAACCGGCTGCTGATGGACGATCGCGTCCATAACTTGCGAGAATGATTCTCCGGGGAATGCCCTCCGCCCGGTCGCCATTTCATACAGCACCGCGCCGATCGCATGAATGTCCGACCGCGCGTCCACTGTTTCGCCGCGTATTTGCTCCGGTGATAGGTACGGACATGTTCCCGGCACTCCGCCGGAATCGCTGGTGAGATTCGCGGTGACTTCGTCGTCCGCGTGCAGCCACTTCGCTAAGCCAAAATCCAGCACTTTAGCTTGCCCGCGAGTTGTTAAAGCGATGTTTGCGGGCTTCAAATCGCGATGAATGATGCCGCGTTCGTGCGCTTCCTCCAGAGCTGCGGCAATTTGCATTCCGATGGCAATCACTTCCTTTTCCGGCAGCGGTCCGCTGGCAATCATGTGTGCCAACGTCCGCCCCGGCAGGTACTCCAGCACCAGAAAATCAGTGCCGTCCTGCGAACCGAACTCAAAAACGGTTTCGATGTTGGGGTGATTCAATTTGGCGAGGGCTAAAGCTTCTTTGCGGAAATTTCTGCGAGCTGAATCGTCACCGAGCGTGCCTGGCGGCAATACTTTCAGCGCAACGTCCCGCTCTAACTGCTCATCGCGCGCTCGATAAACCACACCCATGCCACCGGCACCCAGCTCTTCCAGGATGCGGTAATGGCCGAGTGTTTGGCCAATCATCGATATTTCCCTGCGGGAATCTTAGGTGTGTGCCTGAGGTAAGTCAACGAAGGCACCCTCCGGTATCTTGCTCGCTGTCTAATTCTCCCGCCCTGACTGAAAGACGAAAGAAGTCCAGGTAACGTACTAGACATACGCTGCTTGCGGGTTCCCCGCGCAAAGTGCTAATTTCAATGATACTTCTAGATTCGTAGAAGCTCGATTTTTCCGCGGGGCACCAGGGACTAGTACGCCGTCGCGCAGGGAGTTCGATTGCCATCGTGGAGCGTTAACGACCAGAAAATTCCCCAGGGCCGCCTTGCGCTGGTTTCCTACGTTTTTGTGACCATCGTCGTGCTTCTCATGGTCGGCTTCTGGAAACTTCAGGTCGTGCAATCCGGTCACTTTGCCGATCTTGCGGAACGCAACCGCGTTCGCTCGATCCCCATCATTGCGCCGCGCGGTCCTATGATTGACCGCGAAGGACGCGTCCTGGTGGACAGCTATCCTTCCTTCAGCATCCTGCTCATGCGTGATGACCCGAAGTCGTTGGAGAAAAGTCTTCCTCAAATTGAAGACGGCCTCGGGATCGACCCTTCCGATTTACGGCAGGCGCTCGACGCCGCGAAATCCGAACCGAAATTTATGCCGGTCATCATCAAGCCGGCCGCCACACAGGCAGATATAGCTTTCGTCGATTCGCACCGCGCCGACATTCCTGTACTCGAGCTCATGATGGTTCAGCGCCGCAGGTATCCGCACGATTCCATGCTTGCGAGCGCTATTGGATATGTCGGTGAAGTTTCCGTCCAGGACATGGATCAGAGCGACGGGCACTATCGTCCTGGCGATCTGGTCGGCAAGGCCGGGCTTGAACGGGAATACAACGACCAGCTTGAGGGCACCGACGGAATGCGCCGGGTCGTAGTCAACAGCGTCGGCAAAGTGATGCGCACCCTGGACAACGTGGAAGCGATTCCAGGCAGGCCCGTTCAGCTCACCATTGATTACGATCTGCAAGCTATCGCCGAATCCGATATGCAAGGCAAAGAAGGCGCTGTAGTAGCCATGGACGCGCGCACCGGCGAAGTTCTCGCCATGGTTAGCCGTCCTACATTTGATCCTAACGATTTCTCCGTCAGGGTTCCCAAGGAAGAGTGGCAAAGGCTAAACACAGACAAGCAAACTCCTCTCCTGAATCGCGCCATTCAGGCGCAACTCGCTCCAGGCTCGGTTTTCAAAATTGTCATGGCCACCGCCATGCTTGAATCAAAAGCTGTTCCGGAAAATTTCACTGCTTACTGCCCGGGTTCCGCCGTTTTTTATGGACGCACGTTTCATTGCTGGCGACCACAAGGCCATGGAACAGTGGGCCTTCATGCCGCCATCGTCGATTCTTGCGATGTCTTCTTCTACAACGTTGGCAAACAACTCGGAATCGACAAGATTTCGTTCTACGCTTCCGGACTCGGATTCGGCCGTCGCACAGGGATCGACTTGCCCAGCGAAGAACCCGGACTCGTGCCTTCCGAAGAATGGGTCGAGCGCGTCTATCACCACAAATGGTATGCCGGCGAAACGATTTCTGTTTCAGTAGGACAAGGCGCGGTCACCGTCACACCGATCCAGTTGGCGCGCATGGCCGCCGCGGTCGCCAGTGGCGGAACTCTTGTTCAACCACATTTGCTGAAAAGCTTTCCGAATCCGAAAGTCGATCATTTTGTCCTCAGCGACAACACTGTGGAACAGGTCACCCAGGGGCTCTATGGTGTTGTGAATGAAGGTGGCGGTACCGGCTATCACCTTCGTTTGCAAAATATTGATTTGTGCGGAAAGTCCGGTACCGCGCAGTTGATGAGCTATGACGCCGCCAATCGCCTCGGCAATAAAAAAATGGACGGTTGGTTTGTCGGTTTCGCTCCACGCCGCAATCCGGAGATAGTGATCGCCGCGATTGTGCAGGACACCATGGAACACGGCGGCGAAGCGGCCGGCCCCGTCGTGCGCGACATCGTGAAAGCCTACTACGATAAAAAGACCGCTCGCTCGCAACAACAAGCGACAACAACTTCGCCCGCCGAGCCGAGTTCAACAAAGCCCTTGGTCGCCACCGTTGGAGTACCACACCCATGAAAGACCGGCCGCGCACTCAAGATTTTGACTGGGTTCTGCTCGCCATCGTCGCTGCCATCACTACTCTCGGCGTCTTGGAAATTTATTCCTCAACCCACGCCAGCGCCATGGCCGGTATGCAATGGAAACAATTGATGTGGCTCGGCTTGGGCGTCGCCGGCATGTTCATCATTTCCAGAATCGATTACCACACGCTGATGGACCAAGCCCCAGTCCTTTACATGTTCGGCCTGGCCACTTTGCTTGTGGTTCTCGCCATTGGCCACTCGCGCTTTGGCGCGAAACGCTGGGTCTCGCTGGGCGGCGGCCCCAATTTCCAAGTGTCAGAGTTGATGAAGTTGATTATAATTATAGTGCTGGCCCGGTTTTTCAGCGAAGTCCGCACCGACCACCTGACTCTTCCGGATTTGGCGAAAGTAGCGGTTCTTACGATTGTTCCCGTGGGTCTAATTCTGATGCAACCGGATCTCGGAACAGCGATGGTGCTGGTTCCCGTCGCAGTTGTTGGCGCGTTCCTCGCCGGCATCGAATGGAAACATTTAGCCATCGGCTTCGTCCTAGTAGCGCTAATGATCCCCGTCGCCTGGAATATGAGGGGGCACTTGAAGCCGTACCAGCAGCAACGGATCGAGACATTTCTTCACCCTGAAGAAAATCCGCGCAGCGCCGGGTATCAGGTTTTGCAGTCGGAAATTGCGGTGGGTTCCGGAGGATTTTGGGGCAAAGGATTTGGAAAAGGCAGCCAGAACCAGTTGGGCTTCGTACCGGTACGGTATTCAGACTTTATTCTGGCCGCGCTGGCCGAGGAGCAAGGATTTATCGGGGTTTGTTTGGTGTTATTGTTGTATCTTGGATTAGTTCTGCGGCTGGTGGACAACGCGCAGAAGGCCAAAGACCGGGCGGGGATGTATATTGTGATGGGCGTAACCGCCATTCTCGGATTTCATGTTCTCGTTAATGCTTCAATGGTGATAGGCTACATGCCGGTGACCGGAATTCCTCTGCCGCTGATGAGTTACGGAGGATCCGCGACGGCCTTTGTATTTTTGGCTTTGGGTCTCGTGATGAACGTTCGCATGCGCCGTTTCGTCAACTGAGCCCGCAAGTTTTGTATCAAGAAATGGTTGAGCCTTTTGCAATCTGTAAACGAGCCGCGGATTAACCGCAGGCCGAAATTCAATTTTAAGATCAGGTAAGCATCGGTGAGGAAAGCAAACGCACAATTTGAGAAGTCTTTCCTGAGCGGCCCGTCGCGCCGAGTTCAAGCTATCGTCTTGCTCCGCGCTGGCGTGTGTGCCGCCGCCGTCCGATGCGCCATGAGGAGTGTAAATGTCGAAGGAAATGGTTATCTCGGCGAACCCGCACGAGACGCGGGTAGCCATTTTGGAAGAAGGGCAGCTTTGTGAGTATTACGTTGAACGTGAAAAAGAATTTGCATTAGTTGGGAGCATCTACAAAGGCAAAGTTACGCGCGTGCTGCCAGGCATGCAGTCTGCCTTTGTGGAGATTGGCCTCGATAGCGACGCTTTCCTGTACGTGAGCGATTTCCTGGAAGACATCGAGGAATTCGACCACATCGTCACCACCGTCGAGGACAAAGTCCAAAAAATGGAAGCGCAGGGCGGGCAGGTGTTTCCTGCGTCCGGAGTTACGGTGCCGGCGCTGGAGCCTAGCGATGTGGAAGCTGCTCCCTTCGCTGCGACTGATGATCCGGGGCAGCAACCTGCGACCAATACCATTCCACTGGCGCCACCCATCGTTCGCCAGCAACCCAGTTACAACTCTGCTCCCAGCCGTCCGCGATTCGAAAATCGTGGCCAGGGACAAGGCGGCGACCGAGGCGGACGCAATTTCCGAGGGCGCGGTGGACGCGGGCGCAATAATCGCGGTGGTAGTGGAGGACGCGGAGGAGAGCGCAGATTCGGGCGCGATCTTCCGTCTTCGAAATACGCTTCACCACGGCCTTTTGAGGAACCTTCCGGTGAACCTGCTGCCGCGGATGGGCACGTCTCGATTATTTTGCCCGGGGAGTCCTTGGCAAAGTATCGCGACAAGCCTGTAGGGTCTGCGCCAGCCGGCATTTCGACTGAAAATAGCGCGATGGAGACTTCGGCTGCGGCGCCTTCTTATCCCGCGGCTGAGTCCGTACAACACCCGGCTGTTTACGAATCTCCCGTCTCAGAATCACCGGCTCCAGAAATGGTGGATCAGGATCCGGCCGCACGCATGGCGCCGCCGGCCATTCCTGCGCGTCGGCCGTTCTCAACCGGATTGGAACCGCTTCCCGGCGAAAAGCTTTCCAAGTGGAAAACGCACCAGCATCTTCCGATGGAACCCAAAGATGTGGAAGCGAACGATCAATTGCCGGTTCCCGAGGCTGTTCGGTTCGCGCCGCTCTCACCTCTATTGCCATTGGAGCAAACCGAGACTGAAGACCGCGCCTCTCATGACGCACGTGGAGGGCACGCCGGGTCCGAAGAAATCAGTTCTCCTGCGGAACATCATTCAAGCGATAGCCACAACTACGGGGCTTCTGAGGGACACGAATCCGAGTCGTTGCACGCAGACCATATCCCCGCGGACCTGAGCGAAGAGGAAGTAACCGCGCTTACCGAGCACATTGCCGATGCTCAAGATGACGCAGCCGCGCGCGTGGCACAGGAACGTATTTTCGCCGCAGCCGATGCCGCAGCCGACGCGCAAGGCACTGACGCGGACGCCGAAACAGAAGCGGAAGAAATAGATGCCGCCGAGGAAGAAGCGGAAGAAGAAATAGAGCACGGCAATCAGGAATCTTCTGCGCACGAGGCGGAACCAACGGAAGGCAGCCGTTTGGAAGCAGAAGAAATCGACGCGGCCGACGAAGAAGCCGAAGAACAGATAGCGCACAGCGCCGATGAACATCACGAGCACTTAGATAGCGAGCACGCGGAACACACCGAAGGGCACGAAGGCGGGCACTCCGAAGCAGCACCGTCCGTCGACGGCATTGCAGCCTCGGCGGAAAATTCTCAATCTTTGGTTCAAAAACCGGTACAAGCCCGCGTACGCAACGATTTCCGCTCGCGCATGCAGCATCCAGCGCGGCGAGGCGGTGGGCAACGTGACCGCGGCCGCCGCGACGATCGTGGCCGCCGTCCGCAACACAGCCAGGGGCACCACCGGCCGCAGCAGCCTCGGCGAACGCAGCTGATCGCCGACATGCTGAAGCAGGGCCAGGAAATCATCGTCCAAATCGCCAAAGAACCGCTGGGCAAGAAGGGCGCGCGCATCACCAGCCACATCGCGCTGCCGGGCCGCTATTTGGTTTACATGCCGACGCTGGACCATACCGGCGTGTCGCGAAAAATCGCTTCCGCGGAAGAGCGCGCTCGTTTGCGCCATTTGGTGAACGACGCCAAGGGTACCGCAGGCGGCGGGTTTATCGTGCGCACCGCCGCTGCCAGCGCTGCGCCGGAAGAAGTCCGCGCAGACGTGGAATTCCTCACGCGCACCTGGACCGAAATTAAAACGCGTTCCGAGCAGCGCAAGGCTCCATCGATCCTGCACCGCGATTTGAATCTAGTGGAACGCATCCTGCGCGATTACATCACCGCTGACTTTGGCGCGATATGGGTGGACACCGAAGAGGAGTACACGAAGGTAGTGGACTTCATGAGTCGCTTCCAGCCGCAGCTGGTGAATCGCGTGAAGCTCTACACCAAGGAAACTCCGGTATTCGAAGAGTTCGGCATCCAGCAGGAAATTGACAAAGGCCTGCGGCCGAAAGTCTGGTTGAAGTCGGGCGGCTACATTGTGATCAACCATACAGAAGCGCTGGTAGCCATTGACGTCAACACCGGAAAGTTTGTGGGCAAAGGTTCCAACCGGCTGGAAGACACGATTGTCCGCACGAACCTGGAAGCGGTGAAAGAAATCGTGCGCCAGATGAGGCTCCGCGACCTGGGCGGAATCATCGTGATCGATTTCATCGACATGGAAGAGCGTCGCAACCGCGAAAAGGTGATGGCCGCGCTGGAAGATTCGCTCCGCGCCGACCGCGCTCCTTCAAAAGTTTTGCGCTTCAACGAATTCGGGTTGGTTGCGATTACGCGCAAGCGTACGAAGCAAGCTCTGGAGCGCACTTTGTGCCAGCCGTGCCCTTATTGCACCGGCTCCGGCATGGTGAAATCGGTTCCCACACTTTGCTACGAGATTCAAACGGAAGGCCGAAAAATGGCGCCGCAAATCTCGTCAGGCAGCTTAACGTTGCGCGTGCACCCGGAAATCGCAAAAGCCCTGAAGACCCGCGAATCCGAGTTGATGGAAGAGCTGGAGAAATGGACCAAAAAGAGCATCATCATCCAAGCCGACCCCACGCTGCATTGGGAGCAGTACGACATTTACTAGGGGCTAGAGCGGCGATGAAGCATCGCTCGCTGCGCGGCAACGCATCCTGATTTGATCGTCAGTTAAATAGAGAAGAGAAAACGCCCGCCTGAAGGCGGCCGCTACAAGGGCAAAGCTAGCGGCGCTGGAGAGTTTTTTGTCGAGCCGGGTCTCGGAGAGATTGGCGTCTAAATCCGTACCCTTTGCAGAAAAGAAAAACGCAAAGGATGCGGCACCCTCGCGAGCTTGAATCGTGCTGAGACTGAACACCGGTGCCGCGCGGATGGACTGGGTGTATCACTCGCCGAAAGTGATGCGGGCGAGTTCTTTTTGGAGGCGCTGGCGTTCGGCAGGGTTTGAGGATTCAGCGAGCTGATTGGCCATTGCGAGGAAGCGCTCCTTCTCCGCGTCTTTGAACTGAAGGCCTGCTTCGAGCAAATCGACGAGAACGCGGTTGGCGCTGGTCTTGTGCGTTTTGGCCATTGCGCGTATGCGCTTGGCGATAGCGGCGGGGATTGTGACGCTTAGCCGAAGGCCTCTTGCCGGTTTAGCCATAAATTAAATATTACACCGTTTTGCACCGCATTGCACCACGCTGCCTTTGACGCCGCGCAGCAGAAATAATCGCCGAAACCGAACATTCAGTCCTTATCGTTTTTGTTTTCTGCAGTTTTCCACGGGGTTCGCAACTCAAGCTCGGTGTGGGCTTCCGGCCGATCAGCCCACTGGGGGCGGCCTCCAGCGAATTCGATTCAAGATTCGATTGGATTTAGAGGCGCGAGACGGGGATCGATTGAGTATGGAGGATTCAGATGCTTCGAGTTAGAAGTAGAGTGTAGTATAGGTAAATGGACGTGCCTAAAGTGTTACTTTAATTTCCAGGCGATGGGAGAAAGACGCATGACGATTCGAAAACCGGCGCAAGTTCCGGCAGCTTATCCCATACTGGTACGCGCGACAGAGTCGATACAGGATCTTTTCAGGCATCAACTGGAGTCGTTCGGGCTGACCATGAGCCAGTTCCATGTGCTGGAGTCGCTGATGCAGGCCAGCCCGTTGAGCCAGGCGGTGTTGGGAAAGAAAATACTACGCGGGGAGAGCAGCATCAACGTGGTGGTGACCAATTTGGAAAGGCGGGGATGGATTGCGCGGCGGGCGCACCGCACGGACGGGCGAAAGGTGATGATCGATCTGACGGCGAAAGGGAGGAAGCTGATCGAGAGGGTATATCCGCATCATGTGAAAGTGGTGCGCGCACGTATGAACGTGCTCAGTAACCGCGAGCAAGAGATGTTGCGGCGCTTATGCCGGAAATTGGATCTGGGCAACCCGATGAAATTTGTGCGAGAGTTGACGAAAATGGACGCGGACGCAGTAGAAGAGTGTTGAGGTCAGTTTATTCCGTACAGCTTCGCGGCATTGCCTCTCAACACCAGCACCGCGATTTCTTTTGCGCGTTCGCGATCAATCGTTCTGTCGCGGACCATTTCCGACAGCACGATAGCCAGAGCGCGCCGCGCATGTTGCGTTCCCACTATGGTGGTCTCTTCCCATTCAAAACCGGGGCCAAACGGGCCGGCGTCGGTGCCGAACATCACGTGTTCCGGCATCATTTGAAGCATGGGTCTCAAGAGCCGGGAAA
>Ga0209624_10001302_pt1 | contig 19924 bp, 18 predicted proteins | sample JacPinW_OM2H0_O1_FD_188565 | JGI IMG/M metagenome (GOLD analysis project Ga0209624, IMG submission 188565) | Forest soil microbial communities from Algoma, Ontario, Canada - Jack Pine, Ontario site 1_JW_OM2H0_O1 (SPAdes) (version 2) | ecosystem: Environmental > Terrestrial > Soil > Boreal...
GCCAAAGTCAACGTCAACGGCGGCGCCTGCGCCCTGGGGCACCCGATCGGCGCTACCGGCGCGCGTATTTTGACCACATTGCTGTATGCGCTGAAGGCTCGCGGCAAGAAGCGCGGCATCGCCGGCCTGTGCATCGGCGGCGGTGAAGCCACCGCGATCGCCATCGAACTCGTGTGAGTACCGACACGCCGGTCACGCTCGAGATTTCCGGCGGCGTCGCGCGCCTCACGCTCAATCGCCCGGATAAACGCAACGCGCTGGATGGCGCGACCATCGCCGCCTTGGGCGCGGCTCTGCGGCGCTGTGCCGATGATCCGAAAGTGCGCATGCTGCAGTTGACGGGCGCAGGAAACGTATTTTGCGCAGGCGCGGACTTGGGCGAAATGCAAGCGCAAGTCCAGGCTTCTGAAAGTGAAAACCTGGCGCATGCAAAAAAACTGGCGAGTGTCTTGGGCACCTTGGACTCCATGCGCAAACCCACCGTGGCCAGAGTCAATGGAGACGGTTACGGCGGGGCACTGGGCTTAATGGCGGCCTGCGATATCGTCATCGCCGCTGAGGGCGCAAAATTTGCTTTCACGGAGGTGCGCCTCGGCATCATCCCAGCGGTGGTTTCTCCCTTCGTGCTCGGCAAAATCAGCGAAAGCGCGGCGCTGCGCTATTTTCTGACCGCGGAAACGATGAGCGCGGCGACCTTGAAGGAGATCGGGCTGGTCCATGAGGTGGTGCCGGCTGAAGCACTCGATGCCGCCTGCAATCGCATTGCGGATGCTGTCTTGAAGGGAGCTCCGGGCGCCCTGTCGGAAGCCAAGAAGCTCATTCGCGATGCGGCTCATCGATCGGCGGAGGGCCGCGCGAATGCGTCGATTCGAATGGCCGCGCGGTTGGCACGGCTTCGCGTCAAAGCGGAAGCGCAGGAAGGCTTCAGTGCCTTCTTTGCGAAGCGCAAGCCAAATTGGCGCCCCGATTAGGGTGCGCTAAATGGGGCGGGCGTCCTTGCCCCAGCCATGCCCAAATCCCTTGGCCATCCCTAGAATGCGGCGTCCGTGGCCTGTCAACATGGTAGTCCCCACTGTGTAAGGCGACGTTCCCTCGCAAATCTCGTCATGGCCTATCCGCCTGTCGGATGCCTCCCCGGGGATAACCACTTTATGATCTACTGAGCCGCCCGTTTTCATGCGGTTATATCGATTTTAGGTGTCAGTTTGATGAGCGAAAGCCGAGATATCATGGAGTACGAGGTTGCCATCGTGGGGGCTGGGCCTGCGGGGCTGTCCTGCGCCATCCGGCTCAAACAGCTCAATCCGGCCTTGAATATCTGCGTGCTGGAGAAGGCAGCCAGTCTTGGGGCGCACTCTCTGTCCGGCGCCGTGATGGAGCCCGGCCCCCTGGACGAGCTGCTACCCAAGTGGCGCGAGAATCCACCCGAGATCTGCGTTCCCGCAACCCGGGACGATTTCCTGTTCATGACGCGCCGTAAGCGCTATCGCTCACCGGTAACACCGCCGCAGATGAACAATCACGGCAATCTGATTATTTCCCTCGGCCAACTCGTGGTGATTCTCGGCGCCGAGGCCGAGAAATTGGGCGTCGATGTGTTTCCGGGTTTTGCCGCAGCGGAGGCCCTGTTCGACGCGGCCGGCGCCGTCAAAGGCGTTCGCATCGGAGATATGGGTGTCCAGAAGAGCGGCGAGCCGGGACCTAATTTTGCGGCTGGTCCGGAAATTCACGCCAAGATCACCCTATTTTGTGAGGGCTGTCGCGGCTCAACGTCCAAGCAGTTGATTGCCCGTTACAAGCTCGATGCCGGCAAGTCGCCTCAGACTTATGGATTGGGATTGAAAGAATTGTGGCAGCTGCCTGCGGGGCGAGTGGAGCCGGGCCTCATTCAACACACCGCCGGCTGGCCGCTCGACAGCAGTATTTATGGCGGCAGCTTTCTCTATCATCTGAACAAGGATCGCGTGTACTTAGGCTTCGTCGTCGGCCTGGACTACGAGGATCCGCGCTTCAAACCCTTTGAGGCGTTCCAGCAGTGGAAAAATCATCCCGACGTGAAGCGCTTGTTGAAGGGCGGCGAAATCATTGCCGGTGGCGCGCGCACCGTCATCGAGGGCGGATATCAGTCCATGCCTATGCTTGAAATGCCGGGCGCCTTACTGGTGGGGGATGCCGGCGGCACGCTCAACATGCCGAAGATCAAAGGCATCCATCAGGCCATCCGCTCCGGCATGACAGCGGCTGCGCACTACGTGGAAACGGGAACAAGCGCAGGTTTTGACAAGCGCTGGCGCGAGTCGCCCGGCGGGCGCGAGCTTTACAAGGTGCGCAATATCCGACCGGGTTTCCGCCGCGGACTTCTGCTCGGCACCGCAAATTTTGCCTTGGAAACCATCACCATGGGAAAAGTACCGTGGACCCTGGCCAATCACGCGGACGACACCGCGCTCAAGCGTCTCGATGATTACGTCTCGCCCGACCGTGGGTGGGGCGATCGGGAGCTGCCGCCGCGCGATCGAGTGGCCGCGGTGTTCTTTGCCGCCACAGTGCATGATGAGAATCAGCCGGTGCACCTGCATGTAGCGGACACCACCCTCTGCGCCACTCGTTGCATCACGGATTTCGGCAATCCTTGTACTAATTTTTGTCCCGCGAATGTCTACGAAATGATTGCGGACGGCAAAGGCGGCCAAAAATTGCAAATCAATTCCTCGAACTGCGTGCATTGCAAGGCATGCGACATCAAGGAGCCCTATCCTGGGCAGATTACCTGGGTCACACCGGAAGGTGGTTCCGGCCCCAACTATCAGAGCCTCTAAGATGTCGATCGTATCGCGCCTGCGGCTCGAGACCGCGGCGCATCGGCTTGAATTCGACGCCGGCCAGCAGGATGCGGCCGGGCGGCTCGATGAATTGCGTGCCAAGCTTTGGGAACAAACGCAGTCCGTTGGCTACAAGCTGCGCTCGCAATTGCGCCGCCTCTCCGCGCAGCCGGAAGAGACGCCGCTGCGCGGTGTGTACCTATGGGGTGGTGTCGGCCGCGGCAAAACCATGCTGATGGACTTGTTCTACGACACGCTGCCGGCGAGTGTGGGCGAGCGCACGCATTTTTATCGCTTCATGCGCCAGGTGCACGCGGGATTGCGCAAGGTCAGGAAACGCACCGATCCGCTCGACGCGGTTGCAGAGCAGCTGGCGGCGCGCGTCCGCGTGCTATGTCTGGATGAATTTTTCGTTTCGGACATTGCCGATGCGATGATCCTGGCGGGACTTTTCGAAGGATTGTTCCACCGCGGCGTGGCGCTGGTCGCCACGTCGAACATCGCACCGCAGGATTTGTACCAAGATGGCCTGCAACGGCAACGATTCCTGCCGGCAATCGATCTGATTCAAAGCCATGTGGACGTCGTGCACTTGGATGGCCGCGTCGACTATCGACTACGGCAGTTGGAACAGGCGCCCACTTACTTGGACTCGGCATTGCCGGACACCGACGATAAGCTCAAACAGCGTTTCGCGGCGCTCGCCGGGGCCACCGCCTTGAGTCCCACGACGCTGTCGGTGGAAAATCGGCCCATCAAGGCCCTGGCCACCGGCGCCGGCATAGTTTGGTTCGAATTCAAAGACATTTGTGAAGGCCCGCGCAGTCAGAATGACTACATCGAACTCGCGCGCCTGTATCACACAGTATTCATTTCGCACATTCCCGAATTCACGCGCAGCAACGAAAACGCCGCGCGCCGCTTCATCATGCTGATCGATGAATTCTACGATCGCAATGTCAATGTCGTACTATCGGCAGCCGCCGCACCCGGGTCGCTTTATCACGGCGAACGGTTGCAATTGGAATTTTTACGCGCAGCAAGCCGCCTCATCGAAATGCAGACGCAGCAATACCTGGCCGGGCAACATCGTCCCTAGGAACCTGTCTGGGTATTCCGCGTGGCATAATTGGCGGCTGACACACGAGAGATTTGATATGTACCAGGTTTCCTCTGAACAACATCGCAGCATCGTCTCGGCGATTTTGCGAAGCCCCGTTCGACCGCCCAAATCCATGCGCGCCTTGGACTGGCGGCGCTTTCTTCAGAATTACTTCGCCAACGTGGATGTGAAGGATCTCACCGAGCATGATCCGAAGGATCTCGCCGGGGCGGCGCTGTCACATCTGCAATTTGCGATGCAGAGGCGCAGGTCCGCGTTGGTACGCGTATTCAACCCCACATTGCGCGAACACGGATTTGTCTCCCCGCATACGATTATCGATGTGGTCAACGACGACATGCCGTTCCTGGTGGATTCCATCAGCTTGGCCCTGACCGAGCGGTCGCTAACGCTGCATTTCCTGGCGCATCCGATTTTTGCGGCCACACGCGACCGCTCCGGCACGTTGAGCGCTCTGGAAAGGCGCGGTGCGACGAAAAATCCGAAGCTGCGCCTGGAATCCTTCCAACACGTCGAGGTGGATCGGATCGTCGATCCAGCGACGCTGAAAGCCCTGGCCGCACAGATCGAGCGCAGCATGCGCGATGTGCGCGTGGCGTGCGCGGACTGGGCGCGCATGCGCAGCGCAGCGCGCAGCACCGCGCAGGATTTGAGTTCGATGAGTGCACGCGTCGACGCAGGCGAATTGAGCGAGACTTGCGCGCTTCTGGAGTGGATGGAAAATCGTCATTTCACGTTCTTGGGCTATCGCGATTACCGGCTGCAAGGCGGCAAGGGCCGCGAAAAGCTGGAACCAATCCCGGCCACCGGACTCGGCATCTTGCGGCCGGGTCACCGCAAGACGGAGAGCACGAACCGCGTGCTGCCGAGCGACATCAGACGGCAAAGCCGCTCGAGCAGCTTGAGCCTGGTCACCAAGGCGAATTCACTGTCGACGGTGCATCGATCGGGTTACCTCGACTATGTCGGCGTCAAGCGCTTCGACGCCAAGGGCCGCTTGATCGGCGAGCGTCGTTTTCTGGGTCTGTGGACTTCCGCGGCCTACAACAGCAACCCGCGGGAGATTCCGCTGCTTCGCCAGAAGGTCGCGCAAGTGGCGGAACACTTTGCATTGGCGCCCGACAGCCATGATGGCAAGGCGCTGCAGCACATCCTGGAATCCTTCCCGCGCGATGAGTTGTTCCAGGCCAGCGTCGCGGAACTCAATCGCATCGTCACCGGCATATTCGGCTTGCAGGAAAGACCGCGGGTGCGCGTGCTGCTGCGCCGCGATCCGTTTCACCGCTTTTATTCCTGCCTGGTGTTCGTGCCGCGCGAGAAATACAACACTCAGGTGCGCCAGCGCATCGAGCGGGTGATACGCGATGCATTTTCCGCGTTCAGCATGGAATCCCAGGTGCAGATCGCGGAATCGAATCTGGCGCGGCTGCACATCGTGGCCCGAACTGCGCCCACCGAGAAACCCTTGGTCGATGCGGATATGCTGGAGCGCCGGGTCGCCCTCGCGGTGCGGTCGTGGCTGGACTCCTTCAAAACTTCGCTGTTGGCCCGATTCGACGAAGCCTATGCGCTGCAACTCTTCGACAAGTATGCGCAGGCCATCCCGGCCGCCTACACCGAGGACTTTTCAGGAGACGGCGCCGCTCTTGACGTCTCCTTTCTCGAGTCCATGGAGAAGGAACCTGCCCGGCTGCATTTGGACATCTACAGGCCGGACCCTAAGCGCAAGGAAAAGTTATTCCTCAAGATTTTCCGCAGCCAGGACGCCATCCCGATCTCCGACTTGTTGCCCATGCTCGAGAACATGGGCCTCAAGGTCATCGCCGAGCGTCCCTATGAACTGGACTTCTCCGGCGGCCGCCGCGCGTGGATTCAAGATCTGGAACTCGTCATGCAGGCTTCCCCCGCGATTGCCTCCGACGCGCTGGACCGCGAGATCAAGAACGCCATAACCGCCGTGTGGACCGGCCGCATGGACAGCGATAGTTTCAACCAGCTAACCCTCTCTGCCGGGATTCCGTGGCGCATGGTCACGGTGCTGCGCGCGTATTGCCGCTACCTGCTGCAAACCGGCCTGCCCTTCAGCCAGGGCTACATCGCGCAAGTCATGGCAAACAACGCGCACATTGCCACGCTGCTCTCCGACCTGTTCGCCGCGCGATTCGATCCGCAGCTCGCGGCGGCGGCGCGATCAAAGTCTCTCGCGCGGCTGGGCCGCGACATTCCCTCCGCACTCGAGGAGGTAACGCGTTCCGACGAGGACCGGATCCTGCGCGCCTTGTGGAATGCGCTGTCCGCCACGGTGCGCACCAACGCTTACCAGCCCTCCGCCGCAGGTCAGCTCAAGGAATACTTGTCGTTCAAGATCGAAAGTCAGCAGCTGCGCGAACTGCCACTGCCTAAGCCCTTGTTCGAGATCTTCGTGTTCTCACCCCGCATGGAAGGCGTGCACTTGCGCATGGGCTACGTGGCTCGCGGCGGCATTCGCTGGTCGGATCGGCGCGAGGATTTCCGTACGGAAATCTTAGGATTGATGAAGGCGCAACACGTGAAGAACACGGTCATCGTCCCCGTGGGCGCCAAGGGCGGATTCATCGTCAGGCGCATGCCGGCGGAGCGCGAGGCGCAGCAGGCCGAAGTGATTGGATGCTATCAAACGCTCATTCGCGGACTGCTCGATGTCACCGACAACATCGTCGACGAGAAAATCGTGCCGCCCCGGATGGTGATTCGCCACGACAAGGACGACGCGTACCTGGTGGTCGCAGCGGACAAGGGCACGGCCACGTTTTCGGATATTGCCAACGCGATATCCCAGGAATACGGATTCTGGCTCGGCGACGCATTTGCTTCCGGCGGCTCGGCCGGATACGACCATAAAAAAATGGCGATCACCGCGCGCGGCGCCTGGGAATGCGTGAAGCGACATTTCCGCGAGATCGGCGTGGACATCCAGAGCCAGAACTTCACGGTCTGCGGCGTCGGCGACATGGCGGGTGATGTCTTCGGCAACGGCATGCTGCAATCACCCTGCATTCGCCTGGTCGCGGCCTTCAATCACCAGCACATCTTCATCGATCCGCAGCCGGATCCGAAGCGTTCGTTCGCCGAGCGCGAGCGCATGTTCAACCTGCCCCGCTCCTCCTGGGATGATTACTCGCGCAGCGCGATTTCCAAGGGCGGCGGCGTGTACTTAAGATCCGCGAAGAACCTGACCCTTTCCCGCGAGGCGCAAACGCTGCTGGAACTTCCGGCGCAAGTCACGCCCAACGAGGTCATCAAGGCCATCTTAAAGGCGCATGTGGATCTGTTGTGGAACGGCGGCATCGGCACGTACGTCAAGGCAAGCAGCGAAAGCCACAGCGATGTCGGAGATCGCAGCAACGACGCGGTGCGCATCGATGGGCGCGATTTGAATTGCAAAGTCATTGGCGAGGGCGGCAACTTGGGCCTTTCGCAGCTCGGGCGCATCGAATTTGCGCGTCGCGGCGGGCGGCTCAATACCGATTTCATCGACAATTCCGCCGGCGTGAATTGTTCGGACGTTGAAGTCAATTTGAAAATTCTCTTGAACGGCGCGGTGCAGGCCAAAGAAATCACGTCGGCCGCGCGCAATCGATTGCTGGTGCAGATGACGGACGAGGTGGCGGGGTTGGTGCTGCGCAACAACTACCTGCAAGGTCAAGGCATCAGCACCAGCGAATTCCAGGCGAAACAGCGCTTGAGCGAGAGCGCCTACGTGATTCGCGCGCTGGAGCGTTCCGGCGATTTGAACCGCAGCTTGGAGTTTCTGCCCAGCGATGAGGACCTGGCCGAGCGGCGCCAGGCAGGCGAGGGATTGACCCGCCCGGAGCTGGCCATCACCTTGAGCTACGGCAAGATCTGGCTGTACCGGGCCCTGATCCATTCGAACGTGCCGGAAGATCCGTACCTCTCCACGGAGCTGAACCGCTACTTCCCGACGCCGGTACAGAAGCGGTTTGCGAAACGCATAAAACGCCATCGCCTGAGGCGCGAGATTATCGCCACCGCCATCACCAACAGCTTGATCAACCGCATGGGGCCGGTGTTCCCGGTCCGGGCGCAAGACGATACCGGGGCGGAACCGGCCGCGATTGCACGCGCCTACAGCATTGCGCGCGAAGTCTTCGCGTTGCGCTATATTTGGGCGCAAATCGAAGCGCTGGACAACCGCATCCCGGCCACCGTTCAGTACACGGCGATGTTTCAGACCACACGCCTGCTGCGGCACATGACCTATTGGCTGCTGGAGAACCGGCGCAACGATCTGGACATCGAGCGCGCGGTTTCGCGCTATGCCGACAAGGTAACGCAACTGTTCCACGAATTGCCGGAGGTGCTCGCCGTCACGCAAAAGGCGCGCATGACTGCGTTGCGCTCACAGTTGATGGAGCAGCACGTTCCTGAACAGCTCGCTGCGCGTATCGCCTCTCTCGAGGAGTTGCACAGCGCGTTGGACTTGGTTGAAGTCACCATGGCGGCGCGCGTGAGAATAGTCTACGCGGCCAAGGCGTATTTCGACCTCGGCGAGCGCATCGGTCTGAGCTGGATCAAGGAACAAATCGAAGCGCTGGCTGCCGACGGTCAATGGCAGGCGGTCGCGCGCGGCACGCTGCGCGATAACCTGTACGCGCTGCAAAGCAAGATCACATTGGCGGTGTTGCGATGCAAGGGCAGAGACGCCGAAGCCCGCGTCGAGCATTGGCTTTCGCGTCATTCCGCGGCCGTCGACGCGCTGAAGCGGGTAGTCGTGGACCTGCGCACCGGCACACCGCCGGAATTCGCGACGATTTCCGTTGCGCTGCAAATGGTGAGACGCCTTGCACAGGATTAACGAGATGCTGCAATCGGTGGGGTACGGCGCGGATTACCTGCAGAATCGCATCGATCGGGAAATCATGCTCGCAAGACCGATGGGCGTGATCGTCGAAACGGCGGATGAAACGGCCTTGATTCTGCGAGCGCCCCTGGCTCCCAATGCCAATCACAAAGGAACCGCCTTCGGCGGCAGCCTGTATTCGCTGGCCGTATTGACCGGCTGGGCTTGGATGACGCGCTTTCTCGTTACGCGGGAACTCGACGCCGATGCAGTGATCCAGGAGTCGAGCATGCGCTTTCTGGCGCCCGTGCACGGTGAGATGCGGGCCTGCATCGAAATTCCGACCGAGGCCGCCGTCAACAAATTTCAAAGGATGCTGGTGCGCGCGGGCCGCGGACGCATTCGCCTGCTCGTGAACATCCATCAGGGGCCAAGGTTGGCTACCGTTTTTGACGGCTTATTTGCGGCGGCCATGCGTCGCTAGGACAGTATGGGAGGAAGAGTGAGCGGAAAATTAATCTTGATTCGCCACGGCCAAAGTACTTGGAACGTTGAAAATTTGTTCACTGGCTGGCATGACGTCGACTTGAGCGATCAGGGACGCGTGGAGGCGGCGCAGGCAGGACGCGAGCTGCAAGCCGAAAAGCTCGAGCCGCAAATCGCCTTTACGTCGGTATTGAAACGCGCAATCCGCACTCTGTGGATGATTCTGGATACGACCGATCGCATGTGGATCCCAATCGAAGGAAGCTGGCGCTTGAACGAGCGCCACTACGGTGCTCTGCAAGGACTCAACAAGGCGCAAACGGTCGAAAAGCACGGCGACGCGCAGGTCAAACTGTGGCGGCGCAGCTACGACATCCCGCCTCCACCCTTGAGCTTGGACGATCCGCGCCATCCACGCTTCGATCCCCGCTATGCGGACGTCGATCCGGCATGGCTGCCCGCGGCCGAGTCGCTGAAAGATACGCTGTCGCGCGTTCTGCCTTATTGGGAGTCCCGAATCGTGCCGGAGCTGCGCGCCAATAAAACAGTCCTCATCGTCGCGCACGGCAATTCGTTGCGCGCACTGGTAAAAATGCTCGATATGATGTCCGAGTCGGACATCGTCGAGTTCAATATCCCGACCGGCATACCGATGCTGTACGAGCTCGATGAGCAATTACAACCGGTCTCGCGGCGATTTCTCGGGGATCCCGGCGCGGTATCGGCGGCGCAGGAGGCAGTGCGCCGGCAAGCGGAGAAGAAGTAACGATGGGTCGATCGCGGCTACTTTAAGAATCGGCTGCGACCGTTACCTTGATGCCGGACAACGCTTCGGTGAAGTCGACTTGGCAGGAAAGCCGTGAGGTCGCTTCGCGAAAATCGGGCAGCTCGTTCAGCAACTCGAGTTCGTCACTTTGCCGCTTCGGCAGCAGCGGCACCCACTTCTCATCGACGTACACATGGCACGTGGCGCAGGAGCAAAGACCTCCGCAAATCGCTGCGACGCCGTAGTCCAGCTCGCGCAGCACTTCCATGATCTTCAACCCGGTCTTTGCTTCGATTTCGTGTTCTTTGCCGTCACGATCCACCACAATCATCCGCGCCATCAAACCCTCCGCTTAAGCTCCTAAGCGGCGTAGTGTGCCGGAAGGCGCAGGCGCGCGTCGAGCAGTGTCGCGCGCTTGCGAATGCCATTCACGCCGTCGCCGTGCATTTTTAAGTAAAGTTCGCTCCAACGCAGGCAGACATAGTCGTAGAGCCACATCAAGAGCCGCAAGCGCTTCCACTGAAGCGGGGTAGGCGCGGTTCCCAAGTAGTTCATCAGCAATTGGCGTTGGGTTTCCGGCGCGAAATCACCGTTGGCTGCCCAGCCGGCCAGATCCCACAGCGGATCCGAGACGTGGGCGTACTCCCAATCGAGCAGGGTCAGGGTTTCATCGACTTCGATCAAGTTCATCGCGTGCATATCGCTGTGGCACACGACGCCGGCGGCGGCCGGCAGTTCGGCAAGCTGTTGCAAACGCGATTCCGCCGCCGCTGGCAGCAAACCGTCGGCAGCGCCCGGTGTGTGCAGCGACAGCGCCGCGCCATAGACCTGTATCCATGACATCGGGCTCATGACGCGCGCCGGCAACGGCACGGACAGGGCGTGAACGCGACGCAGAAGCGCGGCGATCTTGGTGATATTGGCGGCGCGCATCACTTCCTGCGGGGACCAGGATCGGCCCACCACCCAGCGCGAGACCACGTGCTTTGGATCGCAATACACCAGCGGCGGTGCAAGCTTTGAGCTGCCGGCGCGCTCCAGCACCTGCGCCTCCCAAGCAAGATCCAAGCCGAAATCCGCACGGTGCGCAGCGGCGGCCTTCAACGCGTACGTTTCGCCGTCTCGCACGACTCGATACGTCTCGCTGATGAGCCCCTTCGCCAATGTCTGAATCTCGATGGCACCCGTTCCCGGCACGATGGCACGGCAGAGGCGCTCGATGTCAGCCGGCGGCATAGGAGCCTGTCTGAGTATTCCCCGTTGACGGAAGGCTGCGGCGCCATTCGCGCATGCCGACCACGCACAAGATCACGTACACGCCGTAGAGCAACATCGTTAAATACAGATGACGCGTGAAATACAGGCAGAGGCTGACCGAATCGATCACGAGCCACCAATACCAGTTCTCGTACACCTTGCGCGCCACCAAGAAGGTCGTGAAGACGCTGGACCATGCGAGCATCGAGTCGATGAAAGGATTGGCGGCCGGGGTGAATCGCGCCAGCAAGAAGGCGTTGACGGCCGCCACTGCGACGATACCCAGCAATGCGAGCGCGTGCCGCGCGACGGGCCAGCGAGTCACGTGCAGCTCACCGCCGCCCTTGCCATGCTGCCACTGCCAGAAACCATAGACCGCCATGGCGGCAAAGAAGGCATTCAACAGCGACTCCATATAGAGGCGAGCCGAGAAGAACACCCACACGTAGAGAACGGAGCTGGCGAAGGCGGCAATCCAGCAGCTTAGGCGCTGACCGATCGCAAGCGGCACATAGACGAGGGCGAGCGCGGCGGCCAAGAGTTCGATTCCGCTCGTATCGTGCCAGGCACCGACGAGCTGGACCGACAGCTCGCGAATCACGTTTCCCTTGAGTCCGGCGGCGCCAAACCCGGAAGCACTTTCATGACAAAGATCAGCTGGGATGCACTCGCGGCCGATCGAGTCATCTCCTCGGTCAGAACGTTCATCATTTGATCGAGCGGGCCCCAGATTTGGGTCGCCAGGGAATTGGTCTTCACGATGAGTCCCGGATGCGTATTCAGGCGATCGATGAACGCCTGAATCGGCGGGCGATAGTCGCCCGTCAATGGATACATGCTGATTTCGACGGCGGCGCGCATATGAATACCTGCTCCCTACGCCGGTACTAACCGGGTCAGGTTCAACGGGTTCGCGAAATTCATCGAGTATCCGATGTCCCGCGTCTCAGGCCATTGCAGGCCACCCCAAGGTTCATTGAAGTGTAGCCTGCTGGGCGGATGCGTGCAAAACTTAAGGTCAGGCTGCGGAGACGACGTTGCGCATTTTTCAAGTAGACACCTTTACCTCGACCCGTTTCGCGGGCAATCCGGCGACCGTCGTCCTCGACGCGGACGGACTCAACGAGGCCACCCTGCTGAGCATAGCGCGCGAGTTCTCGCACGCCGAAGTGGCTTTCGTGTTCGCCGCGAACGCCGTGGATCACGATATCCGGCTGCGGTTTTTCAATGCGCGCAAGGAAGCGCCCTTCGTCGGACACTCGACTGTTGCGGCGCACGCGGTACTCCTGACCTTGGGCAGGCGAACCGTCGGCATCTGCCGCCAGCACTCCGGTACCGGCATCATCGAGGTCGGCGCCCAAGTGGAACAGCGAGCGGCGGGACCGGAGACGGTCATCGAATTTCGCCAGACCGTTCCGGAGCTGGATGCGCCGTTGCCGTTCAAGACCACGCTTCGAGTCGCCGAGGCGTTGAAGCTGCCGGCGACTCAATTGCACGAAGTCATGCCGGCGAGAATCGCCCGTAAAGGCAGCAGCCGGCTTCTTGTGCCGATCGCCGACCACCGTTTTCTGGAACAGGTTTCGCCGAACTTCGATACCCTGAACTCGCTCGGCAGCGAACTCGCAACGGAGGGGTTCTTCTTGTTTGCTGTGAATCGCGATTCACAGGAAGTGTGGACGGAATCCCGCATGTTCTGCCCTGCTCTGGGGATTCCGGAGGATCCCGTCAGCGGTAATGCGCATGCCATGCTGGCCGCCTATCTTTGGGACTTAGGTCAGTTCGGCAAGAAATCGCCCACCTTCATGGGCCGGCAGGGTTACCAGATGAAGCGGCCTGGACAGGTCAGAGTGCGCCTCGAGATCGATAAGGGCAGCTTGATCGCAGTGCATATTGCAGGCACCGCAGTCATCGTCAGCGAAGGCACGTTGGCGCTGTAAAAATTACGACTTAGCTGTTGGAGCGGTCAGTTCCAGCTTCAGGGTCGCCGCCACCGCCTGAACCCTGCTTTTCACATCCTCAGCGGTCCTCACCGCCTCGTCCATATTGCCGCCGGCGAAGGCCGCCTGCGCCTTGGACCACAGAGATGTTGCCTGATCGAGGCTCAATTTCGCCGCATCCAAATCCAAGCCCGCCGCCGGCTTCTTGCCGGATTTTTTTCTCAAGACATCGATGCGATTCTGGACCGCCGTAGCGTATTCCGGCACGGTGCCCGCCAACACCATCCACTTGTCGTTCAGTGCCTTCAGGACTTCGTCTTTTTTGGCGGCGGCGGCGGTGGCCAGCGTCTGAGCCGCCGCAAATACCGGCGGTGCGCCGCTGATCACCGCGGCGTAATCCTGCTTGTCGAATGACGCCTTGAGTTCGGCGTACTTGGTCTGTACATCCATCAACTGATCGGGCACGTATTTCGCCGCCTCCGTCGATGCGGCTGTAACAGTGGCATCAATGTCGGCAAGGAGCTTCTGTGCGGGCTCCTTTTGGCCGGCGCACGCCGCCATGGTGATGGCCAAAACGGAAAGAAATGCGAAGCGGCCAACGCGTGCCAGGGATTTCATGAGCGTATTCTAGCTCAATTCTCGCCGCGCGCGATCCAGCCACTCAGCTTGCGCCCGGCGATAGTGGGCGGGACCCAGTTTGGCGCCATCCAACAGATCTTTCAGTACCCGGTGCGCCTCTTGTAATTTTCCGCGCCGCTTGAGCAACAAACCGTAACGCAGACGTGCTTCGGCACCGGGGTATCCCGGCGCAAGCGTGGCGTATTCGCGCTCGGCCTCATCGAGCGCGTCTTGCGATTCAAGCGTGCGGGCATACAGCAGCTTCGCATCCGTTGACTTGAAGTCCGGATTCTGCAGCGCCAGGAGCTCCAGCGTCGCGCGCGCGGCCGCATAGTCCTGCTTGCCGAATTGCGCCCGCGCCAAGCCCAGCAGCAGAGTTGGATCGTGTTCAAAAATGCCTTTCAGACCGCCGCGATACACCTCGATCGCCTCGTCGTATTGATTCCTCTCGTAGAGCTCTTCACCCAGCCGCCGACGGGCGTCGACGTTACCGGATATTTCCACTTCCGCGCTGGCGCGGCGCAAGTCGCGGTTCGGGTCGAGCATGCGCCCGATGCCGCTCTTGGCGCGGCGCGCGGTTCTCCCGCCGAAAAGTTCAGGCAGAATCTCCGCCACCAGATATGCGAGGGCGCCAATTCCAGGCAACAGAAAGACCGCCCAGATCCACAGCTGATTTCGCCCGGTCTTGATCACATGCACGATGAGCGCTGCTTGGATGAGCAGCAACAGGATTGATACTGGAAACAACGGTGATAAACCCCGAACGCACGAAGCGCCACAATGGTGCGGCCACCTATTGTATCGAGAATCGGGTTTCGAGCGAGGAGCCTAACGCTGCGCTACGCGGATGCGCCGCTGCACATCACGGCAGGCGGACCAACCGATGTTCGACAGCGAATATCCCAAAACTCGCTGCGAACGTGCATCGACAGTGACTTCCATCTCACAGCCCTGGAATCCGGACGGCGTCCCTTCCTTGGGCTTTTGCGGCAGAAACCATACGTACACCAATTTCGTGGACGTCCTGTCGATCTTGCGCGGCTCGCCAAACGCTTCCTGCAGAACGCTCACCGGCTGGCCCACATTGTCGGCGGCAATCCGTGGCACCGCGCGTACCGCATATCCGGATCCGCTGCAACCGATCAACATGACCGTACCCAAAATCCATGGCGCAGTACTGAGACGCAACATAATCCGGATTCCATGCAAACCTTTGGAGTTGCCAGTCTCGCTCTACGCCGCGGGGCGTCGCCGTCACTCACGTCGCAGAATAGGAATCTGCGACGCGTGCGTGCCGCTTATGTAAATGCAATCCATGCGTCATGCCGCGCGGCAGATCCTCGGCGTGATGCACGGCGGCAACCAATGTCAGGCGGCGGCGCATCAGGCGCTCCAGCAATCGCTTCATCAGCGCGCGTTGCTTGGGGTCGAGCCCCGTGAGCGGCTCGTCCAGCAGTAAAATCTGCGCGTCCGCCGCCATGGCGCGGGCTATCAGTGCGCGACGCAATTGACCATATGACATTTCGCGCGGCCGGCGCTTTGCCATGCTCAACAACTTGAAGAACTTGAGCCAACCGCGAGCGATCCTCATGTCCTCCGCGGTCGGCGCGTCCACCAATCCGATGCTGGCATGGCGCCCGCTCGCGACCAATTCCAGGATGCTGACGTCCCCTGAGAAAATGCTGTGCAGCTCCGGGGATACGTAGCCGACACGCCGCTTCCACTCCATGATCGGCGTGCCGCGAGGAAACCCTGACCGCTCAATTTGGCCGCCCAGTGCCGGCGAGAGATCGCCGTAGAGCAGTTTAAGAAAACTGGACTTACCCGCGCCGTTCGCGCCGAACACCGACCAGTGTTCGCCGCGCCGCAGCTGCCAATTCAGGTCGCGCAGCACCGCCCGGTACTCGACGTAGACATCCACATGTGACAGACGCAGGAGCACCGGACCCGATCGCGGCGAGCTTTTCTTCGCCGCAAGCCCGCGGTGCGGCGCCGCTTGCCGATGTTCACCGGCGCTCAGCTTCAATCGCGAAACGTCGGCGCGCTTGAGCCGTTTGACGATGCAAATCCGTCCATCCGACAGTTCCATCAAAGAGCGCGTTCCCCGCGGCACGTCCATGGCCCGATGCGCGGTTGCAATCCAGGATTGACCGCGGCGGCGCGCGGCGCTGAGCACGGCATCGATGCGCCGCCGGTAGTTTGCATCCAAACCGTTGTAAAGCTCATCCAAGAGCAGCCAGTCCGGATCTTGCACCAGCGCCCGCGCCAGGAGCACCAGACGCCCTTCTCCGTACGACAACGATAAGAACCTGCGCGCCGCGATGCGCTTCAGGCCGCAGGCGCTTAAGATCGCGCTCACGCGCTTAGCTTCGGCCCGAGCGATGGGCGCGAGCAGTAAGTCCGTCCGATGCAGACCCGTCGCAACCACGTCACGGACCGGCAAGTTCCAGCCATAACGGGCATATTTGTCTTGCCGTTCGCCGCCGACGTAGGCAATGCGCTGCTTCGCCTCCAGCAACTCGATCGTCCGGCGGCCTAGTCGAAAGATGCGCGCGGATTTTTCGCGCGCCGCCGCATTGGCTCGCGTGGGTGTCGGCCAGACATCGCCGCTGACGAGTTTGAGGAGTTGGGTCTTACCGGCACCATTGTGGCCGAGCAGTGCCCAGGTTTCACCCGGTCGCAACTGCCAGGTGATGTCGCGCAACACCCATTTGTCGCCGCGCCGCACGCTCAACGAGCGCAGCGAGACGGCCAGTCCGGCTTTCATGTCCTTGAGGAACGGAGCTGCCAGACCCCCCTCTGCTCGCTGACCCGGGCCTCGCGTGCCAGCTTGATCAGGTGTGCCTCCAACGTCAGACGCGCCCATTGATGGCGGTCAGCCGGCACATCGTCGTAAACCACCGGTGTCAGGGTGTCGAGGTCGGCCTCACGCAATTTGGCGAGGCTGCGCAGCACCTTGTCTTCGCGTGCCAGGCGGTGCGCCCGCAGCGCCTGCAGAACTTGTTTCCCCTGATCCATCAGATCGCCATGGCCGGGAGCGATTTTATCGAAGTCATACGCAAATAATTTGTCGATCGAGTCCAAATAGTCGGCCATGTTGCCGTCAGGGGGCAAAATAACGGGCGACACACCCTCGAGCACGTGATCGCCCGTGATCAACAGCCGTTCCCTTTCCAAGAAGTAGCAGACGCAGTTCGACGCATGCCCGGGGGTGTGGATGGCGATCAATTCGCTATCGCCTAAAGTCAAGCGCTCGGCGTCCGCCGGTTGACGATGCGGCACAAAGGTCTCGTCCTGGCGCCCGTCGCGGGGTGGCGTCAAACCGATGACTTGCGCTCCGCTACGTCGAGCAAGCTCTACCGTCAGCGGTGAGTGGTCGCGATGAGTATGAGTCACCACCACCCAGCGAATCGGCGCGCCCGCGGCCGCCAGAATGGCTTCCAAATGGCGCGCATCGTCGGGTCCGGGATCGACCACGGCAATCTCACGCTCGCCCAGCAGGTATGTATTCGTTCCGGGCCCGGTCATGAGACCGGCGTTGCCGGCCACGATGCGGCGCACGCCTTGGGCCAAGGAGAAGGGATAGCCTGGAGCAAGTTGAGATCTAGCGTGCAATGGCGCACATGATACATCCGCAATCATTAAATTTTTCTGCTGTCCGAAGCGGTGGGCGCGGAAGTGGGCGCGTTTTCAAGCGGAAATCATGTATCAGTGATCTTGGTCTCACTTTGAGATAGTTGCGATGGCCGGTAGAGCCGCTACACTGGTGGTCATGTCTAAGTCGCCGAATGCCAGACGTATAGGAGGACCTCTCTCCTGGGATCAGCTTTCGCGCCCCGATGCCGAACAGTGTCAGCGATTCTTGGCTGAATCGCTTTCTTTGTTATTGGGCGATGTGCTGCGTGCCATTCTCTCCGATGCCAGCCCTGCCGTGGCCGCGGACGAGTCGGCCATCGAACGTTATCGCAACCTCGCCGATTCGTTGGCCGACGGAGAATCCCGCCGGCGTACAGGCGCCGGCCTCACGCGTGCCGGACTCGCCAAGCGATGCGTTACCTGGTTGAAATTGCTGTTAACGCCGGCGCCGAGTGCGCCTACCACCGCCGCCATGCGCGAATTCGTCGATGCTTTGGGGCTGTTTCCGGCGCTCTTTGACAGCGATCCTTCTGCCCGCTCGCGCCGGGCGCGGCTGACCTGGCTTTTAACCCATGATAGGCGCTTGGATGCCAGCACCCGGGAGGCCGCCACGGCCCTAATTGAGGCTTGCGAGCATTTAGGGGTTTTGCTGTGGCCGGATGCGGAAACCGCCTGACGCAAGTCCGTGCTTCTCGCCGTTCTCGGCGTATAATGTGTAGTTGACCTTTCCACGTGCAGACGGGGCTTTGAGTGCAAACACCTTCGCAATCCAAACCAGAAAATTCCGGTTCTGCGCCGACCGTCGTGGCGCCGTTGCCTGTCGATAAATCGCGCTTTAGATTTCAGAAGTTGCTGCAGCCTTTCGCGGTCGATCCCGGCGTCGCCACCCCGATCATTTGGTTCTTGCTCGATTGGCTGGTGCTGGGCGTGGCGATTGCCAGCTTGCTCATCGTGGAATCCTTGTGGGTAAAAGTATTTGCATCGCTGGTGGCGGCACTGTGGATTGCCCGATTGTTCGTCATTGGCCACGATGCCTGTCATGGCTCTTACACACCGAACAAGACGCTCAATAAATGGATCGGCCGAATCGCATTCTTGCCGTCGTTGACGCCGTATAGCCTGTGGGAGATCGGCCATAATCTGGCGCACCACGGCTTCACCAATCTGAAAGGCCGCGACTACGTTTGGACGCCCTATTCACCCGCAGAATTCGCGAAACTGCCCGGGATACGCCGGCTGCTGGAACGCGTCTACCGCAGCGGATTCGGCCAAGGCGTCTACTACATGATCGAAATGTGGTGGAAGAAATTGTTTTTCCCCGGTCGCAAGCATGTGGCCAATCGGCGCATCAGTTATACCTGGGACAGCTTGCTGGTTGCCGGCTTCGGCACGCTGTGGGTCGGCGGCTTGGTGCTGTGGGGCGTTTACAGCGGCAAGTCGATCTGGTCGCTGCTGATATTCGGATTCGTGGTCCCGTTCTTCATTTGGAACTGCCTCATGGGATTCGTGATCTACGTGCAGCACACGCATCCGCGGGTCGCCTGGTATGAGCGGCGCGACCAGTGGACTGCCAATGCGGGATATGCGACGACCACCGTGCATATCAAGCTGATGCGCCCCCTCGACGGGTTGATTCACTACATCCTCGAACACGGCGCGCATCATGTGAACATGGGAATCCCGTTGTATCGGCTCAAGGAAGCGCAGGCGAAACTGGCCGCCACGCTGGATGAAAGATTGAACTCGGAAGTCTTCTCGTGGCGCTACTACTGGAACACCGTGCGCCGTTGCAAGCTGTACGATTTTGCGCAGCATGTATGGACTGATTTCGACGGACATATCACCTCCGAGCCGCAGGTGTTGGTCCGCTAGGCTGTTGGCATCCGCTGCCAAATTCCACCCTGTTGACGATCAGCGCGTTTTGCGTCAACGTATGCGCACACGACAGGTTCCCCTGTATGGGGATTTAAGGGAACTCGGGTGAAATGCCCGGGCTGCCCCCGCAACTGTAAGCGGTGTGCCCTCATCGAAGACCACTGGGTGGAAGAATCCCGGGAAGGTGATGATGGACTCCAAGCCGCGAGCCAGGAAACCTACCTGTAGTGGTCGCCCATCGACCAGCCGGGGTGTGCTGAGCGAGAGGAAAAAACCTAGTGGCGACGGAGTGGACTGCGCTGAAGCAGGGCTTTCGCACGCCTGAGGTCGACGCGGTCCTTGGTTTGTCGTCACTGGGGAGCCGTTTTGAACACCCGATTCGCCGCTACTTGCGTTGCGTTGTTAATTCCATTCTGTGCGTCCATCGCCAGCCCAAGCGAAGAGACCGAGTTGCAGTCAATCGTGGTCACCGCAACCCGCATACCGACGCCCGAACTTCAAATTGCCAGCAGCGTAACGGTCGTCACCGCAGCGGAAATTGCTGCGCGGCAGATCCGTACGTTG
>Ga0209624_10001303_pt1 | contig 19924 bp, 16 predicted proteins | sample JacPinW_OM2H0_O1_FD_188565 | JGI IMG/M metagenome (GOLD analysis project Ga0209624, IMG submission 188565) | Forest soil microbial communities from Algoma, Ontario, Canada - Jack Pine, Ontario site 1_JW_OM2H0_O1 (SPAdes) (version 2) | ecosystem: Environmental > Terrestrial > Soil > Boreal...
CGAGTCCGGGATCGCCTCAAAACCGAGCTCGCGGCCATGGCCGGATTGTCGAGCGACGCCCGCGGGAAAGTTCAGATGCGCGTCAGCGCGGTCGCTTCGTCCTCGGCCAGATCGAGAACCGAATCCAGGCGAACCATCTTCAACAGCATCTGGATGCGCTTGGTCGGAGAGAAAAAGGTGCATTTTCCGCCAGCGCGCTTCAGCGTGGTGAAAGCGCGCACGAGCGACCCGATGCCGGAGCTGTCCAGATCCGTGACCCCCGCGAGATTAATCGCGACGTGCAGCGACCCGGCTTCCACCAGCTGCTGGATCTGGCTCCGGAAACCTTCTTCGTCTTTGCCCAACTTCAGCGGCCCTTCCAGGTCCAGAATCGTAGCCGGACCCGCCTTGCGGATTCGAATGTTCACGTCGCCCCTTTGCGTATTGTCAAACTAACCGAATTGGGATTTTCGATCAAGGATTGTAATTGAGGGATGCTCCGGTTGATTCAGTTCCTTGACGCATCAGCGCCGCATTTGCTAGGCTGCGCCGTCCGCTCTTTATCGAGCTTTTCAACATCGTACGCGACAGCAGTGCCTTTGTGTCCCTGCCCGGGAGAATCATGGATACGTCAGCTGCGCTGTTCGAACTAGCGAGCGTGTCTTTAGCGTGCCGCGACCAGGACACGTTGATGAAAACGGTAGCAGCCCGCGTCGCCGCAGCTGTCGGTGCGCGGGCTGTTCTCATCTGGCTCGGCGACCCAGATCCGGGCCTGGTGTGCCGATCGCGCTGGAGCGATCCCGGCGAGCGGATCAGTCTCTCCCCTGGGCCGGTCTCAGAGGGGGTGCTGGCTGATGTGCTGGAGTCGGGCGAGACACGGCACTTTGGCGCGGGGCGGGTTGACGCGGATGAACTGGCTCATCTCGACGAAGCCAGCCGCGGACGGGTGAAGTCCGCAATCTACGCGGCTCTGCCTGGCGGGCAGGGTTGGCAGGGAGTCTTGGAGGTCTTCGGCAAGCGCTCAGGCGAGTTCACCGCTGACGACACGCTGTTCATCGAGGAAGCAAGCCGTCTGGCCGGACAGGCGCTCACGAACCTGGAAGCGATCGAACAGGAGCGCAGTTCGCATCTCGCGACCCTTGATCGACTGACCGCCCTGTACGATATTGGGCGGACCTTCACGTCCACGCTTGAACTTGCCGAGCTTCTGCCCATCGTCGCCGAGAAAATCCGCTCGCTCCTGGGTGCTGCCGCCTGCAACATCTGGCTGATGGATGCCGGTTCACAGGAGATGCATCTGGCGAATCGCGTCGGGGAGGACCCCACGGCCGAGGAGGGAGCAAGGGTTTCAGCCACCGAGGGTCTGCTGGCCGAAATTGCGCATGAGGTCAATCCGAGGCTGGTGAATGAGCCGGCGGATGAACCGGGACTGGGGGAGCGCCGGGAGGCTGGCGGTGAGTTCGAGATCCAGTGCTGGATGGCCGCGCCGCTGCGCAAGGACGACGAAGTCTTGGGCGTGATCGAGCTTATCAACAAGACCGACGGCAGCTCTTTTGATGAGGACGAACTGTTCCTGCTGGCAAGCGTCAGCGAGCAGGCGGCCATCGCTCTGCATAACGCAAATCTGCTCGAGTCTGAGCGAAAAGTGCATGTTCTCGACGCCCTGCTGAAAATCTCGCAGGAGATCACCTCGACCCTGGACCTCGACCACGTCCTGACGACGGTCGTACAACAGGCCGGATCGGTCGTGCCGTTTGATAAGTGCGTGATCGGCTTCTTTGACCGCGGCCGGTTTATGCTCGGTGCACTGTCGGGTGAAACGGAGGTTCCGAAGACACGCGAAATGGATGATTTCCGCGACCGTTTCGCGTGGATCGCAAATCAGAAAGAGGTGGTCGCAGCCGATCTTCACTCCGACGGCTGGCAGCTCCACCCGAGCGAGGCACACGTGCAGGTCGTCTCGGTCCTGGAAAAATACGGCTACGGCGGATTGTATGCCCTGCCTCTACGGGACGAACAAGGCGCGCTTGGAGTACTCGCGCTGGTTAGCAGCGAAGCCGATTTCCTGAACGAGAATCACAAGGAGACGCTCGCAATTCTTGCAAGTCAGACGTCAGTTGCAATCCGCAACGCACAGCTCTATCAGCAGGTGCCTCTTGCGAATCTTCTGCAGCCGTTTACCTCGCGAAAGCAGAAGCTGATTGCCGCCGTGCCAAAGGGTCGCTGGCGCGTCTATGCAGAACGGGCTGCCATTGTTGCCGTGATTCTGCTGGTCGTCCCGTGGCCCGTGCGCGTGGGTACCGACGCGACGGTGGTGCCGGCCGAGCACCGGGTGGTCAGTGCTGTCGAGGGCGGAGTAGTCAAGCGAGTCCTCGTTCATGAAGGGGATGTCGTAGCGCCGGGCCAGTTGCTCGCGCAGCTCGACGACGGCGACGACGCGGTTAGACTCGCACAAGCCCAAGCCGCGCTCGCGCAGGCGCGACATGACTCCGCCGAGGCGGAGTTCAATAACGACAGTTCCGCGATCGGACAGGCGAACATCCGCGCTGACCTCCATGCCGCGGAGGTGCAGCTCGAGCAGGAGCGCGTATCCGAGGCGCAGTTGCGGGCCCCGATTGCCGGAGTCGTGGTTACTCGGAACGTGGAACAGCGCACCGGAACCATGCTGAAACCTGGCGAGGCGTTCTGTGAAATTGTCGAAAGTGACCGCATGGCAACCGAGATGAGCGTGCCGGAAACGGACCTAGGGCTGGTCCGTCTGGGCCGGAGTGTGGCCTTGAAGCTCAACGCGTTTCCGACGGCGACGTTTGCGGGAACCGTCGAGCGGATCGGTGAGCAAACCCGTGGCGAAGCTGGCGAACAATACTTTCTGGTTCGAGCCGTCTTTGATAATACCGGAGGGCGCGCGCGCGACGGCATGGTCGGCCGTGCGCGAATTCGCGCCGGGGGCGGATACGCCGGGAGCAATTGGTATCCGGTGGGGTACGCTCTATTGCGCGATCCGTTCCGCTGGGTATGGCAAGAAATCTGGTCCTGGCTGCCGTAGGGGAGAAGAAAGAATATGACAACGCGCGCGACGCTTTTTTTGACAGCCGCAATGGCCTTGGTCGCAGCGGGCTGCGGAGATTCCTCGGCCGTTTCTCCATCCCACGCCGGGTCCACCGATGCCGGCAACCGAGCGGCCGTTTCCCCTGTTGCTCAACCAGGCCCCGGCTCTGTGCAGGGGGCTGGAGCGAATCACGAGGTCCTCAGCGTACTTTCGGTCGAGCACCAAGTCGATGTTGCCACCGAGCGAGACGGCGTGGTCGTGTCCATCGCCCAGGACGAAGGGAGCGCGGTCAAGAAGGGCGAAATACTCGGCCAGCTCGACGACCGTACGCTTCAGATTGAGTTGATCAAAGCGCGGGACGACCTGCAGGTGGCCCAGAACAACGTGAAATACAAGCAAGCCGAGTTGAAGGCCAAGGGAGCCGCGCTCGCGCGCCAGCAGCAGCTCCGCGATCTGGGGCTTTCCAGCCAGGCAGACCTGGAACAAGCAGAATTCGAGGCCCGGGGGGCCGAATACGACATGCATGGTTGGGAGGCGATGGCCGAAAGCAGTCAGGCGGAAATCCACCGCCTGGAGCTGGAGCTCGACCAAACGCGCCTGCGCGCCCCGTTTCCTGGTGCCGTCGTGGTTCGCTATGTCCGAGAAGGACAACAGGTCGCCAAAGGCGACAAATGCTTTCGGGTCAGCCAACTGGCTCCGCTCGAGGTGCAGTTCCAGGTTCCAGAGTCCGCAGCCCAGCGTCCGGCGCACGGCGCCCCGGTCGGTCTGGTCCTGGTGAGCGATCCCAGCCGCGCGATCAGCGCACGAGTCATGAAGATCAGCCCGGTGATTGATCCAGCAAGCGACAGTTACAGTGTGACCGCCGAACTTACCGGCAAGGGTATTGCCGACCTGCGTCCGGGAATGGCCGTGCGCGTTATCTGGCCGGACCCGGCCCATACGAGGCCTTAGCGGACCCGCGAATGCGTTTTGGACCTACCAGCCTGAAAGCGTCGAGCGTGCTAGCCAAGGGGTTGCGACGCCCCAAATTCCGCACAGACTTGCGTATCAGCGAACAGATATTTGCGGGCGAAAAGACCTATGTCATCAAGGTGGAGGAAACCAGCTCCTACAACCGGTACGGCCCCTCGGAGTACGAATTGCTGACGCTGTGCGACGGCACCCGGACGCGCGCCGAGGTCGCCGCAGCCTGGAACGAACGCCACCCTGACGATTTCCTGGGCGAAGCCGAGGTGATGGAGTTCCTGGATGGCATCGAACCGGGAGTGTGGGAACAGTCCGTTGGAGAGAAGAATCTCGCGGTCCTTGAGCGGATTCGCGACGACCGCAAGAGCCGTGTGGACCAGTCAAATGTGCTCTACATTTCCTTCAAGGCCTGGGATCCGAACAAAACGCTCGCGAAACTGGATCCGTACCTGGCATGGATGTATACCCGCGGTTTTGTCTTGTTTTCATTGGCGTTGTTCATCGTAGCTGCTTATCTGGTCGCCGGGGACTGGGCACAGGTCCAGCGGGATACCGGTGCCCTGTATAACTTCCAGGGCAAGACCGCGTACGACATCTGGATTTTCTGGTTCCTGCTTATGGCGCTGGGCAGCATCCATGAATTCGGTCACGGACTAACGTGCAAGCATTTCGGCGGGGATGTTCATCAAATGGGTTTCTTGTTGATCTACTTTACGCCCGCATTCTACACGGACACCACCGACATCATGCTGTTTGACCGACTGGGCCGCCGGCAGTGGGTTCTCTTCGCGGGAATATGGATCGAGCTGGTGATCTGCGGGATCGCCGCCATCTTCTGGCGTTTTACGGCTCCCGGCTCGTTGGGCAACGATTTCGCGTACAAGGTAATGCTGCTGAGCGGGATCCAGGGTGCGTTTCTCAATCTGAACCCCCTGATCAAGGCGGATGGATACTATGCGCTCTCGGAATTTCTCCGGGTCGACAACCTTCGCGAGAGTGCCTTTTCGTTTCTTCAGGCCTGGGCCCGCAGACATATTCTCAGAGAGGACCTGGAGTTGCCGTTGGCCACCCGGCGGCAGCGCCGCATTTATCTTATATTCGGCGTCACGGCGATCGTCTATAGCACCTCGCTGGTGATTCTCGTCGTGCTGTTTGTAAAGAATGTGCTGGTCTCCAAGTTCGGCGGCTGGGGGTACGTCCTGACGGCCGGAATCGTTTATTTCTTCCTTCGGAAAAGCCTGAAAAGTGTCTTGCCGGCGTTGCGCGCCTGGTGGCGCGAAAAGAAAGAGGTATATATGGCTTGGAAGGTAACCAGGGCGCAACAGGCGGGTGCGCTCGGCGTGGCCCTTTTGTTTCTGATCCCTCCAATTCCCACAAGGGTCTCCTCTGATTTCGTATTGGAACCCGGCAGGGATGCCCACGTCCGAGTAGAGGTTGCTGGCGCGGTTCGCCAGGTGTTTGTCAAACAAGGCGACACGGTAAGCGCCGGAGAAACTCTTGCGATTCTGAAGAATCCCGATATCGAATCGGGCGCCAGGATTCTGACGCAGCAGCTCGCCATGGCCAATAGCGAGGTACGCCTGGAGCAGGCGCGCTCGGATCCGGCTAAGATCGCCTCCGCTGTTCAAGAGCAGGAGCGGATTGAGGCAGAGTGGACGATCGCCCAAGGTAAGGTTGATCGGTTGGTGGTTCGGGCTCCATTCGCCGGAGTCGTGGCCACGCCCCTAGTCGATGAAAAGGTAGCCGAGTATCTGGCTGCCGGGGACGAATTGTGCGAAGTCGTCGACCGCAGCACGATGAAGGCACGCATCCTGGTGCGAGATTGGGAGCTCGAAGAGACGCCGGCTGGCGCGCGCGCGGAATTGAAGGTACGGCCGTATCCATACCGCACCTATGACGGACGCGTTTCGCAGGTACTTCCCGCTGCGGCTCCGGATCGTCCGGTGGCGCAGCCACAGGAACTCAAACGGCTGGGCCAGGAGTTAACGAACTATTTCGCCGTCGTGACGGTTTTTCCGAATCCAGATGGCTCGCTGCGTGAGGGGATGACGGGAACCGCCAAGATCGCCGGTACATCACGCCCGTTGGCGTGGCAGGCGGGTCGGGGCGCATGGCGATGGCTGCGGTCGCAGGTTTGGTAGCCTTCGCAGGTTCGGAGCACGGAACACGATCGAGGCGGGAGCGGCGTGGCCCCTGAAACAGAAAGGGCTGCCCATAAGGGGCAGCCCTCTCACCATCCGCGCTAAATCGAAATGGGGGGGATCAGCCTCAACGCCCTCGGCTGGACCGGAGGGCGCTGCTCCCGCAGCTCCGATCGTTACCTGATCACCATCAGCGGGACCTTCTTTTCAAGCTTCTTGGAACCGAGCGTCTTACCCTTCTTTGCCGGCTTCGCTATTGTCGCCATGATCTTTTTCCTCCCAGAGGTTTCGTGTTGCTTAGTTCGCAAGTAAGTAGTGCAATCGTTGCACCAAACTCCGCATGTCCGCTCAGTGTCAACCCGGATTGCAAGGACAGGACTTACGCGAGCTGGCGGGCCGTCTACGACGTTCGTAGTTTGGTTCTTAATTATTTTTCCAACGGAATTGTTGAGTAATTAAACGAATCGCGGGCTCGCGGCGCGCTGGCGACTGCTGTCGGACCGCGCCGGTCGCCGGGAATGGCAAGTCCCGAAAGGGAACAGGGCTGGGGGCAAGATACTAGTGAGCGGAGCTGCGTCCTGAAACAGAAAAGGCTGCCCGTTCAGGGCAGCCTTTTCACCATCCGCGCTACTTCGAATTGCGGGAACGGCCTTTGGCACGATCCAAACTGCGCCGCTCCCGCACCACCGTGCGTTAAAACCGCTTAATTCCGGGACCGACGTTCAGGGGCACTTTCTTTTCGAGCTTCTTGCTGCCGAGCGTCTTTCCCTTTTTTGCTGGCTTCGCTGATTTCATGATCTTTTTCCTCCCGAGGTTTTGTGTTGCCTGCTTCGCAATTGACTAATGCAATCGTCGCGCCAAACTTTAGCCGACCGCAGGACCGCCAGATCTAATTGAAATACCAGGAGTTACACCAGTCTGAGAAATCCAGGGCCGACACCGGAGGCGTTTCTCTGTTGATTTTCCAATTGCTGGGTTGAGTAATTCAACAAACGTGACTCTGGGCGGACCCCGCAACGTTCCCGAGCAGGGTTCTGGGCCGCCTGGGTTCTGCCAGCCGTCGAAAATACCAAACTGCGGTGCGCTTTGCTTGTGTGGGGCGGATGATTTTCCACCCGGCAAGGCGTCCGCCGGGCTGCCGTTGTGAAATTCGAGTCGCCCGCGCCGTAAATCAGGACGGATTCGGGGCCTGGCTACTGAAGAGGCGTCCCGACGACACCTCGGCGCTGAAATATTCAACAAGCAGGGAGGGGATCTACTCAGAGTCCGTATTTCCGGCACAGGTAATTCAGGCGATTGCGGTCGACGCTCAGCAGGCGCGCCGCGTCTGACTTGACTTGTTTGGCCTGCTGCATGGCTTCCTGCACCCAGCGTCGCTCATGCGCTTCGAGTTCCTTGTCCAGATCGATTCCTTCTGCGGGCAGGTGGAAGCGGGATTTCGAATCGCGGCCGGTAGCCTGGACGATTTCGACGGGCAAATCGCTGAGCGAGATGGTGTCGGTCTCGGTCATCACCACGACCCTCTGGCAGGCATTTTCAAGTTCGCGGACGTTTCCGGGCCAGGAATAGCGCTTGAACGCCAAAAGCGCCTCGTCCGCCAGACGTTTAACGGGCACGCCGTTTGCCGCGCAATAGACGCTGATGAAATAATCGGCAAGGACAGGAATGTCCTCGACGCGCTCCCGTAATGCCGGAACGAAGATCGGCACTACGTGGATGCGGTAATAGAGATCCTCGCGGAAACGGCCCTCGCGAGTCATTTCCTCGAGGTTTTCGTTGGTCGCGCTGATCAGGCGAAAATCGACGCGAATCGACTTCTTGCCGCCCAGACGGGTAAGCGAGCGATCCTCGAGCACCCGCAAGAGCTTGCTCTGCAGCGACGGAGTGAGCGTGGCGATCTCGTCAAGGAAGAGCGTGCCTTGATGAGCGACCTCAATTCTCCCTTCCTTCACCCCGGCTGCGCCGGTGAATGCGCCCTTTTCGTAGCCGAAGAGCTCGGACTCCATCAGCGCTTCGGGCAGGGCAGCACAATTGACGCTGACAAAGGCTCGACTGCGGCGAGGGCTTTGCTCGTGGATGGCCCGTGCAACCAGCTCCTTACCCACTCCGCTCTCGCCCCGGATAATCACGTTGGTCGTGGCGCGCGCGATTCGCTTGATCGAATCGAATAGGTGACGCATGACATCGGTTGCACCGATGAAATCGCCCAGGGTGTTCTTGCGGCTGATTTCGGTCCGCAGGATCCGGTTTTCGCGCTGCATGTGGAGTTTTTCAACAGCGCGTCCCAGCAGGTGGCGAAGCACGTCGGTGTCAACCGGCTTGGTGAAATAGTCGTAGGAGCCGGCGTCAATGACCTTCAGGGCGGTAGATTTCTTTTCGTCAGAGCTTAAAATTATGACCAGCGTGTCAATATTGCTGCCGTCGAGGCGGTCAAGCAGCTCGGCGCACTCGCGAATGCCACCGGACGCAATCGGCAAGCCCAGCAGAAGTATGTCGAGCTCGGATTCTTCCAGGAACACGTATGCCGTTTGGTAGTCCTTGCCCTCAAGGACCTCGAACTCGGAGCGCAACGATGCGGCGATCTTGGCCCGCAGGCTCGCATCGTCGTCTACGATGGCTACTCTGGGTTTGGATGGCCCGGGTGCGATGGTTGATCTCCGGCGGGGACACGCGAGAGCTGGAAGTCTGTTTCCGAACGGCGTCCCGCGCAGCCGCGATTCTAGGTGCTCGGCGCCCCCGTGTCAACGAATCGACGCAAGCAATGGAATTCAACCACCGGGTATCGCTCTCGTCCCGGGCCAAAAAGAGATTGAACGCGGACTGAAGTTATAACAGACTGCGCTCGCAACAATAGCGGAACGCCTGCGGCTCTCCCGCACGCAATTTCTTCGGTGAAGGACAGGATTTCAAATGTCTGCAAGCCACGATGTGGTGGTAATTGGGTCCGGCCACAACGGTCTTGTCGCGGCCGCGTATCTGTCGGCTGCCGGCAAGAACGTGGTGGTGCTCGAGCGCAACGCGTGGCACGGCGGCGGCGTCGTCACGACCGAGCTCACGGGTCCCGGTTACTTGCACGACCGTTTCAGCACCGGGCACATTTTCATTCAGGGCAATCCGCTCATCAAGAACGACGAGCTCAAACTGCTTTCACGCTTCGGTTTGAAATACGTCTATCCCGAAATCCCCTTCATGGTCGTTTTCGACGACGGGTCCTCGATCGGCTTGTATCGTGATCGCCAGAAAAATTACGACGAAATCGCCCGGTTCTCCAAAAAGGACGCGGATACGTTCCAGAAGTTCGCCGAGACCTCGATGAAGTATCTTCCCATGATTTCCGCGTCGTTCTACACACCACCGCCGCCAATGGGTGCCATGCTCGCGATGCTCGATCAAAGTCCGGAAGGACGTGAGCTCTTTGCCCTGATGCAGAAAAGTCCGTACGACATCATTATGGAGAATTTTGAAAACGAGAAGGTGCGCCTGTTTTTCGTGCGCATGGTTTCGGAAAATCTAACCGGACCGGAGGAAAAAGGAACCGGCCTGGGTATCTTCGTCTTCCTGGGCTTCATGGAAACCTACGGCATCGGCGTGGCTGTGGGTGGCAGCGGCGCTCTCACTGCGTCGCTCGTCCGCTGCATCGAAGCGCACGGCGGACGGGTTCTCAACAACACTTCGGTCGAGCGGGTCCTGGTGAAGAACGGGCGTGCCGCGGGCGTGCGCACCGCTGATGGCGCCGAGTTCACCGCGAAAGACGGAGTGATCGGATCCATCCATCCTCACTTTCTTGGCCGATACGTCCCTGGACTCGACGCCAGGATCACGCGCGACGCCGAGCGCGTCGAGCTTTCGGCGAATTCCTGCTTCACGGTTCACGGAGCCTTGAACGAACCCTTGCGATTCAAAGCCGGGTCTCACGTCAGCAAGTCCTACTTCACCGATTTGGTGCCTTCGAGCATGACTGTTCTGCGGCAATACTTCGACGCCCTGCGATACGGCCGCATTCCGGACTCTGCGTTGCTGGGCATTGCTTGCCCCTCGAATTTTGATGCCACGCGCTGCCCGCCCGGCAAATCCACGTTCCACATCTGGGACTACGTACCGTACTCGCATCCCGATGGCGGACCCCGGCACTGGGACAAGGCGAAGGACGCATTTGCCCAGACGATGATCGACCGGACAGCGAAGTTTTGCGAAAATCTTACGCCGCAAAATATCATCGCCTACGTCTGCGATAGCCCCCTGGACCTGGAACGCTGTTCGGAAAGCTTTCAGAGGGGCGATCTGCATGGCGCCGCTCCGTACCTCTATCAATCCGGTGCGCACCGCCCGACGCCCGACCTGGGGATGAACACCGTCCCGGGCGTCGAGCGGCTTTATCTGGTCGGACCCTTCCAGCACCCTGGCGGCGGTGTTTTCGGCGCAGGCCGCGCGACGGCGATGAAGATGTGCGAGGATCTGAAAATCAATTTCGACAAGATCGGCCAGCAACGATGATGAAAGTCTACGGGCAGGACAACAGCGAACTGATGCAGATTACCTCGCTTGAGCGCGAGGGCGGCAAACTGGTCATGAAGGGGAAGGTGTTCGGCTCCATGCCCATGACCGCCAAGCTGACGCCGCAAGAGGGGCGCAATGCCCTCAAGCTTCTGAATTTCAAGCTGGCCGTTTTTCTGTTGACGTTCCTGTTCCGCAAATAGCACCGCAGCAATCTGCGCAGCCCTCGGAAGGCGCAGGGCAATCTTGGGAGCAGATCCGGATGACCGATCGAGGCAACCGGCACGGTTTGGCGGCAGCGAGGCTTCGCCACCTGACGTCGGTAATTGAGGACGACGTGAAACGGGGGCTCTACTATGGCGGAGTGATTTTGGTCGCCCGGAATGGCGTGGTGGGCCTTCATCAGGCAATCGGGTATACCAACGGGAAGGAAGAGCGGCCGGTCAGCAAGAAATCGGTCTTCAGCCTGTTCTCGACCACAAAAGCCATCACCAATGTGCTCGTGTTCCGCTCGATCGAACGCGGTGAGTTCGCGTTGACCACCAAAGTTTCCGAAATCATTCCCGAGTTTTCCGGAGGTCAGCGCCAGCACATCACCTTCTACCACCTCCTGACGCACAGCTCCGGGCTGCCGAGCGTCTTTACGCCTGCCCCGGGCATGTACATTGACAAGCTGGATGAGATCATCGCGGCGATCTGCGCAAATGTGCACTCTGTTGAGGAGCCGGGGAGACTGGTGACCTATGCGCCGATGGCGGCGCATGCGCTGATGGGAGAGGCGGTCAGGCGGACCGACCCCAAGAAGCGTTCTTATCGCCAGTTGGTCGAAGACGAGATTCTGAAGCCGCTGAAGATGAAAGACACCGCGATCGGCGTGCGCAAGGACCTGCGGACACGCCACATCGTCCCCGTGTTTCTGGACCGCTCGCCCATCGACCATTTGGGGCACAGCAACCTCGGGCCCAACGGCGCCTTCGAGGAACAGAATGCCGAGATGCCCTGGGTCGGAGGCATCTCGACGGTATCGGACGTGTTTCGCTTCGCGGAGATGTTGAGGCTCGGAGGCGAACTCGATGGTGCTCGGATCCTCTCACCGGCAATTCTCGATGCCGCGACGCGGAACTGGACTGGTGACAAGCCGAACGAACTCTACAAGCAACTGGTGGCGGCGCGCGGCTGGGAACCCTACCCTGCGTATCACGGGCTCGGCTTCGGGGTGCGGGGAGAAAAGATCTGTCATCATCTTTTCGGAACCCTGACTTCGCCGCGAACCTTCGGTAATTACGGAGCCGGCAGCTCGCTGTTTTGGGTGGATCCCGAACGACAATTGACGTTCGTTTGCCTCACGGCTGGCGTCATGAACGGTGTCGACAACATCGAGCGGTTCCAGCGGCTTTCCGATGTCGCCGTCTCGGCGGCAACCTGAAGAAGTTCAGTTGGCGCCACAGTCTGGATACGGCGATTTCGCAAACGCAAGATACAGGGAGAGCACAAAATGAAAACCCCGCCCGGTGTGAGCAGCCAGGACTTCTCGCGCGCGATCAAAGAGTTTGAGGAAGCTGTCGGCACGGAATGGGTTTTTACCAGCGATGAAGACGTGGCTCTGTATCGCGACGCCTATTCGCCGTTCTGGGGCGAGCCCGACGAACTGCTTGCGTCCGCAGCAGTCGCGCCGGACAACGTCGAGCAGGTGCAAAAGGTTCTGAAGGTCGCCAACACCTTCAAGATTCCGATCTATCCCATTTCCACTGGCAAGAATCTCGGATATGGGGGATCTGCGCCCGCGTTGTCCGGGAGCGTTATTCTCGATCTGAAGCGGATGAATCGGATCCTGGAGGTGAATGAGGAAAACGCCTATGCGTTGGTCGAACCGGGTGTCAGCTATTTCGATCTCTACCGCTATATTCAGGAAAAGGGGCTCAAGCTCTGGGTCGACGTTCCCGATCCCGGCTGGGGAAGCCCGATTGGCAACTCACTGGATCGCGGCGGCGGCTACTTGATGGCCCAGTATCGCAACCACTTCGACTCTCATTGCGGCATGGAAGTCGTTCTGGCAAACGGCGAAGTCATGCGCACGGGCATGGGCGCTCTTCCGGGCGCAAAGACCTGGCAACAGTACAAGTCCGGCTTTGGCCCGTGGATTGACGGAATGTTCTCGCAGTCGAATTTTGGCGTGGTCACGAAAATGGGATTCTGGCTGATGCCGGAGCCTGACGCCTTCCTGTCAGGGATCGTGTACGTGCCCAGGCACGACGATCTCATCCCCCTGGTTGATACTCTGAATTACCTCGAGAACACCCGGGTCACGACCGGAATGCCAGAAATCGGGAGCCCTCTTCTTGGAAGACCGCTGCTCTCGGAGAGAACCAAGCTGATGGAGGCGGGCGTCGGCGATCCTTGGGCCGGGGGCGGGAAGGCCCCCGACCCTGAGCTACTCGGATTGCTTGCAAAGCCCGGCGGCGATTCCTCGCCGGAACTGGAGCAATATGCGTTGCGCAAAGGCATCAGCTATTGGCACTGCCGGTTGAGCTTCTATGGGCCTGCCAAGGCAAACGAGGCAAATTGGGAATTTGCGAAGGAGAAATTTTCCGCGATCGCTGGCGTCAAATTCCAAGACAGCGAGTCGTACAAGCTTCCGCTTACTCCCGAGCAGCGCGACAAAGTGCACAAGCCGCAGTTCGGCATTCCGAGCCTCGCGATGTTTTCCCGGGGCGCTCGATCGGAAACCAACCCGACACCCTCAAACGGACATATCTGGTTCTCGCCGATCGTCCCCAGGACGGGCGAGGCGATTTTCGAAGCCAATCGAGTTTTCTCCCAGGCTGCTGAGGAGTATGGACTGCCGAACCTCGGCTTCAGTCTCCCGTCGTGCTATTGGGAAAGGGCCTTTATTTATATCTTCGCCCTCCCCATTACTCACAACGTAGAGACGAACAAACGAAACCGGGCGGTCATAAACCGATTGGTTCGGATCGCCGCCGAACACGGCTGGGGAGAATACCGCACACCTCCAGCATTTTACGACGCGATCATGAACGAGTACTCCTTCAACAACCACGCGTTGCTGCGCTTTCAGGAAACAATCAAGGATGCTGTCGATCCGAATGGAATTCTTTCCGCGGGCAGATATGGAATCTGGCCTAAACAGATGAGGGACGCCCGTCGAAGTAAACAGTCGTAGCCGTGTCCGGGTAGGACTCGCTTCTCGTCGAATGCCACCCGTGGGAACCAGCTTGCGGGCTTACGCAGCTCTGGCTTCTGCCACAACCGCATTCCGTGGACGGGGCATCGTCGCGAAAGCCATGGCCACGATGCCTAGGGTCGCAAGCAGCGCGTTCAGCTCAAAGGCGCGCGCGTATCCCCCGTAGGTATCGAAGATTTTTCCTCCGATGAACCCGGCCGGTGAGCCGAGCACCGACGTAAGCAAGATCATCGTTCCGTTCAGCTTGGGGAACGCGGCTGCGCCGAAGAAGTGGGCGGTGCAGGTGTTCATGCATGTAAACGTCCAGCCGAACGCGAGGCCGTACAATATCGCCGCAGCATAGGTAATGGCGAGCGCGCTCGGGCCCACTTCTATTGCCAGGAATGAACCAACCACAAACAGACAGAGTCCGATCATGAAGGCGTAGCGGCCGGTAATCGTGTCCATTAGCCAGCCGCCGATCAGCCGGCCCGTGATGCCGCCAATCGCAAACATGCTCATGGTCCAGGCGGCGTCTGACGCATCGATGCCCGCGCCTCGCACGTGCAGAATCCAGTGTGCGATGAAAAAGAACAGGGGATATTGGCAGGTAATTCCGGCAACCGCGATCAGCCAGTAGGATTTGGTACGGTAGGCTTCCGCCGGAGTCCACGAGTAGCTCGTAATCAATCCGGCAGGAGCATTTGCCTCGAGCGGTTGACGATCTGACTCTGTATCCGGGATTCCGTCGACAGCCTGCCCCAGGCTTTCCGGCCGCTCTTTGACGAAAAGCAGCGCCACGATTCCTGAAATGACGGCGACGGCCGCCACGATCTGCCAACCCACCCGCCAATTGCCGCCGCTGGCCTCAAGCATCCTGTTCAGCAGCGGCGCCACCACAAATCCGGCGATCCCCGATGCCCCCAGGCAGATGCCCATGGCTCGGCCGCGGTAACGCTTGAACCATCGGGTCACGGCGGTTCCCGCCGGGACCAGCGTGCCGAAACCCATACCCACCCCGATGATCCCGCCATACCCCACCAGGTAGTGCCAGGGCTTGGAGGCGAATAACGCCAGGAACAGGGATCCCGCGCAAATAAGCCCCGAGCCGATTGCAAAGGTCTTGCGGACGCCTTGCTTGAGAATTGACATCGCGACGATGGTTGCGGACAACCCGACGAACAAATTTGAAAATGTGAAACCAAGACCCAGAGTGCTGCGACTCATCGGAATCTGACGCAGCATATAGCTGTTGATCACCGTCCCGCCGTAGACAGGGAATCCCATGTTGACGAAATCCAGCGAGAACAGAACGGCAAGCAGCGTCCATCCGTAGAACTCCTGCTTCTTGGCCATTTCCGATCTCCCGGAGCGCCGCCTGAGCCGCCAGGCGACTGCTCGCAACGCCAGGATTCTAGTTTGTTCCCGTGCCTTTGCAAGGCGAATATGAAACGCTGCCCAACCGATGCCCGGCGACAACGCCCCCGGGGTCGTGGATGCGAGTTGCGCGGGAGTTCGAATTGGTGTTACATGAGGCAATCGCAACGCCGCGAAGGTAAAGGGGGGACCGTAATGGAACCGACCAGACAAGCCGGTATCGAACATCACGCGGCTCAGACTGCCGCAGCTCCCGCCCCGGGCCATCCTTCAGCCGGGAGTAACAAGAAGGGCGAGTCACGGATCAAGAGCTGGAAAGTCGGCGACGTCAAAATCACCAGCATCATGGAAACGGCGGACCGGATTCCGTGGGCGCCGCTATTTCCCGCCGAAACCTCGGAACACTACAAGAAATATAATTGGCTCGTACCGAACTTCGTCACGCCGCAGGGACAGATCATACTGGCCGTGCAGGCGTTTGTGATCGAAGCGGGCAACCGGCGCATTGTCGTCGATACCTGCGTCGGGAACTCCAAACACCGCGAAATGGAACAGTGCGACGACCTCCAGACCGCGTTCATGGAGGACATGACGGCAGCCGGTTTTCCACCCGAGACCATTGATACCGTTCTGTGCACGCACCTGCATTTTGACCACGTCGGCTGGAACACGCGCCTGGTAAACGGACGCTGGGTGCCCACCTTTCCCAAGGCCCGATACATTTTCGGGCGCCGCGAATGGGAATTCTGCCAATCCCTTCTGAAGGACTCGTCCGCAGATGTGGAACACATTCTCGATTCCGTTCAACCGATTCTGGATGCCGGTCTGGCCGACCTGGTTGACACCAATCACCGCCTGACGGACGAGATATGGCTTGAGCCCACGCATGGTCACACACCGGGGCACGTCAGCGTGCATATTCGCTCGCGCGGACAGGATGCCGTGATCACAGGCGATGTGTTTCATAACCCCATTCAGTTTGCCGAGCCCGAGATCTGTTCGATCGGTTGCGTGGACAAGGAGATGTCGCGCAAGACGCGACGGGAATTTCTCTCGCGCTATGAAAATAAAGCGGCGCGTGTGTTCGCCGTTCACTTCAACGATCCGGTGGGGTGGATCGTGCGCGATGGGCACAACTGGCGCTTTTCAAACGACTAGGGCGCGGCAGACGCCTGGTCGGATGCGAGACACCGGAGTTCAGCCGGTGGGAATGGCAAGAACCGGAGGACATGGCTGTGTCTGGGAGTTTTGATTACGTAATTGTCGGCGGCGGAACCGCAGGCTGTGTCCTTGCCAACCGTCTCACCGAGCGGCCCGACTGCCGGGTGCTGATGCTCGAGGCCGGCCCCGAGCCGACCAGCATGTGGATCAAGATGCCGCTTGCCATGGGCAAGCTTTTCACGCATCCGACGCTCAATTGGGGTTTCACGACCGAGCCGGAACGACAGCTGAACAATCGGCCGATTTTCTGGCCGCGCGGACGGGTTCTGGGTGGATGCAGTTCGATCAACGGTAGCGCGTACATCCGCGGTCAGGTGGAGGATTACGATGGCTGGAGGCGCCTGGGCAACCTGGGCTGGGGTTGGTCCGATGTGCTGCCCTACTTCAAGAAAATCGAGCGCCGTGAGGATTTGGACGGCAAGCCAACCAACGGCGCCGGAATGCTTTCGGTCAGCTACCCCACCTATGTCCATCCCATCGCACGCGCATTCATCGAGGCTGGCATCCGTGCCGGCTTGCCTGCGAGCGACGATCTGAACGGTCCGGTTTCCGAGGGCATCAGCCTCATGCCGTATTCTGTGCATCGGGGTGTGCGCCAGTCGTCGGTTGAAGCCTACCTTCGTCCCGTGCGCAGCAGGCCCAATCTCGTGGTGGAAACCTCGGCGTTTGTCCGCCGCCTGCTTCTTGAGGGACGAAGAGCCACCGGAGTTGAATACGAATTGGATGGCGCCATCCGAAAGTCGCTCGCAACCCGCGAGGTGATTCTGGCGGCGGGTTCTATCGGTTCCCCCCAGATCCTCATGCTGTCCGGCATAGGCCCAGGGGCGCAATTGCAGGAGCAGGGAATCGCGGTCGTCGCGGATTTGCCCGGGGTTGGAGAAAATCTGCACGATCATCCGTCAGCGACTTGTACATTCAGGACTCGACCCGAAGATTCCCTGAACCGTCAGGTAAGCGGGCTTCGAGTGGTTGGACATGCAATTAGCTACTACCTGGCGAAACGAGGCCCGTTGACCAACGGTGCGTCGCAGGCCACCGCCCTGGCTCGCGGGCTGGCCAGCTCTCCTTGTCCGGACCTGCAGATCGTTTTTCGAGCGATGAGCTATGTCTATGACAAGACCGGCAGAATTGCTCCCGACCCGATACCGCGAGTGACCGGCGGCGTGGCATTCGTGCGTCCGAAATCGCGAGGACACTTGTTCCTGAAATCCTCCGATCCTCGGCAGGCGCCAGGCATGTACGCAAATTATCTGGCGGAGGCAAGCGACCTGGAGGGACTGCTTGCCGGGTTGAAATGGGTGCGCCGCATTTTCCAAACCGAGCCGCTGAAGTCCCGTATCCTGGCCGAAGACTTTCCGGGCGAGGCCTGCCGTACCGACGACGAAATCCGCGAATTCCTGCACAAGGCGGCCAGCACGTTTTGCCATCCCAGCGGCACTTGCAAGATGGGACCCGATGCCATGGCTGTGGTCGATGACCGCTTGCGCGTTCGCGGCATCGAGTCGCTGCGAGTCGTTGACGCCTCGATTATGCCCGCTTTGCCATCATCCGGCCCTGCACCGGCGGTGTTCATGATCGCTGAAAAAGGAGCCGACCTTATCAGGGAAGGCCAAGCAACTGCCGTCACCTTGGGGACCAAGAACGCTGCTTCTGCGGTATCCGTCGGGTCATAACAGCTATCAGGAGCCAAGTCATGTCGCGTCTGAAAGGGCAAGTTGCGTTCGTCACCGGGGCCGGACGCGGGATTGGGCAGGCGATGGCCATCGCATTCGCCGCCGAAGGCGCAGCCGTAGGCGTCGCCGACATTGACAAGGCGACCTCCGAGGCGACCGTCCGTGCAATCGAACAGGGCTCAGGGAAGGCGCGCGCCTTTGTGGTCGACGTCAGCAGGCGAGACGACGTGCTCGGCGCCGTTGATCGCCTTGTGTCGGAATTCGGTCGGCTGGATATCGTGGCCAACAACGCGATCGTGTTTCGCCGCGAGCCTGTTTCCGAGGTTCGCGAGGACACCTGCGAGAGGATGATCTCGGTAGGCCTGAAGTCGCTGCTGTGGACCGCGCAGGCGGCTCTGCGTCATATGGATCCGGAGCGAGGCGGCGTCATCATCAACAATACGTCGCCTGCAGCAGAACTCGGTGTAGCCGGCTCGACGGTGTATTCAGCGATCAAGGGTGGCGTATCGTCCATGACCCGTTCGCTCGCTGTGGAGCTAGGCGCTCGCCGGATTCGTGTGAATGCGGTCTGCCCGGGGACCGTACCCACTCCCGGCGCCCGCCAGCTGAACAACAATGACGACGCTCTTTACGAGGCCAGGCGACAGCGCACGCCCCTGGGCCGTCTGGGAACCCCGGAAGATATTGCCGCTGCGGCTGTGTTCCTGGCGTCTGCTGAGGCCTCCTTCATCACCGCAGCGGTCCTGCGCATTGACGGGGGCGTAACGGTATTCGGCGGGGCTTGACCGAGGTAAGGCCGCGCGGGACTTGCCGCTACAGAGTGCTTACGTAGTAGCTGTCCATGTATTCGCGCAGATCAAACACCTTGTCGTCCTTCATCTCAATGAAAAACGCATAGCGGTTCAGATACGGCTTGCCGTTCTTGAAAGATCCAACCCCGCGCGCTTCAGCCGCAACAACAGATCCCTCCGCTATCAGGCGGTCCACGTGGATCTTCGGATCCCCGGGCACGAACATACCTCGCACCGGACCCAGGAAGTCATCGATGATCGCCTTGCGCCCTTTTTTCTCGCCGGCACCGGCAATCCCCGTGGCCATCACCGTCCAGCTGGCTTGCTCATGCAGCAACATTCGCAGCTTTTCAAGATCGCCCGAGCTCAGCGTATCGAAAAATTCCCTCGCCAGCTGCTCGGTGCGGTTCTCGGCCTCGGGCATGGGAGCCTCCTTGGAACTCTGGTCCAATCGCCGCGCATTATACCCTTGTGACTGGAAAACAGTTCTCCGTGTTTCGATGCGCAATTCAGGGCGCACTTGGCTCCTTCAGCCGCGCCCAAGCAAGCTTGCGCACTGGACGAATTGCCAGTATTGAGTATGATTGGGCCGTTTGATTCCAAGGGGGCGCGCATGACGGTTTCCGGAAGGCATTCCAGCGGCTGGGCCGTACTTTCGGCGGCGATTCTGGCCCTCGTCGCGGCGGTCGCTTCGCTGGGAGGCCAGGAACATCATCCTCGAGTGCCGAAGTCCCTGCGTCTGTACGTCTTTGATTGCGGAGTCATCAAGGGCCTCGATCCTGGACTGTTCAATTTCAAGAAAGAGGATCTTGCCGAAACCGAGCTTGCCGTTCCTTGCTACTTGATCGTGGATCCCAAGGGCACGCTGATGTGGGATGTCGGGGCGATTCCCGATACGGCCTTTAAGGATGACGGCGCGCCGGTGACCCAGGGATACTTCTATTCGACCAGAACTCTAAAATCCCAGCTTGCCGAGATCGGCTACGCTCCCTCCGATATCACCTACCTGGCCCTGTCGCATTACCACGGAGACCACGTGGCCAACTCCAATG